>Ga0164243_10011088_pt1 | contig 12894 bp, 17 predicted proteins | sample OricompcompostOP_FD_108781 | JGI IMG/M metagenome (GOLD analysis project Ga0164243, IMG submission 108781) | Organic Plus compost microbial communities from Emeryville, California, USA - Original compost - Organic plus compost (OP) | ecosystem: Engineered > Solid waste > Mixed feedstock >...
AAAAAAGAGCCGCATCGCTGCGGCTCTCGTCTCTGTTGCCGTGGAGCGTTTACTTCGTCTTCGCGCCGGTGTCGCCCTTCTCGTCGACCTCCGGATCGTTGATCGTCGGCTCCTGCTTGCTTTCGACGGTCGCCGTCTTCGACAACTGCACCGGCTGCCCCTTCAGGTGGTTCAGCGCCTGCTGCAACTGGAAGTCTTCGTCGCTGCCGAATTCGACCGGCTTGAAATCCTTTTCCGAGGCCACGATGCGCTTCTGTTGTTCCAGCTCGTCGATGACGGCCTTCACGGCTTCCTTTTCGCGGTCGTTCGACAGGTGCTTCTCCAGGTCCGCTTCGCGCAGGCGCAGGCCGTTCAGGCCGTCGCCGTCGGCGCGTTCATCGACCAGCAGGTCGGGCACGATGCCGGTGGCCTGGATCGAGCGGCCGTTCGGCGTGTAGTAGCGCGCAGTGGTCAGCTTGACCGCGGTATCGGCCGACAACTGGCGGATCGTCTGTACCGAACCCTTGCCGAAGGTCTGCGTGCCCATGATGACTGCACGCTTGTAATCCTGCAGCGCGCCGGCCACGATCTCGGAGGCCGACGCGGAGCCGGTGTTGACCAGCACCACCATCGGAATCTTCTTGTAGATCTCCGGAATCTTGGACAGCGGGTCTCCGCCCGACAGGCGCGAGGCATAGAACTCGCGGCGCGCGTAGAACGTCTGCTTCGAGTCCGGCAACTGTCCGTTGGTCGAGACGATCGGCACGTCCTTCGGCAGGAAGGCGGCGGAGACGCCGATCGCGCCCGGCAGTACGCCGCCCGGATCGTTGCGCAGATCGAGCACCAGTCCCTTCAGGTTCGGCTCCTGGGCGTGAATGTCGATCAGCTTCTTGACCAGGTCGCGCACCGTCGGCTCCTGAAACTGCGCGATGCGCACCCATGCGTAGCCGGGCGCGACCACCTTGGCCTTGACGCTCTGGATATGGATTTCCTGGCGCGTGATGGTGACGATGATCGGGCGATCCGCGTCCTTGCGCGCGATGGTCAGCGTGATCTTGGTGTTCGGTTCGCCGCGCATGCGCTTGACGGCCTCGTCCAGCGTCATGCCCTTGACCGGGGTCGCGTCGAGCCGGGTGATCAGGTCGCCGGACTTGAGTCCGGCCTTGAACGCGGGCGAGCCCTCGATCGGCGAGATCACCTTCACGAAGCCGTCTTCCATCCCGACCTCGATGCCGAGGCCGACGAACTTGCCCTGCGTGCCTTCGCGTAGTTCCTTGAATGCCTTTTCGTCAAGGTAGGCGGAGTGCGGGTCGAGCGAGGCGACCATGCCGGAGATCGCCTCGGTCAGCAGTTTCTTGTCTTCGACCGGCTCGACATAGTCGGTCTTGATCAGGCCGAAGACGTCGGCCAACTGGCGCAATTCCTCCAGCGGCAGGGGTGCCACGTTCTTCTGCGCGTTCGCTTCGAACTGCATCGATCCGGCGATGCCTGCGATCATGCGCAGTCCGATCAGGCCGAGATTCTTCAGTTTGCTGCTCATGTATCACCTTTGATTGGCCCGCACGACTGCGCCTCGCGGAGGACATCACTTCCTGATGCTGCCCGCGGCGATCCAGCTCATGGGGTCGAATGCGCGGCCTTTGTGCCGCATTTCGAAGTATAAACCCGAATGTTCGCTACCCCCGCTGCTGCCCGCGGTAGCGATGACATCGCCGATCTTGACCATGTCGCCGGCCTGTTTCAGCACGGCCTGGTTGTTTCCGTAGATGGTCATGTACTCGCCGCCATGATCGATGATGATCAGGTTGCCGAAGCCACGCAGCCAGTCCGCGAATACCACCTGTCCGCCGGCCACCGCCTTGACCTCTTCGCCTTCGGCGGTGCGGATGAACAGGCCCTTCCAGCTCGGTCCATCGGTTCTCGTGGTGCCGAAGCGGGCGATCAAATCGCCGCGCACCGGCAGCCGCAACTGCCCGCGCAGGGAACTGAAGGCGCGCCCGGACACGGCGTCTTGGATGGCGGGATCGGGCGTGAGTTCATTCCTGCCGACCACTTTTTCACGGTCATTGTCGATTGAACCAGAGCCGCGTGACGGCGTGTTGCGCGCGCTCGAATTCGCTTCCCGCGCGCGCGCCAACTGCTCCTGGCGCCGCTTTTCGCGCGCGGCCGCCTCGGCCTTGCGCTGTTCTGCGATCAGGCGCGCGAGCCGGTCGACCAGCGCGCTCAGGCGCTTCTGGTCGCGCTCGATGCTGCCGGCTTCCTTGCGCTGGGCGGCGAGTTTGTCCGACAACTCGGCCAGCAGCTTGGCTCGGCGTGCCTTTTCCCGTTCCAGCCTGGTCTTGTTCGCCTGCTGTTCGTTTGCGATCTCGTCCAGTTCGGCGTGGGCGTTCTGTGCCTGCTCCCGGTTTTTTTCGATCGCGCGCAGATCCGTCTGCAGCGAGGCGATCAGGCGCGCCTGCGCCTGCGAGACATAGCCCATGTACTGCAGCTCGCGCCCGATGCGGTTCGGGTCGTCGCCGGAGAGCAGCAGCTTCAGGCGGTCTTCGCCGCCGCCGATGTGCTGCTCGCGCAGCACGGTGGCCAGTCTGTCGCGCTGTTCGGATACAGCGGCGTCGAGACGGGCCTGTTCCTTGTCCAGCGCCTCCAGCCGGGCCTCGACCTCGCGCCGTTCCTGCGCCAGTTCGCGCAACGCACGGTTGGCCTGCGAGATCGCGGCTTCCGAGTCGGCCAGCAAGTCGGCCGCGTTGCTGCGCGCGCTCTCGGTCCTGCCGATTTCGCGCTTCAGATCGGCGAGCTTCCTGCGCAACTCGGCGCGTTCCGCTTCGGCCGCATGCTTCTGTCTGCTGCGTTCGGTGACCTTGTCGGCAAGGGCCGGTCCCGCCAGCAGCAGGGCGCATGCCGCCGCCAGCAGCGTCCAGCGACCCGGGGTGAAATGCCGCATCAAGACTTACTTCGCCTTCCCCTGGCTGGCGACGGCCTTCATCGCCGCCTCGATCGCTTCCTGGTCGCCCAGGTAGTAGCTCTTGATCGGCTTCAGGTCGGCGTCCAGTTCATAGACCAGCGGCTGGCCGTTCGGGATGTTCAGGCCGACGATGTCGGTGTCGCTGATGCCGTCCAGTTCCTTGATCAGCGCGCGCAGGCTGTTGCCGTGCGCCGAGATCAGGATGCGTTTGCCGGAGCGGATCGCCGGCGCGATCTCGTTGTGCCAGCCCGGCATCACGCGCGCGACGGTGTCCTTCAGGCATTCGGTCAGCGGAATCTGCTCGCGCGGCACATTGGCGTAGCGCGGATCGTCGAACGAGGCGCGCGGGTCGTCCGCGGTCAGGGGATTCGGCGGCGTGTCGTAGCTGCGGCGCCAGATCAGCACCTGGTCGTCGCCGTACTTGGCGGCGGTTTCCGCCTTGTTCAAACCCTGCAGCGCGCCGTAGTGGCGTTCGTTCAGGCGCCAGTCATGCACGACCGGCAGCCACATCAGGTCCATTTCGTCGAGCGTGAGCCACAGCGTGCGGATCGCGCGCTTCAAGACCGAGGTGAAGCACAGGTCGAACGTGAAGCCGGCTTCCTTCAGCACGCGCCCGGCCTGGCGCGCCTCGGCCATGCCCTTTTCGGTCAGGTCGACGTCGGTCCAGCCGGTGAAGCGGTTGTCGAGATTCCAGGTCGATTCGCCATGGCGCATCAATACGATCTTGTACATGTTGTCAGAGGAGGAGTGAGGTTGGTGGGACGCAGCCGCGCGGCAGGGCCGGGGCCGCAGAGGGGAGAGCTTGTCGGGAGGCGCTTCGCGCTTGCCCGTACGCGTCCTTGAAACAGTTCATGACAGGCTCAATTATAATGGCCCGTTTCTTCCAACCATTCCTGTCGTCGTGGATTTTCTGCTCAATAACATCTGGCTCGTCCTGGTCGCCGTCATTTCCGGCGGCGCCTTGCTGTGGCCTTCGCTGCGCGGCCGCGGCGGCGCCGTCTCGGCGATGCGCGCCACGCAACTGATCAATCATTCGAACGCGCTGGTGCTGGACGTGCGCGAACCCTCGGCCTACGCGGCCGGTCACGTGCCGGACGCCAAGAACATCCCGGTGAAGGAGTTGTCGAACCGGATCGCCGACTTGAGCAAACACAAGACGCGCCCGGTGATCGCAGTGTGCCAGGCCGGCACGCAATCGGTGAAGGCGGCCGCGCAGTTGCGCAAGGCCGGGTTCGAGCAGGCATACAGCCTGGATGGCGGCATGAACGGCTGGCAGAGCGCCGGCATGCCGGTTGTGAAATAAACGGAGTGGAAATGACTGCGCGAGTCGTGATGTACAGCACCGGAGTGTGCCCGTATTGCGTGATGGCCGAACGGCTGCTGACGTCGAAGGGCGTCAAGGAAATCGAAAAAATCCGCATCGATCTGGACCCCGAGCAGCGGGCCGAAATGATGCAGAAGACCGGGCGCCGCACCGTGCCGCAGATCTACATCGGCGATACGCATGTCGGCGGCTTCGACGACCTGTCCGCGCTCGACCGCGCCGGCAAGCTCGATCCGCTGCTCAACGGGGTGTAAGCGCTGCCCGCAATCCCTCGCAGGGATGGTATCCAGCCATCCCCTGCCTTTCCTTTAACTGACAGAAAGAACGCCATGGCCGATCAAAACCAGCAGCAGCCCGTATTCCAGATCCAGCGCATCTACCTGAAGGACCTGTCGCTGGAACAGCCGAATTCGCCGGCCGTTTTCCTCGAACAGGAAGCGCCGAACATCGAGGTCTCGGTCGACGTCGGCGTCGAAGCGCTGGCTCAGACCATCTATGAGGCGAGCGTGACCATCACGGTGACGGCGAAGATCAAGGACAAGGTCGCCTTCCTGGTCGAGGGCAAGCAGGCCGGCATCTTCGAAGCGGCCAACATTCCGGCCGAACAGCTCGACCCGCTGCTCGGCATCGGCTGCCCGAACATCGTCTATCCCTACCTGCGCGCCAACATCGCGGACGTGATCACGCGCGCCGGCTTTCCGCCGGTGCACCTGTCCGAAATCAACTTCGAAGCGTTCTACCAGCAGCGTCTGCAGGCCATGGCGCAACAGGCGCAGCAGCAAGGCTCGGGCATCGTGATGCCCGACGGCAGCAAGGCCGGTACCCAGTAAGATCGCGCCGCCATCGTCGCACGGGAGGAAGCATGAGAACGCTAAGTCCGGTCTTGCTGGTCGCCTGCCTGTCGGCGGCCGCCGCGGCGCACGCCGTGGAGTTCCGCTCGGTGGGCGCCGAGCCCGCGGTGCTGTATGACGCGCCGACCGCCAAGGGGCGCAAGGTGTTCATCGCGCCGAGCGGCATGCCGGTAGAGATCGTGCTGACCTACGGCGACTGGACCAAGATTCGCGACGCGAGCGGCACTCTGGCATGGATCCAGTCGCGCACGCTGATTCCGAAGCGCAACGTCATCGTCGAAGCGCAGAAGGCGCGCGTGCGCAGTGCGGCCGACGAGGGCGCGCCCGTGGTGTTCACGGCCGAGCGCGGCGTGTTGCTGGAATTGACCGAGCCCGTCGGCGGCGGTTGGCTGCGTGTCCGTCATGCCGACGGCGCGGCCGGCTACGTGCCCGCCGGCGAGGTTTGGGGCGAATAAGGGCGGGGCATGTCGTCTTCATGCCCGCCCGCGCGCCGGCGCATCGCGATCCTGGGTGCCGGCGCCTGGGGCACCGCCCTTGGCATTGCGCTGGCGGAGCGTCATGACGTGGTGCTCTGGGGGCGCGCAGCGGACGCCATGCGCGAAGCCGCCGTATCGCGTGAGAATCGCGCCTACCTGCCCGGATACAAGCTGCCGCCCGGGCTCGTCCCGACCTCCGATTTCGACGCCGCCGTCGCGCACGCGATGGGGCCGGACACCGATCTGCTGGTGGTGGCTTCCTCGGTCGCCGGGTTGCGCCCGCTCGTGCAGCGCCTGGCAGCTTACCCGATTCCGAATCTCGTATGGCTGTGCAAGGGCTTCGAGGAAGGCTCGCAGTTGCTGCCGCACCAGGTCATCGACGACGTGCTGGGACCTGGCGTGCCGCATGGCGCCCTGTCCGGCCCGTCCTTTGCGCAGGAAGTTGCGCAGGGGCTGCCGTGTGCGTTGACGATCGCTTCCGCCTCGGCGTCCCTGTGCGCCAGCGTGGTAAGCGCCGTGCACGGCGGTTCGCTGCGCGTGTATTCCAGTGACGATTTGACAGGCGTCGAGGTCGGCGGCGCGGTCAAGAACATTCTCGCCATCGCCACGGGAGTGGCCGACGGCATGGGACTGGGAATGAATGCGCGCGCCGCATTGATCACGCGCGGACTGGCCGAAATCACCCGGCTCGGCGTCGCGCTCGGCGGACGCATGGAAACCTTCATGGGCCTGACCGGCATCGGCGATCTGATTCTGACCTGTACCGGCGACCTGTCGCGCAACCGGCGCGTCGGCCTGGGGCTGGCGCAGGGCAAGCGGCTGGATCAGATCGTGGCCGAGCTCGGCCATGTGGCCGAAGGCGTGCGTTGCGCGCAGGCCGTCCGCAGGCTGGCGCAGGAACATGGCGTTGAGATGCCGATCACAAATGCGGTGGCGGCGGTGCTGTTCGACGGCGACAGCCCGGCGCAAATGGTGCAGCGTCTGCTCGCGCGCGATCCGCGCGCCGAATAGCGTCAGGGGCGTCTACTCGTTGCAGCGCGCCAGCGTCATCAGCAGCGAGGCATTGTCGAGCGCTCGGATCGAGTAGGGGACTTCGGCGGCGACGAACAGCATCTGTCCCGGCTGCAAGACCTCGGTCCGTTGTCCGACCCGCAGCTCGACCCGGCCTTCGAGGCAATGCAGCGTGAAGTCGCCGGCCACGCAGTGTTCCGGGATTTCCTTCCCGCTTGTCAGCACCAGCCGCATCGCTTCCAGTTGCGCGGTCTTGAACAGGGCGATGGATGCCGTCTCGGCAAGCTCCGGGCCGAGCGGCAGCAGATTGATCACTTCCCCCGATGCGGCATGATGCAAGGACATGGACTCCTCCGGTCAGTTTCTTTCGAAGGAGTGCTGCGCTGCCAACTTTGTTCCGTTTGCGCGCAGGAAATCTTGCAGGCGCGCCACATCTGCGCTAGCGCAAGGCGTGATTTTTCCTCTGAGCGACTATTCCCGGGGGCACTTTCGGGGGCGGCGGCAGTCAGAGAAGGAGTGCCGACATGAAGAGCGCTCCAAGGCCGCCGCTTCGGCTTATACTCCCCTCCCGTTGTTTTTTTATCATTCGCTTCCTCTATGCAAACAATCATTTCGTCCTCGCGCCCTTCGTTCGCCCGTTCGTTGCAGCGCGGCTTTACTCTGATCGAGATCATGGTCGTCGTCGTCATCATTGGCGTGCTGGCGGCGGTGATCATGCCGAAGGTGATGGGCCGCGCGGACGATGCACGCATCACGGCCGCGCGGCAGGACATCACTTCGCTGTCGTCCGCCTTGAAGCTGTACAAGCTGGACAACCATCGTTATCCGACCACCGAACAGGGGCTGCAGGCCCTGGTGCAGCGCCCGACCTCCGGGCCGGCCGCCAACGGCTGGAAGAGCGGCGGCTATATCGAAAAGCTGCCGCGCGATCCCTGGGGCAATCCTTATCAATACCTGTCCCCGGGCGTACGCGGAGAATTCGACGTGTTCTCCTACGGTGCGGACGGCCAGCCCGGCGGCGCCGGCATTGATGCAGACATCGGCTCGTGGGATCTGTAACGCTGGTCGCTCAGCGCCGTGCGCCTGCATTGCGAGCGGCGCGCGGCTTCACCCTTCTTGAAATGCTGGTCGTGCTGGTGATCGCCGGGCTGCTGCTCGGGCTGGTCGCCTTCAACGCCATGCCAAGCCAGCGCCAGTCGCTGCAGACCGAGGCCCAGCGCATCGCGCTGCTGCTGCAGCTCGCGCGCGATGAAGCGATCGTGCGCAACCGCCCGATCGCCTTCGAAGCGGAATCCGATCGCTACCGCTTTCTCGAGCGCGACGGCAGTGCCTGGATCCCGGTTCCCGAGGACGATCTGCTGCGCGAGCGCGCGTTCGAGCGCGGCCCGCTTGCGCTCGCGATGAGCCCGGCCGTGCTGAATGCCGCCAGCGGCGACGATGCCCAGGTGCGCATCGTGTTCGGGCGCGAGCCGGTCGACCGTCCGTTCGTGCTGACCCTGAGCAGCGCCAATGCCGAGGTCGCGGTGCGCGCCGACGGCATCGGCAACTTCACGGTGGAATGAAATGAGCAAGCGTTCCCGTCAACGCGGCTTCACGCTGCTCGAAGTGCTGGTCGCAATGGTGGTGGTCGGCACGGCGCTCGGCGCCTGCCTGCGCGCCGTCGGCAGCCTGTTGCAGAACGGCAGCGCGCTGCGCGCCTCGATGATGGCCACCTGGTCGGCCGAGAACCGGTTGGCCGAGCTGCGCCTGGCGCGCGAATTCCCGGCGCTCGGCCAGCGCAGCTTTCCGTGCCCGCAAGGCGATCTGGAACTGATCTGCACCGAACAGGTCGTGCCGACGCCGAATCCCTACTTCCGGCGCGTCGAGGTCCGCGTTCACAGCGCCGACGATCCGGGCCGGCGCATCATCCGTCTGACGCAGATCGTGCCGAGGCGCCAATGAATGCCGGTTCCCGCGCGCGCGGCTTCACGCTGATCGAACTGCTGGTCGCGATCACGATACTGGCGATCGTCGCCGTGCTCGGCTGGCGCGGCCTGGATACCATCATCCGTGCACGCGAAGGCTTGAACCGGGATCTGGAGCAGACGCGCGGCCTGCAACTGACGTTCGCCCAGATGCAGAGTGACACCGACAAGATCGCTCCGGCCGAGGCGGTCGGCAACCGCCCTGTGCTTGACGCCGTGCCGGGCCGGCTGACGCTGGTGCGCATGGTGTATGCGGAAAACCAGCCGTCGCGCGTACAGGTCGTCACCTACCGCCTGCGTGACGGCGTGCTGTCGCGCAGCGAGTCGTTGCCGACGCGCGACCTGAGTGTGCTGCAGACTGCCTGGGGCGCGGCGCTGGGTGCGGCCGACACCGAAGCTGCGGTAGTGCTGCAGCGGGACGTGCAGCAGATGGCGCTGCGCCTGTGGGTGCCGAAGGTCGGCTGGCGCCAGGCCGGAATGGCGGCGGCGGAGGGTACGGCGGCGCCGACCGGCGTCGAAGTCGTATTGCAAATGCGCGAGCGCGCCGGCGCAATGCGCAAGGTGTTTCTGCTGGGGAGCGTATGAGGGCGCGCGCAAAGTTCCTGCGGCGTCAGCGCGGCGTGGCCATCGTCACCGCCTTGCTCCTGACCACGCTGGCCGTGACTGTCGTCGGCAGTCTGTTCTGGCAGCAACAGGTACAGGTGCGCTCGATCGAGAACCAGCGCCTGCAATTGCAGAAGCAGTGGATTCTGCGCGGCGCGCTCGACTGGGCGCAACTGATCCTGCGCGCCGATGCCTCGCAGTCGAACGAGGACCATCTCGGCGAACCTTGGGCCACGCCGCTGGCCGAGACCCGGCTGGACGAATACGTCGACAATCCGCGCGCCGATCCGGAAGCCTCCGATGCCGTGCTGTCGGGCACCATCATCGACGCCCAGTCGCGCTTCAACCTGAACAACCTGGCCAGCAACGGTACCGTCAACCAGCGCGAAGTGGCGGTGCTGCGCCGTCTGCTGATCCAGCTCGGGTTCAACGGCAATCTCGCGCCGGCGGCGGCGGAGCTGGTTGCATCGGGCCAGCGCCCGGCGTCGGAGGGGCAGGGCAGGGCCGTGATGCGCGTCGAACATGTCGAGGACCTGCTCGCGGCGCAGGGCTTCACGCCGGACATCGTGGCACGCCTGCGCGAGTTCGTCGTTGTGCTTCCCGGTATGCGCGCGATCAATGTAAACACCGCTTCACCGGAAGTGTTGGCTGCAAGAATTGATACACTTTCCATTTCCGACGCGGCGGCCATCGTCGCCGCGCGCGACAACGCCTGGTTTCGCAGTACCCAGGAGTTTCTCGACCGCGCGCGCAGCACGGGCGTCTCCGGCGCGGTCGAGCATGTCGACGTCAAGACCGAATATTTCCTGATCAACGGCCACGTGCGCATGAGCCGGGCCGCGATGGACATGCAGGCGCTGATCCACCGTCCCGGACGGCAGGAGCCGGCGCTGATCTGGGTCCGCGAATTCTAGGAGCGCAAGTCACTTGAGCACACTGTACATACGCCTGCCTGCGTACGCGAACATCGAGAGCCTGCAATCCGGCTCTCCGCTGTTCTGCCCGTTCGCGCTGGCTTCCGACGGCAACCGCATCGAACGCGAAGGCGTGGCGGCGCTGGCCGAGCTGGGCGAACTGGTCAAGCGCGCGCGCAACGTCACGCTGCTGCTGGCCGCATCCGACGTCACGCTGCTGCGCATCAAGATGCCGCCGCTTTCCGGCGCGCGCCTGCGGGCGGCCTTGCCGAACCTGGTCGAGGATCGCCTGATGAGCGATCCGGCCGAGTGCGTGGTGGTCGCCGGCGCGATGCACGAGGGCCTGCGCACGGTCGGCGTCGTGCAGCGCAACTGGCTGGAACTGCTGGCGCGCACGCTGCGTTCGCTCGGCGCGCGCAAGCTGTCCGCCTTGCCGGCGCAACTGTGCCTGCCGTTGCAGGGCGAGGCCGTAGCGGCTGCCGTATCCGAGCACGGCACCGATATCGACCTGACCTTGCGCACCGGCCCGCAGGAGGGGATGGGCGTGTCGATCGTGGCCGACCAGCCCGAGACCGCCGCGGTCGAGGTCATGCAGACGCTCAGCGCGTTGGTGCCGCAGGCGCCGGTGGTCATGTACGTGCCGCCGACGCGCCAGGGCGACTACCAGGATTCGCTGCACTTGGCGAGCGCGCTGGAGCAGCGCATCACCCTGCATGCGGATAGCTGGGCGCACTGGATCGCCGGCGCCCAGGAAGCCGGGCTGGACATGATCGGCGGCCTCGGCGGCGGCAGCGCACCCGGATTCGAATGGCGCCGCTGGCGCTGGCCGCTGGTGCTGGCCGCCGGCCTGCTGTTGGTCAACATCGCCGGGCTGAACATCGACTGGCTGGGCATGCAGCGCGAAGCCGAAGCGCTGCGCACCGGCATGATCCAGAACTACCGGGCGGCTTTCCCGGAGGACAAGGTGATCGTCGATCCACTCGCGCAGGCGCGCCAGAAGGTGGCGGCCGCGCGCAATGCTGGCGGCGAGCTCGCGGCCGACGATTTCCTGGCATTGACTGCCGCCCTGGCGGAGGCCTGGACCAACGCGGCAGGCGGCGGGACGGCGCCGGTCGCCGCGCTCGACTACCGTGACCGCGTGCTGACGGTGCGCCTGAAGCCGGACGCGGACGTGCAAGCCGAGGCGCTGCAAAGCGCGCTGGCCGCGCGCAACCTGTCCGTCACCCAGCAGGGCGACGGTGTGTGGCAGATCGGGAGGGCGCGATGAGGGGGCTGCTGCAATCGGTGCGCGCGTTCTGGAACGGGCGCAATTCGCGCGAGCGCGGCATGCTGGCCGCGGCGAGCGCGGTGATCGTACTTGGACTGATCTATGCGTTGCTGATCGATCCGGCGTTGTCCGGTCGCGAACAGTTGGCGCAATCCCTGCCGACGCTGCGCCAGCAGGCGGCCGAAGTGCGTGCGTTGACGCGTGAGGCCGGCAGCGGCGCGACGGGCAACGCGGCGCCGGTCGCGGCGGTCACGCGCGCGGGCCTGGAAGCTTCGCTTGCGCGGCGCGGGCTGAAGGCTGAGGAAATCACGGTCAGCGATGCGACCGTGCGCTTGCGCTTCCAGAACACGTCCTTCGCCGGCCTGGTCGACTGGCTTGCGGAACAGCACCGCAGCGCGCGCCTGGCCGTGGTCGAAGCCAAGGTCGAGGCAGGTTCGGAAGCCGCTTCGCCGGACAGCGTCGGCGCCGCCTTTACACTGCGCCAGGAGCGCGACGGGCAGGCGCAATGAAGCGTATCCGGATGGCGAGGCGGGCATGACGCGCTTCCTGGCATGGTTGCTGGCCGGCTTGCTGACCGTCGCGCTGACGGTCGCAGTGTTCTTTCCGGCCTCCTGGCTGGCCCCGGTGATCGAAGCGCAGACCGATCACCGGCTGACGCTCGGCGATGCGCAGGGCACGATCTGGAACGGATCCGCCTTCGTCGGTGGTGCGCCGAGCGGCAGCGATCCGGTCACGCCGCTGCTGCCCGGGCGCTTTTCCTGGGACCTGTCGCCGCTGGTGCTGCTGGGTCGCGTGCATGCGCAGGTGAGCAATCCGGACGCACTGTCGCAACCGGTGACGATCACCGGCACCTGGTGGCGCTGGCTGGTCGGCGCCGGCAAGGTCGTGCTGCCGGCCGAGCGTCTTGCCGGCCTGGGCGCACCGCTGAACACGATCCGCCCGAGCGGCACGATGGAATTGAGCTGGACGCCGCTGCAACTGGCGCGGCGCGGCAGGGCGGTGGACCTGCAAGGCACGATGGTGCTTGAGATGGCCGACATCGCCTCGCGCCTGTCGCCGGTCAAGCCGCTCGGCTCCTACCGCGTGAAGCTCGACTGGAGCGGGCGCCAGGCGCAGATGGCGTTGAGCACGATCAAGGGGCCGATGTTATTGAGTGGCAACGGACGACTGATCAATGGACGATTGCAGTTTTCCGGAAAGGCCGAGGCTGCAGAAGGGCAGGAAGAAAGGCTGGCAAATCTTCTGAATTTGCTGGGACAGCGTCGCCGCGAAGGCGGCAAGGATGTGATCGCGTTAGAGTTCAAATGAAAAAAAACAAACCCGCAGAAACATTGTTCCTCCCGATTGATCGCATGCGCGGCCTGAGCGCGGGCCTGTGCCTGCTGGGTGCGCTCGGTAGCGCGCCTGCGTTCGCGCAGGCGCAGGCACAGGCGCAGGAGAGCACCCAGGACCGCAATCTGGCCACGCTCAACTTCGTCGGCGCCGAGATCGATTCCGTGATTCGTGCGGTCGGCCATTACACGAACACCAATTTCCTGATCGA
>Ga0164243_10011089_pt1 | contig 12892 bp, 12 predicted proteins | sample OricompcompostOP_FD_108781 | JGI IMG/M metagenome (GOLD analysis project Ga0164243, IMG submission 108781) | Organic Plus compost microbial communities from Emeryville, California, USA - Original compost - Organic plus compost (OP) | ecosystem: Engineered > Solid waste > Mixed feedstock >...
TCGGATTTGGAAAAACGGCGTGCCAATTGTTACTCCTCTGCCGCCTTGGCCTTGGATTTGGCTGTCGACTTGGCTTTTGCAGGTGCCTTCTTGGCCGCAGGCTTCTTTGCAGCAGCTTTCTTTTCCGTGCTGGCCGAAGCTTTCCGGGCAGGGGTCTTTTTGCTTTTGGAAGAACCAGCCTTCTCGGTAATCAGCGCCAGTGCTTCTTCCAGCGTGACATTGGCCGGGTCCTTACCCTTCGGCAAGGTGGCGTTGACCTTGCCCCAGTTGACATAGGGTCCATACCGACCGTCGCGAACGGTGATTGAACCGCCCTCGGGATGATCGCCAAGCGTCGCCAGTGCTGCCGGTGTGGAACGCCCACGACCACCCTTCGATTGTTTATCGGCCAGAACGGATACGGCGCGGTTAAGGCCGACGGAGAACACTTCTTCGGCATTCTCCAGATTGGCGAAAGTGCCGTCATGGCTGACATAAGGACCATAGCGTCCGATACCGGCGGAAATCATCTTGCCGGTTTCCGGGTGCTGCCCGATATCACGCGGCAGGGACAGAAGTGCAACGGCCCTTTCGTGGTCGAGCGCATCGACTGTCCAGCCTTTGGGAAGGCTGGCGCGCTTGGCTTCCTTGCCTTCGCCGCGCTGAACGTAGGGGCCGAAACGGCCCGTCCGTGCAGTGATTTCCTCACCGGTGAACGGATCCTTGCCGAGCGATTTCGGTTCATCCGCAGCAGCGGCTTCGCCATTGGCGTCACCGCCGAGCTGACGCGTATATTTACATTCCGGATAGTTGGAACAGCCGACGAAAGCACCGTATTTGCCAAGCTTCAACGACAGGGTGCCAGTACCACATGTCGGGCATGAGCGCGGATCACTGCCATCCTCGCGCACCGGGAATACCAGCGGCGCCAGCTCTTCATTCAGGGCATCGAGAACATTGGTGACGCGCAGTTCCTTGATGTCATCGACGGACCCGGAGAAGTCGCGCCAGAAATCGCGCAGGACATCTTTCCACGAAAGCTTGCCGTCCGAAATGAGATCGAGTTTTTCCTCAAGGTCAGCCGTGAAATCATATTCCACATAGCGCTCGAAGAAGCTTTCAAGGAAGGCCGTAACCAGACGACCCTTCGGTTCTGGAATGAGCTTGCGCTTGTCGATCGTGATATATTCTCGGTCGCGCAGTGTGGCCAGCGTGGCGGCATAAGTCGAAGGACGTCCGATGCCGAGTTCTTCCATCTTCTTGATGAGCGAAGCTTCCGAATAGCGCGGCGGTGGTTCGGTCGAATGCTGGGTCGCATCGATCTTCTCACGTGCCAAGGCCTCGCCTGAACGAATTTCCGGAAGCTTTGCGCTATCCTCGTCGTCGTCCTCTTCCTCTCGATGATCCATATAGGCGGCGAGGAAGCCATCGAACTTGGTAACCGATCCATTGGCTCGCAGCATGGCCGAACGGGAACCATTGACCGCCTCGATGTCGACGGTGGTGCGCTCGATATCGGCAGCCTGCATCTGGCTCGCAATGGCGCGCTTCCAGATCAATTCATAAAGCCGTGCCTGATCGTCATCGAGATAGCCGCGCACATCCTTCGGATGCCGCGAGAAATCAGTTGGCCGGATAGCTTCGTGCGCTTCCTGTGCGTTCTTGGCCTTGCTGGAATAATAGCGCGGCTTTTCCGGAACATATTTTGCGCCAAAGCTTTTGCCGATGGCATCGCGGGCCGCGTTGATTGCTTCCGGAGCCATCTGCACGCCATCGGTACGCATATAGGTGATCAGACCGGCAGTCTCGCCGCCTATATCAACGCCTTCATAAAGCCGCTGCGCCACCTGCATGGTCCGCGATGCGGAAAACCCAAGCTGGCCGGAAGCGGCCTGCTGCAAGGTGGATGTGGTGAAAGGCGGTCCCGGATTTCGCTTGGTAGGCTTTGCTTCGACCGAAAGCGCCTTGAAGCTTGCGCCTTCCAGCATTGTGCGAATGGCAGTTGCCTGTTCGCCATTCTTGATATCGAGCTTGCCGAGCTTCTTGCCGTCAACAGCGGTCAGTCGGGCAGTAAAACTGTCATTGCGCGGTGTCTTCAACAGCGCGGCAATGTTCCAATATTCCTCACGGATGAAGCGCTCGATCTCCGATTCGCGATCCGCGACGAGGCGGAGCGCCACCGACTGAACGCGCCCAGCGGAACGCGCGCCCGGCAGTTTGCGCCACAGAACGGGCGAAAGCGTGAAACCGACGAGATAATCCAATGCACGGCGAGCCAGATAGGCATCGACCAGAGGTTCATCGATATCACGCGGATTGGCAATGGCATCGAGAACAGCTTTCTTGGTGATGGCATTGAATGCCACCCGCTTGACCGTTTTGCCCTTGAGCGCCTTTTTCTGGTTAAGCACTTCGAGCACGTGCCATGAAATGGCTTCGCCTTCGCGATCCGGGTCGGTCGCGAGAATGATGCCGTCGCTGTCCTTGAGCGCTTTAACGATATCTGCCAGGCGCTTGGAAGAGTTGCTATCCACCTCCCACGACATTGCAAAATCTTCGTCGGGGCGAACCGAGCCGTCTTTAGCTGGCAAGTCTCGCACATGACCAAACGAGGCTAGAACCTTATAGTTCGAACCAAGATATTTATTGATGGTTTTTGCCTTGGCAGGCGATTCGACGACGACGACGTTCATTTAAAGCAGCCCAGATTCGCGTCCCATGGAGACAAAATATCTCCTCTCCGCGAGAAATTCGTTGCCTTCACATGAACAGCAGGCAGCGTTTGGTCAAGAGCAGGACAACAAAAATAACGAAATACAACTTAAGATTGCTGTTAAGTTGAGTGTAACCGGTAGTAGCATAAATTAGAACAAGAGCGATTATCCCGCGGGGAGATAGGTATGGGTGATAGGGTGAGTTTTCCAGACATGGAAGACGATGAGGATGTACAGACAGCGACTCGACACGAGACGCTGACATACATCGAGCAGATGCTGGAGCAGCTCAATTTAATGGCGAAGAATACGGATTATCTGCTGCTGTCGTATATGATCGATATGGCTCTTGTCGAAGCGCGAGAGGCACTTCACAACGAAGCCAAGACATAAGAGGCTCTATTCCAGGGGGATCAGGGCGACCTGATTGCCGGCATATCGTTGCAGGCGCCCGGCCAAGTCCAGTTCCAGGAGAATGAGCTGGACAGCGCCGGTATCCACACCCGTGTGGCGAACCAGCGCGTCGATATCGGTTGGCACGGGCCCAAGTGCATCGATAACAATGTCCCGTTGTTCCTCCGTCGCAATCGGTTCGAACGATTCTGGTTCTTCCATAGCTGGAGACAAGAGATCAGGCTGTGGTGGCGTATCCATCTGATACGCGCTTGATCCGGCCAATGGTCGGAGCGTTTCGATAACATCGTTTGCCTTCGTAACCAGTGTCGCCCCTTGTTTCAGAAGCAGGTTCGTGCCACGGGCACGAGGATCGAGTGGTGATCCCGGCACGGCGAACACTGTGCGTCCCATATCGCCAGCCATGCGTGCACTGATAAGTGAACCGGAGCGCTCAGCGGCTTCAACGACGATCAATCCCAACGACAAGCCTGCAATGATGCGATTGCGACGGGGAAAGTCGCGTGAACGGGGCTCAGCTCCCATCGGCATTTCACTTATGAGCGCGCCACCCTGTTCCGGTATTGCGCGGTAAAGGGGAAGGTTTTCGGGCGGATAGGGCCGATCAAGCCCGCCTGCCAGAACAGCCACGGTTCCCGTCTTCAGGCTCGCGCGGTGCGCAGCGGCATCAATGCCACGGGCAAGTCCGGAAATCACCGAAAACCCCGCTTCGCCGAGATCATGCGCCAGACGTTCGGTGAAACGTGCGCCAATCACCGAAGCGTTGCGCGAACCGACAATGGCCACGGGTGGCTTGCTGAAAACGCCAGCATTTCCCCTAATCGTAACCAGAGGAGGCGGGGCTTCACAATTTTTTAGCTGCGGCGGATAATCTGGCTCCCCCATTCCAACCAGACGGGCTCCTACGCGTTCGATGGCCTCAAGCTCGCGCTCTGCATCATCCATGGACATGACACGGATCGGACGTGAACTGCCACCTCTGATATTGAGATCAGGCAACCTTTCGATCGCGCTCGAAGCCGAGCCGCAAAAAAGAATCAGATCGCGAAAGGTAACAGGACCGATATTGTCGGTTCGGATAAGGCGCAGCCAGTTGAGCCGCTGGCGGTCGGAGAGGCGAATTCCTGTTTTTGAATTCGCGCTTTCCTTCATCCCTTGGCTCCGATCTTGCTTTCGGTGCCGTTTAAGAGGCGCGTAATATTCGCCTTATGTTTGAAAATAACAATGACCGTCATGATCGCAAACAGGACTGCGATTGCGGAATTACCCTGGAAATAAAGCGCCATTGGAACAATGATGCTGGCGATAAGTGCCGCAAGAGAGGAATAGCGCGTGAGGAGTGCGGTTATGATCCAGACGGCAGCGAAGACCAGGGCACCGGGCCACGCCAAACCGATCAGGATGCCTAGATAAGTGGCCACGCCTTTGCCGCCCTTAAAGCCGATCCACACCGGAAAAAGATGACCGATGAAAGCACCGAAGCCTGCGCCGATTGCGGCTTCCAGGCCATAGCGGGAGGCGATCAGAACGGCGACCGTGCCTTTGAGGGCGTCGAGGATCAGGGTTGCCGCGGCGAGCTTCTTGTTACCGGTACGCAGTACATTGGTCGCGCCGATATTGCCCGAACCGATAGACCGGACGTCACCCAATCCGGCGAGCCGGGTCAAGATCAAGCCAAATGGAATGGAGCCAAGAAAATAGCCGAAGATGAGCGCTCCCACGAGCGTCAAGCTGAGAAATCCCGATTCGGCCATGAATGTCCCCTGCTGTTTCTCGATTCCGTCTGCCCGGAATTTTCGGTTGATTGTTCCGGGTTATGCGGTGTTTTTCAAGCCGAATAAACAGTCTTTCCGGCCACTAAAGTGTGGACGACGCGACCTTGGAAACGGGCACTTTCAAAGCAGCTGTTCTTTGAGAGCGAATGCAGGTCTTCCTCGCGTACAATCCAAGGCTCTTCCAGATCGACAATGGCAAGATCGGCCTTGGCGCCCGGCTTGAGCGTACCGGCATCAAGACCGAAGATTTTCGCCGGTGCCGTGGATAGCACTTCAGCCAGCCGCATGAGCGGAATGCTGTCATTGTGATAGAGCCGGAGTGCAGCTCCCAGCAATGTTTCAAGGCCGATGGCACCGGCTTCGGCATCCGAGAAGGGCAGGCGTTTGGTATCGACATCCTGCGGATCGTGCGCCGAAACGACAATGTCGATAGTGCCATTTTTTACGGCTTCGACCATGGCAAGGCGGTCTTGTTCGCTGCGCAGGGGCGGCGAAAGACGGAAGAAGGTGCGGAATTCTCCAATGTCGTTCTCATTGAGCGACAAATGGTTGATCGACACACCGGCCGTTACCTTGGCGCCCAGATCCTTGGCGCGGCGCACGGCTTCTGCCGACATTTCGCAGGAAAGTTGTGCTGCATGATAATTGCTGTTCGTCAGCGCTGCCAGACGAAGATCGCGTTCCAGCGGAATCACCTCCGCTTCGCGCGGGCTGCCGGAAAGTCCAAGCCAGCTCGCGAACAGCCCCTCATTCATAACACCGTTTGCGCCGAGATAGGGATCACGTGTCTCACAGGCAATTACTGCATCGAAATCGCGGGCGTAGGTCAGCGCACGCCGCATGAGCTGCGTATTGGCAATGATCTGTCTGCCTTCGGTGAAGGCGACCGCACCGGCGTCGCGCAGCAGCCCGATCTCGGTCATTTCTTCGCCCTGCAAGCGTTTGGTGATGGCAGCCGCTGGATGCACATTGACGACAGCCGTGTCACGCGCCGTACGCTTGACGAATTCCACCAGCGCCACATCGTCGATGACCGGATCGGTGTCGGGCATCATGATGATGGAGGTCACGCCGCCAGCAGCGGCCGCACGGCTTGCCGAGGCGATGGTTTCGCGATGTTCGGCGCCGGGTTCACCGATAAAGACACGCGCATCCACCAGGCCGGGCAATACTGCCTTGCCGGCTAGGTCGACGATTTCGGCACCTTCCGGCGCACCCTGATTGCGGGCGTCGGCACCGGCGGCAACAATCTTGCCATCGTGGATCAAGACGCTGCCGGTTTCATCGAGACCACGCGACGGATCAACGATGCGCGCGTTTTCAAATAGAATGGCGCTCATGCATTTTCTCCATTGCCCAGGTTGCGTCGCGGGTCGAGCAGGGCTTCCATCACGGCCATGCGCACCGCAACTCCCATTTCCACCTGTTGCTGGATTACGCTCTGCGGCCCGTCGGCAACATCGGAGGCGATCTCAACGCCACGGTTCATTGGGCCCGGATGCATGACGAGCGCGTCAGGTTTGGCATGTTTCAACTTTTCCTTGTCGAGGCCGTAAAAGCGGAAATATTCGCGCACCGAAGGCACAAAGGAACCGGCCATACGCTCGCGCTGAAGCCGCAGCATCATGACGACGTCGGCGTCCTTCAGGCCTTCCTCCATCGAGTTGAAGACTTCGACGCTCATATCGGCCATGCCCGAGGGCAGGAGCGTGGATGGCGCGACGACGCGCACCCGTGCGCCAAGAGCATTGAGAAGAAGAATATTGGAGCGTGCGACGCGGGAATGCAGCACATCACCGCAAATGGCGACGATCAGATTTTCGATCTGACCCTTGGCGCGGCGGATGGTGAGAGCATCAAGAAGCGCCTGCGTGGGGTGTTCGTGCGCGCCGTCACCGGCATTAACCACCGAACAGCCGACTTTTTGTGCGAGCAGCGCAGCAGCGCCCGCCGAAGCGTGACGGATAACCAATATATCCGGCTGCATGGCATTCAGCGTCATCGCGGTATCGATGAGCGTCTCGCCCTTCTTGACCGACGAATTGCCGACCGACATATTCATGACGTCAGCGCCGAGCCGTTTTCCGGCCAGCTCGAACGATGATTGCGTTCGTGTCGATGCTTCGAAGAAGAGATTGATTTGCGTGCGACCGCGCAGCACGGACTTTTTCTTCTCGGGCTGTCTTGAGACAGCGATTTCCTGATCCGCAAGATCAAGAAGGCAGAGAATGTCCAGAGGCGAAAGCCCCTTGATGCCCAGCAGGTGGCGGTGAGGGAAAAGCGGAGGGACCGTTTGATTTGTCATGGCAAGTCACCCGTATAGGACCATGGGGCAGGTCCCGCAACCGTCCTTATAATGGCTTCGGGCGATTCACCAAGAAAAACCGTGCTGTCGTGACGACAAATTGCATCCGGGATGGCAAAATTTTAGCAAATCCGATGCAAGAAACGTAAGCTAGAGCATTTCCAGCAAAAGTGTGAAATGGTTTTGCGTTCGGAAATGCGGCAAAAACAAATAGATAGAGCGGCTCCAAGGATTCCGTTAAAACAGGAACCGCGCTAGATTGAATCACACGATACGGAACGAGCTTTTGAAAACGCACGACGTTACCAACCAGACGCCGCCCATGACGGGCAACAATGCCTATTTGGGTGATCCGCTTCTGATGCAGATTGCGGCGCGTTTCCCGAAGGAGTTGCATACCGATCTGGAGCAGACTGGCCGTTTCGTGATGTCGGCGGAAGCGCAGGACCTCGCGCGTCTTGCCAATACAGAGCTGCCGAAATTGCGCACGCACGACCGGCAGGGCAACCGGATCGACTTCGTCGAATATCATCCAGCCTATCATGCGCTGATGCGCCGTTCCATCGCGGCGGGGCTCCATTGTTCCATTTGGGAAGGCAATCCGCTTGAAACTGGTCGCCGTCATCAGGCGCGTGCATCGCGCTTTTTCCTGACAGCGCAGCTTGAGGCGGGGCATCTTTGCCCGCTGACCATGACCAGCGCATCACTCGCCGCACTCATGGCGTCGCCGGAAATCTACAAGGAGTGGTCGCCAGTCGTTCTTTCACGCAAGTACGATTTTTCGCAAAAACCCGTATTCGCCAAGCAGGGCATTACGCTCGGCATGGGCATGACCGAAAAGCAGGGTGGAACCGATGTGCGTGCCAATACGACACGCGCCACCCGCCATGAAAACGGCACCTATACCGTTACGGGCCACAAATGGTTCATGTCAGCTCCAATGTCGGACGCCTTCCTGACGCTTGCGCAGGCAGAAGACGGTCTTTCCTGTTTTCTGCTCCCGCGTCTTGATCCAGAGGGAAGGGGCAACGGGTTCTTCTTCCAGAGGCTGAAAGACAAGCTCGGCAACAAGTCGAATGCCTCATCGGAGGTGGAATTCGATGGCGCTATCGGTCATCTGATCGGTAATCCGGGTGAGGGGGTCAAGACCATCATGGATATGGTCACGCTAACGCGGCTTGATTGCGCTGTCGCATCCGCCGGACTCATGCGTTCCGGTCTGGCGGAAGCCGTACATCACAGCCGTCATCGGCAGGTATTCGGCAAAGCCTTGATCGAACAGCCTTTGATGCAGCGGGTTCTTGCCGATATGGCGCTTGACGTTGCTGGCGCAACAGCGCTTTCAATGCGGCTGGCACGCGCTTTCGATATGGCGGCAAGCGATCGGGCAGAGGCGGCTTTTGCGCGTTGCATGACGCCTGTAGTGAAATACTGGGTTTGCAAGATCGCTCCCGCGCTTCTTTACGAAGCGATGGAGTGTCTCGGAGGCAACGGCTATATCGAGGAAGGCAATCTTGCGCGAGCCTATCGCGAAGCACCGGTCAATGCCATCTGGGAAGGTTCGGGCAACGTAATGGCGCTGGACGTGGCGCGTGTCCTGTCCCGCGCGCCAGGGCTTTTCGACGAAGTACTGGAGTGGATCGGCGGGCAGCTTGGCCAGCGCGGGCAAGGAACGCTTGATGTGTTACGGGCTGCATTGCAGCTCACTGAAACCGATCCGGGTGTCGCACGCCTTCTGACCGAGCAACTGGCCTACGCCGCCGCCGCTGCGGAACTGCGCCAGCTTGGGGCTGACGATGTGGCCGATGCGTTCATCGAGACCCGTCTTGGCGGCCAATGGCGTTCAACCTATGGCATGCTGGATGCGCGTCATAATGCGGAACGCATTCTCGACCAGCTTTATCCCGCGTCGTAATCGTCAGATATCGACCGCTTGATACTGTGCAGGCGGTCGAGTGCTCCTTGAAGAATGAAGGCTGCGGCTGCCGAATCGATACGTTCGGCGCGCTTGCCGCGCGAGACATCCATGCCGATCAGCGCTCGTTCGGCAGCAACGGTCGACAGGCGCTCGTCCCAGAACACGAAGGGCAGGTCGGTCAGGGGCTGCATGGTGCGCACAAATGCCCGCGTAGCCTGAACGCGGGGACCGGACGTTCCATCCATGTTCATTGGCAAGCCGATGACGATGACACCGACCTTGTCGGCCTCAAGGGCTTTCAGCAGCACCTGCGCATCAAGGGAGAACTTCGTCCGTTTGATGACGGGACGCGGATGGGCGAAAGAAAGACCGAGATCCGATACTGCAAGGCCGATGGTCTTGGTTCCCAAATCCAGTCCGGCGATTGTATGGCCGGGCTGAAGCAGCTCAGGAATTTCCTCGATTTCAATAACAGCCATCGGTCCTCATCGGATTTTGAAGTGGTTTCTATTGCCTTCAACTTTATTGGCGTCATATCTGTTCGCAAACTGGAAATCGAGCCGGAAACAGAGATTGAGGAGAGAGTTAATGAAACTTACATGGCTTGGCCACGCCGCCTTTCGCGTTGAAACAGCAAAGGCCGTTATTCTCATCGATCCGTTTCTCAACGGAAACCCCGGTGCAAAGGGCATAGATTTCAGGGAAGCGACCAAGGGCGTGACTCATATAGCGCTGACTCACGGTCATGGCGATCATGTCGGTGATACGGTCGCCATCGCCAAGGAGCATGGCGCGACGGTTATCGCCAATGCCGATCTTGCAAGCTGGCTCGGCAGTCAGGGCGTCGAAAAGCTCGATCCTGGCAATACGGGGGGCACGTTGGCGCATGACGGCTTCACCGTCACATTCGTCAATGCACTTCATTCTTCCGCAATGCTGACGGAAAACGGTGTCTCGCAGGCGTTGGGCAACCCGAATGGTCTGGTGTTCCATTTCGAAGATGCGCCGACGCTCTACCACATGGGTGACACGGATATCTTCTCGGATATGGGACTTATCAACGAGCTTCACCAGCCTGAGATCGGTATCGTTCCCATTGGTGATCGCTTCACGATGGGCGGAGCGGTCGCAGCGCTCGCCTGTCAGCGTTATTTCAACTTCAAAACCGTGCTGCCGTGCCATTACGCCTCTTTCCCGATCATAGATCAGACGGCGGACAAATTCGTGGCCGGAATGGCCGATCGCAGGGAAACCAAGGTGCTGGCCGATCCTGCAGGAACGGTTCACAGCTTCTAAGGAGGCCTTGAGCGCAAGAAATGTTGCGCTTCAACAATCGCGCCGTTATAGCCGGTAGGAAAACTTTTCAGGGTGGCGGTTCGCTGCCCGATCGAGCATTTGCGGAGAACAGGATGTCCGTCGATATTTCTACCGTCAAGCGTGTCGCACATCTGGCGCGCATCGCCGTCAACGATGACGATGCTGAACGCATGACTGGCGAACTTAATGCTATTCTGGGCTTTGTAGAGCAATTGAATGAAGTCAATGTCGACGGTATCGAGCCGATGACTTCGGTTACGCCGATGGCAATGCGCATGCGCGATGACAAGGTGACCGATGGCGGGATTGCCGCTGCGGTGGTTGCCAATGCACCGGTTACGGAAGACAATTTCTTCGTCGTACCCAAGGTCGTGGAGTAGATCATGGCCATTCGGGTTTCTGTAGAGACCCCTTTGCAGGACGATGTCCGCGCGCTGGTCGAAGGACTGAATGCGCATCTTCTGCCGCTGTCTCCGCCGGAGTTCCAGTTCAAGATGACGGTCGAGCAGATGGCGGGACCGGACATGACGGTTTTTGTGGCACGCGACGAGGACGGCAAGGCCGTCGGCTGCGGTGCCTTGAAGATGCACGGTGATGGCGTCGGCGAAGTGAAGCGCATGTTCACCCTTCCGGAAATACGCGGAAAGCGCGTTGGTTCTGTTCTGGTCTATGCGATTGTCGATCTGGCAAAGGCCAAGGGCATTTCGCGCCTTGTGCTCGAAACCGGCACGGGGCCCGGCTTTGCCGGTGCATGGCGGCTTTATGAGAATTCAGGTTTTACGCGCTGCGGTGTGGTTCTGGACTATCCGGAATCCGAATACAGCGCCTTTTTTGAAAAGCGCCTCACTGCGGCGCACTGACAGGATTTGACGATGAGCGAACTGACCGCACTGACCATTGCCGAAGCGCGCGACAAGCTGAAGGCCAAAGCTATCACAGCGACCGAACTGACCGACGCCTATCTTTCCGCTATCGATTCCGCGAATGAAGCCATCAACGCTTACGTGAAGGTGACACACGATCAGGCGCGCTCGATGGCCAAGGCGTCGGATGAGCGTATTGCGAAGGGCGAAGCGGGCGCATTGGAGGGCATCCCGCTTGGTGTGAAGGACCTGTTTGCGACCAAGGGCGTGCATACGCAGGCCTGCTCCCACATTCTCGACGGTTTTAAGCCGGAATATGAGTCGACCGTCACAGCTAATCTGTGGGCCGATGGCGCGGTTATGCTCGGCAAGCTCAACATGGACGAATTTGCCATGGGCTCGTCCAATGAGACCTCCTATTACGGCGCGGTCAAGAACCCTTGGCGCGCCAAGGGTTCCAACGCCGATCTGGTGCCTGGTGGTTCGTCGGGCGGTTCGGCTGCCGCTGTTGCCGCACAGCTCTGCGCTGGCGCGACCGCAACCGACACAGGCGGCTCGATCCGTCAGCCGGCGGCTTTCACCGGCACGGTTGGCATCAAGCCGACCTATGGCCGCGTGTCGCGTTGGGGAACGGTGGCCTTCGCATCCTCGCTCGATCAGGCCGGACCGATTGCTCGCGACGTGCGCGATGCAGCTATTTTGCTGAAATCCATGGCTTCACTTGATCTTAAGGACACCACGTCGGTCGATCTGCCTATCCCGGATTACGAGGCCGCTATCGGTAAGTCGCTCAAGGGCATGAAGATTGGTATTCCGAAGGAATATCGCGTCGATGGCATGCCGGACGAGATCGAAGAACTCTGGCAGAAGGGCATTCAGTATCTGAAAGATGCCGGTGCGGAAATCGTCGATATTTCCCTGCCTCACACGAAGTATGCGCTTCCGGCCTACTATATCGTAGCGCCTGCCGAAGCCTCATCGAACCTCGCCCGTTATGATGGTGTTCGTTACGGGCTGCGCGTGCCGGGCAAGGACATTGCCGATATGTACGAACAGACCCGTGCGGCTGGTTTCGGCAAGGAAGTCAAGCGCCGCATCATGATCGGCACCTATGTTCTGTCTGCAGGCTATTATGACGCCTATTATCTGCGTGCGCAGAAGGTGCGGACGCTGATCAAGAAGGACTTTGAAGATGCGTTCGCCAAGGGCGTGCACGCAATTCTGACGCCGGCAACACCGTCTGCTGCCTTTGGCCTCGCCGATGAGGACCTCGCGAACGATCCGGTCAAGATGTACCTCAATGATATCTTCACGGTAACGGTCAACATGGCAGGCCTGCCGGGCATTGCCGTGCCAGCTGGTATTAACGACAAGGGCTTGCCGCTCGGGCTTCAGTTGATCGGGCGTCCGTTCGAGGAAGAGACTCTGTTCCAGGCGGCGCACGCCATCGAACAGGCAGCCGGACGGTTTACTCCGGCAAAATGGTGGTAAAATCCGATCTTCTTATTCGCCGGGGTTTTCCCGGCGAATTTGTTTCTATGGCTGCATTAGCAGTCAGCGCTTGGCGGATAGCTGCGCGCGATACTGAACTGACCGCTGATCGACAA
>Ga0164243_10011090_pt1 | contig 12891 bp, 11 predicted proteins | sample OricompcompostOP_FD_108781 | JGI IMG/M metagenome (GOLD analysis project Ga0164243, IMG submission 108781) | Organic Plus compost microbial communities from Emeryville, California, USA - Original compost - Organic plus compost (OP) | ecosystem: Engineered > Solid waste > Mixed feedstock >...
CCCTTTAACGAGTCCATAAGCGCCTGGGGCTGAAGGAGTATGAACCTACTCACCTCTCCGCTGTTGGACTGCTCGGGATTAAAACTCATACCCAAATCGACGGAAAAGCAAGCTTTGATGCCGGGTTCGATCTGCCCAACAAACCTCACCGACTCCTCGTCCCTGATGTTCGTGTAAGACACGATCCCGTCCATTAGAACCAAGCCGCGCACGCGCTCCGGCACAGCCGGGCCGATCCCCTGCGCAAGACGGTAGAGAGCCGTCCAAAATGTCTCACCCTTCCGGACGCCACCGGCGGCAATCTGATCATACTTGCCCGGGTAGACAGAGTCTGAAGAGCGGACTTGGACCCACATACCGGCCCGGGAAAAGATGGTCAGGTGTGCGCCGACCTGGGGAATCCCGATGTGAGCCCCGAGATAGTCGGGGATCTGGAAAGCAGGATGGGCGCCAATAACGTTGACATACTCTTGATTCGCTCCGTTAACCCATCTCTGGATGTCTGGGAAGTTCCTCAATGTTATTTCGTCCCAGGTAAGATCACGTAGTAGACCGCTGACCGTATTTGGATTCGTCGACGGAGGTACAATCTTGCCATCATCTGTGAACCAAAAGCCATAAAGCTCCCAGGGGAGTCCTAGAGCAACATCTTCGAGGATTAGGCCACACGGCTGCAACTCCCCGTTCCCATCTGGAAGGTAGAGTCGACGAACACTGTTCCTCTGGATACTGCCCGCGTAGTGGTTGTAGTTGGCAATGCATTGTTGAGCGATTTCGAGAATGGAGTCGGACATTGTGCCGTGTGCAATGTTATCCTGTCGCGGTAATGTGGATGTCGGTGTCCTGGGATTTGGGGGGGTTTGGTTTATATCGGATCTGCGATGGTAGAGATGAACTTGGAGTAGTGTCCAGTTGAGAACGTTCTTGTTGGATAACTTGGAAGTTGGTTTCACTGCGTCGTAAGGAGGGCGAGGGGTAGGAGGGGTGCTTGGCTTTTATATATGCTGAAGTCAGTATTCAGGAGTTTCGCGATAATTGATATTCACAGGAACTGGCGCAACATTATCCACAGGAACATTCTCCATTCATGGGCCTTGACAACCCGGAGGGGAGAAGGAGCGGGGACTTTCATCGAATAAGGACAACCGTCTGGGGTCATTGTTCCTCCTTTCCCCATTGTCCTACCTTCCCCCGTCGAATCCTTTTGTTAGACTTGATTCTTCTTGAATCGCTAATCCCCGAGGACAATAACTTCTTGCCCTGGAATGATATCCATTGTCGGCCGTTTTAAACATGAATCTCTGGACAGTCAAGGAGAAAAAAGTTCCCAGGGAGACCAAGAACCTGCCAGTGGGGGTGACGCAGGCAAGAAGTGGGTAGTCGGCGGGTGCTCAGTGTCGTAATAAGTCAGTTGAAACTGCGGCTTTGGCCGTTGCCATCATACCTGGTCTGTCTTTAACGGCAGTGGCGCATCCAATCCCAGTTCTGCTCTGCCTGCTCACCCTTAAGCCATTCCGTAGGTTGCACGCTCGGGTTGCCATTATTCATGAATTCATACCTCTACGGATGAAAATCCACTGGCCCCGGCATTGCCATCTATAGAGTATGCAGGCTAGGAATGTCCTGTCAATACTAACGCGCATCTTAATCTCTTTCTATGGAGTATATATATATATGAAACAGTTCTAATGAGACCAGCGTGCGGTAAACAAAGGCACTCTATAAAGACAATCCACAACATCAGACAAACGAGTTCTAGAAGTTGTTCCTAATTCCGGGCCAAATCCCTTCTAGCTTCCTCTCTAGCTCCACCCAAACCCGCCCCTGAACAAGCATTCCCTGTTCGGTGAGAAGAAATGAAGACGGGTCCTTCACCTTGCATTCGCTGAGATATTTCCCGTGCGATTCGGCCCCCTGGGCACCGGCATGAACTAGTGCTCTGCTTCCCTCTTCCGTGGACCTGGCAAGAATGGCAATCATCATTCGAAAGCCTCGCGAGTCCAGGCTATCGGTCATCTCACTATTTCCGTCAGAACCGTGCCATAATTAGCCGGGGATTATTCAAGCCGGATCAAAACTTACGAGTGACACAATCCCGGATTCACCGTACTAAGTGTCACGGGGAACGTCGATGCGGGATACTTTTCCGCTAGCTGTCGCACGCACATTATTTGCATGAGCTTCGAGATACCGTACTGGTCCTGGCCATCCTTGTCTACCCTTTCCTTGTTGTTCAAGGTCGAGAAGATCTTGCCCTCTGGCACTGATGCGAGATCGAACTTGATTGTACGGTGAGCCTCGGACGAAACGATCGTGAACGTCGGTCGCGTCCCAGTTTTGGCGGCGGTTGCCTTAAGCTTAGGAAGGAGAAGTCCCATCAATAGAAAAGTCGAAACGAGGTTGACCGTGATAGCCGAGTCATCCTCTTCGACCAAGACGTATTTAGTGGGATTGAGGCCGGCGTTGGCGATGACGATGTCAAGGTGCTCCAGTTCGTCATTTACCTTGTTCGCAAAGTTCTTGACGCTTTCATAGCTTGCCATGTCGAGCTTCCACACCTCGATGACACCCTTGGCGCATTGAGTTGTGGTCTCGATATCGTCTTTGACCGCGGCACCTTTTTCAAGGTTCCGGACTGCGAGCACAAGCTTACCAACGCCAAGACGGGCATAGTGACGGGCGGCTTCCTTGCCTAGACCCGAGCTGCTGCCCGTTACGATGACCGTCTTGCCGGCGTATGACTCGGTGGGCGACGGGAGTTTCACGAACAGTTGGCTGTGGAGGAAGCGGCCGAAGTCAGATGCAGACATGGTGAGTTTCCGGTAGAAAGATGGATTAAACAGTAGACAAAGAAAGATATAATTGGAACAACTAACAGAAAGAACAACTAACCTCTGAGTTTGAACTGAGAAGGGGAGGCTTATTTATGCAAGCGATGATGGGCGGAGTTCCGACTTGTGATCCCGCCATAAGATTGCACTATGATGGCGATTATAACCAGCCTTAGTATTACAGGAGTACACAATGAACCCCTACTACCAGATGCACTTACGGCGTGACTGTTTTGAGATACTAGCTGTCGACTTCTTGTAAAATAGGGGTATTGGGCCGAGTCCGATTCCCCGACGATGTGGTCGACCCATCCCCGAGGGAGCCCGGACGTCTTGCGAGATCCTCTCGGCCGATTCGGATCGAGATGAGGAGTAAACAATACCGAGACTTGCTAGGCTAACTGGCTATTTACTTTGGAGACTTCGACTACTTCGTTCTTAATTGCATCGCGGATGAGCCTGTATAATTTTATCAAAGTTATCCTCTCACTATTGTGTGCGCACTCGGTAGAGGATGAGATAAAATGGTAATTTGTACTCTAGTAGGCGAAGGGAAGGGTAGACGGGCGGACAAGCTGTGCAAGGCTCTTGACCCCAATGAACTGAAATTGAAATAAAAATCACATAGAATATAGTAACGAGGGTTGGTGGATCCTAAGTCCGCGGAAACCACTGACGCAGGAGTTGTGCGTTGTTGAAGTTATATACAGGAAAAAACCAAGAAAAAAAGGCCTGAGGTTGAACGATATGGTCACCGCCAACTTTAGTCTGCGGATACAGGAGGGTTAGCGACAAACCCAGTCAAATTCGGTACGTTGGGGAATTCTTCGAAGTTGTAGGGCTGATCAACATACCCGGTCGATAAGTAATATTGGTACGACTGGAACAGAGACGTTCAACGCTCGAGCTTAGCTGGGAAGACGCCATTTACGCTTCCCATCGACGCTCAACCACGGCGGGAGCTTCCTCGCCATCTTGTTCCTCCTCCTCCTCCTCTTCCTCGAAGTCCGGGTCCTCCTCTTCCTCTCCCTCCTGCTCCTGCCCCTCCTCGCCGTCCTGGTCCTGCTCTAGCTCACCCTCGTCGTCATGATGCTCCTCATCTTCAACAGCACGCATAGTAAGGAACTTGGCGTCGATAGCGGATTCGTCGTCGTCCTCGGCAGCGAGGTCGGCGAGATCACTGGGGACGTCACCCAGGTCGAGGTCGTCCAGGTCAAAGTCGTCAAGGTTGACGTTCTCAATGTCAACGTGGTCAATGTTAAGAGCGTCAACGTCTGTGAGGGCGGCATCATCACGGGGGATGGTCATGGCCGAAACCGCAGAGGCGGTGAAGAGGAGGCCGACGGAAAAGAGGGTGAGCTGCATTTTCGAGAGAGTGGGCGTAGTTTTTTGAGGATGTAGAATGTATGTAGAAGCGAGGCTGAAGTGATGGTGATTTTGTTTGGATGCTATTCTCTTGATTGAGTTCTTGATTTGGAGTCCTAATAACTGGAAGACGATCACGGTTTATATACACGATTTCATCTTCAGCTGGAAGCCTTTCATCATTAACTTCAGACCTATGAAGCATCTAATGCCGAGGATCTCTTTCCCCATCGTGGAAACAAACCGTAAGCATCGGTCGCTGAATCGTTTCGGGAGAGCCGATTTACGTCGTAGCCCTAATCTCACGATGCTAAGAATGAGAGACAGGCCCAAAGATAGACCTGGGGTTGACATTGATAGTGGGTCGGCTTGCCCTTCGCAGAGACGAAACCCCCATCTTACTATCGTCTGATCTCCTTCCCGAGTGCATCGACCTCGAGGATCTAGAGATGAATTGCTCCGCGGCTGGATTGCTTACAGTTTAGTTTACATGTATCCGTGGCGTGGACGAATTCGATACTGAAACGCAGGCTCGTGCTGAAAATATCGCGGAAACGTGGCGCAGTCTCCCGACGTGCAGGCAGCACAATAGGAGCTTCGGTTCTGGACGCGGGGTGGGAAGATGAGCTCTCATAGGCCATGACGCCGAAGCGAGTTTGGCTGTGGGTGAGAGGATCAATGCGCCTGTTTTCTAATTCTGGAAATCAGTGGATATTTTCAGGGTGACATTGGTGAGCGACACCATGAGCCAAATCAGGGGGGATCGACAGACGCGATTGTTTCTATTCTAAGCGCTCGAAAGATTAGTCCGAAAAGGGTAATTGCCCAAATCAATTCTAAAATACAAACTTAATTCTAGATGCGTGAGAGATCAAATGTCTTGACCTGCTCAGGGAATAGAACATCTGGTAATTAATGTCGGGACAGAGGTCAAAGTTGCAGTTGAGACTCTCTCTCGGTACGAAGTAATCTATGCCGAGACTCCGGACTAGGATAGCAGACCTGGCCAGAAGTTGCGGACATGGAAACATGGAAGCACGTTAAAATCCCGTGGATACAGATAATCATCAAGCCTGCACATCACATTCATCCGCGCTTATCCTTCCCCTGCCTGGCGTGGTGTGGTGGTCATCCCAAGAGCTGATGCGCACAGCCACCCCGAGCCTACCGAACCCCAATTTTGGAAAGCCCGCCCAACCTAGGGCCCTGGAGTGAAGTCTCCATGCAAGTTGTTCTTTTTCCTACATTTTCTATTATTATGAATTTGGTGGTATTCGAATCGCGTGTTATTTCCCTGCCCACGGACCCGTCCTATATCAAGCTTCTCGGTCCCACCCCACCCCTGGCTCGACAGGGAGTAAGAACAAGACGGGTCATCATTCTTCGACTGTTCCATCGTTCAACGTCGTCTCGAGATCTGTTTTCAGTTTAGCACCTTCCAATTTTAGGCCTCAACAACTCCCCCGACCGTCAGCAAAAAAATGGCGAGCCAAGCAACAAACGCTCTTGCGACAGGATTTCACGAGCTCGAGGCCTATCGATATCCCAGCTCTTGGAACCATCAGCACGGTGAATTGACGCCAAGAGCATTCAATCTCGTCATCGAGGTGGACATGCCAGCGACGGCGGCCCCTGCGTATCCAGGGCAGGGCAGTAATACTATCGTCATCGCTACGACGGTGGAATACGTCAAACACCCATCAACTAGGAAAGAGAAACGTGTTCACTTCGCTCCCCTAATTCAGTGCGATGATTCGAGCGTCGGGTTGTTAAGAGATGAGCTTGGTTCGGTGGATGAAATGGGCGCGACGAGGTGGCATTTCCCGAGCCGGACGTCTCGGCATTGGCGACTCGCAGGCAATATGCAACGTCTCTTTGCAAAAAGGCTGTTCGCTTCGATCGCTCATAAAAGGGAGCCGAGGAGACTATTCCTAGCATCGCAAATCCATTGCCAGGACTGTTCTGGGTGAACCTGGAAAATTTGGACTGGCCAACAAACTGCGTTGGGCGCCGCCCATCGAAAATTGCGCCGTCTGATACAGGGTTTCTAAATCTGGAAGCCCAAAATATCAGTGCAAACGCGACGCTGCATGGACACCAGATCCGCTCCGGGGCCTCCCCTAGAATGGCCTCTCCTGTGCGTTGAAATCACTCACCCACGGACCCATCCGTGGTCTTCTTGGGAGTTTCTGAGAGACAGAAGCTGCATTGGCATGAGAAACGTCCCCCTTCATCTTGGTTCGAACCATGAAAGTTCATCCGTGATGGGGGGATTACTTATACGCATTACCCCTTAACCACTCCCACTCCGCATTCCAACTACGTTAGAATATGGACGGCAGGGGTGTGGGCGTTAAGATTCGACGATTCCTAACTCCTTCGGATGATGGTTTCCTCATTTCGTTTGGGATCCTCAAACTGGGGTGGACATTTACTCGATGCTAGAACGCCTATGGCTTTACGAGGAGAAATGTTTGTGTGAGGAATATGTTAGGTGTTAGTTCTAGCACATCCAGCCCCATCTTCTCCGGAGCGGGTGGGCGAAAAAATGCCGTCATCCCCACGCCAGCAATGGTCCTCGTCTTTCTTCATCGCCGACATATGTATCATCTAGATAGGTCAGGCAAATAGATCTCGAGAACAGAAATGGAATTCTTATCCTTCCTGCGGCGGCAAAGGTAGTTAAAGAGGCAAGCGCTTTTAATGTGAGGGTCTGTAAATGGCACTTCCCAATAGTGAAGCCTACCAGATACCCTTCTCCACCGCCGTCACTACTCCCTAGCAAAGTCTATACACCCAACAGACCTACAACTTAGCGAGTACGAGTACCACATCGTCCATCCGAGGATGGTAGTAGCTGAGGTGTGGCTCCTGGAGTCGTTTACAGGCGTGGATCAGGAATCAGGCTCTGAGTCCTGTTATTCTCAAGCCCTTCTAAATCGGATCAATGGATTAAACGGCACTCCCCAGATCAACCACTAGCGGTGAGAGGACTGGCTAACAAACTGCATGCATGACCGGGACCACTCCGAAGTTTAGAGTTTCCTAGCGCATGGACATGATGAAATCCCGGTACCCCGAACGCATGCTTGACCCCGAGAAAACAAACAAATTCTCGACTAGGACATCCCAATATCTCCAATGCGCGGCCCGGTCCTTTTCCCCGACACGTTCTTCTCCCACAATTCTGTCCAAGGTAGAAGGTAAATCATGTGGCGTGGAAGCACACAATACTTTGGCGCCCTTGCAAGTAAGGCGTGACTCTTTTGAAGTGGGGGAAGCCCGGAACATTTTACGCTGTCCTCTTGGGCCTCGCCTTTCGGCCATGGCCTAGGATCGTGTGGTTATATGTCCCATGCGGTTGGGCTCTGTTTATTGCTAGTAGATCTGGGTCTATCCTTCGTCCGGAGCGGAATGATGCGATTTAGTGCGACTGAGGGCAAAGGCCACCTGGTCCGATGTGTGTACAAGGTAATTGTGGATAATTATCATGCCAATACAAGTATACGGACTAGAAGCTATGTAAGGGATGAGGTTCTGGGGCGGAAACATTGCCTTTTACACGACAGGAACGGGGTGCTTGAACCGGAGTAAAATCTCCGCGTGTCAGGTCTAACGTTGACCCCTTGGAGTGCCAGAAGCTCACCAGGTCCCCCAATGTTAATCTCGCCAAGATCACCATTTCGTCATGAATCTCGGAGCAGCGCAAGGGGTTCATGCATTTAATTCACCCGGGTATAGACGGGGCTATGTTCCCCTTGCCACTAACTCCTATCTCATATGGAAATCACTGAGAACGATAGAAAGAAAGAAAAAAAAAAGAAAAAAGAAAAAAAAACTCTCTAGTCGAGAGTGATAATGTGCGACTTCAAAATAGAGCTCGTCAGCAATATGTGGTTAACTAGCGCTTTCAGCTAATCCTGATTCCTAGACAAGACGCAATCGAACACCTCGGTTCCGAGACTCCAGCCCCGAGCTGGTTCTTTAACGTGTAGGAAGAAGTAATCTACTGATTTTTAACGGGCATAAGATCTCAACAGGAATTAACTTTCCAACGCATTTCCATTCCTCATGTACAATACAGATCTTTGTTTGAGCGTAAACCAGTTAGTATCATCCAATTGACAACGTGCTCACTATGTCTCACACCTAGGGCGTAGGATAGATATCCGAGAGATTCTTAGTGCGGGTACCTGGCGTGGAAACCATCCGAGAGTCTGAGCTTCTTCGAAGCAGAGACACGAGGAAAGTTGGCCAAAGTTTGACCAAAGGTACGCCGAGCCGCTGCTCACCATTGCAGTCCCCGAATTCGCTCAGACTACGCCAAATATAGCCATCGTTGCTTAAGCACAGTAGCCAGGTTCGGATTGACGAGGATCCCGAGTAAACTTTATTTTCAACACAACGCTTTTGGCGTCTACGTCATGGCTGAGACACATTGCGGACAAGGGGGTGACATTGGTACCTCCTTACTAGACGCTTGACGAGCCGTTGGCAGGCAAGTGACCCCTGCCATGGCTCTCCTCCCCTTGAGGCAACATGTTAAAACGGATCAGGCAGCAAGATGTCAAGTTCAGGAATCTGGCTTTTCGTAGGGATTCGGCAATTTTTCCTGAGACAGCCCTGATACCTGATACCTGATACCTTTTGTTCCTCATTCGTTTTCGTCCAAAGACTGGAGCTCTAAGATGTGGAGATCGGGATGGTGATCAGCATGGATAAAGGGAAAATAGAGGGAAAAGCTTAATCCGCAGAGATCGTACGAGACAATCGCGGGTCTAAATATGGAGCTTTGAGTCGAAAGGAACGTGATTGGGACGCAACCTTCGGGCATACCCAATCCACCCTAGGTCCAGAGCTCCCGAACCACTTAGTTTGCGCCTTAGAGAGAACGTATGTCGGTATGTAGCGGGTTGGTACGAACTTGGAACATTGAAGTCTGAGAAAATTCATGACGATGGTTGATGAGCGCAGGATCAGGCTCTGATGCCCATTGCTATTGCCGCTTACTCTATTCTTCGTGTCGAACAAAGTCCTGATAAAATGAATTTGACTCTCTATAAAAGGAGGCCCTGTCTGACTTCTTTTGCACCTTCTTATTCATCCAAAACATTCATCGTCAGTCACCGTAGACACAATTTATAGCTTTATACTCTCTTTACCTATAAGTTTGATTACGCTCGCTCTATAAGATGCAGCCAAAGGCTCTGCTTGCCATCTTGGCCACCGCCTCGCTTTCGATGGCAGCGGTCTTTCCCCGTGGAGGGAATGCCGGGATTGCCGCCCGCGAGGATTTCGTTAAAAAGGTAGCTCGGCATCAATATTGGCGCAGGCAAGGCGACGAAACCTCTCCCACGGACGCCACTCCAGCTGAAAGTACTCCTAACGAGACTACCCCTGTCGATGAGGCCCCGACTACTCCTGATGCGACAGCACCCGACGGAACTCCTGACGAAACCAATCCTGTTGAGGCTCCCCCCAGTGAGAGTAGTCCGGTTGAGGCTCCCCCCAGTGAGAGTAGTCCGGTTGAGACTCCTCCTAGTGAGAGTACTCCGATTGAGAGTCCTCCTAGTGAGAGTACTCCCATTGAGGCTCCTCCTAATGAGAGTACTCCTGTTGAGACTCCTCCTAGCGAGAGTACTCCTATTGAGACTCCTCCTAGTGAGAGCACACCCGTTGAGAGTCCTCCCGGTGAGAGTACCCCAGGTGGCACGACGCCCGGCAATGGCGAGACCACCACCAAGGAGGATACTACCACCAAGCCTCCCACCACCCAGGAGCCGACGACGAGCGAAGAACCCACCACTAGCGAGAAGCCAGCTACTAGTGAGGAGGCCTCCCCCACCACACCCAACAATGTACCTTCTTCTACCGCAAAAAGTACAAGCACTCCTCCCCCACCCGGACCTACAACCGTCACCGCGACCACAACCTTCACGCCGCCTCTCCCTCCCCCTCCGCCCCCGACCCCGGTCACCAAGATCACCATCATCATCCCTAACCCCGTCACCATCACTGTACTTCCCAACCCTGCCATCGTCACCGTGGTCCCCAAGCCTCCTCCAAATGTCCGTCCCCCTCCTTACTGGGTCGTGAAGAACTACACCCGAACGTGCAACGCCGTCGACACGAGCTGCAACTACCTCTTCTGGATCGAGACTCACAACGACCCCTGGAAGCCCTTCCCGCTCGGCAAGTGCAACTACACCGTCGAAGCTAGCCCGGGCGTCCCCGCGAGTCGACAGAGTGTTACCGACATTTCGTGCGAGGGAGGCTTCCGAGCCAGCTCTGCTTGGAGTGGACAGTTTGGTCCGGGCAACGGCTTTACGACGTATGGTGTCACCAATTATGTTGGTATCATCTGGCCCGCCTATGCTGATTGGCAGGTGAAGAATAATACTCCTGTTAAGCCGGATCAGCTTTACTTCCCTCTCTGGTTCTAAGGCAATGGAGCCTTCACTGGATGTGGATGGATATGTGGTCATACTCATCTGTCCAACACCACGATAGGCTGGAAAATATTTGGCAAAATATACACACAGTCTAATATGAGAATATGAGACCATCAGCATAGAGATGTATATACTTTCCATATATCAGCGCTAACTTGAGTACCGGTATCAAGACAGCCTAATTTATTCATGCCGTGTTCCGTCGATTGATATAAATTTGGATCCTCAGTTCATCCCATGTTTACTTTCAGTAACTTGCCGCGACCACGAAGACGACAGGGAATGAAGTGGGTGTCTATATCGATGCTACAATCTAGCGTGAAGACAATGTAGAGTGATAATAGACTAGTCATCTCTCTCAAGCCAAGAGCTCCCTTAGTACAGCGCAAGTCGCGTTACCAATTTCCACAGTCGTAGCTTCACCGCCCATATCCCTGGACCTGATTTCCAATCCTCCAGATTCTTTCGAATCAAATACGCGGGCCACGGCTCTCTCAATGGCCGACGCCTCCTCTGCCAAAAGACACGAATACCTCAGCAGCATCGCCAAGCTGAGAATCTGCGCCGCTGGGTTCACCAAGCCCTTCCCGGCAATGTCGGGAGCGCTTCCGTGGACCGGCTCATAGATGCCCTTGCATCTGTCACTTCCCGGAATTCCCGATAAACTGGCGCTCGGAAGCATTCCCAAACTTCCAACGATGCCGCCGGAAATGTCCGAGAGGATGTCTCCAAAGGTGTTGTCCGTATGTATCACGCCGTTGAACCCTCGGGGATTCTTGACCATGAGTAGGGCCATACTGTCGGCTAACTGATGCCGTAGCTCGACGTTGGGAAACTCACGGTCAAAGACATCCTGCGTGACGCGTCGCCAAAACCGGCCACTTGCGAGCACGTTGGCTTTATCGGCGCTCCAGACAATAGCCGGACCGCCTCCTCCCATGCCATCGCCATCCCGGCCGAGCATGCCAGCGACGGCGGCGCTGACGCGAGCGCAACGCTCCACTTCTGGCGTCGTATACACCCAGAGATCGGATGCACTCGTGGGCATTTCAGTCTTCTCGCCAAAGTAGGCGCCGCCGCAGTTCTCGCGGACGATGGTGAACTTGGTACCTCGAACAATCTCGGGTTTCAGAGGCGACGCATCTATCAGCGAGGGGACCAATATCTCGCAAGGGCGCAGGTTGGCAAATGCGTCGAGCTTCTTGCGGAGGTTGAGGATGCCTAGCTCTGCGCCGGGAGAGCAGTGCGCCCACTCGGGGCCACCCACGCTGCCGAGAAGAACAGCGTCACTTTCGCTCGCCCTGGTCAGGGCTTCTTCTGTGATGGGGACGCCGTGCTTGTCGATGCTGCATCCGCCGATAAGGTCGGTGAATCTTGTGAATTTGAGATTGGGACGGCACTCTTCAATCACGTCGAGCACTTTGAGTGCTTCAGCCATGATTTCGGGACCGACATGATCGCCAGGAAGGACGAGGATTTGGAAAGTAGTAACACTCATCGTGCCTACGTCTGTTGAATACACTCTGAAAAGATGATCAGGCTTGCATTAACCGTACAGTATAGTGAGCTGGTAATAGGCCGTCACCTCTTTGAAAATGATATCAATTTCTACAACGGGAATTATCAACCATTGCCGCTTTCCGAACTTCGGATCCCTTGGGCACGCAGACAGACGTCACTTCTTGCCAAGCATCATGGGTTCCTCCATCACCGAAACTGGGCTGTTTTCGAGTCTGCCGCACCTCCGGAGCGTGCCACTTTCAGAAATGGCAATTTCCGGACCCCCTCCAAACTCGAAAGATGCTCGACTCGTCCTAATCCAAACTCAGACTAGGTTCCTTTCCCCGCACGGAGAGGTTCTGGAGTGTGGAAGAAGTAATGGCGACTTGAAAGATGATAGATCTGGAGCTGAGAGGGGGGGAGAAGGCAATGGATCATGGTGAGGTCCGATCATTACACGTAAAAAAACAGGAATGACCACCTAGCCAGACCATCCGAACACCTCCCACCATTCTCCTGCCATCCACTACGATCAGATCTCTCTCCAACACGTGTTCCACATCCATTCCCGTCTCCATCGTCCCATCCTCCTTTTTTTTTTTTTTTTTCTTTTTTTTTTTTTTTTTTTTTTTTTTTTTTTTTTTTTTTTAAAAAAAAAAATTTTTTTTTTTTGTTGCGGGGTTTTTTTTTAAATCAAAAAAAAAAAACCATTTTTTTTTTTTTTTTCCCAAAATTTTTAAAAA
>Ga0164243_10011091_pt1 | contig 12890 bp, 10 predicted proteins | sample OricompcompostOP_FD_108781 | JGI IMG/M metagenome (GOLD analysis project Ga0164243, IMG submission 108781) | Organic Plus compost microbial communities from Emeryville, California, USA - Original compost - Organic plus compost (OP) | ecosystem: Engineered > Solid waste > Mixed feedstock >...
ACGCGCCCGACGCCGACCGGGTGACGTTCGACGCCCTCTCCGTGACCTCCCGCTACGCCCGGATCGACGCCTCCGGCCGCGTCGACGAGGCGACCGGCCGCCGCGTGGCGGACCTCCAGGGGACGCTGGCCCCGGCCTGGGAGGGGGTCACCGCTCTGGCCGCCGAGATGGTCGAGCCGGGGATCAAACTGCGGGGACGTCCCCGACCGTTCCGGGTCAAGGGGCCGCTCTCGGGCGATTCGGCGGTGGCGCTCCTGAAGGGGCTTGATGCCGAGGTCGCGGTCGAACTGACCGAGGCCGACGCCTTCGGCATGAAGCTCGGACCCGCGCCGGTGGTCGTCCGCGGCAAAGGGGGGGCGTTCACGATCGACCCGATCCAGACGACGCTGAACAACGGACGGGTGACGCTGCTCCCGGGCCTGGTCGTCGACGAGGCGAAGGGGATCGCCCTGACCCTGGCGCGGGGGTCGGCGGTCGACGGGGCCGAGATCAACGACGAGGTCTCCAAGCGGGTCCTCTCCTACGTCGCGCCGGTGATGGACAAGGCGACGCACGTCCGCGGCAAGGTCGCGGTGACGGTCGACGGGGCGGAGTTCCCGATCATCGCGCCGGACGGGCGGAAGACGGCGCTGACCGGCCAACTCTCCTTCCAGGACGTCGTGTTCGCCCCCGGGCCGTTCGCCACGGAACTGCTGACGTTCGCCGGCCAGCCCGACTCGTCCGGCATCCGGTTGCACCAGCCCGTGCAACTGTCGGTGGCCGACGGCCGGGTGGTTCAGAAGGGCCTGGAGATCCCGATCCGCAAGGACGCCACGGTCGCCCTGGAGGGCTCGGTCGGGTTCGACCAGACGCTCGCCCTCCGCGCGTCGGTGCCGATCACGCGGGGGATGCTCGGGGCGCGCTCGGGCCTGGACGACCTGATCGGCGACCGCAAGGTCGTGGTCCCGATCGACGGCACCGTCTCCAAGCCGAGGGTGGACAAGCGCGCCCTCCAGGTGGCGCTCCGCGAGCTCTCCAAGAGCGTCCTCAAGAAGGAACTCACCAAGAACGCGACCGACCTCCTCAACCAACTCGGCCCGCCCCCCGCCGCGGGCGACGGCGGCAACGGCAAGCCGAACGGGGGTCGGGACGATATCAAGGCGCTCGGCGACGAACTCCTCCGACGCGTCGTCCCCCGCCGGCGCTGAGGCGGGGGTCGGACCGCCGGGACCGCCCTCGCGTTTTCGGCGGCGTTAAGGACCGGGATGCCGGGGCTGTCCGCCGTCGTCCGCCGTCAGGTATTTTCGGAACCAGTCGCGGGCGAGGATGGCGACCTGATCGAGCGTGCCGGACTCCTCGAAGAGGTGGGAGGCGCCGGGGACGACGATGAGGTCCGATTCGCAGCGCAGACGGCTCTGGGCCTCGCGGTTCAGGGCGAGCACGGTCGTGTCGTTGCCGCCGACGATCAAGAGGGTAGGCGCCTGGACCCGGGGGAGCGCCGGGCCGGCGAGGTCGGGCCGGCCGCCGCGCGAGACGACCGCGGCGACGGCCTTGGGCCGCTCCGCCGCCGCGACGAGCGCCGCGCCGGCGCCGGTGCTCGCGCCGAAGTAGCCGATCCGCAGGTGGGCCGTCTCCGGCGTACGCGCGAGCCAGTCGGTCGCGCCGACGAGACGGCCGGCGAGCAGGTCGATGTCGAACCGGAGGTGGGCCGAGCGGAGGTCGACTTCTTCCTCGTCGGCGGTCAACAGGTCGATCAGGAGGGTCGCGAGCCCCCCGCTGCGGAGGGTCTGCGCGACGGCCCGGTTCCGCGGGCTGTGCCGCCCGCTGCCGCTGCCGTGGGCGAACAGGACGATCCCGGACGCCCGCTCGGGGACCGCCAGGTCGCCTTCCAGCAGGACGTCGTCGGCCTCGACGCCGACGGCCCGTATGCCCTGGTCGTGGGAGCCCGCGTATGCGTTCATGGCTCTGAGCCCTCTCGGTCCCCCGGCGGGGTCGCCCCGGCCGGTGTCTGCCCCGCGGCGCGGGCGAGGAGGTCGCGCACCTCGTCGTCGGTGGTCTGGGAGAAGTCGTCGTACCAGAGCCCGACGGCGTAGAACGGCTCGGGGGTGCGGGCGCAGACCACGCGGTCGGCCAGGCCGTGGAACGCCTCGCAGGTGGAGGCGGCGGCCACCGGCACGGCGACGACGACCGCGGCCGGTTCGGCCTGCCGCAGCGCGACGACCGCGGCGTGCATGCTCGCGCCGGTCGCGAGCCCGTCGTCGACGAGGATCACCGTCCGGCCGCGGACCTCGACGGGCGGCCGGTCGTCGCGGTAGGCGCGCTCCCGGCGTTCGAGTTCCGCGTGTTCCGCCTTCGTGACCCGCTCGACCACCCTCGGGTCGATCCCCAGGGAGTCCGTAACCGACTCGTTCACGTACCGCACGCCCCCCGACGCGATCGCCCCCATCGCGAGTTCCTCGCGGCCGGGGACGCCGAGCTTCCGCACGAGGAAGACGTCGAGCGGCGCTTCGAGCGCCTGGGCGACCTCGAACGCCACGGGGACCCCGCCCCTCGGCAACCCGAGCACGATCACGTCGCGCCGGCCGGCGTACTCCGAGAGCTTCCGGGCCAGCACGCGGCCGGCCTCACGACGGTCAAGAAATGGTCGATCCATGGTCAACCCGCCCTGTCCGTCCCGCGTCGAACGTTAAAACGGGGATTTCTTCCGCGCCCGCGGGGGGTCTTCGGCTGATGGGTGTCGGCCTTGAACGTCTAGATTCGCAAATCCGAAGCCGCGGCCGCCGGTAACGAACCCCCGGGTCGAAATGGGCTCCGCTCCGAAGGCGGCGTCCGGGGTTTACGGCCACGCATCAACGTTCCATTGTCCCCATCCCCTCTTCAAGAGACCAGGAAAGAACGTGTTTCCCCCCTCCCCGGACGAGGGGAGGCGGTTTAGATTGAATGCATGTGGTGGGCTCCGGTCCGGCGTCGACACCGTGCGGCGTTCCGGGGGCATGCGTTTCATTGTCGAGGAGGCGGTATGGACCGGCGCGTCTTTTCCGGTGCGTTATCGACGCTCATTCTTGTCGGGTCCGTCTATGCCCAGGACGCCTTGAAGGAGCCCCCGGCCCTGAAGGCGGCGCGCACGCGGTTCGAATCGGAGAGCCGCGAGGCCCAGGAGACGGTTCAGAGGAACTACCGCACCCGCCTCGAAGAACTGCAGCAGGACCTCAAGAAGAAGGGGGACAAGGACGGGGTGCAGGCGGTGAAGGCGGAACTGACGCGGCTCCGGGCGTCGAAGAAAGAGGGCCGCGGGGCGAAGGGCGAACCGGGCCGATCCAGGGGTCGAGGCCCCGACCTGTTGGACTGGGTCCAGGGGATCTGGACCGTCCGCTACGAAGGCGGCGGCCACCGCACCTACGTGATCAACGGCGACGGCTCGGTCGACTTCCTGGAAGAGAAGAAGACGGGCCGGATCTTCCGCGAAGGGAATCAACTCTGGCTCGACTTCGGCGACGACAAGGCCGAACGCCTCGACGTGAAGACCGTCATCAAGGTCGACCACTTTAGCCCGAAGGCGGTCTACGCGGCGGGGGGGAAGCCGACGCTGACCGGGACCGCCGAGAGGAAGGGGGCGCGGCCGACGCCCTGACCCCTCGGCGCGGGCCGTCCCGCCTCCGCGCTTGCGGCGGGCCTCCGGAGCCGATAGCCTCACGACGTCCTTGGCGTGGGCGCGACCCGACAAGCGGAGGAGGCCGGCGATGCGTGTGAAGACGTGGGTGGCCGCGTGGGCGTTGTTCCTGGCCGTCGGCACCGCGGCCGACACGCGGGCCGACGAGGTCGTGACGCTCCCCGGCACGAACCCGCTGACGATCTCAGGCGACGTCGCGTCGCAACTCGTCGACGGTGTGGACCGGTTCCTTTTGAGGAAGACCGAGCAGTCGGTCGCGAAGCGGGGCGCGTTCTGGCAAGGGGCCGACGCGGTCAAGCGGAACCGGGAGCGCCTGGCGGCCATCCTGGGGGTGACCGACCCCCGCGTGCCGTTCGAGGCGCCGGAACTCGTCGGCACGACCGACCGGCCTGCGTTGATCGGGCGCGGGGAGGGTTACGAGGTCTACGCCGTCCGCTGGCCGGCGTTCGGCGACGTCCACGGCGAGGGGCTCTTGCTCGTCCCGACCGGCCGGGCGAAGGCGGCCGACGTGGTGGCGGTGCCCGACGCGGGCCAGACGCCCGAGCAACTCGCGGGCCTGGCGCCGGGGGTCCAGCCGGCCTCGCAGTTCGCGCGGAGGCTGGCGGAGGGCGGGTGCCGGGTCGTCGTGCCGACCCTGATCGACCGGAAGGTCGAGGCGCGGAACGGCCGGGCCCGGCTGACGACGCGGGAATATCTCTACCGTTCGGCGTTCGAACTGGGGCGGACCCCGACCGGCTACGAGGTCAACACGGTGCTCGCGGCCGTCGACTGGTTCGCCAGGGACGCCCGGGGGGCCGACCCGAAGGTGGGCGTGTTCGGCTGGGGCGAAGGTGGGCGCGTCGCGCTCTACGCGGCGGCGCTCGACCCGAGGGTTGACGCGGCCGGCGTGAGCGGCTACTTCGACGGCCGGCAGGGGCTCTGGAAGGAGACGATCGACCGGAACGTGTTCGGACTGCTCGAACGCTTCGGCGACGCCGAGGTGGCGGCGGGACTCGTCGCGCCGAGGGCGCTGGTCGTGGAGGCGGCGAAGGGTCCCGAGTTCGTCGTGCCGACAGACACCGGCGGCGGACCGGGGCGGTTGACGACCCCCGAGCCGGCCTCGGTCAAGGCGGAGGTCGAACGCGCCCGGGCCTTGGCCCGAGGGCTTGGTCTAGAGGCCCGGATCGAACTAGTCCCTAGCGGCGACGGCACCGGCCCGTTCGGCTCGGCCCCGGCGCTGGCCGCCTTCCTCGGCGCGCTCGCCCCCGGTACGGCCCCCGGCAGCGAAGGGGCGGCCCCCAAGGCCGCCGGCCCCCTGCCCGACCCCGACGCCCGCCTGAAGCGGCTGACGCACGAGGTCGACCGCCACAACCAATGGCTCCTCTCCGAATCGGCCGACGCCCGCCGGGCCTACTTCGCGAAGCTCGACACGTCGTCGCTCGACGCCTTCAACAAGACGGTCGAGCCCTACCGCAGGGTCTTCCGCGACGACGTCATCGGCCGGTTCGACGAGCCGCTGCTCCCGGCGAACGCCCGCACGAGGAAGATTTACGACGAGCCGAAGTACGCCGGCTACGAGGTCGTCGTCGACGTCTTCCCCGACGTGATCGCTTACGGAATCCTGCTCGTGCCGAAGGGGATCAAGGACGGCGAGCGGCGGCCGGTGGTCGTCTGCCAGCACGGGCTGGAAGGGCGGCCGCAGGACGTGGCCGACCCGAAGGTCGACAGCCCGTATTATCATTCCTTCGCCAACCGGCTGGCCGAACGCGGGTTCGTCACGTTCGCGCCCCAGAACCTCTACATCTTCCACGACCGCTTCCGCACCCTCCAGCGCAAGGCCAACCCGCTGAAGGCGACCCTCTTCTCGGTGATCGTCCCCCAGCACCAACAGATCACGGATTGGCTCAAGACGCTGCCGTTCGTCGACGGGTCGCGGATCGGCTTCTACGGGCTCAGCTACGGCGGCAAGTCGGCCATGCGCATCCCGCCGTTGGTCTCGAACTACTGCCTGTCGATCTGCTCGGGCGACTTCAACGAGTGGGTCAAGAAGAACGCCACGACCCGGGCGCCCTATAGCTACGTTTGGACCCCCGAATACGAGATCTTCGAGTTCGACCTGGGCCACACGTTCAACTACGCCGAGATGGCCGCGCTGATCGCCCCGAGGCCGTTCATGGTCGAGCGGGGGCACTTCGACGCGGTCGGCGTCGACGAGGAGGTCGCGTTCGAGTTCGCCAAGGTCCGGTTCCTGTACCAGGCCAAGCTCGGGATCGGCGACCGCTGCGAGATCGAGTGGTTCGTCGGCCCGCACACGATCCACGGGGTCGGCTCGTACGACTTCCTGCACAAACACCTGAAGTGGCCGAAGCCGTGACGCCGCGTCGAAGATTTGCAGGGGCGGCGGCCGTTCTGTTGGCGGTTTCGCTCGCGGGACGCGCGTCCGGCGGGCCGGCGCCGGAGGTCGGCGATTTCTACAACGTCGTCGCCCCCAACGGGGCCGACCCCTGGGTCATCAGGCACTCGGACGGCTGGTATTACGCGACGGTGACCACCGGGGTCGACGTCCGGATCATCCGGTCGTCGACCCTTTCCGGGCTCGGCGGCGGGGAGCGCAAGGTGGTCTGGACCCCGCCGCGGGACAGGCCGTTGAGTAAGGACCTTTGGGCCCCGGAACTCCACCCGATCGACGGCAAGTGGTACGTCTATTTCGCGGCCGACGACGGGGAGAACGCGAACCACCGCATGTACGTGCTGGAGAACCCGTCGCCGGACCCGTTCCAGGGGCGGTTCGTGTTAAAGGGGCGGATATTCGACCCGGCCGACGACCGCTGGGCGATCGACGGGACGGTGCTCCGCGTCGGCCCGAGGCTCTACTTCCTTTGGTCGGGCTGGGAGGGGACGAAGGACGTCCGGCAGAACCTTTACATCGCCCCGATGCGCGACCCCTGGACGCTCGCCGGCCCGCGCGTCCTGATCTCGTCGCCGACGCTCCCCTGGGAAACCCGCGGGGCGCCGCCGGCCGTGAACGAGGGGCCGCAGGTGCTGGTCCGCGGGGGGAAGGTCCACGTCGTCTACTCGGCGTCCGGGAGCTGGACGGACCATTACTGTCTGGGCCTCCTGACGGCGCGGGCGGACGGGGACCTGCTCTCGCCGGCGTCGTGGGTGAAGCACCCGGACCCGGTTTTCAAGAGCGCGAACGGCGTCTTCGGCCCCGGCCACTGTTCGTTCGTCAGGTCGCCGGACGATACGGAAGATTGGATCGTCTACCACGCCGCCCGCTACCCCGGCGCCGGCTGGACCCGCCTGCTCCGCGCCCAGCGCTTCCGTTGGGACGCCGACGGCCGGCCCGAGTTCGGCCCGCCCGTCGACCCCGACCGCCCGATCCCGGTCCCTTCGGGCGAGCCGAGGCGTCGGCGCTACGAGGCCGAGGACGCGACCCGGGAGGGGGCCGCGCAGGTCGTCCGGGGGCGGGGCGCGTCCGGGGGGTCGAACGTCGGGGCCATCGACACGCCGGAGAGCGCGGTCACCTTCCACGTCTCGGCGGACCAGGCGGGGCCCTACCTGGTTTCCGTCCGGTTCGGCAACGGCTCGGCCGGCAGGGCGAAGGCCAGCCACCGCCTGACCGTCAACGGCGGTCCGCCCCGGACGGTCCGCTACGAGAATTCGGGCCGGGACCGTTGGTTCAACGCCTTCGTCCCCGTGGAACTGAACGCCGGCGCGAATCAGCTCCGGTTCGCGAAGGGGGACCACCTCGCCGAACTCGACTGCATCGACCTGATCCCCGAACCCGACCGCCGTGCCGCCGGGGAGCGGGTCACCCCTTCCCCTTGAGCGGAGGTCAGGCCGAGACGACCGTCAGGGCCGAGGCCGGGACCGCCTGGTAGTGGCGGTTGATGAGGTCGTTTTGGACCCAGAGGAGCTTGTTGAACGCCCGGACGGTGCGGACCTCGGTCTCGCGGTCGAGGCCGAGCCCGAGGATCGCGGCGGTCAGCGCGTCGGAGACGAAACCCATGAGGGCGTTCATCTGTACGAGCGGGACGTCGAGCGCCTTCGAGCCGGCCTTCGGCGTGTGCATCTTGCCCACCATGTCGAGGTAGGCGGCCATCTTGCCGTCGTAAGGCTTCGTGACCAGGGTGACGAGGTAACGCGCCAGGTGCTCCTTGCGGAACTTGATCTGCGGGTGGTCCATCGTCAGCCCGTTCAGGTCGTCGGGGACGTCCCCCTCGTAGCCGTGCTGGCGGGGGACGAAGTGGCGCCAGGTGGCGTCGTAGGCGTGCAGCTTGTCGTAAACCGCGTCCACCAACGCCGGCACCGCCTTCGCGAGCGCCGGGGCGGCCCCGTGGACCGCCGCGACGTCGTCCGGGCCGAATCCGATGAACTCGGCGAGGTAGCCGAACCGATACCCGAGGTCATGCTCCAACCGCCCCTCGTCGATCTGCTGCATGGCGACGCTTCCTCAAGGGCCCCGGCTTGACGACGTCGGTCGTCGAGCGGACAATTTGGATGTCTTTGTCCAATATTCGGAGGATAGCGGGCTCAAATTGGATGTCAAGGTCTGATTTTAAGCCCGGGCGAGGACGGCGGGATGATTTCGCAGACGGTGGAGTACGCGTTACGGGCGGTGGTGTACCTGGCGGGGCGGGCGCCGGACGCGCAGACGACGGACCAGGTGGCGGCGGCGACGAAGGTGCCGAAGGCCTATCTGTCGAAGGTGTTGCAGGGCCTGGTTCGTGCGGGGGTGGTGCACTCGCAGCGCGGGATCGGCGGGGGGATGGCGCTCGTTAAGAGCCCGTCGGAGCTCACGATCCTGGAGGTCGTGAACGCGGTCGAGCCGATCGGTCGGATCCGGACGTGTCCGCTGGGCTTGGAGTCGCACGGGGTGCGGCTCTGTCCGCTCCACAGGCGTCTGGACGAGGCCCTGGCGGCGGTCGAGGAGGCGTTCAGCCGTACGACCCTCGCCGAAGTGCTGGCCGAGCCGACGTCGAGCATCCCCCTGTGCGAGTTTCCGCTAGCCGGGCGGCCGGACGCCCCTGGGGCGGGCGGGATCGCCCTGCCCCCCCAGTCCACCCTCCCCGCCAAAGACTGAGGGGCGGAGGGCGTTTTTCGGAGGTTCGGGCCGAGAAATGGGAAAACGCCCCGACCGGTTCTGGTGCGACTCAGAAACAAAAGACGATATCCAACGAACCGAACGACGAGATCGTACGTTCAATAAGGAGAGCCGGCGTGTCGTCGCGGTTCGACACGCGGCGTCGGGGTGAGGCGGGGTTAATCGTGTCGACCGCGTCACACGCCCGAATGTCGTACGTTCAGTTCGAAGGGTATGATTAGGGAGACGTTGACGGGGCGCTGGTGCCTCTCGTCGCGTCCAGGGGTCGGGGGCATGCCGACGTGGTGATCGCGGAGGTTCGGGGCGTTTTCGGGTCCGACCGAAAGGGCCTTCTTGCCGTCCGCCGCCGGCGTGTCTATCGTGCTAGAGAGGCTGAAGAGGCAGGCGGATTACCGACCGTCCCGTTCGCCCGGCCGGGGGAAGGAACCCCGGTTGCGACCCGTGCTCGCGATGGTCAACCGCATGTGAAGTGAGGCCGCAATGTCCATGTCGTTCAGCGTGCAGGCTCCGGTGGGGGCGATGGTCGTTGGCGCGGAGGACGCGCGTGGGGTCTTGCGCCCCGGTTGGGCCCGGAGTGATCCCCGGGACCAGAACGGCTCATTCGGCACGGCCTGTCGCGACGTGATCGACGAGGTACGGCTCCGGATGGCGGTCCGGGGCTACCAGTGGGAATGACCTGAGACCGAGTCCGACCGCCCCTTTGCCATGAAACACTACGCCCCCGGCCGTCTCGCGAAGCCGCGAGACGGCCGGGGGCGTTCGCGTTTCCGGGCGGGGCGTGCGGTTTTGATCACCTCCGGCGCGGTCCGGACGGCTTTCGGGGCCGGTCGTGTTAGGATGGGCCGCGGCGACGTCCCCCGGTCGCGGTTCGGGGGCGGCTAATTGAGCCAACCCCCCGAGGTCGATCCTGATGGAGCATTTAGACTTCCCCCATTTCCTCGGCCTGCTGTTCGTGGCGCTGGGGGTGGCGAAACTGGCGGGACACCTGGCGCAAGCGGTCGGTCAGCCGTCGGTGTTGGGCGAGTTGTTGGCGGGGGTTTTGGTCGGCCCGTCGGTGCTGGGGGTGGTCGACCCGTCGAACGAGACGGTCCACCTGTTCGGTGAACTCGGGGTCGTGATCCTGCTCTTTTCGATCGGGTTGGAGACCGACCTGAAGGCGCTGCTGAAGGTGGGCGGTTCGTCGCTCGCGGTGGCGGTCGTCGGGGTGGTCTTGCCGTTCGCGCTGGGGTACGGCCTGGGGAGGGGGCTCGGGCTGACCGTGCCGGTGTCGGTCGTCTGCGGGGCGGCGCTCACGGCGACGAGCGTGGGGATCACCGCGCGGGTGTTAACGGACCTCGGCCGGCTTCAGGAGCCGGAAGGGCGGGTGATCCTGGGGGCGGCGATCCTCGACGACGTGATCGGGCTGGTGATCCTGGCCGTGGTGAGCGGCCTGACCGACGGCCACCCGGTGACGTTCTGGGGGGTGGCCAGGACGACGCTGGTCGCGTTCGGATTCCTCGCCGCGGCGTTGGTGTTCGGCCGACTGGTCGTCCCCCGCCTGATCGACCTGATCTCGCGCGTCGGCAACCCGGGGACGCCGACGATCGTCGCGCTGATGCTCGCGTTCGGGCTCGGCTGGCTGGCCGATCAAGTCGGCTCGGCGGTGATCATCGGGGCCTTCGCGGCAGGTCTTCTGGTCGTCGGGACCGAGCGGTATCACGACATCGAGGCGGGGGTGACGCGGCTCGGGCACCTCTTCGTACCGCTCTTTTTCGTCTCGGTCGGCGCGGCGGTGGACGTCACGGTGCTGAACCCGCTCAACCCGGAGAACCACCGGACGTTGGTGATCGCGGGGGTGTTAACGGCGGCGGCGGTCGTCGGCAAGTTCGCCGCGGGTTACGCGCCGTTCTGGTTCCGGGGCCGTAAGAGCGTGATCGGCGCGGGGATGGTCCCGCGCGGCGAGGTCGGCCTGATTTTCGCCCGGATGGGGCACAGCGGGGGCATGCTCGACGACGGCCTGTACGCGGCCCTGACCGTCGTCGTGCTCGTCACGACGTTCCTCGCCCCCCCGCTTCTGCGGTACCTCGCCCCCCCGGTCCCCGGCGGGTTTGTCCCGACGGATCACGAGGGGATCGAGGACCTGGCGACCGAAGGTTGAGCCGACGGAACCTCCCGGACGGGTTCAGCGCGGGTCGGCCGCGGGCTCGGCGTGCTCCGTGCTGACGACGGCGCCGCGGGCGTCGGTCGCCGTGAGGAACAGGGCCGTCGGCTTGACCTTTTCAGGGAGCTTGGCCGAGACCCGGCCGCCGGAGACCTCGGCGGGGAGGGTCTTCCAGGTCCGCTTGGGCCAGGGGCCGGTGTCGGCCGTGTAGTGCAGCGCGGTCGAGACGACCGGGGCGTCGTGGCGGACCTCGGCCGAGGCGCGGTCCCCTTCAAGGGTCAGCGGGCCGAGCTTGGGGAGCGGGGCGCCTTTGGTGAGGACGGAGTCGGCGAACAGGCCGATCTCCTTCGGCGCCCAGCCCTCCGCGTGCCCGTGGGGCATCCGGACCGTCACGCAGAGCGACCGCGGCCCCGGGTCGAGCCGGTACGACTTGCGATAGCTACCGAGCGGGTAGGCGAAGTCGTTCGTGCCGTTGACGAAGAGGACCGGGCAACGCACCCCGGGCAGGTAGCGCGACGGGTCGAACCACTTCACCCAGCGGTCGCGCTGCTCGGGGCTCATCTTGGCGAACCGGGGGAGCCAGACGCTGTCTTCGTGGAGGAACCCGCAGCCGTAGACCGGCACGGCGACCTTCAGGCGGTCGTCGATCCCGGCGACGATGCAGGTGAGGTAGCCCCCCCAACTGATGCCGGTGACGCCGATCCGGTCGGGGTCGACCTCCTTCCGGGCGGCGAGCAGGGCGTGGCCGCGGAGGACGGCGGCGACGGCGTGGTAGGTCCACATCTGGTCGACTTCGGCGTCGGTGAAGTCGCGGAACTTGCCGTCGTCGTCCTGTTCGGGGCCGCCGTCGGGGAGGCGTTTGCCGTCCTTGCCGTGGCCGGCGAGGTCCATGGCGAGGGCGACGTAGCCGCGCTTCGCCCAGAGCTCGGCCCACTCCCGGAACGCCTTGCCGCCCCCCCCGTGCACCAGGAGCATCGCCGGGAACGGGCCGTCGCCGTCCGCGGGGCGGGCGTAATAGGCGAAGACCCGGGTCGGCTTGCCGCCGAGCGGCTCGCCCTCGTAATACACCTCGCGGACGAGCCCGTCGGCCCCGCCCCAGGTCGCCTTGGGGGCGGAGGCGAGGAGCCGGGGGACGTCCCAGGGGCCGGTGAACCGCGTCGCGTCGGGGGGGGATTGGCCGCGGGCCGGGGTCAGGGCGACGCAGAGGGCCGCGGCCCAGAGGTAGAAGGCGGCGCGTGTCGGGCGGGGTCGCGTCATTCGGAGAGACCTTTACGAGGGAGGGGCGGGGAGGTTCAAGGTCCGAGGTCCGCGGGCGTTCAGACGCGCAGGAAGATCCGCCGCCGGTACATCCAGAAGAGGATCAGCCAGAGCACCAGGAGCACCGAGACCCCTTGGACGAGCGGCTCGTAGTTGGCCCCGAAGGTGCGGAAGACGTCGGGCCCGAAGTGGGTCTTGATGCTCCGCGTAATGAACCCTTCGATCAGGTGGCTCAGGCAGTAGGCGGCGATCGAGTTCATGCCGATGACGATCAGAGGGAAGGCTAACGGGCGCAGCCCCAGGAGGTCGACGGCGGTGTACCAGGCGGCCATCAGCAGGAAGCACCAGCCGCCGCTGAAGAGGACCCAACTCGGCGTCCAGATCCGCTTCACCACCGGACAGAGGCCCAACTCCCCGAGCCCCCAGCCCGCGAACAGGCCGACGCACCCGAAGGCGACGAGGCGGCCGACCTTGTCCCACCACGGCCGCTCGTCGCGGAGGAGGTCGCCGGCGATCAGGCCGAGGATCATCGTCCCGAGGGTCGGAATGAAGCTGAGGGTCGCGTAGCCACCTCCGTTGTGGGTGAACGGCGTTGAGCGGGGGAAGAGGTTCAGGAACCAGGTGTCGAACGCCCAGGCGGGGTTCGCGTTCTTGTCCCAGTGGGCGGCGAACCCGGTCAGGTGCGGCCAGTCGGACGGGACGCCGAGCTTGGTGGGGTCGTGGCCCGTCCCCGGCGTATAGAGGGCGAAGCCCGCCCA
>Ga0164243_10011093_pt1 | contig 12889 bp, 16 predicted proteins | sample OricompcompostOP_FD_108781 | JGI IMG/M metagenome (GOLD analysis project Ga0164243, IMG submission 108781) | Organic Plus compost microbial communities from Emeryville, California, USA - Original compost - Organic plus compost (OP) | ecosystem: Engineered > Solid waste > Mixed feedstock >...
GACCGGCCGTGCCTGGACCTGCGGCCCGGGGAGCGCGTCTCCTGGACGGGTGTGGTCGTGAACCGGGCGATGACCTGGTCCGGGGCGGTGCTGGGCATCGTGTGCGCGGCCGGTGTGGCGCTCACCGCCGCCGGCCCGTGGCGCCCGCCGCTTCCGGCGCTGCTCGCCCTGATGCTCGCCGGTGGCGCGCTGCTGGCGTTCGGCCGGGTGCGCGTGACGGCGGACGCGCGCGGGCTGCGCATCGTGTTCGGCCCGTTCGGGTGGCCGGTGCAGCACGTGGCGCTTGACCGCATCACCGACGTGGCGGTGGAGGAGCTGCGGCCGATGGAGGTGGGCGGCTGGGGCTATCGCGGGCTGCCCGGGTCCGCGGCCGTCATGCTGCGCGGCGGGGCCTGCCTGGTCGTCCGGTACGACGGGGGACGGAGCCGGCTGATCGTCAGCGTCGACGGCGCGGACGAGGCGGCCGCGGTCCTCAACGTGCTGCGCCCGGCGGGGGTCTGACCCCTTACCCCGGTACGGCGGTCGCGACGATCAGGGCGGCGGTGACGGCGAGTTCGAGCAGCGCGCCGAGCACGTCGCCGGTGATGCCGCCCAGGCGGCGGACGGCGTGCCGCTCGACGGCCACCGCGACCGCGACGCCCGCCAGGACCGCCAGTCCGTAACGGACGCCGAGGGCGGTGGCCGCGCCGGTCACCAGCACGGTGGCCAGCGCCACCGACGGCCGGCCGACCGTGCCAGCGACCAGGGCGCCGAGGCCCTCGGGGCGCGCGCTCGGCACGCCGCGGCGGCAGGCCCAGGTCACCGCCAGCCGGCCGGTCACCGCCGCCGTCAGCATCGCGAACCCGGCGCGGGGGAGACCGCCCGCGCCGTACGCGTGGGCCACCGCGGCGACCTGCACCAGCAGCGTGAACACCAGCGTGACCACGCCGAACGGCCCGATGTCCGAGCGTTTCATGATCTCAAGCGCGCCGTCGGCGGGCCGGTGGCTGCCCAGGCCGTCGGCCAGGTCGGCCAGCCCGTCCAGATGCAGCCCCCGGGTGACCAGCGCCCAGACGGCCACCGCGAGCCCGGCCGTGACCGCGCCACCGAGCCCGGCCCGGTCCCCGGCCAGCACCACCAGCGCCCCGGCCGCCCCCACGACCAGCCCGGCCACCGGCGCGAACGTCATCGCCCACCGCGCCGCCCCGCGGTCCACCCGGGCGCCCCGCCGTACCGGCAGCACGGTGAACGTCGTCAGCGCGAGCACCAGCCCGTCCAGCGGACCGCCCGCGTCGTCCCGTCTCAGCGATTCCCCCTGGTAGCTCGTGTGGGCCGTGTCCTCATGCTCCCGCACTCCGCGAGGCGGTGACCGTACGGTGCCCGGTGCGGCTGACGGGGCGGGTCCGGCGGCCTATGCTCGCGTCAGCCGTGGCCGTGTCGCGGCCGAGTCCGTGACCGAAAGGCAGCCGTGAGCCATCCCGTACCGCCGCCCGGCACGTTCGTCCTGCGCCGTTCCCCGGATCTGGAGGAGCGCGCCCGGCGCGGGCTCGCGGTCACGCTGGCCGGGCAGCTCGCCGGGCTGGTGGTCGGCGTCGTCGCGCTGGCGCTGACGGTCGTGCTCGCCCTGCGGACCTTGCAGATCCTCGTGGTCGCGCTGGCCGCCGGCTCCGCCGTGCTGACCGTGTTCTGCGGCATGGGGGTGCGCGGCGTCTGGAAGTGGCGGCGGGTCGAGCGCGGACTGGCCGGGATGGAGCTGTGGATCGCCCCCGAGGGGCTCACGTACGTCAGCGAAGCCGGGGTGTTCCCCGCGCCGTGGAGCGCGCTGCGCGGCATGTACTTCGGCGGCCGGCCCGGCGGCCGACCGGGCGCACCGGCGCTGTTCGTCGAGGTGGACGACTGGGGCGGGCCGCTCGCCGAGTACGCCACCGGCGGCAAGCCGTGCTCGCTGCGCATGCCGCTGGCCGGGCTCGGCGCGGACCGGCCGACGATCGCCCGCGCCGTCCACGAGATCAGCTCCGGGCGGGTGACCGTCGGCCCCCGCTGACGCCTCACCCCGGCATCTCCACCGCGCGCCCGGCCACCACCTGCACGACCTGCTCGGACTCGGCGGCCAGCCGCTGGTTGAGCGTGCCGAGCAGGTCGCGGAAGTACCGCCCGCCCGCCGACTCCGGCACCAGCCCGCCGCCGACGTCGTCCGTCACCGCCACCAGCGGCACCCGGGCGGCCCGCCACGCGGCGACCAGCGCGTCGAGGCGGGCCCGTACGCGGGTGTGCTCCGGGCCGTCGCCGATCGCGGGCGCGTCCCACACGCCGCAGTCGTCCAGGGTCGCGGCCAGCCACGTGCCGACGCCGTCGATCAGCAGCGCGCCGGTGCGCGGCCGGGTGAGCAGCGGCGCCAGATCGGTGGTCTCGGTGGTGCGCCAGTGCGCCGGGCGCCGCTCCCGGTGCGCCGCGACGCGCGCCCGCCACGCGGGGTCGCCGTCGCCGCCCGGGCCGGTGGCCACGTACGTCACGTCCGGCGCCCCGGCCAGCCGCAGCTCGGCCTCCTCCGACTTGCCCGACCGCGAGCCACCGATCACCAGCGTCCGCCCGGAGACGGCTGACGGCGGCCCGGCGTACGGGGCCACCGGCACCCGCGCGCCGTCCGCGACCTCCGGCACGCCCCACTGCGCGAGGCGCCGGCCGGCCTCGGCGGGGGAGCGCCAGCGGTGGTCCAGCCAGAGCGGCAGCACGCGGGTGGCCGCCCCGATCACGCCGTCGTGGCGCAGCGCGCCGAGCTGGTACGGGTCGGCGGCCAGGTCGAGCAGGACCACGTCGTACGGTCCGTCACCCGGCGCGGGTACCGCTCCGTGGCCGTCCGCGGCGAGCAGCCGGGCGCCCACCGCCAGCCCACCCGGCACCGGCCGCGCGCCGTCCGCGAGCGGCCCGCCGTCCAGCGTCACCGCGTACGGCCGCCGCGGCGCCGCGGCCGCCCGCGCGCACGACGCGCACGGGCAGGCCGGCTCCGGCCAGCCCCGCGGGCCGCCGGTCCCGGTGATCCTCAGTTCCATCGCCCGCTACCCTCGGGGCATGCAGTGGTACTGGCGGCTGGAGAACACCGAGGGCCGCGAGGTCCACCAGAAGGGGCTCGCGGTCGAGACGTTCGCGACCCAGTCCGACGCCGAGAGCTGGCTCGGGGAGAACTGGCGCGAGCTTCGCGAGGCCGGGGTGGAGCAGGTCACGCTCATCGACGACGGCGACCCGGTGTACGGCCCGATGAGCCTGTCCGAGGACTGATACCGCCGGGTCACGGCCGCTTCGCGGGGCTGCGGGTCAGCGACGGGTCGCGGACGACGACGGGGTCGAGCACCTCGTCGATGCGGCGCAGCAGCTCGGCGTCCAGCGTCACCCCGGCGGCCTTGACGTTCTCGCGCACCTGGTCCGGCCGCGACGCGCCGATGATCGCCGCGGACACGTTGCGGTTCTGCAACGTCCACGCCACCGCGAGCTGCGCGAGCGACAGCCCGGCCTCGTCGGCCAGCGGGCGCAGCCGCTGCACCCGTTCCAGCACGTCGTCGTTCATGCGCTGGGAGATGCTGGACGCGCCGCCCTTGTCGTCGGTGGCCCGCGAGCCCGCGGGCGGCGCCTCGCCCGGCCGGTACTTCCCGGTCAGCACGCCCTGCTCGATCGGCGACCAGACGATCTGCCCGACGCCCTCCTTCTCGCACAGCGGCACGACGTCGGTCTCGATGACCCGCCAGATCATGTTGTACCGCGGCTGGTTGGACACCAGCCGGTCGAAGCCCATGGCGTCGGCGATCTCCAGCGCGGCCTTGATCTGCTCCGCCGTCCACTCCGAGACGCCCACGTACAGCACCTTGCCCTGCCGTACGAGGTCGTCGAACGCCCGCATGGTCTCCTCGAGCGGGGTCTCCACGTCGTAGCGGTGCGCCTGGTACAGGTCGACGTAGTCGGTGCCGAGCCGGCGCAGCGAGCCCTCGACGCCCTCGCGGATGTGCTTGCGGGACAGGCCGCGGTCGTTGCGCCCGTCGCCGACCGGCCAGTACACCTTCGTGCAGATCTCCACGGACTCGCGGCGCACGCCGTCGAGCGCCCGCCCCAGCACCGACTCCGCGCGGGTGCCGGCGTAGACGTCCGCGGTGTCGAAGGTCGTGACGCCCTCCTCAAGGGCGGCGCGCACGCATGCGACGGCGGCGTCCTCCTCCACCTGGGAGCCGTGGGTGAGCCAGTTGCCGTACGCGATTTCGGAGATCATGAGGCCGCTGCGGCCGAGGTGCCGATGTTGCATGCGTGCGACCCTATGTGGTCACCGTCGTGTCACTGTTGGCGCGGCACGCGTCGGGGGGTGAATATGGACGGCGTGGTGGATCAGCCCTGGCAGCGCACCGAGCGGCTGCGTCTCCGGCCGCCCGAGCCGGGTGACGCGGACGCCGTGCGGGGGCTCCGGCAGGACCCGCAGGTGATGCGGTACCTCGGCGGCGCCGTCGACGAGGTCGAGGCCAAGCTGCGGTTCGAGCGCGACCTGCGGCACTGGGACGAGCACGGTTACGGGCTGTGCGTCGTCGAGGACCGCGCGGACGGCGCGTTCGTGGGCCTCGCCGGGTTCCGCCACTTCGAGGGCGACCCCGACCTCAGCTACCTGCTGGAACGCGGCCGCTGGGGCGCGGGCCTGGCCACCGAGGCCGCCGCCACCTGCCTGGCCTGGGGCTTCGACGGGCTCGGCGCCGAGCTGGTGCGCGCCATGACCGACCTCAAGCACCGCGCGTCCCAGCGGGTGCTCACCAAGATCGGCCTGCGGTACTCCGGGGAGCGCGTGCTGTGGGGCGTGCGCCAGCGCTGCTACGCGATGACCGCGGGGGCGTGGTACCTCGGCGCCCCGGACGACCGCCCGGCCCCGGAGACCGCCACGCCGGAGCCCCGGCCCCGGTCGCGGCGGCCCGGCGCGATGTTCCGCCGCACCCGTAAGTGACCCCGCCGCGTGGCCGGACACGGCCACGTTCGGGCTCAGATCGTGTCGCCGACGTTCACCCGGGTCTTCGGCATGCGCAGCTTGCGGATCATCAGCGCGCGCATCGCCGCGTACATCGCGATGCCGCGCGTGCTCTCCTCCGGCAGCCGCTCCCGGACCAGGCGCTTGGCGCGCCGGCCGGTGATGAAGCCCTCGAAGACGACGACCGCCATCATCAGCACCCACAGGTAGTAGATCAGCAGCTGCACCTGCGGCACCGGCACCATGGCGATCAGCACGATCGCGATGGACAGGAACATGAAGTACTGGCTGATCGTGCGCCGTGAGTCGACCAGGTCCCGGGTCAGCGCCTTGGCCGGGCCGCGGTCCCGCGCGGGCAGGTAGCGGTCGTTGCCCTTCGCGGCCTCCTGCTCGGCCATCTTCCGCTCGCGCGCGTTGCGCTCGCGCATCTGCCGGGCGGCCTCTTTACGGTTCTTGGGCGCGGTCATGGTGCGGCGGCGGTTGGCCTCCGCGTCGCGCCTCTTGGGCGTCGGCTGGCCCTTCGCCGGTGTGTACCCCTTCTTCTGGGGCACCTCGGGCTCGGCGGCCGGCGGGGCCTCGGCGGTCTGGTTGCGGCGTCGGAACACGACTTCGAGCTTACCGTTGGGGAACCAACCATGATGCCCCGGTCGTCTTCGGAATGACCGGGCGTTGCGATGCGCGTAGGGTTGACGGCAACCGATACCGCTGATTCGAACAGGTACCACGAAGGGGACGGCCACGCCTATGAGCGTGATGAAGCGACTCTCAATGATCTTCAGGGCGAAGGCGGACAAGGCCCTGGACAAGATGGAAGACCCGCGCGAGACGCTGGACTATTCCTATCAGCGGCAGCTGGAGCTGCTGCAGAAGGTCCGCCGTGGTGTGGCCGACGTCGCCACCTCGCGTAAGCGCGTGGAGCTGCAGATCCAGCAGCTCGAGCAGCAGTCGACGAAGCTGGAGGGGCAGGGCCGCCAGGCGCTCGGCGCCGGGCGTGAGGACCTCGCCCGCGAGGCGCTCACCCGCCGGTCCGGCCTGCAGAACCAGATCGCCGACCTGCGCACGCAGTACGAGTCCCTGCAGGGCGAGGAGGAGAAGCTGACGCTCGCGTCGCAGCGCCTCCAGGCCAAGGTCGACTCGTTCCGTACGAAGAAGGAGACGATCAAGGCCACCTACACGGCGGCCGAGGCGCAGACCCGGATCAACGAGGCGTTCTCCGGCATCTCCGAGGAGATGGGCGACGTCGGCATGGCGATCCAGCGGGCCGAGGACAAGACCGCCACCATGCAGGCCCGCGCCGGCGCCATCGACGACCTGCTCGCCTCCGGCGCGCTCGACGACGTCAGCGGCCCGCGCGACGACATCCAGGCCGAGCTCGACCGCATGGGCGGCGGCGCGGATGTCGAGCTCGAGCTCCAGCGGCTGAAGGGCGAGATCGGCGGGGCCGAGGCGCCCAAGCAGATCGGCGGCCAGCCGTCCGCCGGGCAGGCGGACACCCCGCCCGCCGCGCCTCAGCAGCAGCCCTCCGCGCAGCCCCAGCAGGGAGAGGAGCTGCGATGATCGCGCGCATCATGGGCGAGGGCCAGTTCGAGATCGACGCCGGTGCGCTGGACGATCTGAACAGCCTCGACGCGTCCCTGGAGTCGGCGATCGGCACGGGCGAGGAGGACGCCTTCCGTACGGCGCTGCACGCCCTGCTCGACCGAGTGCGCGAGGTCGGCTCTCCGCTGTCCGCGGACAGCCTGGAACCGTCCGACCTCATCCTGCCGCCCACGGACGCCAGCATGGACGAGGTGCGCGAGATGCTCGGCGACCAGGGGCTCATCCCGGGCTGACACCCGGTCGAAATCAGCGGTGAGCACGGGCGGTGCCGTCTTTCCCGGGCGGCACCGCCCGTGCCGTACACACAGAGGTAGGCATGGCGGCACGGACCAGATTCGCCCCGGACCGGGGGCTGACCACGCGCATGGTGAGCACGATGTTCGCGCTCGGCCTGCTGTACGTGGTCTTCATCGCGTTCTTCCTGGTCGCCATCCCCAAGTACTGGCTGGCGATCGTCGCCATCGCGGCGGCCTTCCTGCTGTTCCAGTACTTCCTGTCGGACAAGCTGACGCTGTTCGCCATGAACGCCAAGGAGGTCACCCCCGAGGAGGCCCCCGAGCTGCACGGCGTCATCGACCGCCTGTGCGCCATGTCGGACATGCCGAAGCCGAAGGTCGCGATCGCCGACACCGACGTGCCGAACGCGTTCGCCACCGGCCGTAACCAGAAGAAGGCCGTGGTGTGCTGCACCACCGGCATCCTGCGCCGCCTCGACCCGGTCGAGCTCGAGGGCGTGCTGGCGCACGAGATGTCGCACGTGGCGCACCGCGACGTCGCGGTCATGACGATCGCGTCGTTCCTCGGCATCCTCGCCGGCCTGCTCACCCGCATGGCCCTGCAGTTCGGGCTGTTCGGCGGCGGCCGCGACCGGCGGGACAACAACACCCTGCCGGTGTTCCTGATCGTGCTGCTGGTCAGCGCGCTCGTGTACGCCATCAGCTTCCTGCTCATCCGCGCGCTGTCCCGGTACCGCGAGCTGGCCGCCGACCGCGCCGGCGCCGTCCTCACCGGCCGCCCGTCCGCGCTGGCCAGCGCGCTCACCAAGGTCAGCGGCGACATGGCCGCCATCCCCACCCGCGACCTGCGCCGCGCGGAGCCGTTCAACGCGTTCTTCTTCACGCCGGCGTTCTCCAAGGGCAAGGGCTTCAGCCTCAGCCACCTCTTCTCCACCCACCCCCCGCTCGAGCAGCGCCTCCAGCAGCTCAGCTCCATCTCCGCGCAGCTCGGCCGGGGCGCCTGACCGGGGGTCGCCATGCCGCCTTCCGCAGACCGCTCCATTCCGGCCGACCGCGGCCTGACCATGGCCATGCTGTGGACGATGGCGCTGCTCGGCCTGCTGTACCTCATCGCCATCGCGATCGCCGCCGCGGCCGTCGCGTACTGGCTGTCCGGCTCGCACGGCTGGCTGTGGCCCGCCATCATCGTGGTCTGCCTGGTCGTGCACCTCGGGCACGTGGCCCGCATGGGCCGCCGTACCGCGCCCGGCGGCGAGGTCCCGGCGTCCCAGGAACCGGAGCTGCACGCCGTCGTGGAGCGGCTGTGCGCCCGGATCGATGTCCCCAAGCCGCGCATCCACGTGGTGCCCACGGACGCGCCGAACGCGCTGGCCATCGGCCTGCCCGGGCGCACCGTGCTGTCGGTCACCCGCGGGCTGCTGCGCCGCCTGGAGCCCGCCGAGCTTGAGGCGGCGGTCGCGCACGAGCTGTCGCACGTGGCGCACCGCGACGCCGCCGTCATGACGGTCGCCTGCTCGGTCGGCGTGATGGGCGAGGCGCTGGCCGCCGCCGGCAAGAAGGAGATCCGAAAGGAGGGCAAGGCGAGCGACCGGGCGACCTCCTCCGTACTGCTGGCCCTGCCGATCGGATTCGGGGCCGGCCTGTACGCCCTGAGCGTGCTGCTCACCCGGCGGCTGTCCCGGTACCGCGAGCTGGCCGCCGACCGCGCCGCCGCGTACTGGACCGGCAACCCGTCCGCGCTGGCCAGCGCCCTGATGAAGTGCAGCGACGACGCGGCGCGGATCCCGATGACGGACCTGCGCGCGCCGCGTACCGTCAACGCGCTGTGCCTGATGCCCACGCCGCTGGCCGACTTCCGCACGCACCCGTCCCACCCGCCGCTGAACGAGCGGCTCGACCGGCTCGCCGCGATCACCCGGGAGCTGGGCGCGTGAGCGAGGACGAGCGTGCCATCCCCGTGGACCGCGGGCTGGTGTTCGCGATGGTGTGGACGATGACGCTGCTCGGCCTGCTGTACGCGGTGGCCTCGGTGGCCGGCGCCGCGGTCATCGTCGTCTTCTTTGTGGCCTGGATGGGCAAGGTGTGGGGCCTGCTGGTCGCCGCCGCGGTGCTCGCCGGGCTGGTCAACGTGGTGCGCAAGCGGCGGGTCACCGCGCCCGGCGCGCCGTCCACGCCGGAGGACCACCCCGTACTGCACACCACCGTCGAGCGGCTGTGCGCGCGGCTCGACCTGCCCAAGCCGGCCGTCCAGGTGGTGCCGGCCGACGCGCCGAACGCGCTGGCGGTCGGGCTGCCGAAGCGCACGGTGCTGTGCGTCACCGAGGGCATGCTGGCCCGGCTGGACGCCGTGGAGCTGGAGGCGGCGGTCGCGCACGAGCTGTCGCACGTGGCGCACCGCGACACCGCCGTCATGACGCTGGCCTGTTCCGTCGGCATCATCGGGGAGTACGTCTCAGCCGGGTTCCGCCGGCAGCTCCGCGAGGCGGCCTGGGTGAAGGACAAGATCGGCGCGGCGCTCATCGGCGTGCTGCCGATCGCCGCCGGGTGGCTGCTGTACGCGGTCAGCGTGCTGCTGTCCCGGCGGCTGTCGCGTTATCGTGAACTCGCCGCCGACCGCGCGGCGGCGTACCTGACCGGTCGTCCCTCGGCGTTGGCGAGTGCGCTGGTGAAGTGCAGTGACGACGCGGCGCGGATCCCGATGAAGGATCTGCGCGCGCCGCGTACGGTCAACGCGCTGTGCCTCATGCCGACGCCGGAGCGGGACTTCCGCAGGCATCCGGCCCATCCTCCGCTTCGCGAGCGGATCGACCGGCTGGCGGAGATCTCCCGCCGGCTAGACGGGGAGTGACCGTGGGTTTCCTTGACGCCCTGCTCGGCCGGTCCAAGCAGGCCAAGCCCGACCTCGACGCGCTGTTCGCGCTGCCGTCCGCGGCCGTCACGCTGCAGGCGTCGGCGAGCTTCACGCCGACCGGGCGCGGCTCGGTGTGCTTCCGCGCCGTGGAGGGCCGCGCGTTCGACGAGGTCGAGCAGGAGGTGCGGGACCTGCTGAACGCCGGGGACGGCCCCGAGGTACGGCTCAGCAACGACGAGTACGGCTACACCTGGCTGCAGACCGAGCGCACGCCGGACCAGCTGCCCGACCTCGTCACCGACCTGCACGCGGTGAACGCCACGCTGGAGCAGAACGGCTTCGGGCCGTCGCTGCTGTGCTCGCTGGCGTCGTTCACCGACGACCGGGAGCGGCGGCTGGCGCTGGTGTACCTGTACAAGCGGGGCACGTTCTACCCGTTCGCGCCGCTGAGCGGGGAGAAGCGGGACAGCCCGCTGGAGCTGCAGATCCGCGGGCTCATCTCCGGCGACCTGCCGGTCGAGGAGGACCTCGGCCGCTGGTTCCCCGTGTGGGGTGCGCCGGGCCTCTGAGCCCGCGGCGCCGGGTGGCACACTGTACGGCGTGCGCTTGGTGATCGCTCCGGACAAGTTCGCCGGGACCCTGTCGGCCGTCGAGGCGGCGCATGCCGTCGCCGAGGGATGGCGCGACGTCGAGCCCGGGGCCGAGATCGACCTCTGCCCGATGTCCGACGGCGGCCCGGCCTTCGTCGACGTCTTGGCCGAGGCCCGGCCCGGCCGCATGCTCACGCTGACCGTCACCGGCCCGCTCGGCGCGCCCACGCAGGGCCGCGTGCTGCGCGTCGGCGACACCGCGTACGTCGAGAGCGCCCAGGCCAACGGCCTGCACCTGGTCCCCCCGGCCCTCCGCGAGCCCGAGCGCGCCACCACGTACGGCGTCGGCGAGCTGATCGCCGCCGCCATCGCCGACGGCGCCAAGCGGATCATCATCGGCCTCGGCGGCAGCTCCACCACCGATGGCGGCGCCGGCATGCTCGCCGCCCTGGGCGCCACGGCCACATCGAGGCGTGACACCGCCGCGGAGGGCGCCGTACCCGCGGGGGCGGCACCGGCGGGCTCCGGGCCCGCGGGCGTGGCGGCGGAGCGGCCCGACGCGGAGGGCGCCGTACCGGCGGCACCGGCGGGCTCCGGGCCTGCCGGCGTGGGTCCGGACGCGCAGGGCGCCGTACCCGCGGGCGCAGGCACCGCGGGGGGAGGTCCCGCGGGCTCGGCTTCCGCGGTCGCGTCGCCGCTCGCGCGCGGGGGCGGGGCGTTGCCGGAGATCACCGAGGTGGATCTGGCGGCGGCGTGGCGGGCCGTGGAAGGGATGGAGCTGGTCGCGGCGTCCGATGTGGACAATCCGCTGTGCGGGCTGAATGGGGCGGCGGCGGTCTTCGGGCCGCAGAAGGGGGCGGACCGGGCGCAGGTCCTCGCGCTGGACGCGGCGCTCGAAGGGTTCGCCCGGCTCGTCGCCCCGGACCTCGCCGAGCGGCCCGGCGCGGGTGCCGCGGGCGGGCTCGGGTTCGCGATCTTCGCGCTCGGCGGCCACTTCGCGTCCGGCATCGGCACCGTGCTGGACTCCGTACGCCTGGACGCCCGTACCGCCACCGCCGACCTGGTCATCACCGGCGAGGGCTCGTTCGACCACCAGTCCCTGCGCGGGAAGGTGCCGCACGGCGTGGCGCAGAGCGCCGCCGCGCACGGCGTGCCGTGCGTGGTGCTGGCCGGCAGAGTCGCCGTCGGCCGCCGCGAGATGGCCGCGGCCAACATCACCGAGGCGTACGCCCTGATCGACCCGCCCGGCTCCGAGGAGTCCGCGTTCGCCGACCCGCACGGCGAGCTGGCCCGCCTCGCCGCCCGCGTAGCCCGCCGCTGGACGCGCGGCCGGTGACCATCCCACCCGTCCCCCCGGACCCCGACGAGCCCGCCCCACCCGGCCACCCGGGGGAACCCCCTGAGGCCCGAACCCCGGGCCGCGAGCCCGCTATGCCCGGCGGCCCGGGGGAACCCCCCGAGGCCCGGACCCCGGGTCGCGGGCCCGGCGACCCGCGCCGTCCGCCTGACGAGGACGCCCGGTTCGCCGCCTTCGAGCGCCCGGCGTCCGCGGGCGCGCCGCCGGGCGACGTCCGTACGGCGGCCGCCGTCTGGACATTGCCGTTCGCCGTGGCGCTGGTCGTCTCCCTGGCGCTGCCGTGGGCCTCGTGCCCGGGGTGTGCCGGGCCGGTGATGTTCACCGCGTGGTCGCTGCCCGACTCCGACGCCATCGGGGTGTCCACCGGCGCGGAGTACGGCCTGTGCTCCATCGGCGGCGTCCTGGCGCTGGTGCTGACCATGGCCGCGCTGATCACCCTCCGCCCGGCGCTCGCCGCGCTGGGCGGGCTCGTCGCCGCGGCCACCACGGCGCTCGGTGCGTACGCGATCGTCACCATCACCCGGCACGGCCTCGACCTTGAGGCGGGCGCCCCGGTCGCGGTAGGTTGCGCGGCCGTGCTCACCATCACCCTCGTCCGGACGCGGTCCCGTCTGGCGAGTGGAACTTGATGGCGTAACTTGGAATCGTGAACGTCGTCGGTTGGTTGTGCCGACGAGAAGCCGGGCGCTAGATGCGGCCGGGACGTCAACGTGGGAGCTAGTACATGACGGTTCAGAGCGACACCACGGCACAGGGGGTCGTCCTCACCGACGAAGCGGCCGTGAAGGTGAAGACGCTTCTGGAGCAGGAAGGCCGCGACGACCTGAAGTTGCGGGTCGCCGTCCAGCCGGGAGGCTGCTCCGGCCTGCGTTACCAGCTTTTCTTCGACGAGCGCGAGCTCGACGGTGACGTCGTGGCCACGTTCGGCGGCGTCGGCGTGGTCACCGACCGGATGAGCGCCCCGTACCTCATGGGCGCCACGATCGACTTCGTGGACACCATCGAGAAGCAGGGCTTCACGATCGACAACCCGAACGCCACGGGTTCGTGCGCCTGCGGCGACTCCTTCCACTGAGTCGGGGCGTACCAGAGCCGTACAGAGCAGTACAGGGCCGGGTCACGATTCGTCGTGACTTCGGCCCTGTAGGCTTTGCGGGCTTGTACAACGCACACCCGTAGCGAGGAGAAAGAACGTGCGCGTCGCCGTGACCGGCTCCATCGCAACCGATCACCTCATGACCTTCCCCGGTCGGTTCACCGATCAGCTCATCCAGGAGAAGATCGAGA
>Ga0164243_10011094_pt1 | contig 12889 bp, 12 predicted proteins | sample OricompcompostOP_FD_108781 | JGI IMG/M metagenome (GOLD analysis project Ga0164243, IMG submission 108781) | Organic Plus compost microbial communities from Emeryville, California, USA - Original compost - Organic plus compost (OP) | ecosystem: Engineered > Solid waste > Mixed feedstock >...
ATCTCCTGTCAAAGCCTCTGGCACAGGATCGATGCCGTGGGTGCCGCCCGGCCCGCAGCGCATGAGGCGGAACAGCCCCATCCACCCTCCGGCCCAAAGGCCGTGGCGGGCGATCGCCTCATAGGCGTATTCGGAGCAGGTCGGCAAATGCCGGCAGGAATTACCGACGAAGCCGGAAAGCGTGAGCTGATAGAGCCGAACGAGCGCCGTGCCCAAAATCCGCCCCGGCGTCTTGGGCCAGGGGCCGGGCCAATTACGCGAAAGGGAGCTGTTAATTCGCATCGAGCTGCCGGCGCGCCGCGGCGACCATTTCGGGTACGGAGACGGTAGCGGCCAGCCATACGACGCCAAGATCGATGCCGCCGTAATCGTGCGCGAGGCGGTTCCGCATCCCGTATGCTTTCATGAGTTCAAGCGCCGGGTCAGCGGAGATCAGTTTCGGGTTGACCCGGTGCAGCGCTCCTGCCGCTTCACCGATGCAGAGAAGGCACCAGCATACTGCATCGCTCACAATACCATTGCCTGCAAAATCGGCTTCGGTCAGGCCTCTGACATGCGCCGCAAGTCGCTCGCCCCAATACACGATATCCAATAGAAGAAGGTGCGACTTCCGATCCATGCACTCAAATCGCGCGGAGTTCAGAAGCCACCGACACGGCCACGTGAGGCTTCAAGGCTGTAAAAACCTCCACTTCGCAGCCAAGCACGGACTTGATCTCATCCTCAAGCCTGAAAATGTCGAAGTAGCTCATGGGACCAATGCGATCCACCAGAATGTCCACATCGCTCTCCTCCGTGTCCTCGCCTCTCGCCACGGAGCCAAAGATGCGCGGATTGCTCACTGGATAGCGCCGGATGATCTCCAGAACTTCCTCGCGATGTCTTGCCAAGGCTTCCGACGGACGCATCGTCCCGCTCCTCAGGCGGCCTTGCCCGCCTCTTTTCGCTCGATCTGGTCGAGGCAATCCACCACTGCATCAAATGTGAGCATGGTAGAAGCGTGCCGTGCCTTATAATCGCGCACGGGCTCCAGATATTTAAGATCGGCAAAGCGCCCTTTCGGCGGCGGGCCATTTTCCTTCAGCATACGGCGCATCGCTTCACGGACGGCACGCAATTCCTCGGCCGTCGCACCGACCACGTTCTTTGCCATGATCGATGAAGACGCCTGTCCAAGGGCGCAGGCACGCACCTCATGCGCAAAATCGGTTACGACGCCGTCGGTCACCTTGAGATCGACAGTCACCGTCGAGCCGCACAGCTTGGAATGCGCCGTGGCGGTTGCGTCCGGATCCGCCAGCCGGCCGATGCGGCCGATATTGCCGGCAAAGCCGAGAATTTTCGCATTATAGACATCATCGATCATGGTTTTCCGCCTGCCGGCGCGAATCAAGCATGGCTTGTCGCGCATATGTCTTTCAATTGCGCCGTTCCAAAACTATATAGTGAGGGTATCCGGTAGAGGGCAAGAAGGGGAGATCCCACCCCGCCGGCGCCGCAGGCCGCTTACGGGCGGGACAGAGTTCCCAAAAACCCGCGAAGGCTGTGACCGTTCAACTCGCTCCTGCGCGACAGGGGCTACGGGAGACGCCTTGATATGGATGCGATTGTAAAAAGCTTCCCGCCTTCGACGGATCATGTCACTCCGGTGAAAAAATCCGTCTATCTCGAAAAGCCTGTCACCGACCGGCCGAGCCGCGAGGAGGCGGAGGCTGCCGTGCGAACGCTTCTGCGCTGGGCGGGCGACAACCCCGACCGCGAAGGATTGAAGGAAACGCCGGCCCGGGTGGTGAAGGCATACCAGGAGCTTTTCGCCGGCTATGATCTGTGCCCGGCTGAAGAGCTCGGCCGCACCTTCGAGGAGGTGGCCGGCTTCGACGACATGGTCGTCGTGAAGGATATTTCCTTCCACTCCCATTGCGAGCACCACATGGTGCCGGTCATCGGCAAGGCCCACGTGGCGTATCTGCCCGCCGGCAGGGTTGTGGGACTTTCCAAGATCATCCGCGTGGTCGACATTTTTGCGCGCCGCCTGCAGACGCAGGAGGCAATGACGGCTCAGATCGCCGCCACGATCCAGGACGTGTTGAAGCCGCGCGGCGTGGCTGTGATGCTCGAGGCGGAACATATGTGCATCGCCATGCGAGGCATACGCAAGCCGGGCTCGACCACGCTTACCACCACCTTCACGGGTGCCTTCAAGGAGCAGCCGGAAGAGCAGGCGCGTTTCATGACCCTGGCCCGGGATTCCCGGAACGGCTGAGAATAGGTGAGATGCCGGAACTGCGTTTTCCTTCGCCTCCAGCAACGAAGACCGAGCTGGAGGAAGGCAATGAATTTACGCCTCGGTTCGATTCGCAGGGCCTGATAACCGCCGTTGTTACCGATGCCGAGGACGGCGCATTGCTCATGGTCGCCCACATGAACGCTGAGGCCTTGGCAAAAACGCTCGAAACCGGCATCGCTCACTATTGGTCGCGTTCGCGCTCCACGTTGTGGAAGAAGGGGGAAACCTCCGGCAACGTGCAGCACGTGGTCGAAATCAGGACCGACTGCGACCAGGATGCTCTGCAGCTCAGCGTTCGCGTCGCCGGCGATGGTGCAACCTGTCACACCGGTCGGCGTTCCTGTTTTTACAGGAATGTGAGTCTTGAAGGCGGTCGCCCTATTCTGACCGAAAACGGATAGCATTTCTCCCTTCGTATGAGGGGCACGCTTTCGATAAGTCTGATAGCGTTCTCACATTCATGAATTGATTAGAAACCCGCTTCACAATGCCGCGGGATGTGGAGATTCGCATGCTCGACTGGGGATCACGGCGGGCAAGAGCCGACACCGCAGACAGGGTCTCCCTGCGGGCGCCCTCCTCGTCTCCCGTGCCGGAACGGAGCGAGCGTCCCGGAATTGCCCTCGCGCTCGGCGGAGGCGCCGCGCGCGGCTGGGCGCACATAGGCGTGCTCCGCGCGCTGGATGAGGCGAACATCAACATCTCGATGATCGCCGGCACCTCGATCGGCGCCCTTGTCGGCGGTTGCTATCTGGCCGGCAAGCTGGATGAACTCGAGGAGTTTGCACGCTCGCTCACCCGCCGGCGCATCCTCGGCCTGCTTGATCTCAATTTCGGCGGCAGCGGCCTTTTTGGCGGTATGAAGCTTACCCAGCGCATGCAGGAGCATCTGAGCGGCCTCGCCTTCGAAGACCTGCCCAAGCCTTTCGTCTGTGTCGCGGCGGAAATCCGCACCGGCCACGAGATCTGGATTTCCAGCGGCTCTCTCATCACCGCCATGCGCGCCTCCTACGCCTTGCCGGGAGTGTTTGAGCCGGTCGTCTGCAATGGTCGCGTGCTCATTGACGGCGCGCTGGTCAACCCGGTGCCGGTCACGGTGTGCCGGGCCTATGAGCAGCCGCTCGTCGTTGCGGTCAACCTGCACTACGACGTGTTCGGCCGGGCCGCAGTGATCAGGCACAGCGCCGATTTGCCGGAGAAGGAAGGCAAGACGCTGGACGGAGACAAGGCGCCCCTCGTCGTTGACAAGGGCCCACGCAGGCACGATGTGCGGCTCGGCATTACCGGCGTGATGGTCGAGGCCTTCAACATCATCCAGGACCGCATCTCCCGCGCCCGCATGGCCGGCGATCCGCCGGACCTGTCGCTTCAGCCCAAGCTCGGCCATATAGGGCTCACGGAGTTCTACCGCGCCGAGGAAGCCATCAAGATCGGCTATGAGACGACAAAGTCCCAGCTCTCCGAACTGCAGCGGATGCTGACCGTGCTCGCCTAGATCATTTCAGTATTTCATAGAAACACTGAAATGATCTAAGTTCTCGTTCCGACGCAATTCCGGACGGAAAACCGGTTCGCACTTTTCCTGGAATTGCTCTACCCCTTTGCCGCGTCCGAGATGCGGAACTGCACGGAACGGCTGCCATTCCAGTGATTGACGGCAAGATTGCCGGCCACGTGCACCGTGGCGCCGCGGTTCGCAAACAGGAATGCCCCCAGGTCGGTTTCGGCGGCTCTGAAGGCGATTGCCTGCAACCGAGCACCCGAAAGCGACCTGAGGTCTGCCCGCACATGGCCGTTGCCGACCAGCTTTGCATCCACAAGCCTGTGCCGCGGCAGCGCCAGCACCGGAGCGGGATGGCCAGAACCGTAAGGCCCGGCTGCCTCAAGCGTTTCCAGCAGTTCCAGGGTGGCGCCGTCGGCGGATAGGGCGGCATCAATCTTGAGACTTTCGGCCTCGCGCAGGGCTGAAACGGCCGTTGCCGCCTTTTCCTCGAAAAACGCCCGCAGGGCGCCAAGTTTCTTTCGCTCGACGGTGATGCCGGCCGCCATGGCGTGCCCACCGCCCTTGACGAGCAGTCCCTCCGAAACGGCCTCCCTCACGAGCCGGCCGAGATCGAAGCCGGCGATCGAACGACCGGAACCCGTGCCCATGCCGTTCATGTCGAAGGCGATCGCAAAGGTGGGCCGGCGGGCATGATCCTTCAGCCGCGAAGCGATGAGGCCGACAATACCGGGATGCCAGCTTTCGCTCGCGGTCACGAGTATGGCAGGCCCCTTCCCGCTCATCAGTTCGGCATCCGCTTCCGCGCGCGCTTCGGCAAGCATCGCCGCTTCCATCTCCTGACGCTCCTGGTTCAGCCTGTCGAGCGTGGCAGCGATGCTCTCCGCTTCAGCCGGCTCGACGGTCGCCAGCAGGAGGCTCCCGAGAGCGGCGTTGCCGATCCGCCCGCCGGCATTGATGCGCGGTCCGAGGAGGAAGCCCAGATGGTGGCAGTTGAGAGGCTCGCCTATCCGCGATACCCGGGCGAGCGCGGAGAGGCCCGGCGTCTTCATCTGCCGGGCCGCAAGGAGTCCCTTCACGACAAAGGCGCGGTTGACGCCTGTCAGGGGAACCACGTCGCAGACCGTGGCAAGCGCCACCAGATCGAGCATCGAAAGCAGGTCCGGCGGCGGTGTCGCGCGCATCTCCTCCCGCAGGATTCTTGTCGTCTGCACCAGCGCGAGGAAGACGACGCCTGCGGCACACAGGTGCCCCTGCCCGGAAAGATCGTCCTCCCGGTTGGGATTGACGACGGCGACCGCATCGGGAAGGTCACCGCCCACCTGGTGATGATCGAGGACGACGACCTGCGCTCCTGCCTCGTTGGCGGCGGTGATGGCGGCTGCACTGTTCGTGCCGCAATCGACCGTAACGATGAGCGCAGCACCCCGGCGGACAAGCTCGCGCATCGCTTCCGGATTTGGCCCGTAACCCTCGAAAATGCGGTCGGGAATGTAGATTTCCGCCGTCACGCCGTAATGGGCGAGAAATCGCTTGAGGATGGCGGAGGAAACCGCGCCGTCCACATCATAGTCGCCGAAGATCGCGACCCGTTCCTGCCGTCGCACTGCGTCGGCGATGCGGCGGGCGGCCTTCTCCATGTCCGTGAGCGTGGCGGGGTCGGGCAGAAGGTCCCGGATGGAAGGTGTCAGGAAGCGCGCCGCCTCCTCCTGCGACACGCCGCGGCCCGCCAGGACGCGCGCGACGATCTCGGGCATCCCGTGGCTCTGGGCCATGCCGAGCGCAATGTTCTCGCCGCGCGGATCCAGCCGGTGTTCCCAACTCACCCCGCGCGCCGATCGCCTTACATCCAGAAAATACCGCCGCTCGCCGCTCAACCCGTCACCATCCTTTGCGATGACGTTAGACCCTTGAGCGGCGAAATTGGAAAAAATTCAGAACTTTTCCAAATCTTGGTGCCGAGCCTTGATTTCGCGCACGGTTCGCGAGGATGAACGCATGACGATGGTGTGGGTCTGAATGGAATCGCGGCCGAATTTGACGCCCGAGAGCAGGTTCCCGTCCGTCACGCCGGTGGCGGCAAACAGCACGTCGCCGCTTGCCATCTCCTCCATGCGGTAAACCTTGCTCGGATCGGAAATCCCCATATTCGCGGCGCGCGCGATTTTCTCCTCGGTGTTGAGCTGAAGCCGGCCTTGCATCTGGCCGCCAATGCAGCGAAGAGCGGCCGCAGCAAGCACGCCCTCCGGCGCACCGCCTATGCCCATATAGATGTCGATGCCGGTATTGTCCGGATCGGTCGTGTGGATCACGCCGGCGACATCGCCGTCGCCGATCAGCCGGATTGCGGCACCCGTGGCGCGCACCTCCTCGATGAGCCGTGCGTGGCGCGGCCGGTCGAGGATGCATGCGGTGATCTCGGAAACCGGCACGCCCTTCGCCTTGGCGAGATTCTCGATGTTTTCAGCCGCCGGCGCGTCGAGATCCACGACACCTTCCGGGTATCCGGGGCCGATCGCGATCTTCTCCATGTAGACGTCCGGCGCATAAAGGAGGCTACCGCGCTCGGCGATCGCGATCACGGCAAGCGAATTCGGCAGGTTCTTGGCGCAAATCGTGGTGCCTTCGAGCGGATCGAGCGCGATGTCGACCTCAGGGCCTTCGCCCACGCCGACCTCCTCGCCGATATAGAGCATGGGCGCCTCGTCGCGCTCGCCCTCGCCGATCACCACGGTGCCCTGGATCGGCAAACGGTTCAGCTCCGAGCGCATGGCGTCGACGGCCGCCTGGTCAGCCTGCTTTTCGTCTCCCCGGCCCCGAAGACGTGCGGCGGCAACAGCGGCCCGCTCCGTCACGCGGACAAGCTCAAGCGTGAGGATCCGGTCAAGGCCGGCATGGGGGCTTTTCGGCATGAAGGTCATCCCTGTTCTCCCGGAATAAGCGTGGCACGGGGGCCAGCGCGAGACGGCAAGACTTTTTCTGACAAAGACTTAGCTGGTCGGCAAGGCCCTCTCTGCCCTCCCTACCAACATGAATCGATTGAATAATTATGTCAGCCCGATTTGGTTGCGGACGACTGCCGCGCGCGCCAGCGGAGTACCGCGCGGCCAGCGCATCTATTCCATGGCAGCGCCCGCACCAACCGTCATTCCGCGTTTCGGAACCTTAAGAAGGAAAACGAGCGGCATGGCGCAGAGCGTGATGATCATCATGAACTTGAAGTCGTTCACGTAGGAGATCATCGAAGCCTGCTGATTGACCAATTGCTCGATGATCGAAAGCGAGGTCGGATCGCCCTGTGCGGCAGCAGGCAACGTCGTCCAGAGATTGGGATTGAAAGGATTGATGTGCGTGACAAGCTCCGCATGATTGACCTGCGTGTATTGTGTAAGGAGCACCGTCACGACAGAGATGCCGATACTGGATCCGATGTTGCGCGTCAGGCTGAACAGGCTTGTGCCGTCGGTGCGGTATTTCGGGTCGAGGGTCGCAAAGGTGACCGTCGACAACGGCACGAAGACCAATCCAAGCCCCAAGCCCTGCACGATGCCGGAAACAATGATGAGGCGGCCGTCCATTTGCGGCGTGAAACCGGTCATCATGTAGAGCGACCAGGCCGTCAGCGAGAGACCGGCAACCACCAGGATGCGCGCGTCGATGATGCGGACGAGCCGGCCGACGGCGATCATGGAGATCATGGTGCCCACGCCGCGCGGCGCCATGATGAGACCGGTGAGCGTGGTTGTGTAGCCAAAGATGCGCGAGAGCATGGGCGGCAGCAGCGCCAGGCTTGCAAGCAGAATGACGCCTACGACAAAGATGAAGACGAGGCCGGTCACCAGATTGCGGTCTCTGAAAATATGCTGATCGATAAAGGTATTCTCGCCCATGATGGTGTGGATGGCGAAAACCCAGAAACCGGTGATCGAAAGGCCGAGCTCGATCCAGGTTTCGGCGGCGGAGAACCAGTCAACCTCCGCGCCGCGGTCGAGCATGAGCTGCAATGCGCCGACCCCAAGCGAAAGCATGGCGAAACCGAAGAAGTCGAAGCCGCGAAGACGGCGGGGTATGTGCGGCAGATAGGCGGCAGCGCCAAGGACGCAGAGAATGCCGACCGGCAGGTTTATGAAGAACACCCAGCGCCAGTTCAGCGTTTCGGTCAACCAGCCTCCGAGCGTCGGGCCGATGATGGGGCCAACCATGATTCCTGCGCCGAACACGGCCATCGCCTGACCATGGTTCTCCTTAGGATTGATGTCGAGGAGGAAGGTCTGCGCAAGCGGAACGATCGCAGCACCGAACACCCCCTGGAGAAGCCGGAAGAGCACCATGATCTCCAGGTTCCATGCAATGCCGCAGAGCATGGAGCAGACGGTGAAGCCGGTGATCGACACCAGGAAGAATTCCCGCCGGCCGATGCGGTCGGATATCCACCCCGTCACCGGCGTCATGATGGCGGCGGCCACGATATAGGAGGTGAGGACCCAGTTGATGGTGTCGGGGGACGCGCCCAGGTCGCCCGTCATCGAAGGCAGCGCCACATTCGCGATCGTGGTATCCAGCACCTGCATGATGGTGCCGAGCATGATCGCAACTGTTATCAGCCCGCGGTGAGGAACCGCCTCGTGCGTCGCTGAGGCCGCTTGTGCCATTGTCGTGTTCCGTTCCTGAAGCGGAGTGCGCTCACCATCGTTCGCGCCTACGCTTCGACCCTATGCCTGGCTGTAACGGCAGATCATTTCACCTGCCGCGAATACTGCGAATGAGCGGCGGAGCTTACTCCGCCGCATTCGCCGTGCCACCGAAGAGGCTGGCGAACCCGTGTACGACCTCCGTATCCACGGTCACCGTTGCGCTCATCCCGGTCCGCAGCGGCAGACTGGCATCTTCGAGATCAAGCTTCAGGCGCACGGGGATACGCTGCGTAACCTTGACCCAGTTGCCGGTGGCGTTCTGCGGCGGGAGCAGCGAGAACTCCGCCCCGGTACCAGCACCGATGTCCTCCACCATTGCCTCGATCGACTGATCCGGGAAGGTGTCGAAGACGACCTCGGCCTTCTGGCCCGGCTTCAGATGGGTAAGCTGCGTCTCCTTGAAGTTTGCCTCGACCCAGAAATCCTGCGTCTCGACCAGTGTGAAGAGCGCCGTGCCGGCATTGACAAACCTGCCGGTTCGGAAATCGGCGGCCTGGGAAATGACGCCATCTGCCGGCGCCGTCACGGTCGTCTGCTGCAGCTCGTAAGCGGCCTTGTCGCGGGCGGCGAGCGCCGCAAGCACAGTCGGGTGCTTGTCCGTTTCGATGTCAGGATTGCCCCCCAGAGCAGCGAGCGCGCTGACCACCGCCTGCCTCGCAGCGCTCAGGCTCTCGCGCGCCTCCTGCAGGTTGCGCTCAGATTCGTCCAGCGAAGATTGGGAGGCGACTCCCTTCCTGGAGAGGTCCTGCTGGCGCTTGAGCTGCGTTTCGAGATAAGCGACCTCGCTCTCGGCGTTGCGCTCCTCAGCCCTGGCACGGCTGTAGGCGGCCCGGAGCTGTTCAACCTGGATGCGCGCGCCTGCAAGCGAGGCTTCGGCCTGCGCGAGCGCGATCCGATAGGGCTCCGGGTCGACCTTGAAGAGCACATCGCCAGCCTTCACCGGCATGTTGTCGGCGACATCGGATTCCACGATGCGCCCGGAGATCTGCGAAGCGATCGAAATCTTCGGCTGCTGCAGGTAAGCATCATCCGTCTCCTGGTAGCGGCCGCTGGTGACCCACCACCAGCCCCCTGCCACCACCAGCGCCAGCGGTACGGCCAGCATCAGCACCAGACGCAAATTCTTTTTCTTCCGAGGTCTTGCTGGGGCGGGCTGAAGTGCTGTGGCAGGTCCCGCCCCTTCCCCGTCGATCTCGACCGGCTCCGCCTTTTCCTGGGCTTTCGTTATTGCATTCATTTCGACACGACCTCTTCTTGGATCTTTTCATGCGAGCCACAGGGGGCATCGCCATCCGAAAGGTTTTCCGCCATCTTCTCCAGGGCGGCCATCAACGCGCCCCGCTGCTGCTCATCGATGCCGGCCAGCGCCTCTTCATAGATCTGGACGGCCAATTTCTTCATCTCCTTGTGGGCCTCACACGCCTTCGGGGTCGCAAAGACCATGCGAACGCGCCTGTCCTCCACGCCCTGCCGCCGCTCGACCCAACCGCTCTCCTCCATCCGGTCGAGCAGCCGTGAGACGCTGATCGGCTCGATCTCGAGAAGTTCGGCAAGCCGCGCCTGGTTGGCACCGTGCCCCTTGAGGATCCAGGACAGGAGACGCCATTGGGCGACGGAGAGCCCGTGCGGGTTGCCCTGGCCTTCGAAACGCTTGCGCACAAGACGCGGGATGTTGTGGAGGAGGAAGCCGAGCCTCTCAACCTCCGACGATTTCAGAGTGTCCGAGGATTTCATAAGCGGCATATATAATAAGCGTGCTTATCAAACAAGGGCGTTGCTTGTGCAGCGCAAAAAAATTTTCGTGATCGAGGAAAGTTCCCTGCTGGGAGTGAGCCAAATGCATGACGGGATCCAGTCGCAGAGCGACTGGATTCATCCGGGAATCAAGTCTCAGGTGGTGGGGCGTTGGCCGCTCAGGCCGCCCGCTCGATGCGGATGACCTGCGGCTTGTCGACCAGGTGCCCGTCCTTCGTGATGCTTTCCACCGCCTTGCGGACGGCTGCCTCCGTCGTCTCGTGCGTGACGAGGATCACCGTCTTGTGCTCGGCTTCGGTGGCATCGCCGTGCTGAACGATCGATTCCAGCGAGATGTCGTTGTCGGCCATGCGCCGGGCGATCGCGGCGAAGACGCCCAGGCGGTCATGAACGGTCAGGCGGATGAAGTAGCCTCCGGCATGCGAACGCATGCGCGCACGCTTGTAGGGCTGAAGCTCCCTGGCGGGGCGTCCGAAGACAGGGCCGTGCTGGAAGCCGGGCCTGCTCTTGGCGATGTCGGCAATATCGCCGATCACCGCGGAGGCGGTGGCGTTGCCGCCCGCCCCGGGGCCGGAAAGCAGGAGTTCGCCCAACATGTCGGTCTCTATGGCAACCGCATTGGTTACGCCGTGCACCTGGGCGATAACGGAGCCGGTCGGCACCATGGTGGGGTGCACGCGCTGCTCAATGCCGCTTTCGGTCCGTTGCGCGACACCGAGAAGCTTGATCCGATAGCCGAGTTCCCCCGCGGCACGGATGTCCGCCTGCGTGATGTTGGAGATGCCTTCGAGGTAGATGTCGTCGGCTGAAATGCGGCAGCCGAAGGCGATGCTCGTGAGGATCGAGAGCTTGTGCGCAGTATCGTGGCCCTCGATGTCGAATGTGGGATCGGCCTCTGCGTAGCCCAGCCTCTGCGCTTCCTTGAGGCACTCTTCGAAGGACAGTCCTTCCGCCTCCATGCGCGTCAGGATGTAGTTGCAGGTCCCGTTCATGATGCCGAAGACGCGGCTGACCTGGTTACCCGCCAACGCCTCGCGCATCGTCTTGATGACGGGAATGCCGCCTGCGACCGCCGCCTCGTAATTGAGCAGCACTCCCTTTTTCTCGGCGATGGTGGCAAGCTGCACGCCATGCTTGGAAAGAAGCGCCTTGTTGGCGGTCACCACGTGGCGGCCGGCTTCCAGCGCCGTGCGCACCGATTCCAGCGCAGCACCGTCTTCGCCACCGATCAGTTCCACGAAGACGTCGATCTCGGCAGAGCGCGCAAGCGCTACGGGGTCGTCAAACCACTGCGCATTGCCCAGATCTATGCCACGCTCGCGGTTGCGGTCGCGCGCCGACACGGCAACGGCCGCAATTTCGCGTCCGCATTGCCGCGTGAGCTCGGCGCTTTTCACACCGAGCATGCGGACGACGCTCGCGCCCACCGTGCCGAGACCGGCAATTCCAATGCGCAAGGCTTCGGCCATGTTCTGGAGCCTTCTTTCAGTGCTGGGATGTGGAAGCGCGCTAGCGGCGGGCGGCGAGCGAAACGACGTTGTTGGACGCCTCCGCCGCCGTCGCCAGGAAGCGTTTTATGCTGCGCGCGGCCTGACGGATCCGATGCTCGTTCTCCACCAGGGCGATGCGCACGTAGTCATCGCCATGCTCGCCGAAGCCGACACCTGGTGCGACGGCGACATCCGCCTTTTCGACCAGAAGCTTCGAGAATTCGAGCGAACCCAAATGCCGGAAGGGCTCCGGTATGGGTGCCCAGGCGAACATGGTGGCCGGCGGCGGCGGCACGTGCCAGCCGGCACGTCCGAAGGCATCGACGAGCACGTCGCGGCGGCGATGATAGACGTTGCGCACCTCCTCGATGTCAGAGCCGTCTGAATTGAGCGCTGCGGCGGCTGCCACCTGGATGGGTGTGAAGGCGCCATAGTCGAGGTAGGATTTCACGCGCGAGAGCGCCGCGATGAGGCGTTCGTTACCGACGGCGAAGCCCATGCGCCAACCGGGCATGGAAAACGTCTTCGACATGGAGGTGAATTCGACCGCGACATCCATCGCGCCCGGCACCTGCAGCACCGACGGCGGTGCATCGACGTCGAAATAGATCTCGGCATAGGCAAGATCCGAAAGGATGATGATGTCGTGCTTGCGGGCGAACGCCACCACGTCCTTGTAGAAATCCAGCGTGGCAAGACAGGCCGTCGGGTTGGACGGATAGTTGAGGATAAGCGCCAGCGGCTTCGGGATTGAATGCCGCACCGCACGCTCCAGCGAGGGAATGAAATTGTGGTCCGGTTCGGCAGGAATGGAGCGGATCACGCCCCCCGACATGATGAAGCCGAAGGCATGGATCGGATAGGTCGGGTTGGGGCAAAGCACCACGTCGCCCGGCGCGGTGATGGCCTGGGCCATGTTGGCAAAGCCTTCCTTGGAGCCGAGCGTTGCGACGACCTGCGTGTCCGGGTCGAGCTTCACACCGAAGCGGCGGGCGTAATAGGCGGCCTGTGCCCGGCGCAGGCCCGGAATGCCCCGCGAGGAGGAATAGCGATGGGTGCGCGGGTCCCGCACCACGTCGCAGAGCTTGTCGACGATCGCCTTCGGCGTCGGCAGATCCGGATTGCCCATGCCAAGGTCGATGATATCGGCGCCGCGCGAGCG
>Ga0164243_10011095_pt1 | contig 12887 bp, 9 predicted proteins | sample OricompcompostOP_FD_108781 | JGI IMG/M metagenome (GOLD analysis project Ga0164243, IMG submission 108781) | Organic Plus compost microbial communities from Emeryville, California, USA - Original compost - Organic plus compost (OP) | ecosystem: Engineered > Solid waste > Mixed feedstock >...
ACCATCGCGGCGGCCGTGATCAGGCACAGCGTGCACCAGGTGCCGATCAGCACCGGCTGGATCATGATGAAATAGATCGACACGCCGCCGAGCGGAATCACCAGCACCCCGAACATGCCGACCATCCACGGCATCGTGCGCCAGCGGCGGCGGTCGCCCATGATGCCGGACAGGCCTTCGAGCAGATAGCTGACCGCGCCCAGCCCGGCGTCGGCCACCGGCCAAGCCTTCGATATGTCGGAAGTGATGATGGTCGCGGTGCCGTTGCCGAAAAACGGATCCCACACGGCATCGATGTGGCCCATCTGGTAGGCCATCAGATGGCGCGCGAGGAAGTAGCTGAAGAAGGCCAGCGCGATGATCGGCAGGCGTTGCGACCACGAAGAGGGCGAGTAATCCCAGCCGGGCGGAATGTCGTCCGGCTGTTTCATCGCTTCGTGGCTCATGCCGGGCATCATCGGCACCAGGATCGAGAACGCGATCGCCAGCGCGCCGACCAGCAAGTCGTTGTTGGTCGAGATCGCATCCGGCGCCCAGAAGACGAGCGGCGCGAGCAGCAGCCAGATGCCGGTGAAGCAGGCGCCCCACTGCGCCCAGCGATGGCGGTATGAAAGTGAAACGGCGCCGAACGCGATCAGCAGCACGCCGCTGGCGAGGTCGCTCCACATCATCAGTTGAGCGCGCACTTCCGGCGCCCACAGGCCCCGCTCGGCGGTGACCTCGGCCACGCGCGGCCCGAAATTGCCGGGATCGAGGTAGCCGAGCACGAACGGCGAAGCCAGCAGCCAGCCGCCAAGCAGCACGACGACGAAATGCGTCCACAGCATGCGCAGATGCATCATCTGCATCTGCTGCATGTGGGGATCGGCGCCGCGGGCGGCGCGGTCTTGAGAGAACGTGTCGGCGGTGTGGTCCATGCAAGCGTTCGCAGGCGTGCCGTCGTTTTGCGCAACGAAGCACCCGGACGCAGCCGCCAGCGCCCGGAAAACGGCCGGCAAGGTTGTCGCAATATGCGCAGCGCGGCCGGAGGCGGTCACCGGGCCGGATCGTCACTGCTGCACCGTTCGAATGATGCCGCTCGTTGCGGTTCTGTACGGAACGGCACAATGCCGGCCGCATTGATATTTCTCAGAGTTGTGCGGCTCGGCGCGCGCCGGAGCCGAACTTGCCGTCGCAGGAAACGATGCGGATCGCTTTTCCGGGCGCCAAAGGCAGGGACGAAGGCATCCAGCAGTGCGCTGGGCAGCGTATAGTCGATACGCCGGCAGCGCATCCGTCCATGCCGCCGGACCAGACCCTGTCGCACGCCTACATTCCGTTCATCGCGACGTCGACACTTGCCATGTCCACACCGAATTTTCTACGCCTGCTGCTGCTCGGCGCCATCTGGGGTACCAGTTTCATGCTCATGCGGATCTGCGTACCCGAGCTCGGCCCGCTGCCGACCACCTTCCTGCGCGCGCTGCTCGGCGGCCTTGCGCTGTATTTCGTCGCGCGTGCCGCGCACACCGACTTCGGCTGGCGCAGCAACGCGCGCATCTATCTGGTGATCGGACTGTTCAACACGGCGATCCCGTTCGCGCTGTTCGCCTGGTCGGCGCTGCACATCCCGTCGGCCTACATGGCGACCATGAATTCGCTCGCGCCGATCTTCACCGCCCTGTTCGGCGTGCTGCTGCTGGCCGAACGGCTCACGCCGGCACGCATCGTCGCTTCCGTGCTCGGTCTGTGCGGGGTGGCGCTGCTGGTCGGCGTCGGGCCGACCGCGGTGAATGCGATGACGGTGCTGGGCGTGCTGGCCAGCATCGGCGCCGCTGCGTGCTACGGCTACGCCGCCACCTATACGCGGATGAAAGCCGGTGCGATCGCGCCGCTTGCCGTCGCTACCGCCAGCCAGTTCGCCGCCGCGCTCGTGCTGCTGCCGCTCGCGCTGCCCGGCCTGCCGCAGGCGGCCGCGCAGGTCACATTGGGCGGAGCAGTGGCGGTCGGCGTGCTCGGTGTGGCGTGCACCGGCATCGCCTACGCGCTGTTCTTCCACTTGATTGCTGCCGAAGGATCGAGCAAGGCGATTACCGTTACCTTCCTGGTCCCGGCCACGGCCTCGATCTGGGCATGGATATTCCTGGGCGAAGCGATCACCGCAGGCACGGTGCTCGGAATTGCGATCGTGCTGACGGCAACTGCTGTCGCGCTCGGCGTGGCCAAACGCGGCATGGCGCTGGTGGCGCGGTTCATTCGTGCGGTGTGAGCCTTGCCGGCGCCGGTTCGGAAACGATCCCGGCGTCGGTGGATTTCGTGTCAGGCGCGCCGCCCTGGCGAACGCAGGTAGCGCACCAGGCCCGCGAGGCCAGTTGCGCCTGCGAGAGCGAGTGCGAAGCTTGCCGCGATGCCCGTGGCCGGAAGCAGCAGCGCCAGCAAGAAGCAGAAGGTGGCAAGCGCAAAAAACCCGGAGACCATTCCCTGCAGCAGGCGCACGGCGAAACCGGCCCCCGATATCGGATGCGAGAACGCGACCAGGACCGAGGCCAGCAGCGGCGGCGCCGCGAAGACGCCGCTCATGCGCGGGCCGAGATAGGGTGCGAAATAGGTCACCGCCACGATGAGGGCGGCGCCGGCTGCCATGCGCGCCGGCAGTTCGATGCGCGGAGGCGCGGCCAGCGGCGCCGACGGAAGATCGGGAAAGGCGCGTGCCGCGGCGACGATGGCGACGTAGCACAGCGGCAGCAACGCATGAATCGGCAGCGAAAAGACGGTCAGCAGATAACCGGCCGCGGCGAATGCCGCGTACCCGCCGAGCAGGCAGATCCACCAGGAACAGCGCGTGGCCAGCCACGCATAGGCAAGGCAGAAGAAGATGTTGGCGATCACGGCCGTAAGCGCACCGGCCGACGTGGCGGCGGCGAATGCCTGGCCCTGTTCGAGCGCGACCATCAGAAGGATCGGTCCGGCGACGATCGGGAAGCCGGACAGCCAGCCGGCAAGGCCCGGCCCCCACCGCCGACCCGCCAGGGTCAGGGCGCCGATCAGCGAGGGGACGAGCAGAAGCTTCAGTGCGAACATGGGAATCGGGTGCGTGATGAGGGGGAACGTTGCCTTGCTCGCTGTCGGTTGTTCATTCCGACGCACGGTGGCGGCAGGAATGTTCAAGCCGCTGAGGGCACGAGGATGCCGCTACTTTACCTCAACGGCGGGTTCTGCATTTTTGCCGTCAGATGCCTTCGGCGGCACGGAACTTCTGTGCTGCGATTCAGGCGGTGGTCTTGAGCAGGTGCGGCAGCGAAGACGCGAGCAGCCGGGCAGGTGCTGAACGGCGCTCGGCGAGAGAATTCAGTCTTTGGCATTGCCGGGATTGCCGATCTCCGTGCGCATGAAATTCACGAACCCCGGATGCCCGGCGTAGGCAACGTTGACCCGGATGGCCGGTGTGCGCGATTTCCGGTCCGGGTGAAACACCCGGCCGGGGGACAGAAAAATTCCCGCCGCAGCAGCGCGCCGCACCAATCCTATCTCGTCCATCTGCGCGGGGAGCCGGCACCACAGATAGTAGCCGTCGCCGTCCGGCGCATACACGTTCAGCCCCAGTTCTTCCAGCCCGCGCAGGGCCGAAGCCTGCGCCTGTTTCAGCTTGCTGCGCAGGCGCACCAGATGCTTGCGGTATTGTCCGCTCTCGATCAGGTCGTGGATCACGCGTTCGGCGAACTCCGAGGTCGCTACGATCGTGACCATCTTCAGATCGCACAGTGCGTTGATCATTTCGGGCGCGGCAGCCACATAGCCGACGCGCAGCGAGGCCGACAGCGTCTTGGAGAAGCTGCTCACATAGATCACGCGTTCGAGCTGGTCGAGGGCGGCCAGGCGCGCCGCAGAGGGCGGCATCAGGTCGGCGAACGGGTCGTCCTCCACGACGAGGAAGTCGTGCTGCGCCGCCAGTTGCAGCAGGCGATGCGACTTCGGCAGCGAGATCGAGCCGCCGGTGGGGTTGTGGCCGAACGACTGCGTGAAAAATGCCTTGGGTCGGCGCTCGGCGGCAAGCTGCGCCAGCGCGTCCATGTCCGGGCCGTCGGGCAGGCGCGGTACGCCGATCATCTGCACCTTCGCCAGCTTGAGCTTGCCGTACAGCGGGTAGTAGCCGGGCGAATCGACCAGCACCACGTCGCCGGGCTCCAGCAGGTGACGCACGATCAGGTCCAGCGCGTGGTTCGCGCCCTGGGTCAGCAGCACCTGGGATGCGGCGGTCTGGATCGAGCGTTCGTTCAGGGTGCGTGAAACGGTTTCGCGCAGCGGCAGATAGCCTGCCGGCGGGCCGTATCCGTGCGTGAGGCCGGACAGCACCGTTGTGCGCGCACCGCGCAGGTGACGCCCCAATTCGGATTCCTCCATCCAGGAAGCCGGCGGACGGCCGTCGCCGACCCGCACTTCGTAGTGCTGTTCAAGCTGCTCGCGCAACAGCGAGACCACGTCCACCGCTTCAACGATGTGCGGCGCCGGCGCGGTCGATGCCGGCTGCACCAGCTTGCGCACATAGTAGCCCGAGCCTGGGCGCGCCTCGACATAGCCGCGCGCGATCAGCCGGTTGTAGGCCTCGATCACGGTGTTGCGCGACACGCCCTCCTTTTCCGCGCAGGCGCGTATCGACCGCAATCGCGCTCCGTCCGGTAGCAATCCGCGCTCGACAGCCTGCGCCAGCCGGCTTGTCAGCGCTTCGGCCTTGGTTGCGCGCTGCTCGACCTGAAGGTGGTTGCTCATCGCATCCCCCACAATTGTTTCTAATGGCGGATGGTAACAGTTCTTTACACTGTCGCAAAATTGTACCTATTAAATTTCCTTCTTGTGGTTACACTTTCCGATGTGCCAGATGCCGGCAATCGTCTCCGGCATCCGGCCGCCGCCGCAGCGGAGAACCCGTTTGGCCCCTGACAAAGCCGCTTGCCGCGTCGCGCCTTCTTGCCGTACCTCGTGCCGTCTTCGTCGGCCTGCCTTGCCGTCGACGTCCTGTCAGGGGCGCCAATAAAAAAGGAGGGACACACCATGAACGATCAGGGAATGAAGCGCCGCGGTCTGCTCAAGTCCGCCCTGGCCGGGGCGGCCGTTGCGGGAATGGCCGCCCCCCATGTCGCGCGTGCGCAATCGACGGTCGCCTGGCGCATGCAGGCGCTGTGGGATGGCGGCACCACGCCGCAGAAATTCGAGGAGAAATTCGTCGCCCGCGTGGCCGAGCTGACCGGCGGACGATTCAAGATCCATCTGTTTGCCGCCGGCCAGATCGTGCCGGCAGCCCAGGCATTCGACGCGGTGCGCGGCGGAGCCTTCGAATTGATGAAGACCTTCGACGGCTACGAGGCGGGCAAGATTCCGGCGTTCTCGTTCACCAGCACGATTCCGTTCGGCTTCCAGGAAAGCGACGAATACGAAGCCTGGTTCTATGAAAAGGGCGGACTGGAGCTGGCGCGCGAGGCGTATGCACCGGCCGGCCTGTTCTACATTGCGCCGGCGGTCTACGGGCAGGAGCCGCTGCACTCGAAGATCCCGATCCGCAAGATCGGCGACCTGGCCGGCAAGAAGGGGCGTTTCGTCGGTCTTGCATCCGCCGTCATGGGGGCGCTCGACGTGTCGGTGACTTCGGTTGCCACTGCCGAGGTGTATTCCGCGCTCGACAAGGGGGTGATCGATTTCGCCGACCGCGGCGACCTGACCGCGAATTACGAAGCCGGCCTCGCCGACGTCGCCAAGTACGTCATCATTCCAGGCTTCCACCAGCCCACCACCGCGACTTCCTACGTGGCCAATCGCGCGGCGTACGAGCGCCTGCCGGCCGACTTCAAGGCAGCGCTGGCGATCGCCGCGCGCGAAGTGTCGGCCGCGCTGCGCCAGCGCAACCTGGTCAACGACGTGACCGTGCTGCCGAAGTACCAGGCCAAGGGTGTCGAAATCATCCGCATGGACCCCGCCGAAGTCGCGGCGGCAAGGCCGAAGGCCATGGAGGCGTGGCACAGCGCCACCCGGCGCGACAAGCTCGCGACGCAGATCCTGGACAGCCAGGTGGCTTTCATGAAGGAACTCGGCCTCATCGCGTGATCCGTCCGCCTGCGCCGGGTCGCCGGCGCAGGCCCGTCCTGTCTCGACTCCGGGAGTCCGTGTGCCTGCCTTCCTGTCGTGCGCGGTGGCTGTCATCACGCAGCTCAACCGCCAGATCTTCTTCGCCGCCTCCAAGTTGATGGCCGTGATCGTGCCGGTGATGCTGATCGAGGTCGTCTGCCGTTACGTGTTCGATGCGCCCACCGTGTGGGGCATGGAACTGGCGGTGCTGCTGTTCGGCCCGTACTTCCTGTTGGGCGGCCCTTATCTGCTGCATCTGCGCGGTCATGTCGCGCTCGATCTGATGCGCCAGCGCCTGCCGGCTGCGTGGCAGCGCCGCCTCGACCTGATCAATTTCCCGGTCATCGTCCTGTTCTGCCTGATCCTGCTCTATTTCAGCGCCCCGCTGGCCTACAGTTCGTGGGAATACCGCGAAACGAGCTTCACCGCCTGGAACGTGCAGATCTGGCCGGTGAAGGTGATGGTGCCGCTGGCCTTGCTGCTGATGTGCCTGCAGGCGATCGCCGAGTTCGTGCGCGTGCTGTACCGGACCGACGCGAAGCAGCATGCTCCGGAGGTGCCGCTGTCATGAGCGCGAACGCCATCCTCCTGCTGATGTTCGGCAGCCTGACGCTGTTCATGCTGATCGGACTGCCGATTGCCTTCGTGCTGGGTGGCCTGTCGCTGCTGTTTACGGTCTCGCTGTGGGACCCCGGCGCGGTCGTCGTGCTGGTGCTGCAGATCTTCGACACGATGAAGTCCGAAGCGCTGCTGGCCATTCCGCTGTTCATCCTGATGGCCTGCATTCTGCAGCGTTCCGGCGTCGTCGAGAGCCTGTACCGGGCGATGGAGTTGTGGTTCGGGCGGCTGCGCGGCGGGCTCGCGGTCGGGACCGTCATCATCTGCGTGGTGATGGCGGCGATGACCGGCGTCGTCGGCGCGGCCGTCACCGCGATGGGCATCCTGGCGCTGCCGGAAATGCTCAAGCGCGGCTACCGGCCGCAGCTCGCGCTCGGCACCATTTGCGCCTCCGGTACGCTGGGTATCCTGATTCCGCCGTCGGTGCTGACCATCGTGTATGCGGTCACCGCGCAGGTCTCGATCGGCCAGATGCTGATCGCCGGCCTGGTGCCGGGCCTGCTGCTGGCGAGCCTGTACATCGGCTACATCGTGATCGTCGGCCGGCTGCGCCCGGAATGGGTGCCGCTGGATCCGGACAGCAGGCGGGCGACGCCGCGGGAAAAGCTGCTCGCGCTGAAGGCACTGATCATTCCGGTCGTGCTGATCGTGCTGATCCTCGGCTCGATCTTCTTCGGCATCGCCACCCCGACCGAATCGGCAGCCGTGGGCGTGGCCGGCGCGATCCTGCCTGCGCTGCTGCGACGCAGCCTGAAGTTCGCGCTGCTGCGCGTGGCCGCGATGGATACCCTGAAGGCGACATCGATGATCCTGTGGATCACGCTCGGCGCGAAGGCGTATGTCGCGATCTTCACCGGCCTCGGCGGCGCCGACAGCCTGCTTGCCTTCATCCAGGGGCTGGAGGTCAACCGCTGGCTGATCCTCGCAGCAATGATGCTGTTGCTGGTGTTTCTCGGCACCGTGCTCGACGAGCTCGGCATCATCCTGCTCACCGTCCCGGTATTCCTGCCGATCGTGCGCCTGCTCGGCTTCGACGAGATCTGGTTCGGCGTGCTGTACGCGATCACGATCCAGATGGGCTACATCAGCCCGCCGTTCGGCTACACGCTGTTCTACATCAAGGGAACGCTGCCGCCGCATATCGGCATGGGCGCCGTGTACCAGGGAATCGCCCCGTTCTTCCTCCTGCAGGTAGTCGGCCTGCTGATCTGCGCCGTCTTCCCCGATCTGGTCACCTTTCTGCCCAAGCTGATGGCAGCCCGTTAACCCTAATGAAAATCGCCATGAACACGATAAACGCGAACACGAAAAACAGCCGCATCGCCGGCTTCCACAAGCTTCCGATTGCCGAGCGCATCGCCTGTGTGATGCAGTTCGCCGGACTGACGGACGACGAAAGGCAGTTGCTCGCCGATACCGGCAACCTGCCCGCCGAGTTGGCCGATCGCCTGATCGAAAACATGATCGGCACCATGAACATCCCGCTCGGCATCGCCACCAACATGAAGATCGACGGGCGCGATCGCCTGATCCCGATGGCGACCGAGGAATCCTCGGTCGTCGCCGCGGTGTGCAATGCCGGGCGCCAGTGCTACGACAACGGCGGCTTCGTCACCTCGATGTCGGGCACATTGATGATCGCCCAGATCCAGTTGTCCAACGTGCCCGATCCGAACCATGCGCGGCTGTCCATTTTGGAGCGGCGCGAGGACATCCGCGACCTGTGCGACGCCTGCGATCCGGTGCTGCGCCAGTTGGGCGGCGGCTTCCGCGAGCTGGACGTGCGCATTATCGATACCCGCTCCGGGCCGATGGTCATCACCCACCTGATCGTCGATACCCGCGACGCGATGGGTGCGAACGCCGTCAACACGATGGCCGAGGCGATCGCTCCGTACCTCGAAAGCTGGACCCGGGGCAAGACCAGCCTGCGCATCCTGTCCAATCTCGCCGACCGGCGCCTCGCACGCGCGCGCTGCGTATGGCGCACGCAGGATATCGGCGGCGAAACGGTGCGTGACGCAATGGTGGCCGCCTACCATTTCGCCGATGCCGATCCGTATCGTGCCGCGACCCACAACAAGGGCATCATGAACGGCATCAGCGCCGTCGTGCTGGCCACCGGCAACGACACCCGCGCCGTGGAAGCCGGCGCCCATGCCTACGCCGCACGCCACGGGCACTACGGCAGCCTGACCAAGTGGGAAATCACGGCCGACGGCGATCTCGCCGGCAGCATCGAGCTGCCGATGGCGGTCGGCCTGGTCGGCGGCGCGACGAAGCTGCACCCGACGGCGCGACTCGCGCTGAAGATCCTCGACGCCAACTACGCCGAAGAACTGGCCCGCATCATTGCCGCGGTCGGACTGGCGCAGAATTTCTCCGCGATGAAGGCGCTGGCGACCACCGGCATCCAGAAAGGGCACATGGCCCTGCATGCGCAGAACATCGCGATGATGGCGGGCGCCGTCGGCGACGAAATCGAGAAGGTCGCGCGCTCGCTGGTGTCGAAGGGGGCGGTGCGCATCGACGTGGCGGAAGCGGAGTTGCGGGCGTTGCGGGCGTCGTGAGGGGAATGCAGTCCGGTCGAAGGCGAGTGAGGGCTTGATGTCGTTCGGACATCGGTGGTGCTGAGGCTTTCGCCGGGGTGCCGGCGATACAAACGTCTGGCTGCGCGGCCTGCCTCGGCGACGGCACCTCTATTCCTCCTCCCGCATCCGCCAGAAACTCGCAAACCGCGGCATGCCGTTTGCCGTGCGCTCACGATAGCGATAAGTCACGATGCTGCCGATCGGCGGCGGGTTGCGCCGCTCGGCATCGGTCAGCCCGGAACCGAGCCGGAAGCGCAGGCCGTCCGGCGTTTCCACCAGCAGCGAACCGACCATGCCTTGGTATTTGCCCTTGCCCGGCAGGTGGGCGATCACGCGCGCCTCGGCATCGTGCAGCGGCTTCATTTTCAGCAGCGTGTCGCTGCGCCCGGCTTCCCAAGGTGCGTCGGCGCGATGCAGCATCAATCCTTCGCCGCCGCTGCGCACGACCGCGTCGAGGTGCGTCTTCAGGCTCTTGCGGTCGGGCACGCGGAACTGCTCGATCAGCACCAGCCACGGCACGCCGGAACGGTCGATGCTTGCGCGCAGTGCGGCCAGCCGTTCGGTGAACGTGCCTGCGCCGTTCGGCAGTTCGAATATCCGGTAGCTGATCCTGCGCCATTCGGCATCGAGCGGCTCTTCGCGCCGCACCGCGGCCGAGGTTTCATCGAACAGCCGCCGACCCATCCATAGTTCGCCGTCCAGCGCATGCGCCGGAAATCCGGCGGTGAACCAGGCCGGGGCATGGATCACGCGGCCGCTGCGAAAGTGCAGCAGCTTGCCGTCCCACAGCGCGCGCACGCCGTCGAGCTTTTCGCTGACCCAGTAGTCGCGCGGATCGATCGCGTCGGTGTAGTCGCGCGCGAGCAGGGCGGCGGGCGGCGTCGGGGCCGCTTGCTGTGCAATGGCGGAGGAAACGCAGGCGCACAGCGCCAGCAGCAGGACGAACAGGCGGCGATTCAGGTGGGCGGGACGGGGCACTTTCTCTCCTGACGCAGTTGCAAACTATGCAATGCTGCGTCAGCGCACATCGGCAAGTCAACCGCGCTGCGTCCCGATCACCCCAATGGCTTCGAACATCGCGATCGCCGCGCGCGCCTGCGACGCATCGGCCTGCATCAGCGCGATGCGGCTGGCCAGCCAGGTGCGCTGTGCATCCAGCACGTCGCCGAAGTTGGCCAGTCCGGCCTGGTACATCGCGCGCGCCTGCTCCAGCGCACGGGACGATGCGGCGACGGCGGCGCGTTGCGCCTCCTGCTGCGCGCCGATCGTGCGCCGCGCGATCAGTGCGCTTTCGACCTGCTCCAGCGCTTCAAGCACGGTGCGCTCGTAGATGAAAGCCGCCTCGCGTGCCTGCGCACGCGCGGCTTCGACCTCGGCCCGGCGGGCGCCGCCGTCGTACAGCGTGGCGTCGAGCGCGGCCGCGAGCGAGGCGGTCACGCCGCTGACGATGCTGCCGGCGCCGATGCCGGCGGCCGACAGCAGCAGTTCGCCCGGCAGCCGCAGTTGCGGATAGAGTGTGGCGCGCGCAACGCCGACGTCGGCATAGGCGGCGATCAGCGCGCGCTCGGCGGCGCGCACGTCCGGGCGCAGGCGCAGCAGGTCGATCGGGCGCGGCACAGGCGGCTCGCCTTCCAGTTGCGGGATCGGAGCGGGGTCGATTTCGGCGAGTTCGCGCGCGCGCGGACGTTCGCCGGCGAGCACGTGCAGCGCGAGTTCGGTCTGGCGCGTGCGCCCGGCCGCTTCGTTGAAGGCGGCGCGCGCGGCGGCGACTTCGGCTTCGGCGCGGCTGGCGTCGATCGCCGGCGCCAGACCGGCATCCACGCGCGTGCGGGCCAGGCGCAGCGTGTCCTCGCGCAGCCGCAGCGTCTCGCGCAGCACCTGCCACGTGTTTTGCGCTTCGCGCCATTCGACATAACCGCGCGCTGCGGTGCCGGCCGCGGCAAGGCGGGCGGCCTGGGCCAGGTCTTCGGTGCGCAGCAGCTCGGCCGCCGCCGATTGCTCGGCCTGACGCAGGCCGCCCCACAGGTCGGCATCCCATTCGATGTTCAGGCCGGCCGACGCGGCGGCGCCGGAATCGTTGCGCGAACTGTTGCTGCCGCTGCCGCCGTTGCGACGCTCGACGCCGATCCGGCCGCTGGCATCGACGCTCGGCCCGCGCGCGGCGCGGGCGCGCCGCAGCAGCGCCTGCGCCTGGTCGACGCGCGCGAAGGCGGCGGCGATGTCGAGGTTGCCGGCCAGCGCGCGCTCGACCCATTGCGCAAGCTCGGCGTCGCCGAAGCGGCGCCACCAGTGCAGGTCGGCCGGTGTCGGCTCGACCACGGCGGGCGCGTCGGCAAAGGTATCGCTTTCGACCAGTCCGACGTCGGGCCGTCGATACGGTTCCTCGACCGTCGCGCAGCCGGCTGCCAGCAAGGCGAGCGCCAGGGCCGGCGCAAGCGCTGTCGTTCGTGTCATCGGTTGTTCTCCGTGTTCGCCTCCAGCGCCTGCAGTTCCTGTTCCAGCCGCGCGGCCTGCGTGCCGCGCGGCTTCGCATGGCGCGCGAGCAACTGGTAGACGGCCGGCGCGAGGAACAGCGTAAACACCACGGCCAGCGCCAGTCCGCCGAAGATCACCCAGCCGATCGCCGCGCGCGACTCGGCGCCGGGGCCGCTGCCGAGGATCAGCGGCAGCGCGCCGACCACGGTGGAGGCGATGGTCATCATGATCGGACGCAGGCGCACGGTGGCCGCTTCCAGCGCCGCCTCGTGCACGCTCCTGCCGCGGTCGCGCAACTGGTCGGCGAACTCGACCAGCAGGATGCCGTTCTTGGCGGTCACGCCGACCAGCAGCAGCAGGCCGATCTGGCTGTAGACGTTCAGCGAGGTGCCGGTCAGCGCCAGCGCGAACACCGCCGCGCCGAGGGCGAACGGCACGATGATCATCACCACCGCCGCGCTGGCCACGCTTTCGAATTGCGCGACCAGCACCAGGAACACGACCAGCAGCGCGATCGCGAACGTGACCCAGATGCCGCGCGAGGTTTCTTCCAGCGTCGCCGCTTCGCCGAGGAACATCAGGTTGATGCCTTGGGGCAGGTTTTCCGACGCCAGCGCACGCACGTCGTCGACCGCCTCGCGCAAGGTGTAGCCGGGCAGGGGCTGGGCGCTCATCGCCACCGCGCGGCGCAGGCCGTAGCGATCCAGCTCGGCCGGCACGCCCTGTTCGCGCAGGGTCACGAACTGGGACAGCGGAATCAGGGCGCCGTCGGCGCCGCGCACGTTGACCGACAGCAGATCCTGCGGACTGCGCACCGCACCCAGCGTCGATTCGAGAATGACCGGCACCGTGCGATCCTCGATCGACAGTTCGGTGATCTCGTCGCCGTCGACCATGGCCTGCAAGGCGGCGCGGATGGCGTCGACCGGCACGCCGAGGTCGGCGGCGCGCTGGCGATCGAGGGTGAGCGTGATCTGCGGCTGGGTCGGCTGGTACTCGACGCGCACGTCTTCCAGTTGCGGCACTCGGTCTTCCATCTCGCGCGCGAACGCCTGCGCGGCCTGCGCGATCGTTTCGTGGCTGGGGCCGGTGAGCGCGAACTGCAGG
>Ga0164243_10011096_pt1 | contig 12887 bp, 9 predicted proteins | sample OricompcompostOP_FD_108781 | JGI IMG/M metagenome (GOLD analysis project Ga0164243, IMG submission 108781) | Organic Plus compost microbial communities from Emeryville, California, USA - Original compost - Organic plus compost (OP) | ecosystem: Engineered > Solid waste > Mixed feedstock >...
TCAGCCTGGAGAAAAAGTCCACCCCGGCATCCGCACGGTGCAACGCTTTACCACGAATTGCCGAGGGTGAAGGCGGAGCGCACCGTCCGCCGGGACACGCCAAACAGAACACATCCTGTGAGGCTCGGAAGCGGCCATCCCTGGCCGCTTACGGTCCCGGCGGACGGTGCGCTCCGCCTTCCGGCGAGTTCGGCACGTAATTCTTCCAGCCCTTTAAAAATGTTTTGGTTTGCTTCGATCTTGAGGTATCGGGGTGGACTTTTTCTCCGGGCCTCGGAGTTGACTCGGAAGCTAGGGAACCCGCCCCTTTGTTCGCCGGCTTGGGGCAGCGGGCAAATCCTGCTTGGTCAGCCCTGCGAAAAAGTCCACCCCGGCATCCGCACGGCTGTAATGCGCTACTGCGAATTATCGAGTTGAAAAAACAGCGGGACGGAGAGCAGGGCGCACCACAATTCCGGCGCGTAATACCTGCAAAAACCGCCCGGAAACAAAATCCCGAAAGCAAAAACCCCGGCATGAAGCCGGGGTTTTGCGTTGAGCATCGACCAGCGGATCAGGCGATCGAGGCCAGCGCCGCGTTGAAGGTAGCGCTCGGGCGCATGGCGCTGCTGGCAAGCTCGGGGTTCGGGCGGTAGTAGCCGCCGATGTCCACCGGTTTGCCCTGGGCGCTGTTGAGTTCTTCAACGATCTTCGCCTCGTTGTCAGCCAGCGTTTTGGCGAGCTTGGCGAAACGCGCCTGCAACTCGGCGTCTTCGGTCTGCTCGGCCAGCGCCTGGGCCCAGTACAGCGCCAGATAGAAATGGCTGCCGCGGTTGTCCAGTTGACCGACCTTGCGCGAAGGCGACTTGTTGCTGTCCAGGAATTTGCCGTTGGCCTGATCCAGCGTTTTCGCGAAAATCTTCGCCTTGGCGTTTTGCGTCACATTGCCGAAATGATCCAGCGATTCCGACAGGGCCAGGAACTCACCGAGCGAATCCCAGCGCAGGTGTCCCTCCGCGAGGAACTGCTGCACGTGTTTGGGCGCGGAGCCACCGGCGCCGGTTTCGAACAGGCCGCCGCCGTTCATCAGCGGCACGATCGACAACATCTTCGCGCTGGTGCCCAGCTCCATGATCGGGAACAGGTCGGTCAGGTAGTCGCGCAGCACGTTGCCGGTGACGGAAATGGTGTCCAGGCCCTTGCGGATCCGCTCCAGTGAGAAGCGGGTGGCCTCCACCGGCGACAGGATGCGGATATCCAGGCCGCTGGTGTCATGATCCTTCAGGTAGCGCTGCACCTTGGCGATCAGTTGCGCGTCGTGGGCGCGCGCCGGGTCGAGCCAGAACACGGCCGGCGTGTTGCTGGCGCGGGCGCGGTTGACCGCGAGTTTCACCCAATCCTGGATCGGCGCGTCCTTGGCCTGGCACATGCGCCAGATATCGCCGGCTTCCACGGCCTGTTCGAGCAGCACCTTGCCGGCATCGTCGACCACGCGCACGGTGCCGTCGACGGGAATTTCGAAGGTCTTGTCGTGGGAGCCGTACTCTTCCGCCTTTTGCGCCATGAGGCCGACGTTAGGCACGCTGCCCATGGTGGCGGGATCGAACGCGCCGTGTAGCTTGCAGTCTTCGATCACCGCCTGGTAGACGCCGGCGTAGCAGCGGTCGGGGATGATTGCCTTGGTGTCGTGCAGTTCGCCGTCCGCGCCCCACATCTTGCCGGAGTCGCGGATCATGGCGGGCATGGAGGCATCGACGATGATATCGCTCGGCACATGCAGGTTGGTGATGCCCTTGTCGGAGTTGACCATCGCCAGTTGCGGGCGCACCGCGTACACGGCCTGGATGTCCGCTTCGATTTCCGCCTGTTTTTCCGCCGGCAGGGTTTTGATCTTGGTGTACAGGTCGCCGATGCCGTTGTTGGGATCGAAACCGACGGCCTTGAGCGTATCGGCGTGTTTGTTCAGCGCATCCTGGTAATACACCGACACGACGTGGCCGAACATGATCGGGTCCGACACTTTCATCATGGTGGCTTTCAGGTGCACGGACAGCAGGACGCCGCTGTCGAGGGCATCGTCGATCTGGGCCGCGATGAAGCTGCGCAGGGCCTTTTTGCTCAGCACCGAGGCGTCGATGACTTCGCCGGCCTTCAGCGAGGTTTTCGCTTTCAGCACCTGCGTGTTGCCGTCCGCGCCGGTCAGTTCGATGCGCACTGCGCAGGGCGCTTCGATCAGCGCCGATTTTTCGCTGCCGTAGAAATCGCCGCTGTTCATGTGCGCGACATGGGATTTCGAGTCGGCGCTCCAGGCACCCATCTTGTGCGGGTGTTTTTTCGCGTAATTCTTCACTGACAGTGGCGCGCGGCGGTCGGAGTTGCCCTCGCGCAGCACCGGGTTGACGGCGCTGCCCTTCACTTTGTCGTAGCGCGCCTTGATGTCTTTTTCCGCGTCGGTTTTCGGCTCTTCGGGATAATCGGGCAGGGCGTAGCCCTGGGCCTGCAATTCCTTGATGGCGGCCTTGAGCTGCGGTACCGAAGCGCTGATGTTCGGCAGTTTGATGATATTGGCCTGCGGCGTGTTGGCCAGCTCGCCCAGTTCGGCCAGGTGGTCGGGAATGCGCTGGCTTTCGCTCAGGTGGTCGGGGAACGTGGCGATGATCCGTCCGGCCAGGGAAATGTCGCGGGTTTCAACGGCAATACCGGACGGTCCGGTGAAGGCCTTGACGATGGGCAGCAGTGAGTAGGTGGCCAGTGCCGGGGCCTCATCGGTTTCTGTGTAGATGATCGTCGAGGTTGGTGTAGACATATTTTCGTAAACTCCGTTGTATGCCCGAAGAGCGAAACAAACGCGCTCCCGCCGCTGGCGGCGGGTGAGGCTGGCGTCGAACTCATCGCTGGGCGGTATGGGCGCCGCGGAAATCGTCCGGAGTTTCCTGCAACAAAGCGATTCTAGCGATCTGGAGCGACGGCGGTGGCGGACCGGTCGGTCCTGCGCAGTCGCGGGCAATTCGCGCGGGCGAATTCGGACAACGTCATGTCGGCCTTCACAGAAGTGCCAGAAACAGGGCTTCGAACCGGCAAAGCCCCGCACAGGGGTTGTTCAGCACAGCCTCGGAAACAGGGATAGGCCGAACTGTAATGGAGTAGGTTATCCGAACAGTTCGGAACCCCCGATGACCCAAAATGGCGAGGCAGTATAACAGCGGCTGTCGCATTGCGCATTTTGTTAATTTTTCGGTTGTTTTTTGAGCGGTTGATCGGGGTGTCTGCTGCGCTCGCCTTTCGCGAAGCGCCGGGCACTTGGTTATGATGAGCGGCGCGCGTCGGCAAGCGGCGCCGATGGGAAATGACATAACACTAGGGCGGGGATACAGCATGGGATATCAGCATATCAAGGTGCCGGACGCGGGGCAGAAGATCAGCGTCAACCGGGATCTGTCGTTGAACGTACCGGATCAGCCGATCATTCCGTTCATCGAGGGCGACGGCACCGGCGTCGACATCACGCCGGTCATGATCGCGGTGGTGAATGCCGCCGTGGCCAGGGCTTACGCCGGCCGGCGCAGGATCAGCTGGATGGAGATCTACACGGGCGAAAAGGCCGCGAATCTGTACCAGGGGGAATGGTTTCCGGCGGAAACGCTGGACGCCATCAAGGAGTACAGCGTGGCCATCAAGGGCCCGCTGACCACGCCGGTGGGCGGCGGTTTCCGTTCGCTCAACGTGGCCCTGCGCCAGGAACTCGATCTGTATGTCTGTCTGCGCCCGGTGCGCTGGTTCGAGGGCGTGCCGTCGCCGGTGCGCGAGCCCTGGAAAACCAACATGGTGATTTTCCGGGAAAACGCCGAGGATATTTACGCCGGCATCGAGTGGAAGGCGGGCACTAACGAGGCCGATAAGGTGATCCGTTTTCTGCAGGAGGAGATGGGGGTCACCAAGATCCGCTTTCCCCATCACTGCGGCATCGGCGTCAAGCCGGTTTCGGAAGAGGGCAGCAAACGGCTGGTGCGGCGGGCCATCCAGTATGCGATCGACCAGGATCTGCCGTCCGTCACGCTGGTGCACAAGGGCAACATCATGAAGTTCACCGAGGGCGCGTTCAAGGATTGGGGCTACCAGCTCGCCAGGGAGGAGTTCGGCGCCCAGCCGCTGGACGGCGGGCCGTGGATGTTGTGCAGGAACCCGCGCACCGGCAGGGATATCGTGATCAAGGATGTGATCGCCGACGCCATGCTACAACAGGTGCTGACCCGGCCGGATGAGTACAGCGTGATCGCCACGCTCAATCTCAACGGCGACTATCTGTCGGACGCGCTGGCGGCGCAGGTGGGCGGCATCGGCATCGCGCCCGGCGCGAACCTGAGCGACACGGTGGCCCTGTTCGAGGCGACGCACGGCACCGCGCCCAAGTACGCGGGTCAGGACAAGGTGAATCCGGGGTCGTTGATTCTGTCGGCTGAAATGATGCTGCGGCACATGGGCTGGAATGAGGCGGCCGACCTGATCATCAAGGGCATGAACGGCGCCATCCAGGCGAAAACCGTGACATACGATTTCGCTCGTCTCATGGATGGCGCAACGCTGCTCAAGTGCTCAGAATTCGGAGACGCGATGATCCAGCACATGGCCTGACCAAGGTGTTTCAACGAGAAAACCGCGGCATTTCCGCGGTTTTTTTATGCTTCGGATACCTGCAGGTGCTCCTGTGCGGCAACGCTCACGCCATCCGGTGGGGCGTCGCCGATTGCCTGAATCCGCTTCGCGTGCAGGCCCTTGGGACCCTGCTCGGCTTCGAACTGGACCGTTTGCCCGGCCTTCAAGGTCTTGTAACCCTCCATGTCGATGGCGGAGTAGTGCGCGAAGATATCGCCGCTTCCGCTATCCGGTAAAATGAAGCCGTACCCTTTCGTATTATTGAACCACTTTACAATACCAGTCTGCATAGCAAGGCCCTTCCGTTGAGCTCCCCCCTGGAGCAAACTCACTGGCTCATGGTGTCTCATTAAGTGGGTTCGCCACAGCCGTGACTAAAACTTGAGCTGTTTTAACATTTTTTAGTCAATAGTCAAGCGGGTTTCTGGCTGTCTTTGGAGGGTCGCAGTATCATAATCGGCGGAACGATTCGTGGGTTTTTGGAATCTATGGCAGTGGTTGGGACGTATATGGGAAAGGGCAAAAATATTCGACTACCATTATTGGGCATGGGCGAGGACGACAATCCCCTGCATGATGACGGCGGTCTCGCCGTTCAGGAGTCCAAGCCCCAGCTGAAACCTCCTCCCATGTATAAAGTAATACTTCTCAACGATGATTATACCCCCATGGAATTTGTCGTTGAAATTTTAGAGGTCTTCTTCAACATGAGCAGGGAGAAGGCAACTCAGGTCATGTTGACTGTTCATACCCAGGGAAAAGGCGTATGCGGCATTTTCACTCGAGACATTGCCGAGACCAAGGCGTCCCAGGTCAATCAATATGCACGGGATAATCAGCACCCTTTGATGGCGGACACCGAGGCACTGGACGACTAGGTGCGCGCGAACAAGCGCGGCGGAACGGGCGCATAGAGTATTGAGGTAGTCGTATGTTGAGCAAAGACCTTGAGGTGACACTGAATCAGGCCTTCAAAGGAGCTCGCCTGAAGCGCCATGAATTCATGACGGTCGAACATCTGCTGCTGGCTCTGCTGGACAACGAGGTCGCGGCCAAGGTGCTGCGCGCCTGTGGCGCCGATCTCGGCAAGCTGCGCACTGATCTGACCGATTTCGTCGACTCCACCACGCCGCTGATTCCCGAGGGCGATCCCAATCGTGAAACGCAGCCGACGCTGGGTTTCCAGCGTGTTCTGCAGCGGGCCGTGTTTCATGTGCAGTCGTCGGGCAAAAAAGAGGTCACCGGCGCCAATGTGCTGGTGGCCATCTTCAGTGAACAGGAAAGCCAGGCGGTTTATTTCCTGAAACAGCAGAGCGTGGCGCGGCTGGATGTCGTCAACTACATCACGCACGGTATTTCGAAGGTGGCCGATCACGGCTCCGATCACGGCCTGGAGCACAGCCGGGAGCAGGCCGACGACGAGCAGGGCATCGGCGAAGGCGAGAACAGCCCGCTCGACGCCTATTCCACCAATCTGAACGAAGAGGCCCGCGCCGGCCGCATCGATCCGCTGGTGGGGCGCCTCAACGAGGTGGAGCGCGTCGCGCAGATTCTGACGCGGCGGCGCAAGAACAATCCGCTGCTGGTGGGCGAATCCGGCGTGGGCAAAACCGCCATCGCCGAGGGCCTGGCCAAAATGATCGTCGATGGCGAGGTGCCGGAAATCCTCAAGGAAAGCGTCGTGTACTCGCTGGATCTGGGCTCGCTGCTGGCCGGCACCAAATATCGCGGCGATTTCGAAAAACGCTTCAAGGGGCTGCTGGCCGATTTGAAAAAGCGTCCCCACGCGATTTTGTTCATCGACGAAATTCACACCATCATCGGCGCCGGCGCCGCGTCGGGCGGGGTGATGGACGCCTCCAACCTGCTCAAGCCGCTGCTGACCTCGGGGCAGATGCGTTGCATCGGCTCCACCACCTTCCAGGAATACCGCGGCATTTTCGAGAAGGATCGCGCCCTCAGCCGGCGCTTCCAGAAAGTGGATGTGTCCGAGCCCAGCGTCGAGGATACCTACCATATCCTGAAGGGGCTCAAGTCCCGGTTCGAGGAGCACCACGCGCTGCGCTACACCGACAAGGCGCTGCAGGCGGCAGCGGAATTGTCCGCGCGTTACATCACCGATCGCTTCCTGCCGGACAAGGCCATCGATGTCATCGACGAGGCCGGCGCCTATCAGCAGCTGCAACCGCCGAGCAAGCGCAAGAAAGTGATCAACGTCGGCGAAATCGAGGCGGTGGTGGCGAAGATCGCGCGCATCCCGCCGAAGACGGTTTCCACCGACGATCGCGAAGTCCTGCAGAAACTCGAAACCAATTTGAAAATGGTGGTGTTCGGGCAGGACGAGGCGATCGCCAGCCTCGCCACGTCGATCAAACTGGCGCGCGCCGGCCTCAAGCCGGTGGAGAAGCCGATCGGCTCGTTCCTGCTGGCGGGGCCCACCGGCGTCGGCAAAACCGAAGTCACGCGGCAACTGGCCAAGGTCCTGGGGCTGGAGCTGGTGCGCTTCGATATGTCGGAGTACATGGAGCGCCACACGGTTTCCCGCCTGATCGGCGCGCCGCCCGGTTACATCGGTTTCGACCAGGGCGGGCTGCTGACCGATGCGGTGACCAAACATCCGCACAGCGTGGTGCTGCTCGATGAAATCGAAAAAGCGCATCCGGAGGTTTTCAACCTGCTGTTGCAGGTGATGGACCACGGCACCCTGACCGACAACAACGGCCGCAAGGCGGATTTTCGCAATGTCATCCTGATCATGACGACCAACGCCGGCGCGGAAAACGTCAGCCGTCGCAGCATCGGTTTTGCGGAGCAGGATCACACCAGTGACTCCACCGAGGTGATCAATCGCATGTTCACCCCGGAGTTTCGCAACCGGCTCGACAGCATCATCACCTTCAAGCCCCTGCCGGAATCCGTCGTGTTGAACGTCGTCGACAAATTCCTGGTGGAGCTGCAAAGCCAGCTGGACGACAAACGCGTGCACCTGCTGGTGGACGACGATGCGCGACAATGGCTGGTGCGCAAGGGCTACGACAAAACCATGGGCGCGCGGCCGATGGCCCGCGTGATTCAGGAATACATCAAGAAGCCGTTGGCGGAGATGGTGCTGTTCGGCCCGCTCGCGGAGCAGGGCGGCACCGTGCATGTCGTGCTCAAGGACGGCGCCCTGGCGCTGGAAACGGAAGAGGTCGCGCTCGAAAAATAACTCGACGCTGGACAAAAAAGCCCGCAACCGCGGGCTTTTTTATGTCGGGAAAATCAGCGTGCCCGGTACGTGATGCGGCCCTTGGTCAAGTCGTAAGGGGTCAATTCGACCTTGACTTTGTCGCCGGTGAGAATTCGGATGTAGTTCTTGCGCATTTTGCCCGAGATGTGGGCGGTAACGACGTGGCCATTTTCCAGGCGTACACGAAAGGTGGTGTTGGGAAGGGTATCGATGACTTCACCTTCCATTTCTATCTGGTCTTCTTTCGCCATGCGGCAGTTTCCTCGGACTCTCTTTGCTGTTTATTGCAGAAGTTTGCGTCGTTTTGTGGTGAACAATAGGGCAACCCGGCCCAAAAGCTGGGCGCATTTTGCACTAATTTCAAGGGTTTCGCAAAATGGATTTCGGAATGTCGGGGCTCAGGTCAGCGACACCCAGCGGCCATTGACCAGCAGCTCGATGGGGCGGTAATTGATCTTGTAGGACATTTTACGGCATTGCTTGATCCAGTAGCCGAGATACACGTCGGACAATCCCAGTTCCTGCGCCCGGTGAATCTGCCACAGCACCGCGTAAACACCCAGGCTGCGGTTTTTCTCATCCGGATCGTAGAAGGTGTAGATGGCGGACAAACCGTTGTCCATCACATCCACGACCGCAACAGCCAGCAATTGCGACTCGTGGTAAAAACAATAGTAGTGCGTGAGATCCCACTCCTGAGTCAGGAATGACTCGAACTGCTGGGGCGTGGGCGGATACATGTCGCCATCGCGGTGCCGGCCTTCGATGTAACGCGCATAGAGATCGTAGTATTCGTCGCCGTTCATCACGGTGCGGTCGATCACGGTCAGATCCGCGTTGCGATTCCAGATGCGCCGCTGTTGACGATTGGGCTGAAAACGCCCGGCCGGAACGCGGGCTGGAACACAGGCATTGCAGCGCGCGCAGTGCGGTCGATACAGGTGCGGACCGCTGCGTCGAAATCCCATTTCGGAAAGTTGACTGTACGCCGCGCTGTCGATGACGGCGGCGGGATCGATGAACAGGGTGGTCGCCTGCTGTTCGGGCAGATAACTACAGGTATGCGGATGTGTGGCGAACACTTTCAGCGTGGAGAGAATTGTCACGGCGAACGCCTCATCGTTCGTGTTCCGTCCATTGCCAGCTCAACTGCCAGGGTTGACCGTTGATGGACAATGAACGATCGCCATACAGTTCCAGCAATTGCTGAAATTCAGCGCGGCGAATTTCGCACGCGCCCATCGTTCGCAGATGATTACTGCTTACCTGACAGTCTATCACGGCGAATCCCCACTGCCGCAACTGGCCACAAAGGTGAACCAGCGCGACTTTCGAAGCATTGGCGACACGGCTGAACATGGACTCTCCGAAGAACACCCGGCCCAGTGCGATGCCGTACATACCGCCGACCAGTGCGCCGTCCTGCCACGCTTCGATGGAGTGCGCGTGCCCCAGCCGATGCAATTCGCCGTACGCGCGCCGCATCGCGTTCGTAATCCAGGTGCGCGGGCGGTTTTCGGTTGGCGCGCCGCATTCGCGCATGACATCAGCGAAACAGCGATCCATGCTGATCTCGAATTCGCGTCGTCGCAGTACGCGACGCAGACTGCGCGAGATGTGGATGCGTTCGGGAAACAGCACCGCGCGCGGCTGGGGCGACCACCACAGGATGGGTTCGCCTTCCTGATACCAGGGAAAAATGCCGCGGCGGTAGGCGGCGAGAATGCGCTCGGGGCGCAAATCACCGCCAAAGGCCAGCAGGCCGTTGGGGTCGTCCAGGGCCTGTTCGATCGGGGGAAACTCGACGCTGTGGGCGTCGAGTTGGGGCAGCACCAGCATGGCCGGTCGGCCCGATCACTTCAGGTCGTCGAGATAACGTTCCGCGTCGAGGGCGGCCATGCAGCCGAAACCGGCCGAGGTCACGGCCTGGCGATAGGTGTGATCGGCGACATCGCCGGCGGCGAACACCCCGGCGATGTTGGTGGCGGTGGCGTTGCCGTTGAGGCCGCTGCGCACCTTGATGTAGCCGTCGTGCATGTCCAGCTGCCCGACGAAAATGTCGGTGTTGGGCTTGTGGCCGATGGCGATGAACACACCGCTGACATCCAGCTCCTGTTTGCTGCCGTCCTGGGTGCTGGCCAGGCGCAGGCCGGTGACGCCGCTGTCGTTGCCGAGCACTTCTTCCAGGGTGTGGTGCCAGACGATGCGCACATTGCCGTGGCGGGCTTTCTCGAACAGTTTGTCCTGCATGATCTTTTCGGCGCGCAGGCTGTCGCGACGGTGGACCAGGGTGACCTCGGCGGCGATGTTGGAAAGATACAGCGCTTCTTCCACGGCGGTATTGCCGCCGCCGATCACGGCGACTTTCTGGTTGCGGTAAAAGAAACCGTCACAGGTGGCGCAGGCGCTGACGCCCTTGCCCATGAAAGTCTGCTCCGACGGCAGCCCCAGATACTGGGCCGAGGCGCCGGTGGCAATGATCAACGCGTCGCAGCTGTAGGTGCCGCTGCTGCCCTTGAGCAGGAACGGGCGCTGGGTCAACACGGCTTCCTCGATGTGATCGAAGATCATCTGGGTGTTGAAACGCTCCGCGTGCTGCTGCATGCGCAGCATCAGGTCCGGCCCCTGCAGGCCTTCGACATCGCCGGGCCAGTTGTCGACTTCCGTGGTGGTGGTCAACTGGCCGCCCTGCTGCAAGCCGGTGATGACGACCGGGTTGAGGTTGGCGCGCGCGGCGTAAACCGCCGCCGTATAGCCGGCCGGGCCGGAGCCGAGAATGATCAGACGATGGTGTTGTGCACTGCTCATGGCATATTCCAAATCAACTGAGGCATGGGGTTCATAATACTGGAAAACCGCGCTGCGTCGCAAAATGGGCTGGCGTCGGATTGCGGCAAAAAACGTGCTGAAGTGATAATATGGCCGCGTTTTTTCATCTTTCAACTCAAGTGCGGAAATCGGCATTGAATAAACCCGTCCAGAGCGCAGCGGTGGCATCCGGCGGCGTTGACAAGCGCCGCCTGCGCCTGCGCGAAGGCGCCTTCATCGGCCTGGTGGCGGTCTGCGTGTACCTGTGGATGGCGCTGCTGACCTATCACCCGCAGGACCCGGGCTGGTCGCGAACCGGTGGCGGCGGCCCCATCCACAACGCCGGCGGGCCGGCCGGCGCCTGGTTCGCCGATGTGTTCTTTTCCCTGTTCGGCTACATGGCGCATCTGTTCCCGCTGCTGATCGGCTATCGCGCCTGGGTGCTGTATCGCGATCGGCAGCGCAGCGACGGTTTCGACTGGCCGGGATTCGTGGTACGGGTCATCGGCCTGACCCTGGTGATGATCGCCAGCACCGCCCTCGCCAATATCAGCGAGGGTCACGGCAGCCTGCCGTTCGGCGCCGGCGGCGTGCTCGGCCAGGCCCTCGGCGGCGCGGCGTTGAAGGCGTTCAGCAGCGTCGGCGCGCGCCTGATCCTGGTGGCGGTGCTGCTGTTCGGGCTGACCGTGTTCACCGATCTGTCCTGGTTGCAGCTGATGGATCGCACCGGCGCCTTCTTGCTGCACAGTTACGAGCGCCTGTTCGAGTGGCTGCGACGCCGCCAGCAACATCAGGCCCGCGATCGCAGCGACCGCGTCGCGCAGAAACAGCGCCAGGAGGCTCTGGTCCGGCAGAAGGAGCGCGAGAAGGTGCGCACTCCGCCGAAGATCGCCGCACCGCCGCCGGCGCCGCCCGAACCCGAACAGCGCAGCGAGCGCGTCAACAAGGAACGGCAGAAATCCCTGTTCGACCCTTCGGCCTCCAGCCTGCCGACCCTGGATCTGCTCGATATGGCCGACCACAGCGGCAAGAAGGGCTACTCCACGGAAACGCTGGAGGCCATGTCCAAGCTGCTGGAGCTGAAGCTCGCCGATTTCGGCGTCAGCGCCGAAGTGGTGGCGGTGCTGCCGGGTCCGGTCATCACCCGCTTCGAGATTCAGCCGGCGCCGGGCACCAAGGCCAGCAAGATCACTGGCCTTGCCAAGGACCTGGCGCGCTCGCTGGCGGTGGTCAGCGTGCGCGTGGTGGAGGTGATTCCCGGCAAGTCGGTCATCGGCATCGAAATTCCCAACGAAGACCGCGAGGTGGTGAATTTCCGCGAGGTGCTGGCTTCGAAGGCGTACGAGGAGGCGAAATCACCGCTGTCCCTGGCGCTGGGCCACGATATCAGCGGTGAGCCGGTGGTGGCCGATCTCGCCCGCATGCCGCACCTGCTGGTGGCGGGCACCACCGGCTCCGGCAAGTCGGTGGGCGTCAACGCCATGCTGTTGAGCATTCTGTACAAGGCCGCGCCGACCGATGTGCGGTTGCTGATGGTCGATCCGAAAATGCTGGAATTGTCGGTCTATGAAGGCATCCCGCATTTGCTGGCGCCGGTCATCACCGACATGAAGGATGCCGCCTCCGGCCTGCGCTGGTGCGTGGCGGAAATGGAGCGGCGCTACAAGCTGATGGCGGCGCTGGGCGTGCGCAACCTGGCCGGCTTCAACCGCAAGGTGCAGGACGCGGTGCAGGCGGGCGAGCCGATTCCCGACCCGTTCTGGAAGCCGGAGGAACACTACGAGGCGGGACAGGAGGTGGCCAAGGCGCCGCCGCTGGAAACCCTGCCGTTCATCGTGGTGTTCATCGACGAATTCGCCGACATGATGATGATCGTCGGCAAGAAGGTGGAGGAGTTGATCGCCCGTATCGCGCAGAAGGCGCGCGCGGCCGGCATCCATCTGGTGCTGGCGACGCAGCGGCCTTCGGTGGACGTGATCACCGGCCTGATCAAGGCGAACATTCCCACCCGGATCGCGTTCCAGGTGTCCTCGCGCATCGATTCGCGCACCATCCTCGACCAGGGCGGCGCCGAGCAGCTGCTCGGCCACGGCGACATGCTGTTCATGCCGCCGGGCAGCGGCCTGCCGGTGCGGGTACACGGCGCCTTCGTCTCCGATGAGGAAGTGCACCGGGTGGTGGCGGACTGGAAACGCCGCGGCCAGCCCGACTATATCGA
>Ga0164243_10011097_pt1 | contig 12887 bp, 9 predicted proteins | sample OricompcompostOP_FD_108781 | JGI IMG/M metagenome (GOLD analysis project Ga0164243, IMG submission 108781) | Organic Plus compost microbial communities from Emeryville, California, USA - Original compost - Organic plus compost (OP) | ecosystem: Engineered > Solid waste > Mixed feedstock >...
ATTCAAAAGGAAAATATTGCTATTTACTCTCCGTGGTCATGGGGAGCTCTTTCTTCTCACATCGAACTTAAAAGTAAAGTTAGTTTTCAATCAGGCATGACAGCGTCTTTGCTTTCCATTGGATTATCAATATTTGTAATTGTATTAGGTTTAATCAAAGAGAAGTCATGGAATAAGGGGGGGCAATAATAAGCAGTATATGAACTACAAAATTTCTTTTATTACGATTTGCCATAATCGTTTGGCTCATTTAAAAATGACCTTGAGGCAGAATATAATCGACAACCTCGATTATACCAATGTTGAATTTGTTGTCGTAGATTATAACTGCAAACAATCAACACACAAATGGGTTTCTGAGAACTTATCGGATTTCATAAAAGCCGGAAAATTAAAAAGTTATCAAATAAAAAATAATAAGGGATTCGACCGAAGTCATTCAAGAAACGTAGGTTTTCTTTTAAGTGATGGAGATATAGTATGTAATGTCGACGCCGATAATTTCTGTGGTAATGGCTTTGCCGATTATATTAACACTGTATTCTCTAATAATCCAAAGACGTTCATGGCATGTGGTCGAGGAACACCGGGTGCGAAAGATCTTTTGGGAAGGATTGCTGTACGAAAGCAAGATTTCATTGCAATAAAAGGGTATGATGAATCTTTTCAAAACTACGGATTCGAAGATATTGATTTTAAGAATAGACTTCGGAAACTCGGAAGAAAAGAGTTTGCAATACAAGACGTCCGGTTTTTAAGATATCTATCGCATTCGGACGATTTACGTTACACATATAAAGGCGATATTGAATCAATATTAACTATGTTAGTAAGGTTTGAAAATATTGGACGTAGTACGATTTTTATTATTTGGCACAATGGTAAGCTAGAGAAAATTGATTTGGTCCGAACAGACCTTTATGAGAAAGCGTCTCTTGCGCAGACAGAATTTACTGAACACGAGTATGCTTTAGGTCCAACAGGCATAACGCACGGCCTTTGGAAAAAGGACATATTGGGGCTACGCATTTCAATTGCTAATCAAACTACCATTATTAGCAATATTCATAAAAGATATTTTGATGAGATTTCAAAAAGTCATGTATGGCAAGTCCCTGACGAGCAGACAATCCCAATATTAAAATTCAGGGAAGAAATTCCGAATCGAGAAAAAATGAAAGCTAATTTAAACCGTGACTTGAAGGATATCAACCCGCATGGATTTGGTTATGTAGAAGGACTAACAATATCATAAAACCAATGGATAGAACCATACCTACATCATTTTATTTAAAAGAGACTTACTTTTCATCACTATGCAATCATCTAGACGATGCACTGAATGACCCATTTATTGCACCAAAAGGTACATACTTTCTTATTGCGTTGAACCATCATTATGGAGATAATCTTAGGGTATTATTAAAATACAAACCTTCTGATGGATTTAGTGAAGAAACTTGGAGTAATATAGCAAATATTGCTATGAAAAAAATTCAAAATAATCACTACAATCCTATCTTCAGTGATGATGGCATTTTTCTAAACCCGCCCCAGGGGACGGTTCTTTACAACAGCTTTGTTCCTTTCGATTATCAAAATAGTCCTATCTCAAGTTTGTTGTGGGATTTCCAATGGAATCTACATTCTATTCTCCGAATTGTAGTTGACTATAATGAAGATTGGAGCCCGATACTAGTCTCTTTAATTTCGAGAATTCAAAGGCACCTTTTAGATAATCTCCATAAATTTTCACCTTTATTAAGAGAAACTTTGATAGAGGAACTCAAAAGGTATTTTTATGGAAATGCGCTAAAAACTTGTAATTGCAATAAGTTTCAATTCGAGTTCGATGCAAATATTGAAACCATACTTTCGTCAATTAACTGTCTTTTCTCCGAGAGTATGCAGTTTTTGTCTCAACAGGGCACTTTTCCATTAAGGCAATACTATAACGTTATTTCTGCATTGACTAATAGTCAGTTTGGCATAGAAAATAAGCATCGTATGCTAGTAGTTGAGAGCATATTAAAAACCCTATAAGAGAGGACCAAATGTCATGGATAACAAAACTTACTTAGTTAATCGTTCGCCGTCTTTTATAATAAGCTATGGAACCACATTGCTACTTGTAGTATTGCTTGGATTGATACTGATATCGACAAATGTACAGTCCACACAGGTCATAACAGGTGAGTTACAACTGGCAAAAAAAAATAATAAAATATTATTAAAAGGTGACGGGGGCGAAATACATACACTGGTTGGCAACTTCTATTTGCTAAACGACTCCATTGACAACGATATTCCTTTGTACCTAATGGACGCTGCGGATACTGATATGTTGTCAAAAAAATATGGAATATTTATTCGAGATGGCTACTGTGATAAAAGTCCAGTTTGTCAAAGAATTGACGGCCGGCGGGCTGTTGTAACAACTAACCCGACATTATTCTCTATCCTTTTTTCAAAAATTAGTTTTACAGGCGGAAGATGATATTAAAACAATTTCCTTTTTATAGGCAAGTGGATACGATGGATTGCGGTCCAGCTTGCTTAAAAATGATTTATAAATTTTATGGGAAATCGATCTCAATGAATAAATGTAGAGAACTTTGTAAGGTAGATAAAACTGGTTCTAATTTTCATTCTATTGGCGCTGCTGCTGAAAAATTGGGATTCGATATTGAAAAACTAAGGATATCATTTGAAGACATCGATCGAGCATCATTGCCAGCGATCATTCATTGGAAAGCAAAACACTTTGTAGTACTTTATAAAATTAAAAACGGGATATTTTTCATAGCAGATCCTGCAAAAGGCAAATTTCGTTATAATTCCGATGAATTTCTAAAATACTGGGCTTATGATCCTACGCAAAAAGAGGGCTCCGCTCTACTATTAAGGCCAAATCATACTTTATATGAGATAGCAGAAGACCGAAGTAACAAATTAGACTTCAAATATTTGTGGCGTTATCTCAAAAGTTATAAAAAACTGATTCTCCAATTAGTATTGGGTTTGATTATAGGTAGCTTCCTACAATTAGTTGCACCATTATTGACACAATCAATTGTTGATTTCGGAATCAAACCCAAAAATATAAATTTCATTTACGTTGTATTGGCAGCGCAAGCTACCCTCGTCGTCGCCCGGACGATAAATGACTTTCTTAGGTCATGGATATTGCTCCATATCAGCATAAGGGTAAATGTGTCAATAATAACTGATTTTTTAAAGAAACTTATGGATTTGCCAATCGGCTTTTTCGAAAAGAAAAAGCCAGGCGATATCATGCAACGTATTGTTGATCAAAAAAGATTAGAAGGTTTTCTTACAGGGACGGCACTAAACACTATATTTTCTATATTTAACTTCGTTATATTCGGCGCCGTCCTATTATTTTACAATTTTTTTATTTTTTCCGTCTTTCTAGCCAGTAGCTTACTTTATAGCCTATGGATTCTGCTTTTCTTGTCCAAAAGAAGAGAAATCGACTATAAATTATTTGATGTTGGATCCAGAAACCAGAGTAACCTGATACAAATGATAAACGGCATTACCGAAATTAAGCTGAACGGATGGGAAAAAAAACGAAGAAAAGAATGGGAAGACATCCAATCAGATTTTTTTGATACAAGTTCCCAAAGTTTACAAATTGCACAGATACAACAATCAGGTGTCACGCTCCTCAATGAGGGAAAAAATGTAATCATAACTTTTTTGAGCGCCATGTCAGTTGTAAACGGCGACCTATCATTGGGGGCGATGTTTGCTATCCAATATATTATCGGCCAATTAAATGCCCCAATAGACCAGTTAGTCGGGTTTATCAAATCTGTTCAAGACGTCAAATTAAGCTTGGAACGAATTAATGAGATTCATGAAATAAAGAGCGAAAAAGATATGTCTGGATCAGAAGAGGAGGATTTACAAATTGCTGACGATGAATCAATCAAAATACAAAACCTTACTTTTTCTTACGACGTCGAAACTAATAGTCCCGTTCTACAGGATATTACCTTTAATATTCAGTCTGGTAAAACAACGGCAATTGTCGGTTTAAGTGGCAGTGGTAAAACAACGATACTCAAGTTGCTATTAAAGTTCTATGATTATGATAACGGATCAATTTCAATTGGTGGCAAAGAACTGAAAACGCTAAATCACCGCGGATGGCGACAAAATTGTGGGATCGTACTTCAAGACGGGTATATATTCTCAGATACCATTGCCAACAATATAGCGGTCGGTGATGATGTTCCCGACACACAACTTGTTTTACAATCAATTGCCACTGCAAATCTGGAATCATTCGTTCATAGTTTACCAGCAGGTATACATACTCTAATCGGTCCAGACGGCCACGGGCTCAGCCAAGGACAAAGGCAGCGTCTTCTAATCGCTCGAGCAATATACAAGAATCCCAAATTTATTTTTTTTGATGAAGCAACTAATGCTTTGGATAGTACCACGGAAAAAACGATCATGCAAAACCTGAATGTATTTTTCAAGGATAAAACGGTATTGATTGTGGCACACAGGCTAAGTACTATAAAAAATGCTAATAAGATCATAGTTCTAGAAAACGGTCAAGTTATAGAGCAAGGAACTCACCGAGAATTGATAGAATCACAAGGAGCTTATTACCGTTTGGTACAAGATCAACTTGATAATTAATAACTAATCAAAATCATATGGAAACCAAATATCATGAAAACATTCTAGTCAATGCAATTAAAATTGATGAGAGAATCAAATTATATTCGTCGAAGGATAGTCTTAAGATTGCTACCTCTTCTATTGTTTTATCGGAAGAAGATCTTAATAAATATAGATCGCAGCTCTCTTCAAATACCCCCTATTTAAAATTTCTGTGGAACTCCAACTGTGATGAGCCATTTAACGAAGATATCTTTTTAAAAATATTGTCAGACGATTTTTTACGGCTAATAATAGACCAAAACATCCGTTTCGGAAAATGGGCCACCCACATTATTGACCTGTATAATAATTATCAATGTGATGGCAGCTTCTTTTCAAAAAAGTTCGAAAATGAGGTGGAACTATCAGGATTTTTCAATTGCTTTGAGCCATTAATTAGAAACGCAATAGAAAAGTTGCAAGCAAAATTTTCGAAAATTATGTCTATTTCTGAAAAAGAAAAAGAAAATATATTACGGGAACTATGCAATAATATAGCTTTTACTCTATTTGACATTTCCGACAGGACGTTAGTTCTAGAACTGAACATCCAAAAAATGATGGATATGCTTGAAGGGCAATCTCCCAAGGATCGGTTTAACTCCTTTGTTGAAAATCTAAATGACGACGTAATATTAAACCAGCTAATCGCAGATTATCCAATTTTGTTCCGAAAGGTCTACGAATTCCTTAATACATGGGTGGACAATAGCTTCACGTTTACGGAAAGATTAATTTCAGATTATCAAATGTTACGCGACAAATTAAATGTGGGACATACAGCCCGTGTCAAAAAACTACACATCAACGCTGGCGACCGTCACCAAGGAAACCAAACCGTTATTATTATAACTTTTGATGACGATTCGAAAGTAGTTTATAAACCACGATCTCTAGCGATCGATAATCGATTTCAAAAGTTGTTAAATTGGTTCAATGAGAAGGGGCTCCAACACCCACTTAAACGTTTCGAAATAATTGATAAAAACACATACGGCTGGTGCGAGTTTGTAAGCTTTAAGGAATGCGAGACAAATGACGAATTACAATGTTACTATCATCGTATTGGCTCTTTGTTAGCAATTTTATATTTGATCAACGCAACCGACTTTCACTATGAAAATATTATAGCTAACGGAGAACATCCGGTCCTAATTGACTTAGAAAGTCTGTTTCACTCAAAAGAGCTCTTGGGATACGATGGGGTGGATCAACAAATAAATCATATATTAACTAGTTCTGTACTCAATATACAAATTTTGCCGTTTAAACTATATACCGACCACGGCGTCGTAGACATCAGTGGCGTAGTGGACCTAGATGGAAAAGAGTCACCTGTACCCACAGCAGTCTGGCAAGCAGCTGCAACAGACGAGATGAAGCTGACAAGGATAAAAATGCAGATGAAAGCGGGAAAGAACGCGCCTAAAAAGGCTGTGGAAAAAAACTCTTTAATAAAAAATGCACAATACATCGAAGACGGCTTCCGCGAGGCTTACAGGATTATCATTCGAGACAAAGAAGCTTTGCTCGCTCCCGTAGGACCGTTAAAGCAATTTGATAATGACGAAATTCGAATACTTTTACGAGGCACGGCCAATTATTCAAATTTAATAAGAATAAGTTTTCATCCAGACTTTCTTCAAAAAGAAAACCTTAGAGAACCACTTTGGTTAAAGCTTGTTGCGAAACGAAATGACCGCGATACCGAAATGTCGATCCAAAGCTATGAACGTAATGCATTGATCAATATGGATGTGCCCCTATTTAACACAAGACCAAGTAGTAGGAATCTATACTCAGGCGAAACGCTCTTAATAGAGGACTTTTTTCCCGCTTCGGGAATTGATTCTGTAATTTCTAAGCTAAATTATATGTCAGAGACTGATATGGAAAGGCAATGTTGGTTTATCAACGCTTCTGTAGCTGCATCTGTAGCCAATCACTCAGATCTCGATCTTATAAAAGCGCAAAAGACAGAATTCTCCATTTCTAAAAGCGAAGTTAAGAACGAAAAGCTAGAATCCTCAGCGATCCTGATCTATAACAAATTGGATAACCTAAGCATAAAGACTGATGACGTAGTGCACTGGGCGAGTATAGTGCTATCTGATGGTATTAATTTCGATATTAGGCCACTTATGCTTGATCTCTACAGCGGCCTGCCGGGTGTCCTAATTTTTTTGAGTGCACTAAGCACTCAGTCCAATGATAGAAAACATGCAGAGATGTTGCAACAGTGCTACAATAACATTGTAAGGCTCACAAATAGGTACATATCATTGGATTTCCGTGAGAAAAGTGGAGCATTTGATGGCTGGGCAGGAATAATCTATGCGCTCGACATCTCTTTCAAAATTACGGGTAAAGAGCAGTTTCTAGAATACAGAAATAAATGCCTCAAATTTTTCCTCAACAAAAGCATTGAAGTTGCTACTTACGATCTACTTGGAGGATACGCTGGAATTGCACTTGTTTTATCAAAAATATACAACGATACGCCGGATCAAGAAATTCTTGATCGGATTCATAGCATAGGTCACACCCTTGTCTCAGAATCTAAAAGCTTTGCAAATGGCATTGCGTGGACCAACGCCGAAAATAGTCCCGCGCTGACAGGATTAGCCCATGGAACAGCGGGGATAGCGTTGGCTTTATCAAAAATTTTCCAACTCACTGGCGATGACGTGTTCCGACGTACCTCTTTACAAGCTATAGAGTTTGAAAATAGCAATTTCATTGCTAAGAGTGGAAATTGGCTGGATAAAAGAGATTTCAGGTCACAGTCCATTGATGACCAAATAGAAACAGATATGGTTGCTTGGTGCCACGGTGCGACAGGGATCGGTCTTTCGAGATTAGGAATTATCAACAACCTACAAGCCACTGAAAATCAGATATTGACAAATGATTTGGACATCGCTTTAAAAACTGTTATAGATCGAGGGTTTGGTGGGACACATTCATTGTGCCATGGAGATTTTGGTAATCTTGAACTTCTCTTGCAGGCATCGAAATTTTATAAGCAAACCTCCTATTATAGCTTTGCGAAAAAGATATCGTCAGCGTTGTTAAGTGAGATCGAAGAAAATAGAATTGTAAGCGGTGTACCACTTGGCGTCGTTAATCCTGGATTTATGGTGGGAATCTCTGGAATAGGGTACCAAATGTTGAGAATTCTCCATCCAGAAAGATACCCTTCAATTTTGACACTTGACTAACGCAAGTGTGAACCAAAAAAAATCAAACAAACAGTGTTCTAACGTATGAATATTTTAGTAATAATACAGGATGATGACGTTGATGAACTTCAATGGATATATCATAGATTTTCTTCAATCTGTACAGCGATTGCACTTGTAAGAGATTCTTTGAGCTCATTAGAGCATAGATTCGGCTCGAACATTATCAGGTTTGAAAATTGTGACGAAATAAATCAAAACAAGTTCGATGCCGCAATCATTCAAGGAATCTCTTGTTATAATGCCTATAAGGATAAAATTAATAGTATCCCAATATATTACATAGCTTGTAGAGAGACCGACGTATTGAATTTGGTTCTAGATTCAAATCTGTCGAAAGTCCTACTATTAAAAACCGCTCATAATTTACAGGATTATGGCATACCACAAGAAATGCTATTAAATTTTTATGGAGAACCTAATTGGTTAGAAATTATAAAAGAGGATATTGATTTTTATCGATTCTTCGACATAATTGAAATGGGTTATATGGTATTTCATCTCTCTAAAGATTTACGAATAACAAGGATTAAAGAGAACAGAATTGAGATAGTAAATATGTATACCAAGAAATCTTTACTCGAAATATCCAATCATCAAAGTGATCTAATCAATCACTGTATTGTTCCTTCATTAAAGCACCACCAAATCGACGACGTCAAATTTTTATTACAGTTGCTTAAAAAAAAGATTATTTTTCCCGATCATAATATCATAAAGCAACGAGTACAACCCATCGTCTAATATCTATAATTATGAATAACATCCCCTTAGTCTCATGTATTTGTGTCACAAAAAATCCTTGGGAAATTTTGAAAAGATCAATATTTTGCTTCCTCAGTCAAACTTATGCTAACAAAGAATTGGTCATTGTCCGGCAGGGAAACGATAAACAAATCGCTTCACGTATTTCCGCTCTCCGAAAAGAAAATATAAAGTTATATATTATCCCGAATTCGTCTAATGTTACGATAGGCGAGATGAGAAATTTCGCCATTGATCGTTCGGCAGGTCATTACTTTTGTGCCTGGGATGATGATGACTGGCATCATCCAGACAGGATAGCAAAACAAATGGAACCCATTTTTCTAGGCAATTTTGAAGCTTCTGTTTTAACAAATTTGCTCATTTATGATGAGACAACAAAAAAAGGATATTTTAGTGGGTTTCGATTGTGGGAGGGGACTATATTGTGTAATAAAATAATTTACAATCAAGGTGTTAGATATCCCCATCTTTCGAGGAATGAAGATGCAAACTTACTAGCCCAAATTCACAAAAGTGGTAGAGTTTTCCCCGTGGTAGGAACGACAGAGTATATTTATATATATCATGGAAACAATACATGGAACCAAGAACACTTTTTAAAAAATATTTTTCGACAGGAGCTATCACCAGAGGTTTCCAATATTTTAGGTAGAATTACAGCGGAGGATCCATCAAATGAGTTACCCAAAACAAAAGAGTTATCTCGAATATTAAAAGAGCTTAATCATTTTTATACAAAATAATTTCAAAACAATGTTTCCGTTAGTTCTATTTCTTTTTCTTCTCAATGCGTTAGGCCTACAAAAAATACTTTCGTCACTTATTACTAAAATAGAAAGGAAGCTTATTGAAAGTTACGGACTAACCATACAGTTCGACTTTGCTAAAATAGTATCCATAAAAATGGTAATTTTTGATTGCCGCATAACAACCACGAAATACCGAATTGATATCGTAAAACTAAAAATCCATTTTAATCTCCTACATTTAATCTTTAAAAATAAACAGAATGGGATTAAAAGTATACTCGTCGATTCCTTATCTGTTCAGTTGTTGTACAAAGAGAAGGGTTTTGAGGAAGACTCGTCGTCTCTAGGAGATTACAATTTATTAGGCATGGAACGCATATTAAAAAAGTTCCTTTCTTTTAGCAAAAAATTTGACAGCTACCTTTGGTCATTAACACCGCAAACTCTGAATGTTAAACGGATTGCTATTTCTAAAAATGAGGATGAAACTTCCCTAGATTTTCAATTAGCTTTTTTATTTTCATCTAAAGGTTTTAGCATAAATATATGCTCTACATCATCTATTAAGGAAAACAATACTATTTATGGAAGAATCCAGAAACACGAAAAAGGACAAAAGATATTTCTTTATGGAGATAACATTTATACAAAAATAATTCCGATTCTTTTTGGTTTAGATATTCTAGCGATAATGAAATTTAGAGTTATTATAAACCATGAACATATCCTGAAGGACAATACTCAATGCTTCGGACTAAATCTTTACGTCGGAAACCTATTTATCAAAAGGGGGCTAAAAGACACTTACATTAATAAAGTACATATTATTACACCGCTCGAGATACGAGATTTATCTTTAAATACGAAATCCAAAAGCACTGTCAAATTGAACAAATTGGTATTTACCGTAAACTTACACTTTGATCTAGCCTTTGATGATAATATAAATCTAAGAGTACTACTCGATAATTGTACACTCCGGGATTTTCTTACATCCTTTCCTAATTTCAATACAAAGGAAATATATAATATTGAAGCTCTTGGATATTTCTCCATAAAGGCACAACTTGATTTGCCGTTAAGAGCGTACCATAGATTTGATTTTAGGCTAAAATTTTTAAACAAAGTCATCGAATGGAATCTCGGGAACTTTAACAATTCCTTTTTCAAGAAGACAATAAAGTTATCAAATAAGGTAGTTCTCAATAGCTATGTATTAGCCTCTGATATACCCGATATAATAAAAGATACGATTGTTTTTGTTGAAGACAGGAATTTCTATAAACACAAGGGAGTTGATACATTCTTCATGGGATATGCTCTCTATACTAATTTAAGCCATAGAGGATTAAAAAGGGGTGGAAGTACTATAACAATGCAACTCGCAAGAAACTTGTTTTTAAATCACGATAAATCATTCTTACGAAAGATTGAAGAAACATTTATTTCCTTGATGATAGAAAATATACTAATGATCGATAAAGGAGATTTATTGGAACTTTATCTGAATGTAATTGAGTTTGCTGGGGATGTTAGAGGGATCAAAGATGCTGCACAGTATTATTTCAACAAGTCCCTTTGCGAAATCAGTTATTTGGAAGCTTTAGTTTTATCATACATAATTCCACGACCTCTATTTTTTGTCGATGCAGTACTGCAAAACTCCCATCAATTACAACTAAACTTGATAAAACATATTAGAAACACGTCAGCAGAAATGTTGAAATTAGGGTTAATAGATTCTGATACCGTAAACGAAATGCCCAAGAAAGTGGTCTTTTCTCATAATTTACATAATTGTTATATAAGTTTAGAATAGCTTGAATTTCCTTACTTTCTAACTGTGAACATACAATCCTTTAAGTCATAATAGAAGTCCATTGTCACGCTATCGAAGTTAGCCTTTTCACCTTACCGTTTTCGAACTTATCCCGCAATAGTGTTTGTCTATACTTGTAGCAGCACATGGTATTCTCCGTGTAGCGCATTCCTTCACGTTTGGCTTTCAGTCGGTTCTCTTGCTCTCACGGGTAAGTTTTACTTGGCGGTAAAAAAGGAAATCGCGATTGGCAGGGTTCAGAAGCCTTATCTGGGTAGCTTTTGTTATTTCATCACGAATGTGCGGTATTTATCTTCTACAGTGGACCTCACTATCGCAAGCTTCTCGATGATGGTTTTTGCCTCGGCCGAATCGAACCTATTCAGTCCGCCAAAGGGTTTTTCTTTTTCGGAGTCCCTTTTGGAGGGGTGTACCTAAGCCCACTCTGATATTTTTGTCAGGCTTTACTTAGTCACCCCCGCTTTTTCATAGGTCTCAAAAATCATTTCCTGAATTGCATTGTCTACTTGCTCTTTACCCTCCTCCGTGTTAATATCAATACCACAGAAAGTACTACCGTTAGATTTAGCATGCAGGGATAAATAATAAATGCCACCGATCAATAATGCCAACCGAGGACGTATATTAATGTTACTTTTTTCAAAATCCTGTAATATAGCCTGAAATAGCTCTTCACCGATTTCTTCTCTTTTGTCCGCAACATTCCGGAGCATTTTGTTTTTCTCTCCCAATTCCCAGTGAATTATTTTCTGCAGAACCTTATCTTTCAATACTGTGTCGAATTGATTTTTAAGAAGCCCCGCTATGTCCTCTTTACTGATACTCTCAGGATGTTTTATCAGGTCATCAATATATCCTTTTGCTGCTTGCTTCCAAAAATCTCTTTGACGGATATACTCCTCCACCAGATTATCCAGACCACCAAAATATGTCCACACAAGTTTTTTGTCCAAGCCCGCTGCAGTTGCTACGTTGGGCGCAGTCAATCCCGAATATCCATTTTTTTGAAGAACTTTTCCTACTGCTGCAACTAAACGGGCCATTGTTCTCGACTTATCCCGAATGGGCCCAGATAGGGTCTTTCTTGTTTTGGGTTCTTGTTTCTCAGTCTTTTCTAATTCAGTTTTTTTAGTACGTCCCATTTTTTATTGAATTCTATGCTGACTTCGCAATATCCAATTTTTTATTGACATATTCAAAGACGTTGAGTGCTTTGTCCAAATGTTCTTGGGTATGGGTAGCCATTAAGCTCATACGGATCCTTGAATCTTTCAATGACACGGCTGGGTACATAATCGGATTGATATATATCCCATTTTCCAGCAATAATTTACCTGCTTCACTATTCTTTCTGACATCTCCGATCTTAACCGGAATAATCGCAGATTCTGTTGTTCCAATTTCCAAACCGATATCTAGCAATCCTTTTTTGTAATATTCAATATTCTCCCATAACTTTTGCTGCCATATCGGCTCTTCATCAATGAGTCCTATTGCCCTGGTCACCCCGGCAATGGCAGGACTGGCAGAAGCAGAGAAAGCATACTGCCTTGACTGGAATTGAAGATAAGTTATCAGTTGCGG
>Ga0164243_10011098_pt1 | contig 12886 bp, 14 predicted proteins | sample OricompcompostOP_FD_108781 | JGI IMG/M metagenome (GOLD analysis project Ga0164243, IMG submission 108781) | Organic Plus compost microbial communities from Emeryville, California, USA - Original compost - Organic plus compost (OP) | ecosystem: Engineered > Solid waste > Mixed feedstock >...
ACCGGGCAAACGTCGATCACGTTGCCGATAAAGTCGTTGTCCAGGTTGTTCTGGATATAAGTGCTGATCTGGGAGTGATCGCCCCTGTCGAGTACGCCGTGCTCGCGCGCTTCCGTCAGCTGATCGGCTGTGAATACGCAGCGGTAGCAGAGGATACAGCGGGTCATGTGCAGCTGTATATGCTCTCCGAGATCTATTTTATCGAATGTTCTGCGTTTAAATTCGTAGCGGGTGCTTTCAGCGCCGTGTTCGTAGCTGAGATCCTGCAGGTCGCACTCACCGGCCTGGTCGCACACCGGGCAATCCAGCGGGTGGTTGATGAGCAGGAATTCAACGATGCCTTTGCGGGCTTCCAGTACTTCCGGGGAAGTGATATTGGCGACTTCCATACCATCCATTACAGTAGTACGGCAGCTGGCTACCAGTTTAGGCATAGGGCGCGGATCAGCATCTGAACCTTTCGTCACTTTCACCAGGCAGGTACGGCATTTACCGCCACTACCCTGCAGTTTGGAATAGTAACACATAGCCGGTGGCACCACATCTCCTCCAATACCACGTGCTGCATTCAAAATGGTAGTACCTGGTTCGACCTCCACGGAGATGTTATCGATCTTAACCTTGAATAATTTTTTTTCCTCCGCCATTGTTTTATATTTTTTGCTCGCAAAGCCCGCAAAGGAGCAAAGAAGCAAAGTTTATGTTTTTACAATTTATTTACAACCCGATGAATTCCATCCTTTATTAATGGAACATTAAAGTTTATCAGTAGCCCCAGTTTTAATCCGGTCAACTTCAGGTATGTAAGCACTTGTTTGTAATGCACATCCTTTAGTTCTTCCACCGATTTTATTTCAATAATAACCTTTTCGTTAATAATCAAATCAGCTCTAAAAGCCTTTTCCAACACAAACTCGTTATGAACCAAATCGACCTCCAGCTGCTGCACTACAACAAGATTTCTTTTTCTTAATTCAAAAGCCAGCAGCTGCTCATACACTGATTCGTACAATCCTGGTCCAAACTTCTTGTGTATATAATAGCACACTTCCACAATCTCTTTCGAGATTTCATTTTCTGTCATGGATGAAAAATTTAAGGTTAACAATTCAGAAAATAAACTTTGCCTCTTAGCTCCTTTGCGTGCTTTGCGAGCAACTAAACCGCTGCCGGAACTGGTAACGGGTCCGCATAGTGCGCCAGACCATAGTTGCGGCGCAGCGCTTCTTCCGGATTTTTCACATGCCATTCAAACTCGTCGCGGAAGTGGCGGATAGCTGCCGCTACCGGCCATGCTGCCGCATCTCCCAGCGGGCAGATGGTGTTACCTTCGATCTTCCGCTGGATGTCCCAGAGCAGGTCGATATCACTCATCTTGCCTTTACCTGTTTCGATATTCTTCAGCACTTTCTCCATCCAGCCGGTACCTTCACGGCAAGGGCTGCACTGGCCGCAGCTTTCGTGGTGGTAGAAACGTGCGAAGGTCAGCGTGTTTTTAACGATACACTGGTCTTCATCCATTACGATAAACCCGCCGGAACCCAGCATGGAGCCGGTAGCAAAGCCGCCGTCGGCCAGGCTTTCGTAGGTCATCATCCTGGTTTCGCCTTTGGCTGTTTTCAGCAGCAGGTTAGCCGGCAGCACCGGTACGGAAGATCCGCCGGGGATGCAGGCTTTCAGGCGTTTGCCGTTTTTGATACCGCCGCAGTATTCATCGGAGAAGATGAATTCTTCCACGGAGATGTTCATTTCGATTTCATATACGCCAGGTTTGTTGATGTTACCGCAGGCGGAAATCAGTTTGGTACCGGTAGATTTACCAGTACCGAGTTTAATATATTCATCGCCGCCGTACTTGATGATAGGTACGACTGCTGCGAGCGTTTCAACGTTGTTTACCACGGTAGGGCACTGCCAGAGGCCTTTTACAGCCGGGAACGGCGGCTTGATGCGTGGGTTGCCGCGTTTACCTTCCAGGGATTCGATGAGCGCAGTTTCTTCCCCGCAGATGTAAGCGCCGGCGCCGCGTTGTACGTAGATTTCCAGGTCAAAACCGGTACCCAGGATGTTTTTACCCAGCCAGCCGTTATTTTTTGCTTCCTGGATCGCTTGTTCCAGGATGTCGGGAATCCAGGCGTACTCACCGCGGATATAGATATAGCAAGCGTTTGCGCCGAGGGTGAAGCTGGAGATCAGCAGCCCTTCGATCAGCAGGTGAGGGATAAACTCCATGAGGTAGCGGTCTTTAAACGTACCGGGCTCGGATTCATCCGCATTACAAACGAGGTAACGGGGAACACCTTCAGGCTTGGCAATGAAGCTCCATTTCATACCGGTAGGGAAGCCGGCGCCACCGCGGCCTCTCAGGCCACTCTTTTTCACTTCTTCCAGAACAGCTTCAGGCCCCATGCTTTTCAGCGCTTTTTCCGCTGCAGCATAACCGCCGTTTTTCCGGTAAGTATCGTAATACCGGATGCCTTCAATATGTGCGTTTTCTAAAAGTAATTTGCGTCCCATTTTCTTCCTTATAGATTGGTAACAACACAGCTGCCACCAACAGATTTTTGTATAGATTAAAGACCATCAGGCTTTGCTGGCTCCCCTCTTTGCGATGCGGTTGCCAAGGCGGTACAACAGGTATCCGGCGCTAACGCCGAAAACAAAGGAAACAAAAGCATCTTCAATTCTCCACAGCGCGGTGAATAACCCCAGCAGCAATATGGATTCGATAATGAAGAACTTATTTTGCAATAGTAATCCTGTCAATAACCTCATGGGTATTTTTTTAACTGGAATTAGTTAGCCTTTGCCCTGCATTCAGCGATGATCTCATCCACTTTCGCAGGCGTCAGATGCTCGCGGTAATGCTTACCCAGCTGCATCATCGGGGCGTAACCGCAGGCGCCGAGGCATTCCACTGTTTTCAGTGTAAACATGCCGTCAGCGGTAGTTTCACCTACATCAATGCCCAGTTTGGATTTGATGTAATCAATGATGTTATCGGATCCGCTCACCATGCAGGGCCCCGTCTGACAAACTTCAAACAGGTACTTACCCACAGGCTTCAGATTAAACATGCTGTAGAACGTAGCTACTTCATATACTTCGATAGGCTTGATTTGCAGCAGCGATGCCACATAGTCCATCGTTTCTGCGCTCAACCACCCACCAAATGATTCCTGTGCCAGGTGAAGCACTGGTATCAGCGCACTTTTCTGCTTTCCTTCCGGATAGCGTGCGATGATCTCTTTTACTTTATTCAGTTTCTCTTCAGAAAATTGAACCACAGCTATTGATAATTTATATTTGAGTAAACCTGTTGTCTTTTTTTAGTTTTTGGGGAGATGTGAATGCCGTTGCACCCCACCTCTCCGGCAATGAAAAAACAACCGGACTTAGAACGATTGAATTGACAGGGTATCCTTACGCGTCCAGCTCTCCCGCGATCAGGTTAAGGCTACTCATACAGATGATGGCATCTGAGATCATAGCGCCCTGCACCAGTTCGGCATAGGCCTGGTAGTAGATAAAGCAAGGACGGCGGAAGTGCAGGCGGTAAGGGCTGCGGCCACCATCGCTGATAAGGTAGAAGCCCAGTTCACCGTTTGCGCCCTCTACTGAGTTATACACTTCTCCCGGTACGATGTCCGTTTCACCCATCACAATTTTAAAGTGATAGATGAGCGCTTCCATCTTCGTATATACGTCCTGTTTAGGAGGCAGGTAGAACTCAGGTACTTTTGCATGGTACACATCATCCGGAAGGTCTTTCAGTTTTTCCACCGCCTGGCGGATAATGCTGATACTTTCCCACATTTCCGCGTTACGAACGAGGTAACGGTCGTAGCAATCGCCGGTAGAACCAATAGGTACGGTAAAATCAAAATCCTGGTAGGAGCTGTAGGGAGAAGCCACGCGCACGTCGTAATCCACGCCGGCAGCGCGGAGGTTAGGGCCGGTAAAGCCGTAGCTCATGGCGCGTTTGGCGTCGATGCCGCCTACCCCCTGCGTACGTTCGATGAAGATACGGTTGCGGGTCAGGAGGGTTTCAAATTCTTTGAGCGCTTTCGGATATTCATCCAGGAAGCGGTGTATTTTCTGCCAGGCTGCAGGCGTGAAGTTTCTTTCGAAACCGCCTACACGGCCGATGTTGGTAGTAAGACGGGAACCGCAGATCTCTTCGTAGATCTCATAGATCAACTCGCGGTAGGTCATCAGGTACACGAACCCGGTGAGTGCGCCGGTATCCACGCCCATTACCGCATTACAGATCAGGTGATCCGCGATGCGGGCCAGTTCCATGATGATTACGCGGAGGTAATCCACACGTTTAGGCACTTCGATACCAAGGAGTTTTTCTACGGTCAGATGCCAGCCCATGTTGTTGATCGGGGAAGAGCAGTAGTTGAGGCGATCTGTGAGTGGAGTGATCTGGTAGTAGGGGCGGCGTTCAGCTATTTTTTCGAAAGCGCGGTGGATGTAGCCCACGGTAGATTCTGCGCTGACGATGCGTTCACCGTCGATTTCCAGAATATTTTGAAACACACCGTGCGTAGCCGGGTGGGTAGGACCCAGGTTCAGTGTGGTAGTTGTTTTTTCTATGGAGCCTTGCGGCAGGTTTACGTGTTGTTTCTGGTCTAGCATATCCTTAAGTATTAAATGTTTCCGCCGCGACCAAACATCTCATCGTCTTTGTCGGTACGCATGGAGTCTTCCAGCGGGAATTCCTTACGCATAGGGAAATATGTCATTTCCTCTACGTTTAGGATACGTTTCAGATTAGGGTGGCCAACGAAGTCAACCCCGAAGAAGTCATATGTTTCGCGCTCCATCCAGTTTGCAGAGAGAAACAGGCTGGTAGCGGTAAATACTTTTGGCGCAGCAACCGGCGCAAACACCTTCATGCGGATACGAACATTGTCCACAAAGTTGTGCAGGTGATAGATAACGGCCAGTTCTTCGTTTTTCCTTTCCGGATAGTGAACGGCAGTGATATCCGTCAAAAACTGAAAACGCAATTCCTCATCGTCAAACAGGAATTGCATTACTTTCAGGTTAGAGTCACGTTGTGCGGTGAAGGTGAGCATGCCATACGGCTCTTCAAAGCCGGTGACCACATCTCCAAACTTCTCCGTAAGGCGTTGCTGTATGCGTTCGTTTGTTAAAGACATTAACAAGAATAATTTACGTTTACGATTACCTGTTCTTCGGTTATTTGATACCGTATGATTCCATCAGTTCACGGTATTTCTCAGAGTTACGGCGGCGGAGGCTTTCGTTATGCACCAGCTCCTGGATACGCATAAACCCGTCGATGATACCTTCTGGTCTTGGAGGGCATCCCGGCACGTACACATCTACCGGGATCACCTGGTCAATACCCTGAAGAACGGAGTAAGTATCAAAAATACCACCGCTGGAAGCGCAGGCGCCTACGGCCATTACCCAGCGTGGTTCCGCCATTTGCAGATACACCTGGCGAACGATAGGACCCATTTTCTTTGAAATGGTACCCATTACCATCAGCAGGTCGCACTGGCGCGGTGTAAACGCCATACGTTCCGCGCCAAAACGCGCCATGTCATAAGTGGCCGCCATGGTTGCCATGAATTCAATTCCACAGCAGGAAGTGGCAAAAGGCAGTGGCCAGATGGAGTTTTTACGGGCCAGACCTATGACTTTATCAAAAGAGGTGGCGTAAAATCCTTCACCGGAATATCCCTCGGGGATTTCCACCATCTTCACATTAGTATTATATTGAACCGGACGAGGCATGGTATTAGTTTTAATGATTTAAGATTAGTCTTCCCACTTGAGAGCGCCTTTCTTCACGATATAAATAAATCCGCAGAGGAAAAATCCAACAAACATCAACACGGCAGTAAATCCTTCCCAACCAAGATCTCTAAAGTTAACAGCGTAGGGATAAAAAAAGATTACTTCGACATCAAATAGCACAAAGAGGATGGCAGTAAGAAAGTATTTGATGGCTACCGGCTGGCGGGCATTTCCTTTTTGCTCGATCCCACTCTCAAAGTTAATGAGCTTATCCTCCGTTTTACGTTTTGGACCCAAAAAGTGGGTGGCGAGCATGGTAATTCCAACGAAACCTAGAGCAGCAAGTAATTGCAGTACAATAGGGAAATAGCTGAAGGGCGTCGTTGCTGACAAAAGTTCAGTTTCTGTATACATAAGCTTCCCGATAAAAATATTGACCGAATGCGCAAAAATACTGTAACTAAACCAAATATCAAATGAATAAACCTTTAAAATATTAGATTTTTTCATTAACCAGAAACAAAAAAACCCTCTGAAGTTCAGAGGGTTTTTTTGTATAACAAGATAAGTTAATTACTTGTTACTGGCAGCCGTTTTGGCACCGTTACCTGCTGGTTTGGCAGCTTTTTCACGTGCAGCCATGTTCTCTCTGATCTCTTTCACAGTAACGCTGTTAGGATCAACTGACAGCAGTTTTTCTGCATAAGTATTAATATTTTCCTTATCCTCTTTGTTGTAGTAGTACAACAGCATATAAGTGTAAGCGTTGATCAGGTTAGTTTTGTATTTGGCCGGATCAGCGCCCGCAGTTTCGATATATTTCTCGAAGTAAGGCTTAGCCACACCGCTCTGACCCTGCTGGTCTTTCGCGTAGTTAGCCATACCTCTGTAGTAGTAACCAGGGACATAGTCTGGTTTAGCTTCGATCATTTTACCATACAGCTCATCAGATTTGTTGAGCAGGGTGGTATCGATCGGTTTGGCAGTAGCGCCTGCATAGTAGTACATCTGAGCTGGCAGATAGTAGTCAATCGCCTGCAGGGTTTCTTTGTTAGCCACACGCAGATCGTTTGCTTTTACATACCAGTCACCCGCTTTATCGTATTTACGGGCAGTTTTGTAAGCCTCCGCTACCGCGTTGTACGCTTCCACGTCTTTGGTGGTATCCATTGCTGCGAATTTCTCCAGGTAACCCAGACCTTTGTCTGTATAACCTGCCTGGGTAGCGGAATCCGCATCTTTCAGGCGCAGGTAGATAGTACTCAACAGTTTATAGTCCTGAACGGTCAGTTTGGAGTCGCCTGCTTTGGCAGCATAAGCGTCCATTACTTTTTTAGCATTCAGGGAGTCGCCTTTCTGCAGGTAAGCATCACCTACCAGGAGGTTCAGTTTATCAGCTGTTTCCTCGTTAGCGGTAGCGAGCGCTGCGTTACCTTTGGAGATAGCCGCATCGTAGTCTTTTTTGAAGAAGGCTACAGAAGCATCCAGGTACTGCAGTTTGGCTTTATCCGCAGGGTCAGCTACATCCATGTACTGTTGCAGGTAGCCGGCAGCCCTGTTCCAGTCCAGCTGGTCCTTTTTAGGAGTGGTGTAGAACAGGAACAGCTCATAGAATGCAGGCGCATATTTTGGATCCATGTTGGTCGCTTTCGTCCAGTCAGCCACTGCTTCTGCTTTCAGGCGGGCGTTGTAGTTAACAAGACCCTGTTTCAGCACAGCTTCAGCGTTGTTAGGATCCAGCTCCAGCGCTTTTTCGTATGTGGTAATCGCTTTACCGCCGTTTTCACCACCGAGGTAACGGTAGGCGTCACCCAGCTCGATGTAATCGGCAGCAGTAGGATTATACACTTCTTTTTTCTTGCGGCCTTCATTGTTCAGTAATTTCTCCATTACAGTCAATGCATAGGCGCGGTCGCCGCCTTTTACTTCGGTGTTGGCATCGGCGATAGCGCGGGCAACATCACCATCTCTGCCCTGGGTAGCAGCGCTGGCAGCTTCAAATTTTTGCTTGGCAGCAGCAGCATCTCCTTTGATCAGGTCAAGACGGCCCATACCCACCTGCAGTAAAGCAGAGGTAGGAACAGCCTGCAAACCTTTCTGGAAAGTGGCCGCAGCACCAGCCTCATCACCCATGGCCAGTTGCGCTATACCCATGTAATAATAGGCTTTGTCTTCTGTTGGCTTCGCAGCAATTACTTTTTCAAAATTCTGTTTTGCGGACAGATTTTTGCCGTAATACAGGTCTTTCAATCCATCATCCACAGATTGAGCCATCACACTGCTGGATGCAGCGCAAAGCATTGCTACGAGTAAACTTTTCCGTCTGTTCATTTGCAATCTGATTTTTTAATTTTTAGTTGTGTTTTTCTACTTCAGGTTGGCCTCTCGAAATACTACATTCAATCTGGCCGGAAATAACCGGAACTGCTTAATCACCAGCTGTCCCTCGTAACTTCCTAAAAATGTGGCAAACCCCGAACCCAATCCATTATACGGTTCCTTCAGGCAGTAAAAGAATCCACGTTTCAGTGGGTAGCTGCCTATCGCTATGTAAGCCTGGTGAGGCCTTACAAATTCGGAGTAGCCATCTGCGCGTAACTTGGCTACGCTTACATCGTTGGTAAAAGCCAGAGAAAGGGAATCATTTGGATCTGCAATCCAGCTAACACCTATTACTCCCATGGCATCTTTGTTCTTGGTCACATAATCCACCACCTCAGGATTTGTTTTGGCTGCCATCACATTGGCTGGCAAAGGTTTTCCCTTGTTGATGGAATCCCTGATATAGCGTACGGTGCTTGAGTTGGCATTATCAAACACCAGTTGCCACTTTCTGTCGGTTGCAGAACCGTCCATAATTGCTCTTACCTGGTCCATTGTAAGAATAGAATCCGGATTACTATGATTCACAATTAATGCCAAAGCATCCCAGGCAAGGAGTAAACTACGTGGTCTTATGTTAATTTTTTTAAAATAATCTTTTTCTTCCTGGTTAAAGTCTCTCGTGACAATTATCAGTCTTGCGCTATCGTTCAGCAAATCTTTAAAACATTCTGCTTCCGGCTTGTAATCTGCAATTACTTTCGCCTTTGGATACAAGGACTGGAAAACTTTTATTTCCGCTTCAATCAGAGGCTTGTATGACTCATCCACGGTAATGTGAATGGTTCCCTCGGTTGGCGTATCCAGTTTCTTTTTATTCGGATTGCTGTTGCAGGCAGAGAATACAACTGCTCCCATTGCCAGGCACAGGACCATGGTCTTAGTTACATTGGATAATCTCATAAAACAAACCTCCTTTCGCTTATATTTTGGTTTAAAATAATTTTCTTGCGCCATTAACAACTCTAAAGAGACCGTAAAGACAGAGTACAACTCCTAAAATAGTCATCCACTGCTGTGATAAACGGAACTCTCCCAAGCCTAATTGCCGCGCGAAAATCGCGAAAAGACCGAAGAGAATGAAAAATAACCCTCTAACTAATTCGCCTATAGGTCTATACCTGTTATCCGTGCGTTTGTTTTGTTCGTCCTGCATCATCTATGGTTGCGATTTACAATTATACAAAAAAATATTTTTTAATCCGGTATATGATCTTTTAGAAGTTTGTTAAAAAAACCTGCTAAATAACCGCGCAATTGTACATCCGGCGGCAATTTGAGTCATTTTTTCAACAATTCGTATTTTTTATTGAGAATTTTCTCCCATAATGCCGGATTTCTTATATATAGATGCAAATCCATGCTGGTTTCCATAATATCTTTGTAGGTTTGCGGCCAGAATTTCAATTCCTTTAACATGAAAATTTTAATGGTCTGCCTTGGAAATATTTGTCGCTCTCCCCTTGCAGAGGGCGTCATGCGCCATCTGGCTGCCAGCAGTAAACATACCAACTGGGTGATCGACTCCGCCGGAACCGGCAACTGGCACATTGGCGACGCGCCGGACAAGCGCTCCATCCTCATTGCCAAAAGAAACGGTATCGACATCTCTACCCACAGGGGGCAGCAGTTCTCTGCCAGCGATTTTGACCGGTTTGACCGCATCTACGTCATGGACCGCAATAACTACAACCAGGTTATGCATAAAGCGCGCCATGAGGCAGACCGGCAGAAAGTACATTTCCTCCTGGAAGATGAACAGGAAGTGCCGGACCCCTACTTTGACGATAAAATGTTTGCACCCGTGTACGACATGATATACAAGGCCTGCGAACGCATCATAAACAAAGAACAATAACGCTTAACTGTTAATAAATGATCAAACCAAGCATTCCTAAAGGTACCCGTGACTTCGGCCCGGTGATCGTAAGAAAGCGCAACTATATTTTCAATACCATCCGCCAGGTATTTGAACTTTACGGATTCCAGCCACTGGAAACCCCTGCCATGGAAAACTTATCCACACTGACAGGCAAATACGGCGAGGAAGGCGATAAACTCATGTTCAAGGTGCTGGACAACGGCGACATCTTCGAAGCCGCCGGCAAAGCCGCCAATAATAAGGAACTCGTAGCCGCTATCAGCGAAAAAGCCCTGCGCTACGACCTTACCATCCCTTTTGCCCGTTACGTGGTAATGAACCAGAACGACCTGGCCCTCCCCTTCAAACGCTACCAGATGCAGCCGGTATGGCGCGCCGATAAGCCGCAGAAAGGCCGCTACCGCGAGTTTTACCAGTGCGATGCGGACGTGGTAGGCAGCAACTCCCTCGTCAACGAAGTGGAACTGCTCCTCATCTACGACGCCGTTTTCACCAACCTCGGCCTGGCCGGCGTGGAACTGCGCGTAAACAACCGTAAAATCCTTTCCGGACTGGCAGAAGTGATCGGGAAACAGGAACTTCTGACAGATATCACCATCTCCATCGATAAACTCGACAAAATTGGCGCGGAAGGCGTACGTAAAGAACTGAGCGACCGCGGATTAAGCGATACTGATATTAATACAATCGAAAAGTTCCTTACAATAGGTGGTACCAACGAAGAAAAATTAAATCAGCTGGCGGACCTGCTCCAAACCAGCGCTACCGGCCTCAAAGGCATTGAAGAATTAAAATTTGTGCTCAACTCCGGCCTCACCGCCTTCAACAACGAGCCTATTATCGACGTTACCCTCGCGCGCGGCCTCAATTACTACACGGGCATGATCGTGGAAGTAAAAGCCCCGGCAACCGTTAAAATGGGCAGCATCGGCGGCGGCGGCCGTTACGACGACCTCACCGGCCTCTTCGGCCTCAAAGGCATTTCCGGCGTAGGTATTTCCTTTGGGGTAGACCGCATCTACGACGTACTCGAAGAACTTAACCTCTTCCCTGAAACGGCACAGCAATCCACGAAAGTGCTGTTCCTGAACCTGGGCGAGGCAAACGCTGCGGCGGCATTTAAACACCTGCAGGCGCTGCGGGCAAAAGGCATTGCCGCTGAAATCTACCCGGATGCGTCCAAAATGGATAAACAAATGAAATACGCCAATAAACGCGGGATTCCGTTTGTTGCCATCATCGGCGAATCCGAGCTGGCGGAAAATAACGTGAGCATAAAAAACCTCGCCACCGGCCAGCAGGAGAAGGTGGCTGCCGATGCAGTAGCGCATTACAACTTCTAAAACGCATGCATATAAACAAAAAAAAGCCGGCCAAATGGCCGGCTTTTTTTTGTTATGGTACTTCAATCGCTTATTTATTGCGTTTCGCAAATTCCGCTTTTGCAGCTTCCAGGTACTGCACAAACGCATCTACATCCTCCTTCGGATCATAGCCATACCCCTTCATTTGCAGCGGTTTTCCTTCCAGGTCAACCGGGATATAATAGGGCTGTGAGTTCCTGTTGAATTTAGACGCTTCCAGGTCCTGGTTGAGCAGGCCCACGTTAGTCACCTTCGTACCGTCGAATTTAGACACATACTGCTCATTTTCAGGCAGCTTCGTCTTTTCGTCCGTGTAGAGGGAGGCTACGATGAAGTCGTTACGGAGGATCTTCATCACTTTAGGGCTGGAAAGCACGGATTTTTCAAACTTACGGCAGTTCACACAGGTGTGACCAGTAAAGTCGAGCATCAGCGGCTTTTTAGCCTCTTTTGCGGCCGCCAGCGCTTCTTCATAATCGAAGAATACGTTTTCCACACCCGGAATTTCAGAGTGCAGGATGCCTACCAGCTTTTTAGGCTTAACGGTCAGCGCATCGGCTTTTTGGCCGCCGCCACCGCCGCCGCTTTCCACGGCAGCCTGGATATCGATCAGGGTACGGTTCAGGTTAAAGTCCTGTGATCCTTCATGCGGGAGGAATCCGCTGATACCTTTCAGCGGCGCGCCCCACATACCCGGGATCATGTACACCACGAAAGTGAAGGTTACAATCGCAAAGCAAAGGCGGGTTACGGACAGGTAAGGTACATCGCTGTCGTGGCTCAGCTTCAGTTTACCCAGCAGGTACACGCCCAGTAAGCCAAAGATGGCAATCCACAGGGCGAGGAAGATCTCTCTGTCAAGCAGGTTCCAGTGGTAAGCCATGTCCACGTTGGACAGGAATTTCAGTGCCAGCGCCAGTTCCAGGAACCCGAGGGTTACTTTCACCGCGTTCAGCCAGCCACCGGATTTACCGATTTTATTCAGCAAACTCGGGAACAGGGCAAACAGGGAGAACGGAATGGCCAGTGCCAGCGAGAAGCCGAACATACCTACAAGCGGGCCGGTGTTACCGCCCTTCGCAGCCAGTACCAGCAGGTTACCCAGGATTGGACCGGTGCAGGAGAAGGAAACGATTGCCAGGGTGAGCGCCATGAAGAAGATACCCATGAAGCTGCCCATACCGGCTTTGGAATCCGAAACGTTGGCCCATTTGCTGGGCAGGCTGATCTCAAACGCGCCCAGGAAGGAGAATGCAAACAACAGGAAGATCACAAAGAAGATAAAGTTTGCGATACCGTTACTTGCCAGGGAGTTGAGCGCGCCCGCGCCAAATATCTTCGTGATGAGGAAGCCGAGGAACGTGTAAATGATGATGATGGACAGGGAATAGATAAACGCATTCTTGATACCCTGCGCACGCGTAGCGCTCCGCTTTGTGAAAAAGCTCACGGTGATAGGAATCATGGAGAACACGCATGG
>Ga0164243_10011099_pt1 | contig 12886 bp, 11 predicted proteins | sample OricompcompostOP_FD_108781 | JGI IMG/M metagenome (GOLD analysis project Ga0164243, IMG submission 108781) | Organic Plus compost microbial communities from Emeryville, California, USA - Original compost - Organic plus compost (OP) | ecosystem: Engineered > Solid waste > Mixed feedstock >...
AGCCCCTCGCCGAGCCCCTCGGTGTCTCCCTCGTCCGGCATCCGGTGCAAGGTGACGTACGCGGCCAACGACTGGGGCACCGGGTTCACCACGAACATAACGATCAACAACACCGGCACGACCACGATCAACGGCTGGACACTGGCGTTCACCTTCGCCGGCAACCAGAAGATCAGCCCGCCCGGCTGGTCGGCCACCTGGACCCAGACCGGAAACAGCGTCACCGCCGCCAACTTCGACTGGAACAAGACCATCAAACCCGGCGAGTCCGTCCAGATCGGTTTCCAGGGCACCTACACCGGATCGAACCCCACGCCCACCGCCTTCACCCTCAACGGCACCACCTGCTCCTGAGCCACCCCGAGCGGCCCGGCCGTCCAGCGGACGCGCCGGGCCGCGTGCGCATGTCTTACCACGCGTAGCGGCCGACGGGGCGGCGGGCGCCTGGGATGATACGGGGATGACCGACGCCTTGCCCGGGCTTGAGCCCGGTTCCGAATCCCGCACCACGCCCGTGGCGTCCCCGAGGCGGGTGGCCGGATACGAGATCGAGGACGAGCTGCGTGCCGCGGGGGCGGTCCACATCGCGGGCGTGGACGAGGTGGGCCGCGGCGCGTGGGCGGGCCCGGTGGTGGTCTGCGCGGCCGTCACCGCCTTCGGCCCGCCGCCCGAGCTGCCGGGACGCGGGGAGCGCACGACCAAGCTGACCGACTCCAAGCTGCTCGGCCCGGCCCAGCGGGAGGCGTTCGCGGCGGTCCTGCCGGAGTGGCTCATCTGTCACGCGTACGGCGAGTCGAGCCCCGAGGAGATCGACGAGGCCGGCATGACCGAGGCGCTGCGCCGGGCCGCGTGCCGGGCGCTGGAGGCCCTGCCGCTGCGGCCCGACGTGGTGCTCCTCGACGGCGCGCACGACTTCCTCGGCCGGCCGTGGCGGGTGCGGTGCGAGGTCAAGGCCGACCAGCGCTCGGTGTCGGTGGCCGCCGCGTCGGTGCTGGCCAAGGTGCACCGCGACCGCATGATGGCGGAGATCGGCGAGGAGCACCCGGCGTACGGCTTCGCCGCCAACGCGGGCTACCCCTCCCCCGTCCACCAGCAGGCGCTGGCGGAGACGGGGCCGACCCCGCACCACCGGCTCTCCTGGTCGTACCTCGACGACCTCCCTCAGTGGCGGCACCTGCGCAAGCACCGCGACCCCCTCGCCGGCTCCGGCCAGATGACCCTCCTCTGACACCCTGGCACCGGGCCCACGAGCTATCGAGCGGGAGAGGCGGCGCTCTCGGTGGCGGCGCTCTCGGTGGCGGCGATCGTGCGGCGCAGCAGGTCGCGGGCGTCGGCCAGCTCGGCCGTACGACGGTCGAGGACATCGAGCTGGGCACGCAGCAGGTCGAGGACGCCGGGACACGGGCGCAGACCGGTGCGGCCGTCGGCGCACGGGAGCACCTGGCGGATGACCCGCGTGGGAAGGCCGGCGGCGAGCAGGGCCCGCACCCGCCCCACCGTCTCGACGGTCGCGTCGGCGTAGTCGCGGTAGCCGTTGGGGAGCCGTTCCGAGCGGATCAGCCCGATGCGCTCGTAATAGCGCAGAAGGCGTTCGCTGACCCCTGTCCTGCGTGCCAGCTCCCCGATCAGCATGGCGTCCGTCTCCTCCTGGTTTGACCTTCCAACGGTGTCAACCGCAACAGTGAAGCGCGCTGGTCACATTCCGGACCGCTCTAAGGAGACAACGTGATCATCGATGCGCACAGCCATGTCCACGACCCGGTCGCGGACCACATCGCACTGCTCGACGACGCCGGAGTCGATCGCGCGGTGCTGTTCCCCACGCGGACGCACCCGGAGCGGGCCACCGACCTGGAGTCGCTGCGCGGGGAGATGGCCGCTCTCGACGAGGCGATCGGGGGCCGCGCCAACGGACCCGGCCGATACCAGGCCGCCTACAGGGAGCTGGACGCGGCGCTCGCCGCTCACCCCGACCGGTTCATCGGTTTCCTGAGCGTGCCGCTGGATCTGCCGCCGGAGCACATCGCCGAGTGGATCGACCGGGAGGTGGCGGGGCGTGGCCTGCGAGGGATCGGGGAGCTGACGCCCCCGCCGGGGCAGGCCGGCCTGATCGAGCCCGTGCTGCGCGGGGCGGCCGACCACGGCGGGCTGCCCGTGGTCGTCCACGGCTTCGCGCCGACCACGGCGGACGACCTGCGGACGCTGGCGGAGCTGGCACGCGCCTATCCCTCCGTGCCCCTGGTGATCAGCCAGCTCGGGGGTCTCCATTGGATGGACGCGATCGCGCTGGTCCGGGACACGCCCAGCATGTTCCTGGAGCTGTCCACGGCATACCTGATCTTCGCCGTACGGCTGGCCATCGCGGAGATCCCCGACCGCACGCTCTTCGGCTCGGACGCCCCGTACGGCGACCCCGCCCTCGCCCGCGCGACCGTGGAGCGGGTCACCGCACCCGGGGAGCTACGTGACCGGGTGCTCGGAGGAACGGCCGCCCGGCTTCTCGGCCTCGCCTGACGTATCCCCAGCGCGGCGGGACGGCGGAGCGGCGGGCGATCAGCTCTATGGGCCCGTCGAGCACCTCGGCGACGCTAGCGACGAAGACCGTGGTCGGCGGCTCGGGTGCGGCGAGCACCCCGGCCCTCCGCACCCGGCCTTCCCACTCGGGCGGGGTGTAGCGCGTGAACATCTCCGTACGGTCCTGGAGCGCGTCCTGGACGGCCTCCTCGTAACCCGGGCGCGCGTAAGCGATCGCGCGCAGCCGCCACTGACGCAACAACGCCTGCACCTGCTTGAGGCGGGCCAAGTCGTGTGCGGCGTCCAAAGCCTCGTCGTACTCCGCCCGGAACCAGGCGCGGTGGGACGGCGGGAGCGCCTCGAAGATCGCGGACGGGTCCTCAGGCTGCGCGGTCATGTCAGGTGGTGGAGGGTGGAGTGAGGTCGCCGGGGGTGAGGCCCATGCCGTCGGGGACGGCGGCGGGGTCGGAGCCGACGTGCAGCGGCTTGTTGTCCTTGTCGACGAAGACGACGCGTGGCTTGAGCGCCTTGACCTCGTCCTCGGCGACCAGCGCGTACGCGATGATGATCACGAGGTCGCCGACGGAGATGAGCCGGGCGGCGGCGCCGTTGATGCCGATGACGCCCGAGCCCGCCGGGCCCTCGATGACGTAGGTGGACAGGCGGTTGCCGTTGTCGATGTCGACGATGTCGACCTTCTCACCCTCGACGAGGTCGGCCTCGGCCATCAGGTCCGCGTCGATCGTCACCGAGCCGACGTAGTGCAGGTCGGCCTGCGTGACGGTCGCGCGGTGGATCTTCGACTTCATCAGCGTGCGGAACATGGTCTCCCACCGGGGTGCGGACTGCCCTCCTTATGAGCGCCCTCGATGCTATGTCACACACCTGACCGGCAGGACCGCGGCCCGGCTACAGCGATCAATGACCGCCGCGGCCGGGCCGTTCCGGCGCCCGTGTCAGGCCGCGGGCCCGACGTATTCGACCGACGCGTCGAGCAGCCATTCCGCGACGTATCCGGCGAAGGACGAGCGGACCAGCAGGCGGAAGCCGTCCGCACCGGCGACCAGGACGACTCCGGCCCTGGCCAGCGTGGTCTGGGCGCAGCGGCCCGGGCCGAAGACCCGGGGGTGCAGGTCCAGCGTGCAGCCGTGGGCCAGGACGTCCCGCGCCCGGTCACCGGCCACCACCAGGGTGGTGCGCTGGGCCGACACGTCGACGACCGAGACGTGCTCGCCGCCTGCCGCCTCGGTGAGACGCGCCACCAGGCCGGGTGCGGCGCCGTCCGGGGCGAGAAGCACCCACTCGTCCGGCCCGAGCCAGAGCACTTCGAGGTCGCCGCCGCCCGCGACCGTGCCCGGCTCCACCGGCAGCGGCACGCCGATCGCGGTGCCGATGCGCTCGGCCGCCGGGCTCTTGGGATCCACCCGCAGATCGATCTGGGTCAGGAAGGGCGTCTCGGCCAGGCGCAGGCCGCCGCCCGCGCTCGCCGCCTCGAACCTCGCCGCGAACGCCGCGGCCGGACTCCTGCGCACAACCGTCGGCTCAGCCATCGCGGCGCGCTCCTTCCGGGTCGTACAGAACGTGGGAGGTCACGGTGACGGGCACCAGGTCCGCCCCGACCGGCGCGAACAGCCGCTCGCCGATCCGCTCGCGCCCGCCGCTCACCAGCGCGAGCGCGAACGTACGGCCCAGCGCGGCGCTGCGGTAGCTGGAGGTGACGAAGCCGAGCGTCGGCACCGGCGGCTCGGGCAGCGCCGAGGTCGCCACGAGGTGGGCGCCCTCGGGCAGCAGCACGCCGGGGTCCTCGGGCAGCAGGCCGACCAGGTGTTTGCGGTCGGGCCGGGAGGTGTCCGCCCGGGCGAAGGACCGCTTGCCGACGAAGTCGGCCTTCTTCTTCGAGACGATCCACTCCATGCCGAGGTCCTGCGGGGTGACCGTGCCGTCGGTGTCCTGGCCGACGATGGGGAACCCCTTCTCGGCGCGCAGCACGTGCATGGTCTCGGTGCCGTACGGCGTGACCTCGCCGGACGCCATGACCGCCTCCCACAGGGCGAGCCCGAACCAGGACGAGACGTTGATCTCGTAGGCCAGCTCGCCGGAGAAGCTGATCCGGCAGACGCGCGCCTCGATCCCGGCGACCTCGGCGTCCCGCCAGGTCATGAACGGGAAGCTGTCGTTGTCCACCGCCAGGCCGGGCGCGAGCCGCGCCAGCACCTCGCGGGAGCGCGGCCCGACGAGCGCCACGGTCGCCCACTGCTCGGTGACCGACGTGCAGTGCACCCGAAGGTCCGGCCACTCGGTCTGCAGCCACTCCTCCATCCAGTCGAGCACCGCCGCCGCGTTGCCGGTGGTCGTGGTGACGAGGAAGCGGTCGTCGGCCAGGCGGATGACGGTGCCGTCGTCGAAGACCATGCCGTCGGGGCGGCACATCACGCCGTAGCGGATGGAGCCGACCTTGAGCGTGCTCATCATGTTCGTGTAGAGCCGGTCGAGGAGCACCGCGGCGTCGGGGCCGACCACGTCGATCTTGCCGAGCGTGGAGGCGTCCATCGCGGCCACGTCCTCGCGGGCCGCCCGGCACTCGCGCAGCACGGCGGACTCCATGTCCTCACCCGCCTGCGGGTAGTACCAGGGCCGCTTCCACTGGCCGACGTTCTCGAACAGCGCACCGCGCGCGACGTGCCACTCGTGCATCGCGGTGACGCGCACCGGGTCGTGCAGGTGCCCCCGATCGCGGCCCGCCAGCGCGGCGAACGAGACCGGCGTGTACGGCGCGCGGAACGTCGTGGTCCCCAGCTCGGAAACGTCCACGCCGAGCGCGTGCGCCACGACGCCGCTGGTCAGCAGCCCGGACGTCTTGCCCTGGTCGTGGGCCGTGCCCGCCGTGGTGTAGCGCTTGACGTGCTCGACCGAGGTGAGCCCGGCGCCCGTCGCGCGCAGCACCTCCGCCACGGTGACGTCGCGCTGCAGGTCCACGAAGTGGGCGTCGTAGTCGTCGCTTTCCACAAGCCACAGGTGCTCGGCGGGCGCGGCGGCCGGTTCCTCCTCCGCGGACGGCAGAGCGATCTCGGCCGGTACGGCGAAGCCGGCGGCGGCCAGCGCGCGGCGGCCCGCCTCGGCGCCGTCCTCCAGGCATTCCCGCAGCGTGCGGACCCCCCGGGCGAACCCGGCGGCCTCCACCGCCTGACGGGTCTCGCCGGGCGTGAACGCGCCCAGCTCCTCGTCGTAGCGCAGCGTGCCCCCGGCCTGGCTGAACAGGTGCACCACCGGCGTCCAGCCGCCGGACACGAGCAGCAGGTCGGCGGCGATCTCGCGGGCCTCGCCGTCACCCCGTGGGGCGACCTGGACCGAGGAGACCTCGCCCTCACCCTTGGCGGCGGTGACCACGTGGCCGGTCAGCAGCTCGATGCCGCGCTCGGCGCAGCGGGCCGCCCACGTCTCGCCGGGAGCCTGCCGTACGTCGGCGATCGCGGCGATCTCGACACCGGCGTCGGCGAGGTCGAGCGCCGCGGCGTACGCGCTGTCGTTGGTGGTGAACACGACCGCCCGCGACCCCGCAAGCACGCGGTAGTGGTTCGCGTAGGTGCGGGCCGCGCCGGCCAGCATCACGCCGGGCAGGTCGTTCCCGGCGAAGGCGACGAACCGCTCGTGGCCGCCGGTGGCCAGCACCACACGCCTGGCCCGGATGCGCCAGACGCGCTCGCGCGCCACGTCGGCGGGGGCCGCCGCGCCCAGGTGGTTGGTCCGGCGCTCCACCGCGATGACGTAGTTGTCGTCGTAGTGGCCGACGACCGTGGTGCGGCGCAGCACGCGTACGTCCGGCAGGGCGGCCAGCGCGGCGACCTCCTCGGCCGCCCACTCGCGGCCGGGCGCGCCGTGGAGCGTCTCGGTCGTGCCGAGGAGGCTGCCGCCCGGCTCGGGCCGCTCGTCGGCGAGGATCACCCGCGCACCGGCCCGCGCCGCCACGCTCGCGGCGGCGATGCCGGCCGGTCCCGCGCCGACCACGAGCACGTCGCAGTGGGCGTGCACCGCGTCGTAACGCGCCGGGTCGGGCCGGTCGGCCAGCCTGCCCTGTCCCGGCAGGCCGGAGGCGACCAGGCCGTCGTACAGCTCGACGGTCGTGGCGGTGAGCATCGGCTCGGGGAAGGGCTCCTCGATCTGGACGAGCGCGTTCGGCTCCTCGCAGCCCGCGGCGTAGACGCCGCGCGGACGGCCGAGCTTGATGCTGCTCGCCACCGCGCGCACGCCGTTGGCGAGCAGCGCCGAGGCCAGCGTGTCGCCCTCAAGGCCCTCGTAGTCGCGGCCGTCGAACCGGAAGCGCAACGTCGTGCCCGTCGCCCCCTCGCGACGGTACGGCTGACCGGCCCTGCTGGTCTGCTCGCTTCGCTCGCTCATGCGCTCACCGGCCGCGGCTCGCCCACGCGGTAGACGGCGTGGATCTCGTTGGTGGCGGTGTCGCGTACGGCGTTGAACCAGCGGCGGCACCCGGCCGTGTGGCTCCACCGCTCCGCGAACAGGCCCTTGGGATTGTCGCGGAAGAACAGGTAGCGGGCCCACTCCTCGTCGGACAGGGCGGCCGGGTCCTCCGGATAGGCGACGTGGGCCTGCCCCCCGTAGTGGAACTCGGCCTCGTCCCGCGGCCCGCACCACGGGCAGGGAATCAGCAGCATTCTGTCTGTCTCCGGTGTTAGTGCGCGACGGCGGCGGCGCCGTGCTCGTCGACGAGCTTGCCGGTCGTGAACCGGTCGAGCGAGAAGGGGGCGTTGAGCGGGTGGGGCTCGCCGGTGGCCACGGTGTGGGCGTAGCACCAGCCGACGCCCGGGGTGGCCTTGAACCCTCCGGTGCCCCAGCCGCAGTTGACGTACAGGTCCTCGACGGGGGTCAGGCCGACGACGGGCGAGGCGTCGGGGGTCACGTCGACCACACCGCCCCAGGTCCGCAGCACGTGCGCCCGGGCGAAGACCGGGAACAGCTCCAGCGCCGCCGACATCTGCCGCTCGATGATGTGGAACGCGCCGCGCTGGCGGTAGGAGTTGGCCGCGTCGATGCCCGCGCCCATGACCAGCTCGCCCTTGTGCGCCTGGCTCACGTAGACGTGCACCGCGTTGGACATGACCACGGTCGGATGCACCGGTTCGAGCAGCTCCGACACCAGCGCCTGCAGCGGGTGGCTCTGCAGCGGCAGCGACACCCCGGCGTAGCCGGCGACGACCGAGGAGTGCCCGGCGGCGGCGAGCGCGACCTTCTTGGCGGCGATCGGGCCGCGGGTGGTCCGCACGCCGGTCACCCGGCCGTCGCGCACGTCGAGACCGGTCACCTCGCAGTGCTCGATCATGTCGACCCCGAGGTCGGCCGCCGCCTTGGCGAAGCCCCACGCGACGTAGTCGTGCTTGGCGATGCCCGCCCGGGGCTGGTAGGTGCCGCCGAGCACCGGGTAGCGCACGTCGGGCGAGATGTCGACGATCGGGCAGACCTCCTTGACCTGCTCCGGCGTCAGCCACTCGGCGTCCACGCCGTTGAGCCGGTTGGCGTTGACCCGGCGCACGCTGTCGCGCACGTCCTGCAGGCTGTGGGCGAGGTTGAGCACGCCGCGCTGGCTGAACAGCAGCGGATAGCCGAGGTCCTCCTCCAGGCCCTCCCACAGCTTCAGCGCGTGCTCGTAGATGCCCGCGCTCTCGTCCCACAGGTAGTTGGACCGGATGATCGTGGTGTTGCGGGCCATGTTGCCGCCCGCGAGCCAGCCGCGCTCCAGCACGGCGACGTCGGTGATCCCGTGGTTCTTGGCGAGGTAGTAGGCCGTGGCCAGGCCGTGCCCGCCGCCGCCGACGATCACCACGTCGTACGCGCGCTTGGGCTCGGCCGAGCGCCACAGGCGGTCGGGGTGGTCGGGCAGGTCGGCGCCCGGCGTCCTGCGCCCTTGGGTGTGCGGGCTCACTGGGCGGCTCCGTTCAGGCCGGGGTAGAGGGGGTGCTTGGCGGCGAGGGCCTCGACCCGGGCGCGTAGCGCCGTCAGGTCCGCGTCCGGACGCAGCGCCTGGGCGATCACGTCGGAGACCTCCTCGAACTCGGCGCGGGCGAAGCCCCGGGTGGCCAGGGCCGGGGTGCCGATCCGCAGCCCCGAGGTGACCATCGGGGGCCGGGGGTCGAACGGCACCGCGTTGCGGTTGACCGTGATCCCGGCCTCGTGCAGCCGGTCTTCGGCCTGCTTGCCGTCCAGCTCGGACTCGCGCAGGTCCACGAGCACCAGGTGGACGTCCGTCCCGCCGGACAGCACCCGTACGCCCGCCTCGGCGGCGTCGGGGGCGAGCAGGCGGTTCGCGAGGATCTGCGCGCCCTCCAGCGTGCGGCGCTGCCGGTCGCGGAACCACTCGCCCGCCGCGATCTTGAACGCGACGGCCTTGGCCGCGACGACGTGCTCCAGCGGGCCGCCCTGCTGGCCCGGGAACACCGACGAGTTGATCTTCTTGGCCAGGTCCTCGGTGGACATGATCACCCCGCCGCGCGGACCGCCGAGCGTCTTGTGGGTGGTCGTGGTGACGACGTGCGCGTGCGGCACCGGCGAGGGGTGCAGCCCCGCCGCGACCAGCCCGGCGAAGTGCGCCATGTCCACCATCAGGTAGGCCCCGACCTCGTCGGCGATGCGCCGGAAGGCGGCGAAGTCGAGGTGGCGCGGGTAGGCCGACCAGCCCGCGATGATCAGCTTGGGCCGGTGCTCGCGGGCCAGCCGCTCGACCTCGTCCATGTCCACGAGGCTGTCGCTCTCACGCACGTGATAGGCCACGACGTTGTAGAGCCGGCCGGAGAAGTTGATCCGCATGCCGTGGGTCAGGTGGCCGCCGTGCGCGAGGTCGAGACCGAGGATCGTGTCGCCCGGCTCCAGCAGGGCCGACATGGCCGCCGCGTTGGCCTGCGCCCCCGAGTGGGGCTGCACGTTGGCCGCCTCCGCGCCGAACAGCGCCTTCACCCGGTCGATCGCCATCTGCTCGATCACGTCGACGTTCTCGCAGCCGCCGTAGTAGCGCCTGCCGGGGTAGCCCTCGGCGTACTTGTTGGTGAGCACCGAGCCCTGCGCCTGCATCACCGAGACGGGCGCGAAGTTCTCCGAGGCGATCATCTCCAGCGTGGTGCGCTGGCGGCGCGTCTCCTCACCGATCGCCGCCGCGACCTCGGGGTCGGTCTCGGCGAGCGGCGCGTCCATCACCGAATCGTTCACTTCAGTCCTCACTAGCTGCGCAGCCGTTCCATGGCGGGGTCGAACAGGGGCTCCTCGGCGACCACGGCGGTCACCCGCCGGTCGAAGTAGCCGATCTCCAGCGTCCGTCCCGGCGTGGCCAGCTCGGTGGGCAGCCAGGCGTAGGCGATGCCCTTGCCGATCGTGTAGCCGAAGGCCGCGCTGGTGACGTAGCCGACGGCGCTGTCGCCGTCGTACACCGGCTCCTTGCCCATCACGACCTGGGCGGGGTCGTCGATGGTGAGGCAGGTGAGGCGGCGGCGCACGTTCTCCTTGCGCCGCTCCAGCGCCTCACGGCCGATGAAGTCGCCCTTGTCCGGCTTCACCGCGAACCCGAGCCCCGCCTCGTACGGGTCGTGCTCGTAGGTCATGTCGGTGCCGAAGGACCGGTAGCCCTTCTCCAGCCGCAGGCTCGCGAACGCGCCGCGCCCGCCGGCGATGATGCCGTGCTGCTGCCCGGCCTCCCAGAGCGTGTCCCACAGCTTCGCGCCGAGGTCGGCGGTGGTGTAGAGCTCCCAGCCCAGCTCGCCGATGTACGACAGCCGCAGCGCGGTGACCGGCACGGTGCCGATGTACGCCTTCTTCGCCCGGAAGTAGCGGAAGCCCTGGTTGGAGAAGTCGGCGTCGGTGAGCGGCTGGACGAGGTCGCGGGCGCGCGGGCCCCAGACGCCGAGGCAGCAGGTGCCGGCCGTGATGTCGCGGACCATGACCGAGCCGTCCGCGGGCAGGTGGCGGTGGAACCAGTCGAGGTCGAGGTTGCCGTTGGCGCCGACCTGGAACACGTCGCGGCCCAGCCGGGCGACCGTCACGTCGCTGCGGATGCCGCCGTCGGTGTCGAGCAGCAGGCAGTAGGTCACCGAGCCGACCGACTTGTCCATCTGCCCGGTCGTCAGCCGCTGGAGGAAGGCGAGGGCGCCGGGGCCGGCGACCTCCAGCCGCTTCAGCGCGGTCATGTCGTACAGCGCGACGGACTCGCGGGACGCCTGGGCCTCCGCGCCGACGATCGGCGACCAGTAGCGGGCCGCCCAGTCGTTGGGCGTGGGGATGTCGCGCCCCTCCAGCAGGCGGGCGTTCGCGCCGTACCACTGCGGCCGCTCGTAGCCGACGGCCTCCAGGAAGAACGCGTCCAGCTCGCGCTGCCGGGTGTGGAAGGGGCTGAGGCGCAGCGGCCGCGGCTCCTCCATCGGCTGGAGCGGGTGGATGATGTCGTAGACCTCGACGAAGTTCTGGCAGTCGCGGGCCATCACGTAGTCGGGGGCGAGCTGGTGCGGCTCGAACCGGTTGACGTCGCATTCGTGCAGGTCGAATGACGAGCAGTGGCCGTCGACCAGCCACTCGGCCATCGCCCTGCCGACGCCCGCGGAGTGGGTCACCCAGACCGCCTCGGCCACCCAGAAGCCCTTGACCTCCGACGACTCGCCCAGGAGGGGCATGTGGTCCTGGGTGAAGGAGAAGACCCCGTTGATTCCCTCGTCGAGCTTGGCCGCGCGAGTGCCGGGCAGCAGCCGCTGGGTCTCGGTCCAGGCGTCCTCGAAGTCCTCCGGCGTGAACGTCAGCACCGAGGGCATGACCTCGGCCTCGTCCACCGGCAGCAGCTCCTCGGGCTTGACCGGCATGGGCCGGTGGCCGTAGTAGCCGATGCCGACGCCGTCGAACCGCTGGCGATAGTAGAGGTCGGCGTCCTGGTGGCGCAGGATCGGCAGCGTCGCCTCCTCCTCGCGTCCGGCGAGGTCGGGCACCTGTCCGGTCCAGGCGAGCTGGTGGGCGAGCGGGGTGAGCGGCAGCGGCATCCCGACCATGGCGGCCACCTTCGGGCCCCAGATGCCGGCGCAGCAGACCACGATGTCGGCGGGGATCTCACCCTGATCGGTCACCACGGCGGCCACCCGGCCGTCCTCGGTGCGGACGTCGAGCACCTCGTGCCGGTCCAGCACCCGCACGCCGCGCGACCGCGCCCGCCTGAGCTGCGCCTCGACCGCGCGTACGGCCTTGGCGAGGCCGTCCTTCGGAATGTGCAGGCCGCCGAGCACGACCTCGGGGTCGATCAGGGGGAAGAGCTCGGCGCACTCGGCGGGGGTGAGCAGGTGCGACTCGACGCCCCAGGAGGTCGCCCAGCCGTGCCGCCGGTGCAGTTCGGCGAGCCGTTCCGGGCTGGTCGCGACCTCCAGTCCGCCGACCTGGAGGAAACAGGGCTCGCCGTCGACGTCGAGCGAGCTGAGCTTCTCGACGGTGTAGCGCGCCATCTCGGTCATGGTCTTCGACCCGTTGATCTGGAAGACCAGTCCCGGGGCGTGCGAGGAGGAGCCTCCGGTCGCGGGCACCGAGCCCTGGTCGACCACGGTGACGTCCGTCCAGCCCCGGGCCGACAGTTCGTCGGCGAGCGCCGCACCGACGACGCCTGCTCCGATGATGACGACGCGCGGGCCCGTCATACCCACCTCCGTTGCTGCATATTTTGTTGCACTATTCGCAACATTATGCGTTTAACGCAACAAGCGTGACGCGTCACATCCCGGGTGTCAAGCATCAAAAACCGGACAAAACCGCACCCTCGGGAGGGCCGGTTCAGCGCCGGGCGGGGCCGAACCAGCCCATGCGGGCGGACACCTCCTGCGCCGCGGCCATGACCTGCTCGGCCACGGCGGGGATCGCCGCCTCGGGCATCCGGAAGGTCGGGCCGGACGCGCTGAGCGAGGCGACGACGGAACCGTCCGCGCCGAGGACGGGCGCCGCGACCGCGCTCAGGCCGTCCTCCAGCTCGTCCACCGCCGTCGCATACCCACGGCGGCGCACCTCGGCGAGCTCCGCGCGCAGCCGGGCGGGATCGGTGACGGTCCGCGTGGCGAGGACGGGCAGCCCGGCCGCGATCACCTCCTCGCGCAGCGCGGCGGGCGCGTGCGCGAGCAGCACCTTGCCGTTGGACGTCGCGTGCAGGGGGATCCGCTGCCCCACCCAGTGGTGGAGCTGGAGCGCCGATCGTCCGGCGACCTGGTCGACGTACAGGGCCTCGCCTCCGGACAGGACGGCCACGTTGACGGTCTCCCCCACCGCGCGGGCGAGCGCCGGCGTGACGGCCCGGCTCTCGCGCACCAGGTCGAGCCGCGCGCTGGTCGCCCCCGCGAGCCGCACCAGGCCAACGCCG
>Ga0164243_10011100_pt1 | contig 12885 bp, 4 predicted proteins | sample OricompcompostOP_FD_108781 | JGI IMG/M metagenome (GOLD analysis project Ga0164243, IMG submission 108781) | Organic Plus compost microbial communities from Emeryville, California, USA - Original compost - Organic plus compost (OP) | ecosystem: Engineered > Solid waste > Mixed feedstock >...
AGGCGACCCGGGATTACCCTGGCAGAGTCTTTAATCCTGTCTTTATTGTCTTTGTTCAGATACTCGCTCAATCCCTCACTGGCAAAAGCATCCGCCGTTGTGGCAAAGTGTACTACTTTTCCGCTATCATAAAGCATTTTAATATTCACATTACCGCCATTCTGCTGGCAAACAACATTTGATAACTGTTTGTCGATAACGGATTGTTTTAGTGACAGGTATTGCTCCCTGAAGTTCCGCCATAACATATCAAGATCCCCTTTACACAACCCCGAACCAAAAATACTTTGAGAATCCGGGTAACGGGACGGGCATTCGGTATCAGCAGAGTCGCGGCAAAATGTTGAAACAGCGGCCACTTTGTAGAGCGACCATTTCATATTATTAGGATCCTCCTTCATCCGGTCGAGTATCTCAGTTCTCAATTGTGTTGAGATAATCGCCAGAGAGTCCAATACCATGGATTGCTGATATGGAGCGAATATGCCTCCCTGGCCGGCAGCGGGATTCAAAAATCCGGCAGTCAGGGCTTCCTGGTATGTGTCTGTTGATCTGAATTTAAAGTCCCAGGTCAGGCTTGGTTTAAATGTTTCGAAAGTGACCAGTTTACAGTATTCCGGATGATAAGGTAGTAAAGCCGTCGCCCAAGATGGTTGGAATTTTTCTATAAACTGCTGTGGCAACAGCGCCTGGGGTCTTACGTATTGGCCTGTTGTTTCGTCATACACCAACGCCGGTTTACCATCAGATCCCAGGTAGTTAATTTCGTCCCTTTTATAAATCGGAGAAATATTGTTCCCGTCTGTATAAAAGATAGAGTATTTAAATTGCTGGTCATAAATGTTAGCATATTGCCCGCTTGGAGGAGTCATATCTCCCAACATTGCCGAACGTCTCGAATCTGCCAGTGTGTTTTTACCACAGAGCTTATCGCAATCGGCCAGTAATGTAAGATAGGCATTATCAATCTCTCCCCGGTATTTGACCGAATCTGAAAGCGGCTGCCCCATTTTCTGCATAAAATTGGTGGCAAAACTTTTCCTGTCGCCTAATGCGCTTATACAACTCTGACAGTCGGGAATACAATTCTGATGAGATTGCAGTCTCCGCTGCTCATCGATCAGTGACTCAAGTGTATAACAAACGGCTTCTCTTAAATAAGAATTACGATAAAACTCAAAACGTTCCTGATTAACCTTTAATGTTTTTGTAATTTCATAGGTTCCAGCCTTAAGGTAAACAGAAAAGTTGAGACGCAACGTATCCTGGTAACCGTCATTATTAACTGCATTATAAATTAACGGCTGCTTTCCGGGCAACAACTGGTTAAATTGATCATCGGTTATTTTAATTTCCAATTTGAAGAATACTGGAACAAGCAGCGAAGTATTTCCACCGTCATAGTTACAAACCGGTAAGGCGAAATTTCTTGTGGGAACTGCATAAATAAAATCGTACTGTCCATCCACCGGTACAACAAGTGACTTATGAATAGTCATTACTCCCGAACTAATGTCATTCCTGTCATACCCGCTTATTGTATCTACCACCGGAAGTGCAGTATCAGACGGCAACTTATCTAAATTAGCCGCGGCAGCTCGTCCTGCCAGGGCAGTCGCAATAGTTCTGCCATGCATATCCAGGTAGGTAACGCTATACTGTCCATTTGCATCCCGCACTGCATTCTTAAAGTAATGAGAGGCATCTCCCGCTTCCGTACCAAATAACCTGTCCAGCTCATTCTGGGATGGAGTTCCATAAAAGTACTTGGTTTCGTGATTGCTGTTAATAGTATGGTCAGGTCCCACGCCGCTCTGACGGCTAATGCGCCCGGTATTATCAGGTGTATAAACAGTTTCAGCGAACGGGTAACCACCGGCATTGGGAATATATCTGTTAATACCGCTGGCAGCAGAGTCGTTTCGCCCGCTATAGTACCTGGAAGCACCGGAACTGCTGTCCATAGGCGCAGCGGAAGTAGATAAAAATTCGGCTGGCGAACTGAGCGTATCGTATTTGGAAACATCATAAGTACCGTTTACTCCTGTATTGAAACCTCTTGTATAGGAAATAATATTACTTAATGACGGAGTTGGTAAAACCTGGATAGCGGGCCGTCCCTGCTTATCATAGAATGTTTCTGCAATAATTGTCTTATTAGTGGTATTATCTTTTGTTACCGTTTGCCGGCTGTTCATAATACCATCAAAGTATTGCATTATCACCTTGCGTTTACCTTCTTCAGCAAAACTGATAGTGGATTGCCAGTTAAGCGCATTTTCATGCCCCCGGAATCCGGCTCGTGCAAAGGACGGCGACCAGTAACTTTCTGTACGCTTATTCCCCACCTTCACCTGAACTGCCCGAACCCTGGCAAACAGAACTCCTCCATTATCGTACATCAATGGAATGTCATACTTATTGTCTGTTACAGTAACCCTGCTGGCATTATTCCGGAACACGCGTACAGGATCAATGGGGTTGCCATATACACCATTAAGGATAGCAGACGAATCGACGTATGCCCATTCCAGGTCATATTCATCTGCACCTATTACGGCATTCCACGTTACCTGGACCTGGTCTGCCCCTAAAGAAATGATAGCAGGTTGAAATTTAATTCCGCCCGCTGTATCCCTGCCCGGATCAAACTTATATACCCGGCTAATTTGCATTTCGTTTGTGAGAACAAGCGACTTATTGAATGCCGCATTCGTAGAGGCAAGACTAACCAACTCCAGTTTTACCCAGTGGGAATTAGCAAATACAAAGCTGTTCCTGGATTTGTAGGTGGCGGATGTATCATAATTTATAGATAATGTATCCTGGATTGAATATGTATTATCATCCGTTCCTTTATAGGAAATTTTTACAATAGCTGTTGCAGAAAAGGAGCTTGTCGGATAATCGGCTTTTGTCTCACTTAAAGACAACGTAATAATGTTCTTGGTTGGATATGAAGGCTCCAGTTTTGCCTTGAGCGCATTATCGTAATAGACGTCATCCGTCACAATTACCGCTCCGCCCGGCACCAGCTCACTTTTGCTTAATGTCTTTGTTAATGTAAGCGTGTTTTGGGCCTGGGACGCAGTTGCCAATCCAAGCAAAGCTGCCACAAACAATAAAAAAATTCTAACAGGTATAGGGCTTTTTCTCATCTTAATTAGTTGCTAGGGGATCCAATAAATACTTCATAATCCTTGTATGCCGGAGTGGGAAGCAGTGAATTCGCCTTCTGGGTAAAAAACTGGCGTTCATCAAATTCCGATGCCGATACAGCATTAGTTTTCCGGTAAATGAACAGGGTTCTTACCTGGGCATAAAGATCCTTCGTCGTTTTTTCTTCTTCCGGCAATAAGGATTTCCTGATCACATAATTGACCTCCTTAATCCTTTTATCTCTACTCTCCACTATTATCCTCATCTGCTTATAAGTCATCCCGGCAGGAAAATCAAATCTCAATTCTGTAACATCGCCAACCTCATTAATGGCGCAGGTATTTACCCCGGCCGATTTTATTGCGTCAGTGATCAGTTGTAACGGCGCTGCGGCGTCCGGCATATTATTTTTACCTGTAGGCGCCGCTACATATAGCAGCTTATCATCTTTAAAGGCCATAATACTATACCGGCTATTTTTTACGGTAAGTGTATTGCCAATCTCTCCCCGGTAATTATTCCCCGATATTAATACATATCCTCTGAGCGAGTCAGTAATAATACCAGGGCTGTGTTCATCGGCGTAGGTATAAACTATATCCATTGCTATATCTTCCTTGTTGAACAAGGCACTCGATTCGGCGAGTATTTCGCGGGCTTTTTCCAGGCTACTATTATTTTGTGCGCTAACCTGGCAGACAATAAGTATGCAGCAGCTAATTATAAATATTCTCTTCATCTCTTTATTCTTTAATCAGTGCACTACGGGTTTCTGAAATTGTTTTGATGCCTCTTTCGGTCTCTTTTTTCACACGTATTAATGTTCCATCATCATCATATTCATAGAAGGTTGCATAGTTGTTTTCATCCAGTTGTGCCATTAAGCGTAGGTTGACCGGGTTATAGGAAAATGACTTCATATTGGCGTTGTACGGATGAATTCTTAAATCGTCAAAAAAGACATCCGTATTACCTGTAGCATTAAATGTTACCGTGAAGGTGGTTGCACCCGCAGGGATATCTATCACCTGTTCGATACGCTGCCAGCCTTCTATAATGTTGCCGGTGGGTAAAACATCCATAGAAACGGTTCCCGTTTTGATGGAAACATTGCATTGTGAATAGGTGGTGCAGTTGCATTGATTTTCTTCCTTTACCCAAGCACTAACCAGCATTTTCCTCCCGGCATAGGGAGAAAAAGAGGGAAGAACAACTTTTGCATCAGCCCTTATTGCTTTAAGCAAGGTATCGGTAATTACACATGGGCTTTGGAAGGTTTTAATTACGAAATTAAAATTTTCGTCATCCGAGTTTGTAACCGTAGCTCCCGCAGCCACAGGCTTACCCTTCTTAACCCTGAGGGACCGCAAACCGCTATGTGCATTTTGCGCATCAAAGTCTTGTTTGTTAGCTGAATAGTCGAAGCTCCTCGCTGCCTGGCACAACAAGTCGCCATTAGTAGCAAAATCGTAATCTTCGAAGCCCTCGTAAAGCGATTCCCTGAACCGGGCATTTTGTACAACAGCCGTAGGCATAGTATAATCATACCCATATAATCCAGCGTTGTATCTTCCCAATGGATCTTTATTTTCTATCTCAAACCCTTTGATATTGAAAAGGGTGGATTGAGCATTCCAAACCCAGACACTGGTGTCAGGATCCGCTTTATAAATACTGTCTGTATTCCGTTTAAAGAATGGCAGGAATGAGGCGAAAGCGCCATCCTTTCTTATATTAGTTTCAGGACCTGTAACATCAGCCTCCTTCCTTGAACTATAATATACATAAGTTCTTGAAGGGCGCCAGTTACCAGCAATCCCCAATGTAAAAGGGTTTACTCCAGTATCAAGGACTGCACTATAACAGGTACCACTCGTATCTAAATGCCAATATCCTGACCTGGCCTCTACAGAATGCATCCCTGTAAATATGCCAATAAATACAAAACATGTTAGCAGGAAATATTTTTTAATCATTGGTATGATGTTGAATTATTTTACGATGACGTTATAGTTGCTGTCGATAATTAATTTGTACCCATAACTGATATTGGTTATGCTCCCCAACTTGCCGCGTTGCGGCTTGAAGATCCGTTGAAACTTCGGCGCATGCTTTAGTATTTCGGCCCTGGTTCCGTTAGCTACACGTTCATAGTTCTCTATGAACGTTCCTGAATTATAATCATTGTTGATTGTTTCCGTTACCTGGATTGTAACAGGCAAACTATCTGCCGAAGCGGCAATAGTGCAAGCCTCATCTTCATAAAAATACACTACTACATCAATGTACGTTGCCGTATTATTTAAATCGCTATCCTCTGACACCATGTTCTCCAATTTCAACTTAGCATAATAAGTACAGTAGCTATGCGTCTGAGCATAAGCTGGTCCTTCAACTGCCAGCCTCGCAGCAGCTTTTGAGTTAGCGTCGCTTTGACTGATATAGGAAGTATCTGCTCCTCTCGGAAGAGAATATGTAACGGGGAATGCGCTTTTTCCCGGAGGACAGGATCTTGTAAATGGTCCACTAACAGGATCGCTTAAATAATAGCACCGGCCATGAGAATTTGCATAAGCGGGGCCCTCAGCTTGTAGTCTTGCTTTTGCCTTTTGGTTTGCATCTTCTACGTTTATCAAAGAAGAATCCGTTTTCGCCTTTACCACAAATTGTACCCATTCTCCGATTGCATTTGGATCGCTACATTGCTTCCGGAAGCTCATCGAGACCTCAGTATTATAGTAATAAGTACATCCAATCTGGCGAAGCGCCGTCGCGGGTCCACTTATTTGCAGGAAGTTACGGGCCATTTCATTCGCTTTCTCCTGGCTTTCTACACTTGTAAACTTGCCCGCAGCGATTGTTACCGGTACCCTTTGGGTATTGGCACCACAGGTAACGGTAAATGTATCTGTTCTTGCAACGTTCCTGAAAGTGTCAATGATAATAGCAGGCATTTGCCTGTCAGGAACTTTCCAAAACTGTTTAAAGTCGACCATCGATGCATTTACAACTTGCGAATTGTCGTCCAGCACCAGTTGATTCCCGACCAACGGATTCTTTAACATCGTCACTGTACCTGCAACAGCAGCAATATTTCTTCGCCCTGAACGGACGATTTTCATTTTCACATCGTTACCGGTAAATGGCGTTCCATCCTGGTTCACAAAATAGATGTCAGGACTCTTTCCGTTCAGCATGTTGGCATCCACAGCCCATACTTTGTAGGTCCCTGGCCAGTAAGCGGGCGTTGGGGCGCACTCCGTTCCCGCCACCTTAATTTTTGTATAAGCCAGTATTTCGTCCCCATTGAAAAAATAGTCGCCCACTTTCCCTGTTAAACCACCGGTTATTCTCCCTTCTTTAATGGTGAGACCTGACAATACGGTACCAATGTTCTTGTAGGCGCCTGCCATTCCTTCGTAGATCCAACCGGCAGGATAGGTAAAATTGTATACGCGGTCGTTATACTCATTTTGTACGCTTGTCAGAACAGGATCGCCCGTTTCGGTATCATACAACAGATTGTGGGTAACGACCCTGCTTCCCTTATCTACAACCATCACGCTATCCAATATTCCATGGCGGTTAATGACTTTAGTTGCTGCTACAGATCTGAAGATATTTTCTTCATATTGAGGCAACGGGATAAGTGACGGAATTAAAATAGGCCAGATTCCCGCAGTAAAGAAATCCACGTTCACGCTCACATTTGCACCTATTGTAACGGATTTCTCCTGGCGCATATCGAACATCAACTCCATGTCCTTTCCGACTTCACTAGTCTCTATTTTCCCTTTTGGATTAATTGTTAATACTTTATTATTCAGATGTTTTGCAGGTTGACTCGGGTCATCTACCCGGTAGAAGTTCTCCGTATATGCGATAGGGTGTTCGTCATCGCCCTCTGCATACGAAGCCTGGGACCTAAGCTTACCATTCATATCATTCAGCTCAACTTTAAACCCCTGTGAAACAGCAATAAAATGTTTACTGTTAACCCGTAAAAGTTCCTTCAAAGGTTCCCGGTATCTTTTTTTATTGTGGTCATTTATGACGGTACGTTCCGTAATAGTCGGGAAGTCCTTTGTTGTGTAAAAGCAGGTTTCATCATATCCGTTAACAGACCGGTTATTTTTTGCATTGATGGTTCGAATCCTGACCTTGCTATAACCAACGGAAGGAGCAGGAAAAAACGATTCCCCCAACGGCTCCTCCACATAGCCAACGGTAGTTGGGGCCAGTGCAGCTACTCTTTCCACATATTCAATAGGTTTACGCCAGGGATTTTCTTCTCCCCCCAACAACGGTTCATAAGAGGCCACCCCGCTGCTTATAACGATCTTTTCGCCATCTATTTCCTTAGTAGTTGTATAAGAATATTCTTTTCCATAGACAGCCGCCCGTTGTCCCGTCATTTTGGACCAGTTGTCGTATGTTTTAATCCTCTTCACCCTCAATCCTCCCCCATATTTTTTGAAATTCGGGTTATTCAGCCTAACGAGTGATCTGGTAGTATCCACGTCTCTCACATATTGTTTAATCCTGGCATATTTGTCGAAACCGGCCAACATGCTGTTAACATTGTCTACCTGAGCATACAGCATCTTAATTGTAGCCTCCAGCCCCAGATCGTCTGCCGCCTCTGAACCCGGATAGGCTTTTGACGGCAGGTTTAGTTTCAGGTATTGTAACGCGGTTTTAGTAAGCGGGCTCACATCTCCAGGAGTCAGCCCCGCCTGTGTAATACCTTCAACTTTAAAGTAAATGATTGTTGAAGCACCTTTCGGGAAATAGGCACCATAGCTCGCTATATTAGCATAGCATGGTACATATTCTATTCCGCTGCCATATTTATCGGATGGCATTTTTACAGCCAGTCTGAAATATATTTTATCAAGTCCATCCAAGTATCTTGAAATAATCTCGTCGGATGATTTAACTACATAAGGCACTTTAACTGCTACATATAAGTTATCACCAGTGAGTCCATTATCATATAATTTTGGGGTGAATGCATCTATATTAAGCGGATCTTTATTAGCAAAACCATACAACTGGTACATCTGGGTTGCATGTTTATTCTGCACGTACCCGTAATCATCACTTTCATAGTCGACAGTTATCATTCCGCCGGAAGGGAGAATAATAGTGTCCAGTGTCCATGCAGCCGCATTCGCCGCCGCCAATGCACTATCTTGCAAGGCATAAGGATAATCGGCGTTGTTCACAAGGTTTCCTGGAGTAGAGCCTGGGTTATCAATCTGGTCTTTATAATTGCCCCACCTGTCGTATTTATTGAAAGCATAGTTTGGATTAAGCTTATTGTACCTGAAGCGGTAGGGATTCTTTTTACCTTTCTCATTACCATTGTAACTAAACCAAACTTCTTTAAGGGTAAGTTTACCACTGGTTGTATCCCCCGCAGTAATGCTATGGTTAATACCCTTACACAATTCGTAACTATACTCAAAATGCACGGATTTCACAGGAATGGCCTTTTCGGAGCCATTCTTAATAAAATCGGCCTTTATATAAAGGTCTATCCGCTTTAAACGCCTTGCACCTCCGTCTGATTTATTACCCTGCGCATCCATTTGCAGGAGGTCTTTTCTTTTCTCCAACCTGAAAACTGCTACCATGCTCTTTGACTCAATTGAATGCAGATAATAAAGCTCCTTGGTTCCGCTTACATAACTTCCTTTATCATCCCGGTTATCTGTTTTAAATCCTTCGTTATAAGTAGCCTTATTAGTGTATGGCGCCCGCCACTTATAAGGATTGTTCAGATCCGCAGTTTTAGTGTAGTTGAAACGGATGGCGTTTCCTGCGTCGTCGTCCGAAATTCCATTCCCAGTTACATCAACATAATCGGGTGACAAAATACCTGTCAACAAAAAAGAATGTGCATAAGCCGGCATAAATTCGGCATTGTAATACCAATCTTTTCCTTTGGTATTACTCAGCGTATCATCAACATTCGGTGTATAACTAACCAATCCTTCATCAGGGCTGGCTCCAGATTTATCCACGGAAAAAGTAGTTTCTTTCTGGCTGATATTGTAAACAGGAATTCCATAAACATATCGGCGCCCATCCGGGTTTAGTACATCAATTTCGGAAATATGGTTCTCTTTCCTCATCCTGTTTACTCGCTTCTCCTTATACATGCTATCCGCCCTGAAAACATCCCTATCTTTTTCCAGGAAGAAGAAAGCCGGTGGAATCAATTTATATTCATTATCCCCGAATTTGTCCGACTGCCAGCTTAATTGCAATTCGGCATCAGCAGTAACATTATTATATTGTGTTTCAATATTGTATAACTTCCCTCCTTCCAGGGGTATTGTAGCATATTGGTCTCTGGCCTTCCCTTCATTCAGATCACTAATAAATTCAACACCGTTTATAAACAGCTTCATACCATCATCAGCCCGCAGCTTAAAGTTATAAATACCTGAAAAAGGTACCTTTAGTTTACCCAACAGCTTAAGCGAAAAATATTCTTTCTTGTCGGAGTATGATTGAAACTGATCTTTATTAAAGAAGGCAATGTCTTTATGCCAGGTATCGTGGCTATAAGTTTGAAACCAGGACGTATAATAGTATTTAGCCAGAAGACCATCTCCATCTCCAATATATTCATCCTTATATTCTGCCTTATTTCTCTTTACTGTAAAAGTGTCTTCCGGGTAATATTCAATATACTTCGACAATCCTACTTCACTAGCTTCTTTAGCTGTGAGATAAGTAATAACCTGGGTTCGTTTTTCTCTTTCGGGTTTTATGGTATTGGCCGGTGTCAGTAAAATATCATCTTGTTGCTCTGCCTTTGCATAAGGGGTCAGGTAAGGCGTATTGTATATGATACCTGTGTTAAATCCCAAAGGTTGGCTAAGTTTTGCAGTTACCACCCGGTCGCCTCCCATGGCATCATAAAAGCTTGTAGCATTAATGGTTTTTTCTCCAGGACTTCTGAAATATGCCGGCTCAAACTTTCCATTGGCCGTTCTGAATCCCAGTACATTTCTCATAAAATTCTGATCATCCCAAAGCGAGGATTTAGTATAAGCGCGGGTGTAAAACAGGTCTGCACCAGCATGTGCTATAAAACCAGCGCCAAAGTCAAGACTTGCGGCGCCGGAGACATCCCGGGTTGTCATTTCATGATCATATACATAACCTATATCATTCCTGTAAGCGCGGAAACTTCCGCCTACTCCCTCTCCTGTCATACTAAATACATCGTAGGTATATGACGGGATAGCGATAGTGGGAACGGGTGGGGCATCCCGGTAGGGGATATCTTTCTCCCTGTTAAAATCCAGTAACGCACCATAATCGCCATTGGCGGCTTCATAATTCAAATAACCATAAGCTGGCAACGTTAGCCTCTTATCCTTATCCGCGATATATTGTTCTGATATGTAGCCTGAGAGTGACACACTTGGGTGCAATACTGTAGCTTCACTACCAACTTTTAATGTAACTGTCATCATCTTATTCGTGTACGCTACGTTCATCGTTGGAGTAAAAGCCGGGTTAGCGAATGAAATACTCGCCGAAGGGCCCGATGACCTGGTTATCGATGTTTCATTTTTCTTATTCGTTACGTATTTCCTTACTCCTCCTGATACCTGCAAAGAAGTCAAACCAGCCCGTGAGTTGTAGCCGGTTGATATACTCACACTACCCACATAAGGATTTTCACTGGCTTTACTTTCACCAAAAGTATGAGACAAGGATGTTCCCAGCGTTATACCAGTTTGTGAATTATTATCGAATGACAACCCGTAGGTCATTCGGCCTTTAGACTTGTTACCAACGCTTAACCCCGCGTTAAATCCCGTTTCCATACCAAAGCCCCTGTAGGTATTGTGAAAGATGCCAAACTTAAATCCGACATCTAACCCAACTCCGAAACTTTCTGTAGGCAGTCCTGCTACCTCCAGATCCAACCCTGCATTGACACCCATGGTTTTGTTTTTTTTCATAGTAACCTCCTTGGTTACAAAGTCAGATGAACCGGTAAAATCGTCTGGTAAGCCACGAAGGTTGCGGGTGATACTACCAGGGTTAACATTCCACCCCAGCCCAACCCAACTGGCTTCCTGGTCCATAGAAATTCCGCTGTTATACCCCAGGGTAACCGGGTAACCACCTACATCCAGTAATGGAATTGAATAAGAGAAATCACCGGTAAAAAGATCAACCATGTTATCAGCGCCTACCGAATGAAATGCTTCCATCTCGGGTTGAGTTGGGCCGCCATCGGTTTCCACTCCTACAATCTCAGGTATTGCAGACTTTCTGTTGGTAGTTTTTATACCCGTAGGCAAAGCAGGTACTTTAACATAAGTGGAAGCCGGAGTTTTAAGATGCTTATTTTCTATCAAACCGGCTGAAATTGTTTCCGCACGTAAATGCAAAGGAAGCAGTATTTGCAGATATATCACCACTAACAAACAGGAGGCAATACATTTTTTCCCTCTTGCTACAAAAGCCAAAATCATGTAAAACTATTTAAAAGGTATAGGGACAATATTCTATTTCTATATCAAAGTCATTGAGGGGTACGGTAAATAAATTTCATTTCCCATATTTCATTCCTGCTATTATACAAACGGAAAGCATATAGTTGGCCATCCGATAATTTGCCGCCCCGGTCAAGCGACAATTCTCCCATGTTATTACCCTGTTGCAGGTTAATGTTTCCATGTTTTACTGCCCTGCTGTTTTGATCGAGGCAGATAATCTCATATCTCACTTTAGAATCGCCGGCGTCGTTTACGTAACTGTATTTCAGAGATCTACTACAGTTGACAACCTGGTTACTGCTTCGTTTTAACTCTATGTATGTGGTCAGATCTACCTGTTTCGCCCGGCTGACAGATTTCATCTTAAACGTCCATACATCCGTTTGTGCAGCATATTGCCTCCCATTATTAGCGGTGATCACCCAGGCATAAGTAATACCGGTATCCAGAACGGGCGCTCCTGCAGGATAGCTCATAAAAGGCTGACGTAATGCTGATGCCCTGTAAACCGGTATGTTCGTTTGTATCGCTTCAGCAGCCGACTGATTTTCATATAATGCCACCAATACCATATCATAATTCAGATCAGCGAAGAGGCTGACTGGAGCAGGCGGTATCCACGTAAAGTGAGGCAATGCTTCTTCCAAAATACTCTTATCAACAGGATTGCTTAGTTGGGGAGGCGACACAGGTTCGACAACGAAATTCAAACAGTCCTCCGCCTGGGGGTTCATGCTTTTATCGCCCATGACCACAACGCTGTAACAAACACGGAATTTACCTGGCGGGAGCAGGGCGTTATCTCTTCTATCGGCAACCGGCGATAGATATTCGTAAGTGATAGGGCCCAGGTCTTTTACCTGTAACTGCCGGGCGCCAGCTCCCAATGTTACCGGCCTTGAAGTACCTGACAACACTGGCTGACCGGTAGTTGCATCCATTAACCGCATTATAAATGTGGCAGTAGCCGGTGAGTTGCTGATGTTGGTTGCAATGATATTCCAGAGTTGTGACTGCTGTAATATCCCCGCAGGAGGCACCTGAGCCGACATAGTTACCTGTGCCTGTGATTTCATGGATATCAATAGTATTAGTGCCATACTATTGAAAAGGGTTTTAACTCGGTTCATAATTAAAATATCTTGGTATAGGTTAATCTTCCGGTCTTATTTGATACTAATTGTTTATTTAC
>Ga0164243_10011101_pt1 | contig 12885 bp, 7 predicted proteins | sample OricompcompostOP_FD_108781 | JGI IMG/M metagenome (GOLD analysis project Ga0164243, IMG submission 108781) | Organic Plus compost microbial communities from Emeryville, California, USA - Original compost - Organic plus compost (OP) | ecosystem: Engineered > Solid waste > Mixed feedstock >...
CGCGCACCACCTGGACGATCTCGGCGGCCACCTCGACCAGTTGCGTACGGGCGTGGGGCAGCCGGACGCCGAGCAGCCGGGCGTCTCGGCTCCGCCCGCCGTCGGCGCGCCCGCGCCGCACGCTGCGGCCGCCGCGGACGCCTCGGCCGCCGGGGACGTGTCCGCCGCCGCGGCCGGCCAGGCGGTCGCCCTGGGCACCGCGGAGTGGAATCTGCTGACGGACGAGGTGTCCTGGTCCGAGCAGCTGTACGCGATTTTCGGCCGCACCGCCGAGGACGGCCCGCTGTCCCTGGACGAGCTGCCCGCCTGGGTGCTGGCCGACGACCAGCCCGCGCTCACCGGCGCCGTCACCGACTGCCTCGTCGACGGCCGGCCCATCGACCGCGAGTTCCGCATCGTCCGCCCGGACGGCGCGGTGCGCGTCGTGCATCTGCTGGGCGAGCCGCTGCTGGACGACGACGGCGGCACGGCGGCGATGTGGGCCGTCGTGCGCGACGTCAGCGAACTGCGGGACAGCGAGTCCGCGGTGCGCGAGGCGCGCGACTCGCTCGCCCACGAGCGCCGGATCGCGCAGACCGAGCACCGCCTCGCGGTCGAGCTGCAGGAGTCGGTGCTGCCGCCGTGGCGGGGCCCGCTGCGGCCGCCCGGCGCGGGCGGCGTCAGCGAGGGCGCCCTCGACCTGGCGTCGCACTATCTGCCGTCCCGCACCAGCGCCCTGATCGGCGGCGACTGGTACGACGCGCTCGAACTCCCGGACGGCGCCACGCTGTTGTCGGTCGGCGACCTCACCGGGCACGGCGTGGCCGCCACCTCCGGCATGGCGGTGCTGCTCGGCGCCGTACGCGGCATGGGCATCGCCGGGGTGACGCCGGGCGACCTGATGGGACACCTCAACGAGCTGCTGGACTCGGCCGCGCAGCCCGCCCTGGGCAGCGCGGTGTGCTGCCGCTACGACCCGCTGACCCGCGCCGTCACGTGGGCCCAGTCCGGCCACCCGGCGCCGCTGCTGTTCCGCGGCGGCACCGGCCGCGCGCTGCCCCCGCCCGAGGGCGTGCTGCTGGGCGCCACCTCGGGCGCCCGCTACGGACAGCACACCGAACAGCTCCAGCCCGGCGACGTGCTGGTGCTGCACACCGACGGACTGGCCTCGCGCGGCGCCCAGTTGACGGCCGCCGCGGACGCGGTCCCGGACACCGGGGCGGCCCGGCTGCTGGAGATGGCGCCGCGGCTGTGCGCGGCGCGCACGGCTCAGGAGTGCGTCCGCGCGGTCGTCGAGGAGTTCGGAGGCGGGGAGCGCGACGACGACGCCTGCGTGCTCGTCGCCCGGGTCGGCGACTGAGCGACCCGGGCGACGAGCGGCGCGGCCGGCGCGTGCGCGTACGCCCGTGACAGCGCCCGTGCCAAGCGCTGTACGCCCGTGACGTACGGCCGGTGCGCGCCCGCCGCCTCCGCGCCGAGGGCCCCGGCGGCCGTGCGCCAACTGCCGTACGGCGCCGGGCAGTTGGGCGGTCCGTGCCCCCGGCTGCCGGACCGGCCCTAGACCGACCTGAGCCGCTTCACTCCGGAGCCGTTCGCCGGCTTGGGCGCTCTCGGCAGTGCCTGCCGGATCTCCTCCCGCAACTCCTTCACCTGCGGCTGCTCCGCGTACCGTCCGGTGAGCCGGTACATCTCACGCAGCCGGTCCCAGGTGCGGTGCGAGGAGTTCTCGCCGATCGAGGCGAGGGCCAACCGGGCGGAGGAGTCGGCCTGTTCGGGGTCGCCGGAGATGAAGCACGCCGAGGCCAGGGAGAGATGGTCGAAGATCCGGGCGCGCTTCAGTTCGCCGGTGCGCAGCTCCAGCGCGCGCTTGGCGTCCGACTCGGCCTCCCGCGCGGCGGCGGGATCGTGCTCGGCGAGCGTACGCAGCGCCAGCGCGCGCATCCCGTGCAGATCCGCCTCGTCGAACAGCTGCATCCAACTCGGCGGCGGCACCTCGCCGTTGTCGGACGCGAACAGCTCCTCGGCCCTGCCCAGCGTGCGCCGCGTCTCCCGGCCGCGCCCCATGGACGCCTGCGCCCACGCCTCGATGGTGTGCAGCATCGCCTGCGTACGCGGCAGGGCCCGGTCGCCGGCTCCGGAGCGCGCCAGCTTCATCAGATCCAGCGCGTCCTGCGGGCGCCCGAGGTGCACCATCTGGCGTGCGGCGCGGGACAGCGCCTCGCCCGCGCGCGGCCGGTCGCCGCTCTCGCGCGCGGCGTGCGCCGCGATGACGAAGTACTTCTGCGCCGTGGGCTCCAGGCCCACGTCGTGCGACATCCAGCCGGCGAGCACCGCGAGGTTGGCCGCGACCGCCCACAGCCGCCGCTGCAGGTGGTCGGCGTGCCGGTAGGTCAACATGCCGCCGACCTCGTTGAGTTGGCCGACCACGGCCTTGCGCTGGAGGCCGCCGCCGCGGGCCGCGTCCCAGGCCCGGAAGACGTCGACGGACCGCTCCAGCGCCTCGATCTCCTGAGCGCCCACGGGTGCCGCGTCGTATCGGTCAGATCGGTCGAAGGCCGCGCGGTCCGCGTGCGCGAGACCGCCGGGGGCCGTTGCGGGTGTGTGGCTGCGGGACGGGTCCGCCCGCAGCCACTCGTACATGGCACCGCTGAGTGCCGATCCTGCGGTGAGCGCGGCGCCCGCGCCCACCAAGCCGCGTCGGTTGAGCATGAGGTCCATTCCCGTGAATTCGGTGAGGACCGCAGCCGTACGCTCGGGCGCCCACGGCAGTTCGTCCACGTGGGACTCCCGCCGTCTCCCCGACTGCCCGGGCCTGTCTAACCCGAGGTCCTCGATGGTCACGACACGGCCGAGTCGCTCGGTGAAGAGGGAGGCCAGCACCTTCGGCACCGGATCTCGCGGGATCTCTCCCGTGTCGATCCAGCGCCGCACTCGCGAGGTGTCGGTGGCCAGCTGCGCGTGTCCCATCGCAGCCGACTGCCGGTTCACCAGCCGAGCGAGCTCGCCCTTGGACCACCCGGACAGGCCGAAGAGGTCCGCGAGGCGGGTGTTGGGTCCCTTCGTCACGTCAAGCCCCCAGGTTCTCGGCTGAGTTGACAGTAGCCCGCACGCCAACGGCGTTGCGAGCATTCGCCAGGGTTCGCCAGGGTTCGCCAGATGGTGTGCCACCCGGGCACGGGTGTGCCGTAGAACCGCGCTACCCCGGACCGGTTCGGTGCGGTGCGGTGCGCTCCCGGCCGGGCGGCACGCCCCGGCGGTCGTCGGTACGGCGCGTCCGGGGCACCGGGCCGGGAGCGCACCGCTCCTCGGGCGGGGCAGGCGGTCCGGGCATTCCCCAGGGTGCACGGGCCGCCGCCGGTCCGGGGGCGCGTCCGTCGTCGGCCACGAAGGGGTTCGACTCACCTATGTATCCAGCGACTTCCGCAGTGTCCGCAGCGTCCCCGGCTCCCGCAGCGTCCCCCATGTCCCCGGTGCCCCCGGTGTCCCCGGCGCCTCCGGTGGCCGCTCCGGAGCGGCGGCTCGGCTCCCGCCCCTCCACCGCGCCGCTGGGGTCCATACGCACCGGCGGGGTGCACGACAGACCGGGGCGCGGGCGGCGCACGGGCGGGCCGGGGCCCCAACCGGCCGCCGGCAGGCTGGACTTGTCCGGGCCGCAGGGTGCGCGGCTGCGCACCGCGATCCTGGCGATCCACCGCGTCTGCCCGGAGTTCCAGCCGGTGCAGGCGCTGCGCCGGCACGGCCGCTCGGTGCTGCTCGCGGGAACGGTGGGCCGTACCCCGGTCGTCGCCAAATGCCTGCTGGAGCGCCCGCAGGCGTGGGAGGCGCGGCTGCGCCACGAGATAGCCGTCTACCGCGCCTTCGTGCACGGCGGTCCGCCGGTGCGCACGCCGCGGCTGATCGCCGCGGACCCGGACGAGGGCACGCTGGTGATGGAGCGGATGCCGGGCCGGGTCGCCGCGCTGCGCAGGCACCCCTTCGAGGCTCCGCCGGGCCCGGATTTACGAGCGGTGCTGCGTACGGTCTGCCGGGTCAACCAGTGGCAGCCGCCGGCAGCGGACTTCGTACGCCCCGTCGACTACGCGGCACGGCTGGCCCGTTACCACGGACTGGGCCTGCTGACGGACCGGGACATGGGGGATCTGCAGAAGCTGCTGCACGGCGTCGCGCAGGGCCCGGGCGGGCAGGGCGTGCCCTGGCAGTTCTGCCACGGCGATGCGCTGCTGACGAACGTGCTGCTCTCGCCCGCGGGCCCGGCGCTGGTCGACTGGGAGCACGCGGGCTGGTACCTGCCCGGGTACGACCTGGCGACGCTGTGGTCCGCGCTGGGCGCGGCCCCGCTGATCCGCCGCCGCATCAGCCGCCTTGCGCAGTCTGGGGGTTCGGACGCGCGGGACGCGTTCCTGGTCAACCTGATGCTGGTGCTCACCCGCGAGATCCGCCGGTACGAGACGGCCGTACGCCGCACGATGAGCGAGCCGGGGCCGGCCGTGCCGGTACCGGGCGGCGGCGGACCGGACCGCGCGGCTGCGATGTCCAAGGGCGAGGAGCAACGGCTGCTGCTGCGGCGGCTGCACGACGACGTGGGGCTGGCGCGGCGCGCGGTGCGGGCCGCCGTCGGGACGCGCTGACCGGGCGCTTCGGCGCGAGCAGCGGCGGCGCCCGCGGCGAGCCCCCAGGGAGCTGACTCCTCGTAACTCTCTGACGTGCGGCTTTTTGGCGGCACACACATTGACGGATCGTCGGCCGGGCGGTACCTCTGAGTGGCTTCGCAGTCCGCACCACGCAGTTGCTCAGAGGAGACCGCCCATGCCCGCTGCCGTCCCGCCGGATCCCCACTCCGGCAGCCCCGCTTCCGGGAGATCCCGTTTCCGCCTGCGGCCGCCCCGGCGGCCCCGCGCCGTCTGGGCCGCGGTGACCGGAGTGGCGGTGGCCGGCGCGCTGCTGCCGCTGACCGGCGCCGGTGCGCACGCGAGCGCGGGGCCGCGCGATCCGCGGGCGCTCCAGGGCGAGTTCACCGACGCCGCGGACCACTATCGGGTGCCGCGCCGGCTGCTGCTCGCCGTGTCCTATCTGGAGTCCCGCTGGGACGGTCACCACGGGGCGCCGAGCGTGTCCGGGGGCTACGGCCCGATGCATCTCACCGACGCCCGGGCGGCGTTGGCGCACTCCGCGCGGACCGGCGCCGCCGGCGGCGAGGCCCGTGCGGCGGCGGACGGGCGCGGCACCGGCGGCTCCGCGGATCACCGTGCGGACCGCTCGGGCGGCCGGGCCGCCGCACCCTCCGCGCACTCCGCCGTTCCGGACCGGGACGCCGTGCCGCCCCGGCTGCGTACGCTGGAGCGCGCCGCGCAGCTGACCGGCCTGTCGAAGAAGCGGCTGCGCACCGACCCCGGCGCCAACATCCGTGGCGGCGCAGCCCTGTTGGCCGCCGCGCAGCGCCGGCTGGGGCACCGGCTCGGCGCCGACCCGGCGGACTGGTACGCCGCGGTCGCGGCCTTCCCCTCCGGCTCCGGCAAGGCGGTCAAATCCGCCGAGAACGCCGAGAACGCCGACAAGGCGGCGTCCGGGCGGACTTCGGGCGAGGCGTTCGCCGACGACGTGTACGACGTGCTGCGCACCGGCGCTCACCGCACCACCGACGCCGGACAGCGGGTCGCGCTGCCCGCCTCGCCCTCGGTGCGGCCCGCCAACGCACAGGTGCACGCGCTGCGTTCGGCCCGGCAGCGCACCGACTCCGCCCGTTCCGGGGCCGGTTCGGCTCCGGAGTGCCCGGCGACGGTGTCCTGCTCGTGGGTGCGCGCCCCGTACAAGCGGTACAAGGACGACGACGGCAAGATGCAGTACGGCAACCACGACGTGGCGAAGCGTCCGCGCTCGCAGTCCGTCGACTACATCGTGGTGCACGACACCGAGGAGACCTGGGACAAGTCCCTGAAGCTCGTCCAGGACCCGAAGTACGTGTCCTGGAACTACACGCTGCGCTCCGCGGACGGCCGCATCGCCCAGCACGTGCCGACCAAGGACGTCGCCTGGCACGCGGGGAACTGGTACGCCAACTCCAAGTCCGTCGGCATCGAGCACGAGGGCTATCTCACCGAGCCCGACGCCTGGTTCACCGAGGAGATGTACCGCACCTCGGCCCGGCTGGTGCGCTACCTCGCCCACAAATACGACATCCCGCTGGACCGCCGGCACATTCTCGGCCACGACAACGTGCCGGGCATGACCACCGACGCGATCAAGGGGATGCACACCGACCCCGGCCCGTACTTCGACTGGGACCACTACTTCGCGCTGCTCGGCAAGCCGGTCGTGCCGCACGCCGGGCCCGGTTCGAAGCTCGTGACGATCGACCCGTACTACGGCACGAACCGGCCGCGTTACACCGGCTGCGACGCCAAGCACAAGGACAAGCCCTGCGCGCCGCACGGCTCGGACGCGGTGCGGCTGCACACCGCGCCCGACTCAAAGTCGCCGCTGGTGAAGGACGTCGGGCTGCACCCGAAGGGCGGCGACTCGACCGTCGACGTCAACGACACCGGGGCCCGCGCCTCCACCGGCCAGCAGTTCGCGGTGGCGGAGCGCAAGGGCGACTGGACGGCCGTGTGGTATCTCGGCCAGGAGGCGTGGTTCCACAACCCGCAGGACGCCCCGACCGCGGTGCCGGCGGACGGCAGGCTGGTCACTCCGCGCCGCGGTGAGAGCGAGATCCCGGTGTACGGGCGGGCGTACCCGGAGAAGTCCGCCTACCCGAAGGGCATCGAGGTGCAGAAGCTCTCGCCGCTGCCGTACACGGTGCGGGCGGGGCAGGCGTACGCGGCCGGTTCGAAGGTCCGGGGCGAGTACCTGTCGGCGACGGACTACGACCCGGACGGCAAGAAGTTCACGGTGGTGCGCGGAAAGCTGAGGTACTACGAGATCCAGATCGGGCACCGCATCGGCTATGTGCGGGCCGACGATGTGCGGGTGACCGGCTCCGGTTCGTGATCCGGGCGCATCCCGCGGCAGCCGGAGCCGCCCCCTCCCCGCGTGCGGAGGGGGCGGCTCACTGCTGGAACATCTCGGCGGGCAGCGGCTTGAGCAGCGCGTAGAGGTCGTTGGTGATGGGGCGGTCCCAGCTGGCGATCGTGACGAGCACGCCGTCGCTGCGGTCGAACTGCACGCAGGAGATGCGGTCTTCGGAGCAGCTGATACGGCGCACGATCAGGAGGTTGTCCTCGTGCATCACCGGGTCGTCCTCGACGCCGACGACCTCGACCGGCTCGTCGTTCTCCAGCGCGGCCATCAGCTGCGCCACCTCGAACGGCACCTGGCCTTCGGCCACTTCGCGGGCCGGTGACCCCTCCGGCAGGTTGCCGATGATCATCGCCGGGCCGCGGCCGCCGAACAGGTCGTACCGCAGGAACACGCCCTGACACGTGCCGTCCGGGGCGGGCAGCAGTCCGGCTCCCAGGTTGCCCGGCCAGTCGCTCGGGTCCATGGCCAGAACGTCGAAGTCGGGCCCGGCTGGCACGGCGGAGCTGCGGCGGCGGAGAAAGGACATGCGCCCATCGTACGTGCACCGATTCGGGCGCCCGCCGGGGCGGACCCGCGGGCGCAGCGCACGCACAGCGCACGTACGCGGAAGGTGCCGCCGGTCTGAGAGAGCGGGGCGAAAGCACGAGAGAGCCCGGAAGAAGAAACGAGCCGCCGGGGCGCCGACGGCTGGTAGGCTCCATCGTTTGAAGTGCCCAACTTCCTTTCACAGAGCCTCAGTTGAGGAGTTTAACAGGCATCATGGAGCAGCGTCAACAGCAGGTTCCGGAGGCGCCCGCGGACGGCGGTGCGGGCGCCCTGGCACAGGCCCTGCGCAGTGAACAGCGGTACGTGGACGGGCTCTACCGGCGGCTGGACGAGGAGCGTGCGGCGGCCGAGGCCGCACTGGCGGAGGTGCACGCACGCGGCGGCGACGGCGGCACCCGGCAGAACCTCGTCGAGCGCGAGGTCGGGGCGTCCGAGCACGCGGCCCGGCTGGCACGGCTCAACTCCGCGGACAGCGGCCTGTGTTTCGGGCGGATCGACCACGCCGACGGGGAGGCGCTGTACATCGGGCGGATCGGGCTGCGCGGCCCGGAGCACGATCCGCTGCTGATCGACTGGCGCGCGCCCGCGGCCCGTCCCTTCTACGCGGCGTCGCCCTCCGCGCCCGGCACGGTCGTACGCCGCCGCCATCTGCACTCGGCCGGCCGGGCTCTCACCGGCATCGACGACGAAGTGTTCGACGCCGAGCGGCTCGGCGAGCGGGAGCGGCGCGAACTCGTCGGCGAGGCCGCGCTGTTGGCCGCGCTGCGCCGCGGGCGTACGGGCCGGATGACCGACGTCGTCGCCACCATCCAGAGCGAGCAGGACCGCGTCATCCGCTCCGGGCTGCCCGGGGCGCTGGTCGTACAGGGCGGTCCGGGCACCGGGAAGACGGTCGCCGCGCTGCACCGAGCCGCCTTCCTGCTCTACACCCACCGCGCGACGCTCGCCCGGCGCGGCGTGCTCATCGTCGGCCCCAACGCGGTGTTCCTGCGCTACATCGGCGAGGTACTGCCGTCGCTCGGCGAGACCGACGTGGTGCTGACGACGCTCGGCGGGCTGTTCCCCGGCGTACGCGCGGCGGGCGAGGACTCCCCGGAGTGCGCCGTCGTCAAGGGCGATCCGCGGATGGCGGAGGTGGTGGCCGGCGCGGTGGCCCTGCACCAGCGGGACCCGGAGGGCGAACTGGCCGTGCCGGTCGAGGACTTCGGCGTCGTCACGGTGCCGCGCGCCGCGTGCGTACGGGCGCGGGAGCGGGCGCAGGCGCTCGGCGATCTGCGCACGGCATCGCACCACTTGGGCCGCAAGCGCTTCGTCACCGACCTGCTGGCGGCGCTGGTGCGGGCGCGGGCCGAGGCGGTCGACCGGCCGCTGGACGAGGAGGAACTGCGGTACGGGCCGGGCGAGTTGTGGCGGCAGCCTGCGGTACGGGAGGCGATCGACGCGCTGTGGCCGCCGCTGACGCCGCAGCGGTTGGTGGCGCGGCTGCTCACCGACCCCGGATTGCTGCGCGACGCCTCGCGCGCGGCCGGCGGGCTGCTGACCGAGGAGGAGCAGGCGGCGCTGCTGCGGCCGCCGGGCAGGGCGCGGGAGTGGACGGTCGGCGACGTACCGCTGCTGGACGAGGCGGCGGAACTGCTCGGCGAAGACGACTCGGCGCAGCGCGCCCGCGAGCGTGCCGCGCAGGCCGAGCGGGAGGACGAACTGCGGTACGCGCAGGGCGTGTTGCAGATCCTCGACCTGGAGGAGTCGGGGGTCGATCCCGTGCAGCTGGCCACGGCGCACACCGACCAGGGCCCGGTGCGCAGTACCGCGGACCGGGCGGCGGCGGACCGCGGCTGGGCGTACGGGCACGTGATCGTCGACGAGGCGCAGGAGCTGTCGCCGATGGCGTGGCGGACGGTGATGCGCCGGGTGCCCGGCCGGTCGATGACGATCGTCGGGGATGTGGCGCAGACCGGCAGCCCGGCGGGCGCGCGCTCCTGGGCGCAGGTGCTCGACCCGTACCTGCGGGGCCGCTGGCGCGAGGAGCGGCTGACCGTCAACTACCGCACGCCGTCCGAGGTGATGGAGCCCGCGGCGCGGGTGCTGGCGGAGGTCGCTCCGGAGCAGGAGCCGCCGGAGTCGGTGCGCGCGGAAGGGGTGGCTCCGCGGACGGTGCGGGCGCGGCCCGGGTCCGGAGGGCTGACGTCCGCGGTGGCCGGGGCGGTGGCGGAGGAGCTGGCGGGTCTGCGTGCGGACGGCGGCGGCCGGCTCGCGGTCATCGCCCCGTACGCACTCCTGCCCGCGCTCGCCGCGGCGCTGCCGGAGGCCGCGGCGGACGAGCGCGCCCGCGGCGGTGCGGACGGCGGCGCGGCACTGGACGCGGAGGTGGTGCTGCTAGGAGTGGCGGGTGCGAAGGGGCTGGAGTTCGACCGCGTGGTGCTGGCCGAACCGGCCGCGATCGTGGACCAGTCGCCGAACGGCGGCCACGACCTGTATGTGGCGATCACCCGCGTCACCCGGCGGCTGACGGTCGTGCACGGGCGGGAGCTGCCGGCTGCGCTGCGGGGCTGACGTACGGGCCGGGCCCGACTCCCGTACGCACGGGGCCGGTTCGGCGGCTCGCCGGCGGCCCCGGGACCTCACAGCAGCGCGGCGCCGTCGAAGAGGCCGAGCCGTTCGCGGTACAGCTCGACCGGCACTCCGTTGGGGTCCTGGAGGTACAGGCTCTCGTGCACGCCGCGGTCCGGGCCCCGGTAGGCGATGCCGGCCTCGTCGAGGGCGCGGCGTGCGGCGCTGTGCTGCTCCGCGTCCATGGACAGCGCCAAGTGCTGTACGCCGCCGAGGGTTTCGCGGAACGCCGGGTGCGGGTGGCCGGGGAAGTCGAAGAAGCCGAGCAGGTTGTGGTTGCCGAGGTCGAAGAAGAAGTGCGTGGAGCCGCGGTAGTCGCGGTTCTCCACCAGCTCGACGAGCGGGAAGCCGAGCAGCTCCTGGTAGAAGCGGATGGTCTCCTCCACGTCGCGGCAGATGAAGGCGACGTGGTGGATGCCGCGGGCGGTGGTGGCCCGGCGGGCGGGCCGCTCGCGCAGATAGCGGGACCGCAGCTGTTCGCGCCGTGCCCGCACCGCGTCCAGTTCCGCTCCTTCCGGCTCGGGCATGGCCGCCGCTCCCTCCTGACTGATTTGGTGTTCAACAATCACTGTAGAAGGAGGCGGCGGCCACGGACAGCCCGCCGGGCCGCGCAGCTGAACTCCCCTCCCCCGGCGGCCGGTTACGGCGCCTGCGCGGGCGGACCGCCGGAGCCGTCCGGGTCAGTACGGTCCGGGTCCGTACGGTCCGGCCCCCGGGTCCGTACCCGGGGACCGTGGCCGCGCCGGTGGCCCCACCGTTGCCGCGCCGGACGTCCCGTACGGAAGAACGGAATCGGCCCGGTGCCCGGTGTCCGCCGCCCGATCCGGGCACGCGCGGCGTCCACTGCGGCCGGGCCGGCGCCGGCCCGGCTCGCGGCGACGCCGACCGCCCACCCTGGAAAGGGAGTTGACCGGCGGCCGCGGGCGGCCGCCGTCCGGCCGCAGCCCGCGGCCCGGTAACCGGGTGAGCCCGGGTGGTGCCCGGTGCGCGGGCGTCCGTAGGCTGCCAACCGGCGCGCACAGGACCAGGACACACGGAGGCTGCCATGCGGATGCTGATCAACGTGCCGGAGAGGGTCGTCGAGGACGCGCTGCGCGGCATGGCCGCCGCCCATCCGGAACTGACCGTCGACGTGCCGAACAGAGTGGTCGTACGCCGCGACGCCCCGGTGACCGACAAGGTCGGGCTGGTCTCCGGCGGCGGGTCCGGGCACGAGCCGCTGCACGGCGGCTTCGTCGGCCCCGGCATGCTGGACGCGGCCTGCCCCGGCGAGATCTTCACCTCTCCGGTGCCGGACCAGATGGTGCGCGCCGCGGCCGCCGTGGACAGCGGCAAGGGCGTGCTGTTCGTGGTGAAGAACTACACCGGGGACGTGCTCAACTTCGACATGGCCGCCGAACTCGCCGAGGACGAGGGCGTCGAGGTCGCGAAGGTGCTGGTGCAGGACGACGTGGCCGTCCAGGACAGCACGTTCACGGCCGGGCGGCGCGGCACCGGCGGCACGCTGTTCGTGGAGAAGCTGGCGGGCGCGCTCGCCGAGGAGGGCGCACCGCTGGAGCGGGTGGCGGCGCTCGCCGCCCGTGTCGCGGACTCCTCGCGCAGCTTCGGGGTCGCGCTGGACGCGTGCAGCACGCCCGCCAAGGGCGGCCCCACCTTCGATCTGCCGCCCGGCGAACTGGAGTTGGGCATCGGCATCCACGGCGAGCCGGGGCGCGAGCGGCGCCCGATGATGACCTCCGGGGAGATCGCGGACGTCGCCGTCGACGCGGTGCTCTCCGACCTCCAGCCGCAGGGCCCGGTACTGGCGCTGGTCAACGGCACCGGAGCGACCCCGCTGATCGAACTGTACGGATTCTGCGCGGAGGTGCAGCGGGTGCTGGAGGAACGGCGGGTGCCGGTGGCCCGTACGCTCGTCGGCAACTACGTCACCTCGCTGGACATGGCCGGCGCCTCGGTGACCCTGTGCCAGGCGGACGAGGAGATGGTGCGGCTGTGGGACGCTCCGGTGCGTACGCCGGGGCTGTCCTGGGGCGGCTGACCGGCGGCCCGCCGGCTCTCCGGCCGGCCGAACCCACTTATGCGGAAGGGGAGTTGACGTGACCGCCGACCCGAACCAGGAGCTGGACGCGGACCTCGCCGTCCGCTGGCTCACCGCCTGCGCCGCCGCCGTCGACCGCGAGGCGGCACGCCTCACGGACCTGGACGCCGCGATCGGCGACGCCGACCACGGCAGCAACCTCCAGCGCGGCTTCACGGCCGTCGTGTCCGCACTCGGCGAGGAGCCCCCGGCGACGCCCGGCGGCGCGCTGATGCTAGCCGGACGCCGGCTCGTCTCCAGCGTCGGCGGCGCCTCCGGTCCGCTGTACGGGACGCTGCTGCGGCGCACCGGCAAGACCCTCGGCGACGCCGAACGCGTCGGACGGCGACAGCTGGCCGACGCGCTGCGCGCGGGCGTCGACGCGGTGGCGCAGCTCGGCGGCGCCGCGCCGGGCGACAAGACGATGCTGGACGCGCTGTATCCGGCGGTCGATGCGCTGACCGGCGGGTCCGGCGGCCCGGGCGGACCGGAGGTTTCGGCCGCCGGTTCGTACGCCGCGGCACGCGACGCCGCCGGCGAAGGGGCGCGCGCCACCGTGCCGTTGCGGGCCCGCAAGGGGCGGGCCAGCTATCTGGGCGAGCGCAGCGAGGGGCACCAGGATCCGGGCGCCACGTCCTCCGCGCTGCTCTTCGAAG
>Ga0164243_10011103_pt1 | contig 12885 bp, 17 predicted proteins | sample OricompcompostOP_FD_108781 | JGI IMG/M metagenome (GOLD analysis project Ga0164243, IMG submission 108781) | Organic Plus compost microbial communities from Emeryville, California, USA - Original compost - Organic plus compost (OP) | ecosystem: Engineered > Solid waste > Mixed feedstock >...
AAGCGTGCCCTCGGTCGCCTCCACGTCGAGGTGCAGGCCGATCCGGAGCTTGCCGGCCAGGGCGTCGGCCCCCTCGGGCCCGATGGCGCGCAGGTGGTCGGCGATCAGGTCGAGACCAGCGCGCGTACACAGCGCATAGCCGTTGCGCCATTCCCAGAAGTCGACGGCGGGCCGGCCGAGCGCGCGGCTCAGCTCAGCGCCGACGTCGGCCAGGCCATCGATCTGGCGCTCCGCCGTCTGGCCGATCTGGTCGCCGACGGGCGCGAAGTAGTTCCTGTACAGGGTGGCCGCGCCGGCCGCGATCGAACATGCCGGACCTTGCGTTTTGTCGTGCTCGTACCTGGTGATGCCATCCTCAGGCCGCACCGACGGACCGACCATCTCCAAGCAGTTGAACTGGCTGGCGACCTGGAACAGCGCGCCGACGTACTCGGGTGCCTGGTGCATCTTGCGCACGTCGCCGGTCACGATCGAGACGCGCGCCCTGCCCGCTGCGCCACTGCCGGCGGCAACCCGCTCGCGCAGGTCGGCCAGCGGCGCCATCTCGAACGTGCCGATGCCGTAGGTCTTGCCGTTGACCTTTGACCGCAGCGTGGTGCCGTTCACCTCCAGCTGCGCGCGGGTGGTGACGTAGTCGGCTTCATTGAAGCCGGTGAGGCGCTCAAACCAGTTCATCTTTTCTTCGTGGTGATATGGGTCGGGATCAGGCGGCGCGCTGCAGCGCGTAGAGCTCATGCCAGACGCGATGCAGCACGGCCTCGCGCTTCGAGCCCTGCGTCTTGCGTACCTGGCTCTTGAAGTTGTCGTAGGCGATGGCCTCGATCGCCAGCGCCACCGCCGCGGCAACGGCGAGCCGCGGCGCCCGCGCTCGATACGCATAGTCAGTGCCCTTTGTTGCCTTGATGGGCCCCAAGGTAGGCAGGTACTTCGCGCGCAGAGCCTCCAGGTCGCCGCGCTGGCGGGCGCGCACAGTCAGCATGCCAGCTTCGGCATCGCCGGCCTTGGCGACGACAGAGAAGAAGCCGAACTCGGTGATGATCCACATGGCAGCCTCCTCAGTGCGCGATGGGCTTGCTCGGCGTCGCCGGCGCGGCGCGCAGGTCGAAGCCGGCGGCCATGAGCACCAGCGCGGCGCGGCGGATCTTGCGCGCATGGCTGGCGGCGACGGCCGGATCGGCGGTGATCGCCGCGCGGGTCTGCGCTTCGGTTTCGTGGCGGCGGTGGCCGAGGTACTGCACCACCAGCGCCTCGACGGCGTCGAGCATGGCTGGGTCGACCAAAGACATGATGTCGGCGGGCTTCATGCGGCGGCTCCTGCTCCATGGGCTGCTGCAGCACCGGCCTGGCGGCTGTAGCGTTTCGCCGTGGACTCGCTGATGCCCCAGTGCCGCGCCGTCTCACTGATGGAGGCGCCAGAGGTGCGGCGCCACTCGGCAACCGCGGCCGCATCGGCGCACGCGGGCCGGCCGAGGCTGGTCTTGCCGCGGTGGGTCAACCCGGTGGCGGCGAGCGATGCACGCGCGACGGCGCGGCCGGCTTCGGTCCGCTCGCGGATCCGGTCGCGTTCCATGTCGGCGAGCTGGGCCAGGATCGCGAGGATGAGCTCGCCGACGCCTTTGCCGCCGATGCGTCCGAGCCCATGCACTTCGATCGCCACGCCCTTCTCCAGCAGCCGTCGAACCGTGGTCTGCACATCGAGCGCGTCGCGGCCGAGCCGGTCGAGCGCGTACAGGTGCACCACGTCACCCTTCCGGGCATAGGCCAGCAGCGCAGCGAAGCCGGGGCGCTGCGCGGCGGGCACGGCGCCAGAAATGCCCTCGTCCTGAAACTCCTCGTCGAACTGACCGCCGAGGGCCGCGCGCTGCGACTCGACCGACTGCCCCGAAGACGAGACCCTGAAGTACGCGATGTTTGCCACGCTCACCCTTTCTAGGTCAAAAGATATGCGTGCATTGTGACCCTAGGTCAAAATCTGGTCAAGTTATCTTGTGGCCTATCCGTGGCGGGCTGCGATGGCCGGGCCGAAAGGTACAACTTGTCGTCCAGGTCGGGACGCCGCCGGTTCAGCGCGCATCGGCAAGCGCGGGCGACGCGGCCAGGCGTGGCCGGACGGTTGACGGCGCGGCCTTTCGAGCCGGGCCCCGCCCGCTGCAGGTCGGCCGCGTCCAGGGGACAACAGCGCCCGCGTCGTGGTGGCGCGTCTGGATGTGGGCGGCACCAAGTCGCGCGCCACGCGTGTGGGGCTACGGCTGCGCCATGACCGACCGCGGGCAACCACCAGCGCGCCGAGTGCACGGGGAGAAGGTGGTGAGTTCGAGCTGACGGCGCCCAGCGGCATCCAGCCTCGCGCGCCAGTTCGGCCGCCGGCGGCCTCGGCGAAAAGAAAACCGGCCAGCGGCCGGTCAAGGCGGCCCCAAGGGAGGAAGGAGAGGAAGCGGGCCGCGGGCGGATGGTACCAAGGGGATGCGCGTTGGGAGCGTGCCAGCAAGTCGCCCGCCCCTCTTTTCCCCCCAGCTACCCGCGCATGCCGGCTGTCACGAAGGTCTACCCGCCACTTCCCCCGGGTCTTCCCAAAAATGCGGTTCACCAACACCACTCGAAGGCACCGCATACAACCGCATCGTGCCAGCGCTTGCCTCACAGCACCTCGTCGTGCCACGTCGCCGTCCACTGGAGGCACGCATGACTGATCCCCGCGAAGAAAAATTTCTCGATGTTCGAGAGGTGGCAGCCCGCTACGACGGCAAGGTGTCCGTCAAGACCTTCAACAACATGCGCACCAAGGGTGGCGGCCCGCGGTACGTGAAGATCGGAGGCCGCGTGCTCTACCGCCTGTCCGACGTCGTCGCGTGGGAGAACTCGCGCACCGCGTGGGGCACCAGCGAGCAGGCTTCCCGGTAACTCGCAGCGGTGCCGCGGCTGGTGGCCTCGATGGCGGGCCATAGAGCTGCCGTCGGGCATTGTGGCACCTCCCCCCTTACCCTCACCGCGCGACCGACCTCACCATAGAGGCAGCAGGCGGCGCGGCGAGGGCGTCTCGGCAGGAGGTCGAGGTCACGCGCACGCGCGCGCAAGGAGGGTGGCTGAATGTGTACGGCGTCCACATTCTCACCCCCTCACCCATCGGCCCGATGGTGCGCGCCGATCCCCGGTTTAGGTTCCAAGGTGCCAAAGGTTCCATACTTTCCTATAGGCAATTGGACCCCTTGGTATGTAACATTGTTACAACTCTGGGTTACAAAGGCTCTACCAGCCCGATCTAAGTTCACCCCCTTATTCCTTGGAACCTTGGAACCTGAAACTTGCAAAACTCCTTACCAGGATTCGAGTTTCTCTAGGTTCCAAGCATAGGTTCCAACTAGGTTCCAAGGTACCAACTCACCAAGAAATCGGCTGTATTTGGAGCCTGCATGCAGTGTCTCTCGTCGGTCGCTACACCGGCGACTGCCGAACCTGGGGCGCGAGGCGGCGCGGGCCTGGCGCGCGCGACCACTATGTAGGTGCCAGGAGCGGTACACCTTGGCACCTACTCCCCTCATGGACCGGGCAACAAAAAGCCCGCCGAAGCGGGCTCTGAGGCGCGGGCGGGAAGCCGGCTCACATCATGAACTTGCCGTGGTCGGCGTAGCCCAGCGGGACGACGTCTAGGGCGGCCACCTTCTCGATCAGCTCGCGGCGGCAGGTCAGGGCCGGCATCCCCCTGCTGCGCTGGAGCCACGCGCCATCGCGCCGTTCGAGCCAACCGAAGGCGAAGGCATCGCCGGCGCTGAAGCCCGCGTTGCCCGCGCGGATGAATGCGTGGCCGTCCTTCGGGTACAGCGCGCAGTGGATGCTGATCTCTCCCCAACCGGCGTCGTCCAGGTAGGCTGCCGCCGGCATGCCGCCGAGCTCGAAGTCGAATACGACGCCGCAGGTATCCCAACGCTCCTCACGGCGATCCTTCTTCTTGCCCGGCCAGTAGTCCTCGCCCTCCCGCAGGCCGATCAGGCGGCGCTCGATCGCAGTGTTGATGGCGGCGACCATCAGGTTGCGCCAGGCGCGCGAGCGGGTGGTCTTGTAGTGGGTGGCGGTCTCCTTCATGAGCTCTCCTTTCATCAAAACCTTAGACCCGCGCGATGAGCAGCGGCGGCACCTTGTACGCCTTGTTGCCGTTGTACGGCGACGGCTCGCCGAAGTGCTTGCGCATCGGCTTTCCGGATTCGTTCAGCTGCTTTTTGTTGGGGTTGAGGTACCCCAGTTCTTGCAGCACCTGAGTCGCCGTCAGGCGGCGTCGCGTCGGATGGGCGAAGTCGTACTTGGCGGAAATCAGCTCATCGACCGGGTCTGCCTGTTCGTGCCTCGCGTTCGAGGCCTCAAGCATCGCCTCCTCATCGCGATCCAGCCACCAGCGCTCATCCGCCTGAAACCAGGTGAAGACCTCGGCCCAGACCTGCTGCATGTCGATGCCGTGGGCGTGGTTGATGCCCACGACGGGGATCGTCCACCAGCGAACATTGCCCGTGTCGTCGGCCAGGAACGCCTCTGGGTTCACGCTCGCGAAGAACACCGTGCGCCGCTGAAACTTCTCCTCAGTGCGCCCCCATGGGCGGCGGAACTGGTCGACGTCCTGGCTGATGAATCCCTTCAGGCGCGCGATGTCGGTTTTGCGGAGCGTGCCGTCCAGCTCGCCGAGTTCAACAAGCCAGTGCGACACAGCGCTGATGACCGTGTCCTTGTCCTTGGGGTCGATGTGGGCGTCGACCTTCACCAGGTCGCGCAGCGCTGACGGCATCAGGGACCGGAACCAGGACGTCTTTCCCAGCGACTGGTGGCCCTGAAACACCAGGACACCCTTTGACCAGAACCCCGCCGGCTTCGCGGCGGCTGCGACGGCGGAAATCAGCCAGCGGCGCATCAGCAGCGCCAGCAGCGCACGATCAAACCCCGGCTTCGTCTCCACCGTCGCCAGCAGATCATCGAAACGCGAGACGCCATCCCACGGATTCGCCGTGATGAAGTCCATCACCGGGTTGTGCGGGTTATCGTCGCCAATACTCAGGAGAAATGGCTGGGCATCCGTCTTCGCCAGGTAGTTGAGCGCGCACAGGCTGATCACGGTGTCGACGGACTTGGACTTCACGTTGTCGCGGGTGCCGGACTGCCCCGGGTGGTTGACCAGCAGCTCTTTGCGGATCACGTCGTAGCGGACCGTGAAGCCGTAGTTGCGGAGGAGGTGGCGCAGGTTGGGAATGGTGTTCAGCGGCTTGAGCTGAGGATTCAGGTGCGGCCACGCCATTTGGGGGACCGGATCCATGTCGTGCACGTCGAGCACCTCCTGCGCGACCAGTACGGCCGCCGGCGGAGACAGCGTCGCGGCACCTCCTTCATCTGCCGGCACCTCCATCGCCAGCCGCTGCAGTTCAGCGGCTGTGCCGCCGCCGTTCAACCAGCCGACCACACTGCCGCCCGGCTGCAGGCCCGGGAGACACAGAACGCGAATCTCTGCGGCGATGCCGCGCAGCTTCCACAGGACCATGCGAGCGTGGTCATGGCCGGCCTGGCTGTTTGCCGGCAGGATGACCACCCGGCGGCCAGCGAAGTGCGGCGTGAGCTTGCTGGCCCACATGCCAGGGCCGCCCGAGCTACAGGTAGCCACCAGCCCCAGCTTCGCAAGCGCGTCGGCGTCTTCCTCTCCCGCGCAGACGTAGACGATCGCGTCGGGGTTCGCGAGCATCTGAGGCAGACGATAGGGCACTCGCTCAATGCCCTTAGTTCCCCACGTCCAGCCGCCATGACCATCGGGGCGGCATTCGCGGAAGGTGTTGGGCGCGAGGCGGCGCACCCGAAACAGGATCACACCGTTGGCGTCGAGATAGTCGTAGGCCTTCTCGAGGCTCGACTTGCCTTGCTGACCCTGCCTGTCTGCCTGCGGCTCGACGAGCTCTGGCGCGGCCGCGGCCTGCTCCTCCGGCATCTTCCCCCGGATCGCGCCATCGACCACCGCGCGCACGGCGTCGTCGTCGCGGGCCAGGTGCAAGTCGTTCACGTCGGAGCCGATCGGCAGGTCTTCCGGCAGCGGCGCATACCAGCAGCCCAGGCGCGCCGCGATGCGGGCGGCATCGGCCTCCTTGCCGCGGTCGGCCACGATGACCGGGATGGCGCCTGCTTCCTGCACGGCGGCGGCGGCGACCTCGATGTTGCCCGCGCTGAACGACACCACGGCCGGGCTGCCGGTGACGATGTTCATGCTCCAGGCGTGCCCGATGCCTTCGACGATGAAGGCCTTCTCGCCCTTCTTCAGCTCGCCCACTGTGAACGTGTAGCCCTTGATCGGCGCCGGCGCGTTCAGCTTCTCGCCCTTGTTCGGACCGATGAACTGGATGGACATCACGTCGCCGGAGTTACCCACACCAGCGTAGGCCGGCACCATCAGCCAGCCGTCGAGGCTGTGATCCTTGAATGCCGACCAGCCGCGCAGCGGCCACGACACCGAGCGCAGGCCATCAGCTTTGCCCTGCTTCTTGATGACGTAGTCGTTGTCGACGGGGTCTGGCGCCCCACTGCGCCAATGGTCGCGGACATCCGCCAGCCGGCGGGCATCCTCAGCATGTTGCCGGGCAGACTCCTCGACCTGCCGTCGCTGGCGATCGGCCTGCGCCGCCTTGTGCGCCTCGATCTCGGCCTTGGTCCACTTCTTCCCGGATGCTGACGGCTTCCAGCCAGCCTCCTTTGCCCAACCGAACAGCGAGGCGATGGTGCGCTTGCCCTCGGCCTTGATCGACTTCCAGGTCGAGGCCGCGTCCTTCTGGTTGTACTTGTCGCTCTCGCGCGACCACTGGTCCCAGACATCGAATCCAGCGTCGCCGAGTTCATTCTTGATGCACATGCCAACCTGTACCCACTGGTGGCGGTCGCAGCTCGGGTCCAGGAAACTCAGCGCATCGCGCACGCGATCGGCGTCGACGGGGCCATCGCTGTAGGCCTGCGCGTCGCGCTTGGTCGTGGTCCTGGTCGGCGCCACGGGTACCGCAGCCGGTGCTGCAGCAGGAGCAGGTGCAGCAGCGGCAGCAGGCGCCGGCGTGGTCGGTGCCGCAGATGCGGGCGCGGTGGGCTCGGCCTGCGCATGTCCCTGCGTCTCGACGGTCTCAGCCACGCCATCGGCGGCTGCATCACCTCCCTGCCCCTGCTCGCCGTCGCCGGCATGCTGGGGCGCGTCTACCGGCGCCTGCTCGGCGGCGTCGGGGCTGGAGCTGGCCTCCTTGGGCTTCGGAGCGTTATCGCCAGCCGGGCTCTTTGCGCCATCAGTTCTCGGCTTCTCCTTCTTCCACACCCCACGCGTCTTGATCATGTCGAGCAGCGCGGCGCCGTCGGCTTTGTCACCATTGAGCCATTCCGCATCGGCCACAGGCACGACCTTAAGGCTCGATGCCACGCCAACGGCGTACTCCGCGAGTTCCTCGACCTGATCGGCGGCAGCCACGGCAGCAATGCTGCGGCCAGAGAGCGATTTCCAGTTGGTTGCGTCAGGATTCACGGGCGCGACCGCAACAAGGAGGTCACCGAGAACCTTCTCGGCGTCCTGCGCTTTCTTCATCGAACGAAAAAGGACAACCTGCTTCTTGGGGAACTTGGCGAGCCGATCAGCGCCGTAGAGCTCTCCGACCTCCCTCTCGCCTTCGTTGCCAGCGGCCGGCGCCGTGGGCGTGGCCGGTGCAGTAGCAACTGGCGTCGGCGGCGGCACGCTGGGCTCGGCGAAGAACGCCGCGTAGGCCCTGTCGTCAATAGGCGCCCGCGCTGTCATCGCGCCCCCCCATGCAGCGGGCCATGACCGGCGGCACATCAACGACGAGCGCCACGGCCGACGCGCCGACCAGGGCGGCCCAGCAGATGTACGCAACAACGCACAGGCGGGCGAGAGTGCTGCTTTTCACCCAGCAGCGGGGCGCCTTAAGTTTTTCCATTTGGCTTTCCAGTCACACAGGAAAGCCACCACGTGCTAAAATTAATTCGCTTTCCAGTCAGCCGTACTACGTGGCGGCGAATTCAAGACCCCGGCTGACTCCCGGGGTTTTTTTTGACTACACCGCCATGGCGGCGACCTGTCCGGTTGCCAGCGCCTCGAGCGACTCGCCGGTAATCCGGACGCAGCCGGGACCGATGATCACCTTCTGCAGCTTCCCGGCCTTGACCAGGTTCCAGACCGTGCGCTCGCACACGTCGAGCCGCTCGGCGGCCTTGGAATAGCGCACGAGAGGCAGAGGGGTTTTCGCGGGTTCAGGCTTTTTCATTGCTGTACCTCGTAAATTAGGGTGCCGGCCGAGTATGAGGATCACGACTTGGTGGCCTGCCGGATTTTTCTTTAATTTTCCGGTTTGGTGCGGCGCGTCGATCGCGATACGGCGATTACACCGTCCTTCGCAGAGCGTCGCAAATTGCAGAAAATCACTGGGCTACTCGAAATTACCCGACTACACCCAATTCTCTGCGGGCCAAATTTCCAGAATTCCTTACGTCGCAATGGAATTCGGCATTTGTACAATTAGAAACACTTTTCTTTGGCGTGCTGGCTCAGCAGCAGCACCTTGCCCGCGTGTGCGGATAGAAGTTGCCGCTGGTCTCATCCTCGATCTCGTGAACGAGCTACTGCGTGGTGTTCCTTTCGCTCAGGTGGCGATGGGGCGCGCGTCGGCGGCCACCGGGGCGCCAGCCGTGGTCATGGGCTGCGCACCAGGCGCGCCAACAGCAGCCCCGCTCATGCCGCCGCTCCCTCCATGTCCGCGCCGCTCGCGCGCCGCCGGCCCTCCACCCAGGCCAAGGCCCGCTCGCGGGCGAGATTCAATGCGGTCATGCGCTCATGGCTGCCGTCGCGGTCGGGGTGCGCCTTGGCCGCCAGGCGCCGGAAGGCGCGCTCGACGTCTTCCCGGCCGAGTTCGACTACGTCCTGCAGTTCCAGCACGACCCGCCAATCATGCTCGGCTGCTGGCGCCGGCACGGCGATGAAGCCGCTGAAAGCCCGCTCCAGTACGGCCGCACCTCCATGCCGCTCGATGGCGCGCATGGCTTCGATGGTGGCCGCCAGGGCGGCGATGTTCTGCTCGACCTTGGTGTAGCGGTCGATCGCCATGCAGCGGGGCGCCTTCGCCCATGGGTCGGACCAGTACACCGCCGCGCCCGGGTCTTTCGGCTGGGTCTGGCCGGATCGCGGCAGGCCATCCAGGCGGAGCTGCAGGTTCGTGGACAACACGATGTCGTCGTCGCGCACGCCCATGCGGCCCAGCTCCTGGCGGAGGCGAACCGTGGCGGCGTGGATCGAGATGTGCTCGGTGTGGCGCCAGCCGCTCATGACGTTGGTTTTCGTCGTGCCGAAGCGGCCGACACTGCGGCTCTCAACCGGCGTACGCTTCCACCCGGCCGGCCAGGTAAGCGGGTAGGCGGTACCCGCGCTCATGCTGCCGCCTCACCGCGCTCCATCGTAGCGACCGATTCCTCAACGACGAGGACGGTGCGGCTCCCGAGCTTCAGACCGCGCAGGCGGCCGGTGCGGACAAGATGGAGGACCATCTTCTTCGTGGTGCGCAGGCGCTCGGCCGCTTCGGTTGGCCGCAGCAGCGCCATCTTGGGCGCGGGCGCAGTGGTGGTGGTTGAGGCGTTCATCAATGCTCCATCGCGGCCGACTGGCCGCCGTGGGTCAGCATTGAAATCGAAGACTCAGGCCTCGCGCGGATGGCCCCGCGTGGCATCTGCGTACTATGTGCGCCCTAAGTTCAGAAACGGCCGGAGAACCCGCGCCGACAAAGGAAGGTCAATCTGACTGTTAGTCAGATGTTCTCTGCAGCGTCGTCGCATCGTCGCCACGGTGCCGCCCCTCGCCGGCCTGGCGCGCGTCATCCGCGCCGTTCGCAGGCACCGGCTTGTCCCTGATGCGGCGCCGCTCCACCGCCGTGAGCCTCGCCACCGACCAGTCGACGCCAGGCACCGACGCCATCAAGCGCTTGAGCTCGGCGTCGGCCTCCCGTTGGTCGCGGGCCGTGCTGAACACCATGGTGCGGCCCGGATCCTGCGGCGGAAAGCCCGGCACGCTGACCAGCAGCGTCGCCGTCTTCCGCGATCCGCCGCTGCCATTGCTGGCGCCAGCCTTGCGCGCTGCATCCAGCACCTCGGGATCGGGCTGCCAGCCGTCGGGCATGGGCTTGCGGCCCAGCTCGTAGACGCGCGCCGCGCCGCGCTGCAGGAAACCGGCCTTGCGCATCGCGCGTGTGGTCTCCCATAGCACCGGGCCGCCGACGCCAACGCGCTGCCCCAGCTCACGCATGGTGGCCGGCACGGCACCAAGGATGGCGCGCGGTAGGTCGGTGGGCTCAACCATCGGCATCTCCAGCTGGCGCGGCCTGCCGCTCGATGACCACCACCGTACCCTCTGCGTCGCCGCCGCGTGACGCCCGATCCAGGCCGTAGGCGCGCGTCTCGCCGGCCTGGATCATCGTGATGGTCTCCGCCATCACCTTCGCCAGCCGCGCCTTGTCGAGGCTTTCTTCTTTCATGGCCTCGTAGGCGATCTTCCGCGGCGCCGACCACTCGACGCGATGCCGGCGCAAAACTTCAGCCCTCACCTGGATCGCGTTCATCTCAGCGACCTCCTCGGCGATGGCGTGCTCCTGCTCGGCGCTCACCTCGGGCCCCAACTCGGTCGCCCTGACCTTGAAGCTGTTCGCCAGCTCGCCGGCGCGGCCGGAAAGCGCGGGTGGCATGTGCTTCGCAGCGCGCCAGGGATGCCCAGCCTTCGCGGCGTCCGACTTCCAACGCCTCAGAGTGCCTTCATGCACGCCCATCTCGTGCGCGATTTCATTGCACGTCACACCGGGCTTCGATTCAAAAATCGCCCGCGCGGCCGCCCGGTGCTCGGGGCCGAACTCGGTCTTCGCGTACCGGCCGCCGCGCTCGCTGGGCTTTTTCGGTCTAGAGGCCATCATGGTGCTCCTCGTTCGCTGTCTGCGCCGCAGGCCCGGCATCGGCACCGCCAGCGTCCCCCCGGCTTCAGGATGGCCTCGACCTGGCCTTGTGTGCAGGTGCCGCATGCCCACGCAGTAGGCGTCCACGTGTTGGCGACTTCGTGAGCCAGGTCGGGATTGCCGTTGAGGACCGCGGCCGCGGTGTCGACTTCGAGGGCCATCACCTGCTGCCGCACCTTTGCGATGCGCCATCCACTGCCCTGCGGCTCACCTTCACAGCACCAGGCGTGCCGCTCCAGCGCGTCGCCGCGCCGGCGCTCAAGCACCAGACCGGCGGTGCCGCAGTTCGTGCACACGTGCTCGAACTCCCGTGTCGTCTTGTTCCAACTCGTGGGGCGCCGCTCGGCGGCCAGCCGCGCACCATCGGGCAGATCACGCAGCACGCGCCCCAGCGCCTCGGCGCCGTGCATCGCGTACACCAGCCGGTGCTCGACCCGGCCGCCGGCATGCTGGAGCGCGATCTCGATGTCATGGGGAGGCCGGTACTCGCTCGGCACCTTGCCCTTGGCGTTGCGCTGCTTGACCCATTCGTACTCGCGGTTTTTACAGCCGACGCAGACGATGCCGCCGACGAGGCGAAGGTCGCTCCTGCCGCAGCGCATGCATTCGCCGAACATCCTCGCGCCGCGGTTCCGGCGCGCTGGCGCAAGTGCCCCTGGGTTGTGGTCTGCGTGATGCAGACGCCCAAGCTCGCACTCGTGGCACGCCTCCCCGGGCCCTGCGGCGCTCCAGCGGGCGGCGCAGGCGGTAGTCGAGATGGCTGATGCACGCAATGGCTCGCAAGCGAAGTGCCGCTGGCCCGGCACCAGGTCGCGATAGAGCGGCCGCTCGATCATTGGCTGTCCGCCTTGCTCGCTTCCAGGGCCTCCAACTCGCGCAGTGCGGCCCACACGCCGAGATCGATGACGGTCCCCATGGGCCGCCTGTAGTCGCGTGACAAGTTGCGCAGGCGCTTCGCGGTGTCACTGGTGACGGCAACAGTGATCGTCGTTTTTTCTTGCTGGGCAAGGTGCTCGCGATACTTGGCCTGTCTCTGCGCGGCGGTTTGCGGCGGGGGCTTGTCCTGCATGCTGGCGCGTCACTTAGTTGCGTTGCTGTGCCGCCCATCTTGCTGTCACGAATCACTTGTTGCGTGACTTGTGATTGCTCGCGGCATCTTCGGAACGGCGCCGCGTCGATGGAGAAATGATGCCGCGCGCCAAGAAGGACCGCGTGATGCCGCACCTGGTGCGCGCGCAGAACGCCCTCCGACGCGAAGATGACGCCTACCTCGCCGGGCTGCTCGAGCAGGCCATCGTGCACCGCACCGCTACCATCGCCAGCGGCATGCCCCGCACCAAGGGGCCGCCGCTCGACAAGCGGGTTGCCAAGGCGCTCAAGTACATGATCGACAATATCAGCGACCGGCGCCTGACCCTCGCTGACCTCGCCAGCGCTGCGGCCATGTCCGTGTTCCACTTCGCTCGCGCCTTCCGCGACGGTGTCGGCGTGCCGCCGCGGACCTACCTGCGGCAGCGGCGCCTCGAACTCGCCAGGGAGCTGCTCGCCTACCGCCAGGGCATGCCGATCGCCGCCGTGGGGCTGGCGTGCGGCTTCTCCACCCAGTCGCACTTCACCGCCGCGTTCACGGCCGAGTACGGCATCTCGCCGGGCAAGTTCCGCAAGCAGGCGGCCCAGCAGCAGGGCCGGCCGTAAGGGTGGTCTCCCCTGCCCGTTCCACAAGAACCCACGATCAATCCTCTAGTCCCGGTAGCAGCGGCGCGCTACATTGCACTCGCCATGCACAACTCCAACAACATGGCCTTGGCGAGCCTCCCCCCGGCAGATGCGCCATGGCCCGAGCTCGAGCGTTTCTGCCAGCGCATCGCCGGTGCCGGCGGCGACGCCAGGCTGGTGG
>Ga0164243_10011106_pt1 | contig 12881 bp, 11 predicted proteins | sample OricompcompostOP_FD_108781 | JGI IMG/M metagenome (GOLD analysis project Ga0164243, IMG submission 108781) | Organic Plus compost microbial communities from Emeryville, California, USA - Original compost - Organic plus compost (OP) | ecosystem: Engineered > Solid waste > Mixed feedstock >...
CGACCCGACGACCGACTCGTTCCTCGTCGTCCTCGGCAACTCCGTGCATCCCGTGCGCAATTGGCGGTCCGGGTCGGCGCCCCGGGTCGCCGCGGGCAACAACATGGCGCGCGCGGTGCCGGTGCGCCCGCCCCACGGCCGTACCGCCTGGTTCTCGGGGATGGCCAGCGCCACGACCGCCACGCTCGCGCTCCCCGCGCTCGACACCTCGCGTGGCGGCGCCCGGCTGACCTGCGCCGTCTGGTGGGACACCGAGCCGGCGGCGGACGTCCTCGCGCTGGAGACGTCCACGGACGAGGGCGCCACCTGGCAGCCGCTGCCCTTCACGACCGCGCCCAGGGGCGACGGGGACGAGGAGCACCCGGCGGGCACGGCCAGCGGCTGGTCGGGGCGGACCTGGCACCGGCTGACCGCGCCGCTGCCGGCCGACCCCGCGCTGCGGGTGCGCTGGCGCTACACCACCGACCGGCTCTACGTGGGCCGGGGCGCGTACGTGGACGGGCTGCGGGTCGAGAGAGCGCACCGCGTCCTGTTCGACGAGTCCCGGCCCGCGGACGCCGCACGGCTGACGGCCAACGGCTGGACGGCGTCCGCGGACTGACGCTCCCTCACGAACCGTCGCCGGCCTCCAGCACGGCCATCGCCGCGTTGTGCCCCGGCACCCCGCTCACCCCTCCCCCGCGCACGGCGCCCGCCCCGCACAGCAGGACGTTCGCGTGGCGGGTCTCCACGCCCCAGCGGCCGGTCGACTCGCCGGCGTACGGCCAGGACAGGTCCCGGTGGAAGATGTTGCCGCCGGGCAGCCGCAGGTCGCGTTCCAGATCGAGGGGCGTCTTCGCCTCGATGCAGGGGCGTCCGTCGGCGTCGGTCGCCAGGCAGTCGGCGAGCGGTTCGGCGAGATGGGCGTCCAGCTGGGCCAGCGTGGACTTCAGCAGGTCCTCGCGGACCACGTCGTTGTCCCGCTCGAACAGCCGGGCGGGGGTGTGCAGGCCGAAGAGGGTGAGCGTCTGGTAGCCCCGCTCGACGAGATCCGGCCCGAGGATCGTCGGGTCCGTCAGCGAGTGGCAGTAGATCTCCGACGGCGGCGCGGCGGGGAGCTCCCCGGCGGCGGCCTGGGCGTGGGCGGCGGCGAGCTGGCCGTAGCCCTCGGCGATGTGGAAGGTGCCGGAGAACGCCTCACGGGGGTCGACGGAGGTGTCGCGCAGCCGGGGCAGCCGCTTCAGCAGCATGTTGACCTTCAGCTGGGCGCCCTCGGCGGGCTCCGGGGCCGGGTCGCCGGTGAGGGCGGCCAGCTCCTGCGGGGAGGCGTTCACCAGGACGTGGCGGGCGGCGGCGACGCCCTCGCCGTCCGCGGTGCGATAGGTGACCTCGGCGGTGCGCCCGTCGGTGTCGACGCGGACGGCCTCGTGGCCGGTGACCAGGTCGGCGCCGGCCGCGCGGGCCGCCTCCGCGAGCGCGTCGGTGAGCGCGCCCATGCCGCCGACGGGGACGTCCCAGTCACCGGTGCCGCCGCCGATCACGTGGTAGAGGAAGCAGCGGTTCTGCTTCAGCGAGGGGTCGTGCGCGTCGGCGAACGTGCCGATGAGGGCGTCCGTGAGGACGACGCCCCGCACCAGGTCGTCCGAGAACCGCTCCTCGATCGCGACCCCGACCGGCTCCTCGAAGAGCATCCGCCAGGCGTCGTCGTCCGCCACCCGTCGGCGCAGCTCGTCCCGGCTCGGCAGGGGCTCGGTGAGGGTCGGGAACACCCGCCGGGCGACCTCGCCGGTCAGGCCGTAGAAGCGCTGCCACGCCTCGTACTCGCGGTCGCCGCCGGTCAGCCGGGCGAACGCCTCCCGGGTGCGCTCCGGCCCGCCGCCGACCAGTAGCCCGGTGGGCCGCCCGTCCCGCTCGGCCGGCGTGTACGAGGAGACGTCCCGCTTGCGGACCCGGAAGCTCAGCCCCAGATCCCGGACGATCTTGTCGGGCAGCAGGCTGACCAGGTACGAGTAGCGCGACAGCCGGGCGTCGACCCCGGCGAAGGGACGCGTGGACACGGCGGCCCCGCCCGTGGTCCCCAGCCGCTCCAGCACCAGCACGGACCGTCCGGCCCGGGCCAGATAGGCGGCGGCGACCAGGCCGTTGTGCCCTCCGCCGACGATCACGGCGTCGTAGGTGCGCTGTCCCGGGCGTGCGTCGTGTGCAGGCATGGTCCTTGGTAACACGGGGTGATCCACTGCGGCCAGGGCTGAGCGTTGTCCGGGTCAGCTCCCGCCGGCCACCCGCTGCCGCCGCAGCGCCGCCACCCGCCGGTACAGCTCGGCCGCCTCGGCGGCGCGGCCGAGCTGGTCCAGGCAGTGGGCCTCGTCGGTGCGGCTGGCGAGGGTGTCGGGGTGGCCTGCGCCCAGGACCCGTTCGCGGGCGGCGGCCACCCGCCGGTACTCGGACAGCGCGTCCGGCCAGCGGCCCAGCCAGCCCAGGCCGACGGCGACCTCGCGCCGGCTGACCAGGGTGTCCGGGTGGTCGGCGCCGAGGACGCGCTCACGGATCGCGCAGACGTCGCGGGCCTCGGCGAGCGCCTCCTCCCAGCGGCCCAGCCGGCCCAGGTTGACGCCGAGTCCGTGGCGGGCCCGCAGGGTCTCCGGGTCGGCGGGGCCGTGCACCCGGGTTCGGTCGTCGACGAGGACGCGGTAGAGCTGGAGCGCCTCCGCGCCGCGGCCGAGCCGGCCGAGGCTGATGCCGACCTCGTAGCGGGCGGCGAGGGTGTCGGGGTGGTCCGGGCCGAGGACGCGGGCACGGGCGTCGGCGACCTCGCGGTAGGTCTGGAGCGCCTCCGTCCAGCGTCCCAGCTGGCCCAGCGCGTAGGCGACCTCGTAGCGGGTGACCAGGGTGTCGGGGTGGTCGGGGCCGAGGACGCGGGCGCGGGCGGCGGCGACCTCCTCGGCCATGCGGTGGGAGTCCTCGGGGCGGCCGAGTCTGCTGAGGTTGAAGGCGAGGTTGTGGCGGCAGCGCAGGGTGTCGGGGTGGTCGGCGCCCATCGCGCGCTCCCGGTCGGCCAGCACCGACGTGTACACCTGGTGGGCGTCGACGTGCCGGCCCAACTGCCCCAGGACGTAGGCCATCTCCTGGCGTGCGGCGAGCGTGTCCGGGTGGTCGGGGCCGAGCGCGGGGCTGCGGGAGCGGGCGACGTGCTTGTACTCGCGCAGCGCGTCGGCGGCGCGGCCGGTCCGGCTGAGGGCGAAGGCGAGTTCGTAGCGGCTGGCGAGGGTGTCGGGGTGGTCGGGGCCGAGGAGGTGCTCGCGTTCGGCGGCCACCGCCCGGTGCGTCTCGCGGGCCTGCGTCCAGTGGCCGAGGCGGCCCAGCCGCAGCCCGGCGTCGTGCCGTCCCGCCAGCGCGGTGAGCACGGCCGCCGTGGCGGCGGGGCCGGTGCCGGAAGGGCGCGGGATCCACTCGCCGGTGAGGCCGGCCGCCGCGTCGGGGGGTGTGCCGCGGGGGCCGGTGCCGGTGGCCTTGTGGCCGGTGGTCATGCCCCGGGTCCAGGACGGCAGGCGGGGGGCGCGGCCGGCGGGCCGTTCGGGGGCGGACGGCGGCCGCGCGGTCACCACGGTGGGCACGTACGCCGGTGTGGTGCGGCCCAGGCTGATGCGGCGGCCCAGTTCGCGTCCGTCGGGCGGGCGTTCCTCGGGGCGTTTGGCGAGCAGGTCCAGGATGACCCGCTCCAGGTACTCGGGGAGGTCGGCGCGGTGGCCGCGCGGCGGCCGGGGCGGGGTGTCGCGGTGTCCGACGAGGACCGCCCAGGGGTCGTCGAGGTCGAACGGCGGGACTCCGGTGGCGATCTCGTACAGCACACAGCCCAGGGAGTACAGGTCGCTGCGCTGGTCGACGTCCTCGCCGCCGATCTGCTCCGGCGACATGTAGTGGGGGGTGCCCATCGCCACGTTCGTGCCGGTGAGCCGGGAGGTGAAGCCGATGTCGTGGGCGAGGCGCGCTATGCCGAAGTCGCAGATCTTCACCGTGCCGTCGGCGACGCGCATGATGTTCGCCGGCTTCAGGTCGCGGTGCACGATGCCCTGCTGGTGGGTGTACGCGAGGGCGGCGGCGACCTGCTCGGCGATGTCGACGACGTCGGCGACGGGCAGCGGGTGGTGCTTGTTGTCCTCCAGGAGCTGGCTGAGGTTGCGGCCCTCCAGCAGCTCCATCACCAGGAACAGCACGCCGTCGGACTCGCCGAAGTCGTGGACGACGGTGACCCCGCGGTGCTGGAGCGCGGCCGCGACCCGGGCCTCGCGGCGGAACCGCTCCCGCAGGACCCGCATGAACGACGGGTCGTGGTGCGGCCCCAGCGGATTGAGGCACTTGACGGCGACGCGCCGGCCCAGTGACTCGTCCCGCGCCTTCCAGACCTCGCCCATACCGCCCCGCCCGATCGGTTCGAGCAGCCGGTACCGGCCCTGGATCAGCCTGCTTTCCCCCATCTGCGGCGCTCGCCCCCCGTATGGTCCGCCCTTCCGGCTCGTCCAGTATGGCGAGCTATCGCCCGAGTTTGTACGGTGCCGGGCGGGCGCCGGGGCCGAGCCGGTCCATGGCGCGCAGGATGTGTTTGGGCGGGAGTTGCCAGCGCAGACGTGCGGGAACACAGCGCAGCGCGGTGCCCGTGGCACGCAACCGGCGGGTGACGACGGCGGGTTCCGGGGCCGGCCGTCCGTACAGGTCGTGGGCGTACGGCGGCAGAGCGGCGTACGCGAGCCGGGCCACGCGCCGCCACAGCACCTCGCGCGCCGGGACGAGGAGGGGGTGCGTCGGCGGACGGAGCAGGAAGTCGTCCACGACGCGTGCCTCGGGTCCGCAGGACAGCTCGGGCCGCACGGTCGCGAAGTAGGCCGCCATCTCCGCCCGGTCGCCGGGTACGGCGTCGGGGTCCAGGCCCACCAGGCGGGCGCTGACGCGGTGTTCGGCGATGTACCGGTCGGCCTGCGCGTCGGTGAGCGGGAAGCCGGAGCGGCGGGCGACCTGGAGGTAGGAGTCGATCTCGGCGCAGTGCACCCACAGCAGCAGCGCGGGCTCGTCGACGCCGTACCGCTGGCCGGTGTCCGGGTCGGTGGCGCCGAGCCTGCCGTGGATCCCGCGGACGCGGGCACCGGCCTTCTCGGCGGCCTCGGTGGTGCCGTAGGTGGTGGTGCCGACGAAGGCGGCGGTGCGCAGCAGCCGCCCCCAGGCGTCCCGGCGGAAGTCGGAGTTCTGCAGGACACCGCGCACCGCGCGCGGGTGCAGCGCCTGGAGGTAGAGGGCGCGGATGCCGGCGACCCACATCATGGGGTCGGCGTGCAGCTGCCAGGTGACCGAGTGCGGGGTGAAGAGCCCGGGATCGCCCATACCGGCAGGCTAACGCCGTACCCGCGGCATCCCCAGCCCGATCCAGGCGATGATCTCGCGCTGGATCTCGTTGTTGCCGCCGCCGAAGGTGAAGACGACCGCCGAGCGGTAGCCGCGTTCCAGTTCGCCCCGCAGGACGGCGCCCGCCGAGCCCTCCTTCAGGGCGGCGGGCGCGGCGACGACCTCCATCAGCCAGGCGTAGGCGTCGCGGCGGGCCTCGGAGCCGTAGACCTTCACGGCGGAGGCGTCCTGCGGGATGAGGCTGCCGTCCTCGACGGCGCTGACCGTCTTCCAGTTCAGGAGCCGGAGGGCGTCGAGGCGGGTGTGGGTCTGCGCGAGGCGGCGGCGCACCCAGGGCAGGTCGATCACCCGGCGGCCGTCGGCGAGCTTGGTCTCCATGGCCCAGCGCTGGACGTCGTGCAGGGCGCGGACGGCCATGGTGCCGTGGGCGGCGAGGGTGACGCGTTCGTGGTTGAGCTGGTTGGTGATCAGGCGCCAGCCTGGTTCTCCTCGCCGACGCGGCGGGAGACGGGGACGCGGATGTTCTCGTAGTGGCCGGCCGTGGTGTCGTGGGAGGCGAGGGTGTGGATGAGGGTGCAGGAGTAGCCGGGCTCGGTGGTCGGCACCAGCAGCATGGCGATGCCCTTGTGCGGCGGTGCGTCCGGGTCGGTGCGGACCGCGAGCCACACCCAGTCGGCGGTGTCGCCGTTGGTCGTCCAGATCTTCTGCCCGTCGACGACGTAGCGGTCGCCGTCGCGGACGGCGCGGGTGCGTACGGCCAGGTCGGTGCCGGCCTCGGGTTCGCTGTAGCCGATGGCGAAGTCGATCTCGCCGGAGAGGATCCTCGGCAGGAAGTACGCCTTCTGTTCGTCCGTGCCGTACTGCATGATCGTCGGCCCGACGGTGTTGAGCGCCATGAGCGGCAGGGGGACGCCGGCCTGCGCGGCCTCGTCGAAGAAGACGAACTGCTCGACGGCGGTCAGTCCGCGTCCGCCGTACTCCTCGGGCCAGCCGACGCCGAGCCAGCCGTCCGCCCCGAGCCGCCGGATCGTGGCCCGGTAGTGCCGCTTGCGGGCGGCGTGGTCGCCGGGCGTGAGGGGGCTGTCCGGCACCAACGTGGCGAAGTAGGCGCGCAGTCGCTGCGCAGCCGCCGCTGCTCGGGCGTGTATGCGAGGTGCACGGCGCCTCCAGGCTCCCAGGGCTGGTCCTGACGGCGCACACCGTAGAACGTGTTCCAGAAATAGGGAATGGCGAGGAGGGACCGCGATCCGGAGGGGGGCGGGTCTCAGACGAGCAGCGCCATGAAGTCGGTGCAGGCGCGGGCGCACGCTCGGCACGCCACGGCGGTCTCCTCGGCCTCCGGGTGCCGCTCGAAGACGTGCGCGCTCTCCAGGCAGACCGTCCGGGTCCACTCCAGCTGCATGCGCAGCGTGTCCTCGGCGTCCGCGTCGAAGTGGCCCTGGTCGGACAGCATCCGGCAGGTCGCGTCGCAGACCTCGGCGCACAGGATGCCCTTGCGGCGCAGCAGTTCGTGGTCCTCGGCCCCGTCCGGGTCGACGAGGCTGGCGCGCAGGGCGCACGCCCGGGCGCACTCCGTGCAGGCCTGCGCGCAGGTGAAGCGGTCCTCCAGGAACCGTACGAGTTCTTGCTGCGATGCCGTCGATGTCACGTGGACCGGGTAGCCCCGCCCGCACGCCGTCAAACCCGCGCCCGGCATGGCCGGCGGCCTGGTTCACCCGGGGTTGTGGGGGTACCCGCCGGCCATGAACATCGCATCGACGGACATCGCCGCAGAGGGTGCCCTGGGTGTCGGACTGGCCGTGGTCGGCCTGGTCCTCGTGGCGCTGCTCATCGGCGCCTTCGCCCTGGGGGTGCGCTCCAAGCGCCGGGAACCGCCCCGCCCCCGCCCCGAGGAACAGCCCCGGCTGCCCGCGGACGGCCCGGTCCACGAGATCCGGGAGAACCGCGAGCCCGACGAGGTGCCGCGCGGCGACCAGCGCCTGACCCCGCACGAGATGCCGGGCAGCGGCAACGTCTCCTCCCGCGGCAGCTCCACGGAGGGGCGGCCCCGGTGGGACGAGGGCCGCAGCGGCTCGTTCGGCAGCGGCGGTTCGGGCTGACGCCCGTCCCGTCCGCGCCGGACACGGGTGCGCCGGGCGCGCACCCGGTCCGTCCGACGCAGTCGTCCAGAGGGAAGTGAGCACCATGCCCGACCGGTCCCACCACGCACTGCCGTTGCCTGACTACGACCATCTGCCGCTCGGCGGTCTCCAGAGCCGCGTACGGTCGCTGACCGCCGGGGAGGTGGAGGAGCTGCTGGCCTACGAGCACTCCCACGGCGACCGCCTGCCGGTGACGGAACTGCTGGACGCCCGGCTCGACCAGCTGCACTCCGGTGCCGAGCCGACATCGGGCGACCCGGGCGCCCTGCGCCCCGAGAGCGGCGGGCGCCGCACGGGCTCCCCCGTGTCGCCCGTGACGTCGCCGCAGCCGTTCGGCCCGCCGCCGCACGGCACGCCCGACCAGCGGGGCCGCCCGAAGGGCGATCGCACATGACAGTCCGTCGCACGGCGCGGATCCCCGGTACGGCCGGGGTCCGCGCCGTCGTCGCGCACCGCACCGGGCGTTCCCGGCGTGCGCCCGGTGACCCGGCTCAGTACGGTGCAGTTCCGGTGTCCGGGATCGGGTAGTGGGGAGGCGCCATGTCCGGCGACAAGACGGGGAAGAAGCTGCCGCGCAAGACGTACGAGAAGGAGCTGCTGCGGCTCCAGACGGAGCTGGTGAGGCTCCAGGAGTGGGTGCGGGCCGAGGGGGCCCGGCTGGTCGTGGTCTTCGAGGGCCGGGACGCGGCGGGCAAGGGCGGCACCATCAAGCGCGTCACGGAGCATCTCAATCCCCGGGTTGCCCGGATCGCGGCGCTGCCCCGGCCGACCGAGCGCCAGCGCACCCAGTGGTACTTCCAGCGGTACGTCGAGCATCTGCCGGCGGCCGGTGAGATCGTGCTGTTCGACCGCAGCTGGTACAACCGCGCCGGTGTCGAGCACGTCATGGGCTTCTGCACCAAGGAGGAGTACCAGCTCTTCCTGCGGCAGTGCCCGCTGTTCGAGCGGATGCTGGTCGAGGACGGCATCCTGCTGCGCAAGTACTGGTTCTCGGTGAGCGACGAGGAGCAGCAGGAGCGGTTCCGGCGGCGTCTGGAGGACCCGCTGCGCCGCTGGAAGCTGTCCCCGATGGACCTGGAGTCGATCAGCCGCTGGGAGGACTACTCCCGGGCCAAGGACGAGATGATGGTGCACACCGACATCACCGAGGCCCCCTGGTACGTCGTGGAGAGCGACGACAAGCGCCGGGCCCGGATCAACATGATCGCCCACCTGCTGGACTCCGTGCCCTACGACGACGTCCCCCCGCCGGTCATCGAGCTGCCCGAGCGGCCGGAGTCGACCGGCTACCAGCGCCCGCCGCGCGAGCTGCGCACCTACGTCCCGGATCACGCCGCCGGTCTCTAGGCGGCGCGCACCACGGCGACCGGGCAGGGCGCGTGGTGGAGGACGGCCTGGCTGACCGACCCGAGGAGCAGACCGGCGAAGCCGCCCCGGCCCCGGGCGCCGACCACGAGCAGCCCGGCGTCCGCGCCCGCCTCGATGAGGGTGTGCCGGACCCGGCCGCGCACCAGCCGGCGCTCGGCCCGTACGTCCGGGTAGAGGTCGCCCATGCCGCCGAGCGCCTCGGCGAGGACCCGTTCCTCCTCGTCGCGCAGCTGCCCCTCGTCGTACGTGACGAAGGGCGGGTCGGCCGGTGAGGCGTAGGCGCGTTCGGTCCGGTTGCTCCACACGTGCAGCGCCACCAGGTCCCTGCCGTGCCGGGACGCCTGCGAGAAGGCGAACTCGACGGCGCCGCGGGCGGCGGGCGAGCCGTCGACGGCGAGCAGGACCGGCCCGGCCGGGCGGGGGTCGCCGCGCACGACGAGGACCGGGCAGGAGACGTGGGCGGCGAGCTGCCCGGCGGTGGAGCCCACCAGCAGGGCGCCGAAGCGGCCCAGGCCCCGGCTGCCGACGACGATCATGGACGCGGTGCGCGACTCGATCTCCAGCACCTCCACGGGGTCGCCGACGACGACCTCGTGGGCGGCCTCCATGCCGGGGGCCGCCGCGTGGGCGCGCTGTTCGGCCTCGCCGAGCGTGCCGTCGAGGAGCTGGGGTACGCCGGCCGCCGAGGCGGGCTCCCAGGGGCGGCCGCCGGCGGGGATGCGCGCGGGCGGTCTGCCGAAGGCGTGCACCACGCGCAGGGCGACGCCGTGCGCGCGGGCCTCGCGGGCGGCGGTCTCCACCGCCGTGAGGCTCGACGGCGACCCGTCCACGCCCACCACGACCGGGCCGGCCTCGTCCATGGTCGTCCCCTTTCCGGGCCGCTCCCCCGCCCTTCCAGGGTCGCCCCGCGGCCGGTGTCCCGCACGGCCCGGCCGCCGCGGGCCCGGCGTGTCAGCCGGGGAGGACCAGCCGGGCCGTGTCCCCGGGCGCGACGGAGACCTCGCGGTCCGGCAGCCGGATGGTGATCGGGGAGATGTCGGAGGACGGCACCGCGATCTCCAGCAGCCCGCGTTCCAGCCGCAGCCGTACGCCCCAGTTGCCCTGGTAGCGCAGCGAGAAGCCGTACGAGGACAGCTCGGGCAGCGGCACCGGGTCCACGCGCAGGGCGCCGTCGCGGGTCTCCAGGCCGGTCAGGCCGCGCTGGACGAGGTCGAGGGTGCCGGCCATGGCGCCCAGGTGGATGCCCTCGCCGGTGGTGCCGCCCTGCACGTCGGCGATGTCGCCCTGGAGGGCCTCCTGGACGAACGTCCACGCCTCGCTGCGCCGGCACCGGGCGAGCACCCAGCCGTGGACGAGGCCGCTGAGGGTGGAGCCGTGACTGGTGCGGTGCAGGTAGTACTCGACGGTGCGCCGCCACACGCCCTCGTCGAGCCGGTGCCCGAGCCGGCGGAACAGCGCGCCCAGCTCGGAGGGCGAGAACAGGTAGCCGAGCATCAGGACGTCGGCCTGCTTGGACGCCTTGTAGCGGTTGACGGTGTCGCCCTCCGCCTCCAGGATCCGGTCGAGCCGCCGGATGTCGCCGTAGCGCTGCCGGTAGCCGTGCCAGTCCAGCTCGGCGAGCTCGCCGTAGCCCTCGAACTGGCTGATGACCCCGTCGTGGAAGGGGAGGTGCAGGGTACGGGAGACCTCCTGCCAGCGTTCCAGCTCGCCGCCGTCCAGGGCGGTCCGCTCGACGAGTTCGCGGCGGCGCGGCTCGGGCAGGGTGTCCATGAGGTCGAGCGTGCGGGCGAGCACCCAGGCCGCGGTGACGTTCGTGTACGCGTTGTCGTCGAGTCCGGGCGTGTCGGCGTCCGGGTAGGCCTCGTGGTACTCGTCGGGTCCGACGACGCCCTTGATGCGGTGCCGGCCCAGGGCGTCGTCGTACTCGGCCTTGTCCGCCCAGAAACGCGCGATCTGGAGCAGCATCTCGGCGCCCTTGGTGTGCAGGAAGTCCGTGTCGCCGCTGGCCTCGCAGTACTGCCACACGTTGTACGCGATGGCCGAGCCGACGTGGTGCTGGAGCCAGGAGTGGTCGGGCAGCCAGCGCCCGGAGCGCGGGTTGAGGTGCAGCTGCTGGGTCTCCTCGCGTCCGTCGCTGCCGCTCTGCCAGGGGTACATCGCGCCGCGCCGGCCGGCCCGCGCGGCGGTGGTGCAGGCCTGTTCGAGGCGGCGGTGGCGGTAGTGCAGCAGGGCGCGGGAGACCTCCGGGAAGTGCAGGTTGAGGTAGGGCAGGACGAACAGCTCGTCCCAGAAGACGTGGCCGCGGTACGCCTCGCCGTGCAGTCCGCGCGCGGGCACGCCGACGTCGAGGTCGGCGGTGTGCGGGGAGAGGGTCTGCAGGACGTGGAAGAGGTGCAGCCGCAGGATGCGGCCCGGTTCGCCGGGCACGTCGAGTTCGGCGCGGCGCCACAATTGGCCCCAGGCGACGCGGTGGGTTGCGGTCAGCGCGTCGAATCCGGGCGCGCGGGCGACGCGGTCGACGGCGGCGTGCAGGGGGTCGCTGATGGCGGGGTCGTGGGAGGTGTGCAGCGCGACGGTCTTGTCGACGGTGGCGGGCCGTCCGGGCTCGAGGTCCGGCGTGACGCACTGGACGATCCGGGAGGTCTCGCGGCGGACCGTGACGGGGGCGTCTGCGGTGAGCCGGGCGGCGAGGCCGATCCGCACGTCGGACGTACGGGTGCGGCAGCGCAGCCAGACCGCGTCCGGGGCGGAGGTGCCGGTGTGCACATGGGTGAGGTGACGGCCGTCGAGGTCCCGGTAGCGCGCAACGCCCGCGTTGGTCACTCCCCCGTCCAGGGCGGCCTCCACCTCCAGCGGACCGGTGAACCCCTCGGCGGTGAACTCGGTGCGCAGCGCGGCGACATGGGGGTCGGCCATGTGCACCAGACGCCGTTGACGCACCGTCAGGACGCGTCCGCCGCCGAGGCTGTACCGGGTCAGGCGCTCCAGCACGCCCGCGGCCAGGTCGAGACCCTGCCGGTGCTCCAGCACGTCCGCGGTGTCGGGGTCGATCCAGTCCCCGCCGGGCAGCCGGTAGCGCAGCGGAAGCCAGTTGGGGACGTTGACCATGTCCTCGTTCTCGACCTCACGGCCCGAGACCTTCGAGGTGAGGCGGTTGTAGATGCCCGCCACATAGGTCCCCGGGTAGTGGACGTCGTCGGCGTCGCACTCGGGGAGGGCCCCCCGGGTGGCGAAGTAGCCGTTGCCGAGCGTGCACAGGGATTCCCGCAGCCGCTCGTCGGCGGCCTTGTACCCCTCGTACTCCCAGCTCCAGCCGTCCACCTCGGCGTCCCGGCCCACGTCCGTCACTTCGGCTCTCCTCCCACGCACAGTTCCGCGAGGTCGCGTACGACGATGTCGGCGCCGTGCCGCAGCAGGCGCGCGGCGGTGTCCGCGCCGGCCGCCCGGTCCACGCCGACGACGAGGGCGAAGCCGCCGCGCCGCCCCGCCTCCACGCCCGCCAGGGCGTCCTCGACGACGGCGGCCCGCCCGGCGGGCACGCCGAGCCGGCCGACGGCCTCCAGGAACAGGTCGGGCTCCGGTTTGCCGGCGAGGCCCAGCCGGGCCGCCTCTCCGCCGTCCACCAGGGCGTCGAACAGGTCGAGCACTCCGGCCCGGCTCAGCAGTTCCCCGGCGTGCCGGGACGCGGAGGCGGCGGCCCTGGGCACTCCCGCCGCCCGCAGCTCCCGCACCAGCCGTACGGTCCCCGGGTAGGCGTCGACGCCCTGCTCGCGGAGCCGGTCGGTGAACAGGCGTTCCTTGGCCGCGGCGACGTCCCGCACGGTCTCGGGTGTGGCCTCGATGCCGCGCGCGGCCAGGAAGGCGGCGGCCCCGGCGAGGCGGGACTTGCCGTCCACGTGGCGCAGATAGACGTCGCGTGCGTCGAACGGGCGGGGCGCCGCCGGGTCGGCGTGCGGACGGGCGCGCAGGAAGTCGTCGAAGGCCACCTTCCACGCCGCC
>Ga0164243_10011107_pt1 | contig 12880 bp, 8 predicted proteins | sample OricompcompostOP_FD_108781 | JGI IMG/M metagenome (GOLD analysis project Ga0164243, IMG submission 108781) | Organic Plus compost microbial communities from Emeryville, California, USA - Original compost - Organic plus compost (OP) | ecosystem: Engineered > Solid waste > Mixed feedstock >...
CGGCGGACTCGGATGTCTCGCCGGATGGCGGGATCTCCTTCCGTTCGCCGACGAGTGGCGCGAATCAGGGGGGGCCGCAGATCGCGGACGATCCGACGCTCGATGCCGGTCTCGTGCGGGTCGATGTGACGGTCGAGCCGGCCGAAACGCCGACCGTGGAGCCGACGGAGGTTCCGGGTACCCCGGTCCCGACGGAGACGCCGGTGACGCCGGAGCCGACTGATGTCCCGGCAACACCGGAACCGTCCGCGACGCCGGTCACGCCGGAGCCGACTGATGTCCCGGCGACCCCGGAGCCGTTCGAGACGCCAGTCACGCCGGAGCCGACGGACGTTCCGGTCACCCCGGCGGACAACGGGACGGTGACGCCGACCTCGACGGTCCTGCCGCCGCTGGGCACGCCGACGACGGTGTCCCCGGAAACGCCGACCGCCGGTACGACCCCGTCGGCGGGAGCGACGCCGTTCGCGGTGCAGTCGCTGCCGAACACGGGTGCCGGGGCGGAGTCCTCGGTGGATCGCGGCGTGATCGCGATCCTCGGGATGCTGCTCGCGCTCGTCGCGGCGCTGACCGCCTCCGCTGTCGCCTGGCGACGCCGCGCATAGCCTGACCTTCCCGGTCCGCGATGTGCGATGACCCGAGACCCCGAACGGATGATTCCGTTCGGGGTCTCGGCGTTTCTGGTCAATTGCGTGCGGGGGTGATCTCAGGGGTCGTCGAGATAGCCAAGGCGGCGCGCCGTCGTCACCGCGCTCTGCCGCGTACGGGCACCGAGCTTGTCGAAGGCGCTGGACAGGTGATTGCGTACGGTTGATGGTGAGATGAACAGGGCTTCACCGATCAGGCGGTTCGGCAAGCCGCGCGCGACCAGCTGCAGGATCTCGATCTCGCGGAGAGAGAGGGCGCGTGGCTCCGCCAGTTCGAGGCGTGTGGCCCGCGCGCGAATGCTCCGCACCACGTCCGCGATCCGGGCGCGTTCGTGGCGAACATCGAATCCCAGTACGCGGTAGGACGTTTGGAACCCGCCCGTCTGGCCGAGCGTCGCCGCACGGGTGGCGGCGCGCTCGGCGACGTCCTCGTGACCGACGCTCTCATGCATGGCGGCGAGGAGCGCGTGGAAGCGGATCAGCACGCTGGTGTGCCGACGGCGCCGCGCCTCGTGCATGGCGTGATCGAGTTGATCGATCGCGGTGAGTGGTTCGCCCTTCAGCCACTGGATGCTGGCCGCGATCTCGATCGGATGCACATCCAGGAATGAGCGCGGCCAGCTGTCGACGGGCGCGGCCGTGTTCATCACGATCGTCTCGGCCCGGACGATGTCGTGCTGATCGAGCGCGATGGCGGCCAGCAGCATCGTGCGGCGGTAGTCCTGATCGAGACGATCGCGCTGCCCGGACTCCCGCTGGCGCAGAAGGTCATCGGCGCGACCGGGATTGCCCTGTGCCTTCGGCAGTGACGCCTGCATGATCTGGAGCAGCACCTGATCCTGCGATGTCTGCGCGTAGGCTGACGCCTGTTCCACGAGTGCCTCTGCGGACGCGAACGCTCCGCGCTCGCGATCGATCCCCGCCATCAGCAGCAGGTAGCGGAACTGATCGGATGGGCTGCCGAGCGCCAGCTCGCGGACGGTGGTTTCGAGCAGATCGCGCACTTCCGGCAGATTTCCCTGCAAGGCGAGACGATCGAAGCGCATGTGCCCGGTGTTGCGATGCCACCAGTGCGAGGTGACGGGCAGATAGGCCAGCTCCGAGCTCGCGATCGACGCCCAGCGATCGGCATCCGCACGCTGCCCCTGATAGGCATGCACCAGTTCCAGCGTCGCGGCGGGGCGCATCCGATCGGGATGATCGTCCGCGGGCAGGGTGTCGTAGCTCGCCGTGGCGAGGGGGATGGTCTGGTCGGCATTCCCCATCGCATGGTGCACCCAGGCGCGCAACAGCAGGGCGCGACCGCGAATGCGGGGATCTGGCGAACGCTCCCACTGCGGCAGCGCGAGATGCTCCAGGCGCATCGTCTCCGGCCAGTCGCCGAGATCGAACACGGCATTGATGCGCGCGTAGAGCAGGTCCGGCTCCGCGAGCAGCGCATCGTCGGGGATGTCGCGCGTGAGGGCAATCACCTCGTGTGCGTCCTCGCGACTGGCGGCGGCGCGCACGCGCGGCAAGATGACCTGCAGGAATGGAGGCCAGAAGTCCTCGCTCGCCGCGATCTGACGAGCGGCGTCGATGTCATCGTCCTCGACCAGCCAGGTGATCGCGGTGATGAGCAGTTCGCGGCGTCGCTCGAGCTGCGTGACATCGTCGATCGCCAGACGGCGGAGACTGTCGCGGACGAGCGGGACTGGCGTCGCGGCGATCTCGCCGGAGGACGTCCGGCCGATCTGCACGCTCGGAATGGCGTTGCGAAACGTGCCGAAGGTGGGACTCGGTTCGGAGAGCCCGCGGGTCATGCGGTTCCAGAGCGAAGGCGTCATTGCCGGGATGGAGGCCCAGACATAGGCGATCTGGCGCATGGCCGGAGAGAGTGGGAGCACGATCTCGTTCATGATCGTGTAATCGATATCCGCATCGAACGGCATCACAAACGGGGCCGACGTGACGCCGTGCTGGGCCAGCTGCATGCCTCCGAACCAGCCGCGGGTCGCTTCTCGGAACGTAGGCATGTCGTCGACGGTGATGGCAGGAAGCAGTCCTCGCCGCATCGCCTCATCGAGCTCGGCATCGTCGAAGGCGAGAGCGTCCTGCGAGATGATGCGTGCAGATCCCCAGAAGTTCCCGATCATGTAGGCCTCGCTCATGAGGCGACGGCTGATGAGCATCAGCTTCATCGGCGACTGGATCGGAACTTCCTGCGAGACGGCATCGATGAGCGCCTGCTCGGTTGCGGGGGAGAGCAGGTCGAGATCATCCGCGATGATCGCGGCGTGCGGATAGTTCCCCATCGTTCGCATCGAATGCACGATCTCGGCGATCTCCTCGGGAGCGTCGGACGCACGCCGCGCGATGCTGAGCAACTCGGCGATCCGGGTGCCAAGATCATCTCCCGGCTGCAGGGCGGCGCGCAGACCATCGGGAACTTCGCGCGCGGCGATGTACTGCACGGGCGCATCGTGGGTCGCTGCCCATTGAAAGGCGAAGGTTGTCTTGCCATACCCGACGGGCGCGGCGATCCAGGTGGTCTTCGCCGCGAAGGGGGATCTGGTGAGCTGAAGCAACCGGTTTCGCGGCACGAGCGGAAGCGCGTCCTCGCTGGACCGTGGCGGGATGGTGAAGGCGCGATACATGGTGTGGTGGGGGACCCTTGGCGAGCACGATGGGTTCGGGGTGCACGTCGTGAACGGGCATCGTTCGCGTGGTGATCAGGCGGGGCGATGAACGAGACAACTCTGTCGATGCTAGTCGAATGGTCCGGGGCATGCAATGCATCGACGCAATACGTGATTTGGTATCGACCAAATGGGATCGTAAATAGGTCGATCTGACGATCGGATAGGACATGGCATGGTTCGTGGGTAGGATGAGTCCGGGGATGGTCCTCCAACACGACCGGGAAATTGGTACGGAGGAATAGACGTTCTGGTAGTCCAGAAATAGGACAAAGAGCACGGGAAAATCGCTTTCGAGTGGATGGAGAGCGGTGGCGATCGGTGGGATCGGCCGCTGTCTGCTTGACACGAGAAAGGGGTTGCTCATGAGGAGATGGTTGGACGTATTCCTCATCGCGGTACTGCTGACCGCGATATCACCGGTTGCCGTGGGGACGGCGCTCGCCGCGCAGGAGGCGACGCCGATCGCTCCGACCGCGGAGCCGGAAGTTGTCGCGTCGGATGTGCCGATCCAGGCGGCCGCCGCGATTCCCGGGGCGATCACGAGCGTAGAAGTTGCGCCGACGACGCTGAGCGATCCGTGCGAGGCCGTGTCGGTGGAGGTTGCCTGGTCGGTGCCGGACAGTGCGGTCAGCGGTGACACGTTCACGCTGACGCTCGATCCGCGCCTGAACGTGGCGGACGACGTGTTCTTCCTGCCGAGTCCGGATGCGGGGGTGAACATCGCCCGCGTGACCGTGATCGGTGGAGTGGCGACGTTCACGCTGCTGCCGTACGTCGATACGCACGATGGCAACAGCGGCACGGCGTTCTTCTGGTCGAGCTCGTGCTGGGCGGAGCACATCACCGAGTCGACGATCACGCTGAACTTCACGGCGAACGGCGGGGGCTCGTTCCAGGAAACGGTGGTGAACCCGCAGCCGACCCCGACGCCGGTGACGCCGACGAACACGCCGCGCCCGACGAGTACGCCGACCAACACGCCGACGCCATCGCCGACGTGGGATCCGAGCGTGCCGACGTTCACGCCGACCGCGACCGCGACGCCGCGTCCGACGAATACGCCGACCAACACGCCGACGCCGTCGCCGACGTGGGACCCGAGCATCCCGACGAACACACCGACCGCGACCAGCACGCCGCGCCCGACGAACACGCCGGTGCCGACGGCAACGCCGGATGTGACCGTCGGGAAGACGGGTGTCTTCACCCGCTCCGATCAGGGCAAGCTGAATCCGACCGGCGCGCTCTCCTGGACGCTGACCGGCCCGCAGGGACCATTCACGACGCTCTCGGTGACGGATACCGTACCGACGGGATCGAGCTGGGTGATCGATTGCGGGAGCGTGACCGCCACTGCCGGTGGTGTGGTGACGGCCTGCAGCACGACGAGCGTCACGGTGACGTTCACGAACGTGCCGTACGGAACGCGCCCGACGGTGACGATCCTTGGTGATGTCACGGTCGAGTTCGATGGGACGCTGCTGTCGTTCGTGAACACCTCGGAGTGGTTCGGCGAGTCGTCGCAGACGATCGGTTCGTCGGGCTGGCAGCTGATCCAGACCTCGGGCGGTGGTGGGGGCGGTGGCGGTCAGCTGCCGACGAACACGCCGGCCCCGACGGCGACCGCGACGGCCACGGAGATCCCGCCGACGGAGACGCCGACGGCAACCGCCACGGCCACGGAGATCCCGCCGACGGAAACGCCGACGGCGACCGCGACGGCCACGGAGGTTCCGCCGACGGAGACGCCGACGGCAACCGCGACGGCCACGGAGGTTCGACCGACGGAGACGCCGACGGCGACCGCGACGGCCACGGAGGTCCCGGCGACGGCGACCGCGACGGCCACGGAGATCCCGCCGACGGAGACGCCGACCGCGACTTCGACAGCCACGGCGACCGCGACCAGCGTGCCGACCGAAACCGCGACCGTCGCGCCGGAGCGCGTGTCGATCGGTGACTATGTCTGGTACGACACGAATCGCGACGGCCTCCAGGACGGCGATGAATCGCCTGCCGCCGGGATCACGGTCACGCTCTACGATCAGGACAACGCCGTGGTCGGAACCACGACCACGAATGCGGATGGCTTCTACTGGTTCACGGATCTGAACCTCGCCACCAACTACCGTCTCGTCTTCGAGAAGCCGGCTGGCTACGACTGGACGACGGCGGATGCCGGTGACGATACCCGCGACTCCGACGTCTCGCCGGCCGGGGAGATCGCCTTCGTGACGCCGGATCATGGCGAGAACCAGGGCGGTGCGAACATCGCGGACGATCCGACGCTGGACGCCGGTCTCGTGCGCATCGAGCCGACCTCCACCGCGACGGCTGAGCCGACCGCGACGCCGGGACTCGTGTCGATCGGCAACTACGTCTGGTTCGATGCGAATCACGACGGCCGCCAGGGTGCCGATGAGGCTCCGGTGCCGGGAGTGATCGTGGACCTCTACGATCGCGACGGGAACTTCATCGGGCAGTCGGTCACGGACGAGCACGGGTACTACTGGTTCGCTGATCTGCAGCCGGACACCGAGTACCGCCTCGTCTTCACGCCGCCGCCAGGCTACACGTGGACGACGCCGAACGCCGGTGACGGCACCGACGACTCGCACGTTTCGCCGGCTGGGGAGATCGTCTTCCGCACGCCGCGCGAAGGTGGCAATCAGATCGGCCCGGATCTCGTGGACGATCCGACGCTCGACGCCGGACTCGTGCGCATCGAGCCGACGACGCCCGCGACGCCGATCCCGGTGACGCCGGAGCCGACCGCCTCGGAGACGGTCGTGCCGACGACCCCGGCGACCTCGGTGCCGACCGATCCGGCGACCTCCGTGCCGGGCGAGCCAACCGCCACCATCACCGTCGCGCAGGCGACGCCGTCGACTGGGGTGCCGGTGACCTCGTTGCCGAAGACCGGTTCCGGTGCGGAGTCGTCGCTGACGGGTGTGACGCTGGCACTCTTCGGCGCGATGGGCGCGCTGCTGCTCGCGATCGCCGTGATGACGTCGCGACGCCGCACGCGCGGATAGTCTTCGCGCCGTACGCGAATGACTGATGCCCCGCCTTCACGCATGCGTGAGGGCGGGGCGTCCCACGTTCAGGCGAACTCGATGGTCGTCTTGATCTCGCCCGGCGACTTCTCGATGATCTGGCGGAGGTCGATGTCCGGGCCGAACGTCAGCCGATTCGTGATCATCTGCTCGGTGAGACCTGGCCACAGCTCCTCGAAGCGCGCCAGCCGATCGACCGCGTTCACGAAGTCGATTGCGCCGGCGTTGACGCTGCCGACCACCACCTTGTTGCCGCCGACGATTCCCGTGTTGAGCTCATCGGCGGGGAGCGGGATCGGCCGATCGTCACCGGTGATGCTCAGCAGCACCTCGACCCCATTCGTGCCGAGCACGCGCAGCGCCTCGAAGGCGATCTCGGCGCTGCCCGAGCTCTCGATGATCAGGTCGATGTTGCCGATCTCCGCGGCGATCTCCGGAAGGGCTTCTTCCTTCAGCGAGCGATAGTGGGCGCCGCTCGCCTCGATCAGCCGCGAGGCTGGCGTCGGACCCGGTGTCCGGGCGACGGTCGTCACATCGACGCCCTTCGCGCGGAGGAGGAGCGTCCCCAGGATGCCGATCGGACCAGCGCCGACGACGAGCGCGCGTTCGAGCTGCCAGTATGCCAGCCGCTGCTGGATCAGCTCGGCTTGCCGGACGGCCTTCTCGACGACCGTCAGCGGTTCGATGAGCACCGCGGTGGCGACGAGCGGATCGGGCACGGGGATGAGCCAGCGCTGATCCTCGACGAACTGCGCGGCGAGGAAGCCCGGCGCCCGGAAGATCCCGCGCTCCGTGAACCCCTGCCACAGGCACATGTCCGGCTCGCCGGCGAGGCAGGTAGGGCAGTCGTCCGGCCGCCTCACCGTCGCGGTGACGATCTGCCCGGGCGAGAGGGTCGTGACTTCCGCGCCGATCGCGGCGACGTGCCCGACGACCTCGTGCCCGAGGACGAGGTCGTCCGCATTGGCCGGTGCCTCGCCGATGTCGCCGCGGATGATCTCGCGATCGGTCCCGCAGACGCCGACGCGGATGGTCTGGACGAGGACATCGGTCGGGCCGAGCGGTGGCAGGGCGACCGTGGTGTGATGAAGTGAGCCTTCGACTCCGGGCGTGACGGCGAGGGCGGCGACGGTTTCCTGTGGCATGTGGGGACATCTCCAGCGATGGTGCCGACGGGACGTGATGCGATGTGACTGATGCGTCCATTGACGCAGGTGCGGGGATTCGGCGTCAAGATGAACGTGCATCGTGTGCCGGGAGGGGGTATACTGTCCTAAGCGGATCTTCGATCCGTGGCACTGGCGCGCCTCGCGCGAGTGACGAACACCCGAGAATGACGTACGCGCTGAAGGTGGTGATGAGCAAGTATGCGTGTTGAGATTCGAGATGGCGAGGGCTTCGAGCAGCTTTTGCGACGGTTCAATAAGGGTATCGAGCGATCGGGTATCATCCGTGAGCATCGCCGGGGCCTGCGCTTCATCAGCGTTCAGGAAGAGAACCGCGCCAAGCGCCGCAAGGCCGAGCGCCGCCGCCGCCGCAACCAGACCAAGTAGTCTCGCGGCGACGCGATCGATCGCATGGATCACCATCAACGCCTTCGACCAACCGGTCGAGGGCGTTTTTGTGTGCCCGATCTCTCGTCAGCGTCCCCGTTCTCGGATACCGTGTCGCCAACGATTCGGATCATGCAGAGCGAGGAGCAGATCAATGCGCATTCTGATTTCGGCGGATATGGAAGGCACCTGCGGCGCGGTGTCGTGGGTGCACGTGAATGCCCCGGAACTCGGTGGTGTCAGCAACCAGAGCGAGTACGAGCGCGTGCGTCTGCGGATGACGCGCGAGGTGAACGCCGCGATCGAGGGCGCGCTCGCGGGTGGCGCGGACGACGTGATCGTGAACGACAGTCACGACGGGCAGCGTAACCTCATCCCCGAGGAGCTGCATCCGGCGGCGCGCTATATCAATGGAAACGACAAGTTCTTCGGCATGATGCAGGGCATCGATCTTGGCATCGATGCGGTCTTCTTCACGGGTTACCACGCGAAGGCGGGAACGCCTGCCGCGCCGCTCGCACACACGTGGACGACCTACCTGCAGGACGTCCGTTTCAATGGGGTGTCGACCGGCGAGTTCGGGCTGAACGCCGCGATCGCGGGGCACTTCGGGGTGCCGGTCGTGTTCGTGAGCGGGGATGACAAGGCCGTCGCGCAGACGCAGGCGATCCTCGGCGATCACGTCGTCGGGGCGGTGGTGAAGGACGGCATCTCGACCTACACCGCGCTCAACCTGCATCCGGACAAGGCGCGCGATCTCATCCGCGACGGGGCGGAACGCGCGATCGCGGCGATCGAGTACGCGACGCCGTACCGTCTGCCGGAGGGCGTGACGGTCGAGCTCGAGTACGACCATCAGGCGCGGGCGGATCAGACGCTGCTGATCCCGGGCATCGAGCGGGTCGGTGAGCGCACGATCGCGTTCCGGCCGAAGGACGGCATCGAGTTCACGCGCTACTTCCGCGGGGCGATGAAACTCTCCGGTATCCGGATGGCGCCGTAGCGCGCAACGACATTCCTACGGCGCGGAAGCGTCGGCGGCTGCGATCTCCGCGTCGAGATCCGCCAGCCGGCGCTCCGCGATCGGCAGACGCTCGATCAGGCGATGTCGCTCCTCCGCCTCGCGGGCGCGCTCGTTGAGGAGACGCGTGCGCTCGCGCATCAGCTGTTGCAGGTGGGCGTTGCGTTCGGCGCAGGTCTGGCAGCGTCCGTGGAGATCCGTCCACCCTCCGCACGTCGGGCAGGGGCGCGCGAGATCCGCGAGCGTGCGGATCTCCGTGATCGGCTCGCCATCGCGGAGCTGATCGGCGAGCTGGGCGAGACTGCGATCGAGATGGTTGTTGAGGGCAACAACGAGGTCGGGCGGCGTATCGCTCGGAATCAGGGCGGACGTCTCACCGGCGCGCCGGACCAGCTCGGGTGCGAGTCGCTGATGTCCGCGCTCGGCCCAGTCCTCGACGTCTTCATAACGGAAGGCTGTCTCACCGATCGTGAAGCGTACGACGACGGGTGTGTCCGTCGTGACGGTGACGTCGTGGATCGGCGTCGCGGGAACTGGATGGGACGGTCCCGGTACGACGGTCGATGCGCGGGCGATGTCCGTCTCGGTGAGCGTGAGGGCATCCGTGAGGAGCGCCATCCGGTGCGACCACGGATTGTCGTCCTGCTGGGCGAGTCGTCCCTGATCGACATCGAACTGCAACGCGAGGCGCTGCTTGCGGGCGCGATCGCGACGCGCGGCGTCATCGAGCTGGGGGGTCTGCGTCGCGCGCTGTCGCTGGGCGAGGGCGCGCTGGATGTGCATCGGAGGTGTTGCGGGCGACGACGTGGGCTGCGTAGTCGGTTCGTCGGCGTCGGATGCGGTCGGGGGACGTTTGCGGAAGGAGGGCCAGGGCATGATCATTCGCTCCGTTGCGTGGTCTGCATTCTGCGTCATTGTCCCACACCCGACCGGCGGGCGCGGTGGACGTTGCGCGTGAGGTGAGGCGGGTGGCATGCTTCGCGCATGAATGACTCTCGCGATCGTGATCGCACCCCTTCGACCTCACCTTCCAATCTCCCCTCCGATGCCGCCACGTCGCGGACGCGCTCACCCGAATCGACCTGGCCGGGGCAACGTCCCGCCGAGGGCACGCTCGGGGAGACGTCCTTGCCGATCGGGGTGCGCCAGCGGCGACGCCGCCGACGCCTGTCGCGATGGGTATTCGCGCTCACGCTGTTCGTAATCGTGGCGGTGCCACTCGCGATCGCGGCGATCATGGGGATGGTGTACTGGCAGGCGCGCACGGACGAGGCGCGACCCGTCGACGCGATCGTGATCCTCGGGGCGGCGCAGTACAACGGGCGGCCGAGCCCGGTGCTGGAGGCGCGACTCGATCACGCGCTGGATCTCTGGAATCGCGGGCTGGCGACGCGGATCGTGGTGACGGGTGGCAAGCAGGCGGGGGATGCCTACACGGAGGCGGAAACCGAGGCGACGTACCTGATCGAGCGTGGGGTGCCGGAGGATGCGATTCTCTACGAGAACACGGCGCACGATACGTGGGACAGCATGCAGGGTGTCGCGGCGGTATTGAAGGAAGCGGGACTCTCGCGGGTGCTGATCGTGAGCGACGGATTCCACCTGCTGCGGGCGGAGCTGATGGCGCGGCATCTGGGGTTGACGCCGTACTCTTCGCCGGCGACGGAGAGTCCGATCGCGGCGTGGTCGGGGACGGAGTTCTCGTACGTGATCCGGGAGACGGGCGGGATCATCGTCTTCCTGCCGAAGATGCTGTTCTAGAAGAATCTGGGATGGGTCATCACCCCGGGAGCGTGTCGCGCTCCGGGGATGATGCGCGTTGTACCTTTGAGGATCAGGCGGAAAGGGTGAGCTCCGCTTCGACCGCGTCCGTTCGTTCCTCGAGGTCGACTTCCCCTTCATCACTGGCATCCCACGCGGGCGTCTGCTCGGCGACGACCTGCTTGCCGGTGGCGCGTGCGATCAGATCGATGAGCTGCTGCTGACGATCGCGAACGAATCCCTCGAAATCGTCGGCGCGAATGAGCGTCGGATCGATCAGATGACCGCGGAGGTATCGATCGAGATCAGCCGGATCGATTGGCGGGTTGTCGCGATTGCCGCGTTCGAGTGCCGCAAGGTAGACGGATGGCGCGACGCCACCGATGATCCGGTTCGTCTTGTAGGAGAGCGGAGTCTTGTTGATGATCGAATTGAAGACATCCGGCGAGATGCCATGATCGGTGCACCATTTCTGCGGGAAGATGTGATGGATATCGACGCCTTCGCCGAGGAAGATGGTGTGATCGAACTCCTGCCCGGTGCGGAAGTCCTGCGCGCCTTCGCTCATCAGCAGGGCGTTGACACCCTTGTAGGCGGCGGAAAGGCGCATGCGCATGGTCTTCAGGCGATCCGCACGGAAGGTGCTCTCCGTCACGGTGGTCGGTTCCGGCCCACCGTTCAGCCAGCGGGGGACATCGACGAAGTCGCGCGCGACGCGGGTTTCGACGGTCGAACCGTAGAGTTCGCCAAAGACGCCGCACCAATACCATTGCACGAGCCTGGCCGTATTGCCGGCATGCTCCCAGTCGTCGCCGACCCGCGCGAGAATCGCGGCGAGCGCGGTGACCTGCGCCTGATAGGGGAGATCGAAGACGCGATAGATGCGGAGCCGGTAGAGGAACTTCGCGGCGCGCCGGAACCCTTCTTCCGCGAGAGTCTGATATCGGATGTACGCATCGAGTGGCAGCGACAGGAGCGCGGCACGGTTGCCGGTGATCTGAGGGAGCGACGCGCCGGGCTTGCCGTCCTGCTCGGCGCGTTGGCGTAACTCCTGCGTGTGGAAGAGCGAGATGACGTGGAGGAAGTCGGTACTCGACACGTCGGCGAGGATGCCCTTGGTGGCATCGGGGAGACGAAGCATGTGTGCGAATCGATCGACACGACCGGAGTGCTCGTGTGTGCCGTACCAATCCTTGCGGAGCTCGTAGCCATCGGCAGCGTACATGGCCGTGATCAGCTCGAAGGCGTCGAGCGGCTTTCCTCCGGTGTTGACCTTCTCGAAGACGGTGCAGACCGCCTCCTTCGAGGATGACTGATCGAGGGTGATGACGGGCACCTGATAGTTGAGGAAGGCGTCGACGATTTCCTCCTTGAAGCGGGCCCAGATGCCGTTCAGATCATTCAGAAGCGTGAGGTCTCCCTGCTGCAGAGACGGCGTCATGTAAGTCGTGTAGGTCGCCTGCCAGCCACTCCAGTCGAACAGTCGACTGAGCGGAAATAGCTTGTTCGCGATTTCCTTCTCCGGCGTGGAGAGATCGAGGTCGATGGTGCGGTCGAAATTCGAGCGCACGACGCGATCCTCCGGCACACTCACGATGGCCTCATCACGATCGACATTGGGGTCCAGCGCCCTTACGATATCGATGTAGAACCAGCGCTTGACGCGCTTGCCCTTCGGCGTCTGCGTAAGCATGACCTGATTGCGGAGCGTTGCCTGGTAGAGCGACGTCATGCGCTGCTGTCCGTCGAGCAGGAGTTCCTTGGGTGTCACCTGCGAGGCCGACGGATGTGCGCCCTCGACGGGGCGCGGCTTGAAGTTCACGCTGCCGCCGGTCTCGAGCGTCATCAGCGCGCCAACCGGGAAGGAGCGGGAGATCGAGGCGATCAGGCTGCGGATCCGTTCCTCGTCCCACACCCAGCTGCGCTGGAAGTCCGGCAGCTGCAGCTCGCCGACATGACATTGTTCCAGGAGTTTGGCGAGGGAGACGGGATTGGTCTTGAAGATAGAGGTGGCCATGAACTGAAATCTCCACGAACACGTGTTGCACTGACGACGCCGTGAGTCCTTGCACGGATGATACCGGTGTTTCCTGGCGGTGACGACGTCGGCAGGACCGTTGCGTGTCCGGGTATGCACACATGACCATCAAAGGTACTAGGA
>Ga0164243_10011108_pt1 | contig 12880 bp, 6 predicted proteins | sample OricompcompostOP_FD_108781 | JGI IMG/M metagenome (GOLD analysis project Ga0164243, IMG submission 108781) | Organic Plus compost microbial communities from Emeryville, California, USA - Original compost - Organic plus compost (OP) | ecosystem: Engineered > Solid waste > Mixed feedstock >...
CGGCATGGTCACGCCGCCGGTCGTCGTGGGGATGCTCACCGCCGCCGCGCTCGACCCCGACGCGGTCATCGGCCAGAGCGACACCACCGTGGCCGGGCACCACGCCACGTGCGTGGACGTCGACCGGGCCGGCGAGGACTTCACCGCCTGCGTGACCACCGAGGGGGTGCTCGGCAGCTTCACGGGGCAGGTCGACGGCAAGGCGGTCGAGGTGGCGTTGAGCCGCTACTCGGAGACGGTCGACGGGTCGGTCTTCGACCTGCCGCCCGGCGCCGGCGTGGTCGACCGCCGCCCGAACGGCTCCTGACCGGGGCCCCGCCACCGACGGGGTAGTCGACGCGGACGCCCTCGTCCCACCGGCCGCGCACCCCGGCTCACAGGCCGAGCAGCGTACGCAGGTGGCGCGGGGGCGGGCAGTCGTGCGCGAGCATCGCGTCGTGCCAGTCGCGCAGCGACACGCCGTCCGGACGGGCCGCGGCGATCTCGGCGACCTCGCTGTAGCCCACGAAGTACGTGGAGAGCTGGGTCGAGGTGAGCAGCGCCCGCCGCCACTTGCCGGCCGCCTCGCCCTCCTCCTGGAACCCGCGCCCGGTCATGAGCGCCATCGCCTCGGCCTCGGGCATCTCCTCGCAGTGCACGAGCTGGTCCAGCAGCGCGTTGATGGTCATCCGCAGCTGCATCTTGAGCTGCTGCAACCGCACCGGCAGGCCACCGAAGCCGAGCCCGGCCATCAGCTCCTCGGCGTAGACGGCCCAGCCCTCGATGAACGGGCCGGACTCGGCCAGCGCCCGCACCCGGGTCCGGCCGGCGTACCGGCGGGCGTGGGCGAGCTGGAGGAAGTGCCCCGGCATCGCCTCGTGGACCGTGAGGTTGCGGATCATGTGGTCGTTGTACTCGCGGTAGAACGACTCCACCCGGTGCGCCGGCCAGTCGGACGGGGTGGGCGCGATGCAGTAGAAGGTCGGCACGTCCGCGGTCTCCAGCGGGCCCGGCGAGTCGCAGTAGGCCACGGCCACGCCGCGCGCGAACTCCGGCATCTCCTGGATCACGCACGGGTCGTCGACGAGCGTGACGAGGTCGTGGGCGCGGACGAAGTCCGTCGCCTCGTCCAGGGTCACCCCGGCCAGGTCGACGATGGTGTGGTCGTCCGGGTGCTCGGCGGCGAGCAGGTCGAGCGCCCGGCGTACGGTCTCGTCGTCGGCCGGGCCGCCGACCAGCTCGACGGCCGCCTCCCGGATCTGCTCGGTGACCCGGTCCAGGTTGGCCCAGGCCCGGGCGAGGACCTCCGAGGCGCCCAGCTCGGTGTCGAGGGTGTGCCAGAGCCGCGCCTCCCACCGGCGCCGGCCCAGCCGGGGATCGCGCCCCGGGCCGGCGTCGGCGGCCAGCCCGGCCCGCAGCCAGGCCACGAACTCCTCCAGCGCCGCGATCGCCGCCGTGGCGGCGGGTTCCACGCGGTCGTGCAACGCGGGCTCCTCGGTGAGGAGCTTCGGCACCTCGTCGCGGATCAGCGCCGCCGTGCCGGTGAACTGGCCGACCGCCGTCTCCGCGTGGATGCGGGGCATGTCGCGCAGCGTCCCGCGGGCGATGGCCAGCGCGTCCGGGATGGCGGCGAGCCGACCGGCGAGCTGGGTCAGCCGTACGTCCGCGGGCGCGTACGGGCGGGCCACGATGGCGTGCAGCAGCGGGCCCGGGTTGTGCCGCAGCGGGTCCCACTCGTACGCCCGGATCTCGGTGAGCTCGAACAGCTCCCGGTCGACCAGGGCGCTGAGCAGTGCGTGGTCGACCTGGTCCTCGACGTCCAGCGCGGCCGGGTCGAGTTCGGAGAGCGCGTTGGCCGCGTCGGTGAGCATCGTGCGGTCGGCGGTGCGACCGTCGGGCGAGAAGTCGGGCAGCCGGTCGTCGAAGCGGTGGTCACCGGCGGCCGTGGCCAGCCCGGGTCGGCTCTCCAGCAGCGCCTCGACGATCCGCTCGGCCAGCGGGGCAAACGATTCCACCCGCCGACCCTACCGGCACCGACCGCCACCGGCCGCCCGAACCCGAACCCCGTTGATCATGAGGTTGGCGGGTCGGAACGGGCGTGTCCGCCCCGCCAACCTCATGATCATCCAGGTTCGTCGGTGGGGGGCGGGGGTTCCGCCGCGCGGACGGCGTCGGCGTACGCCAGGGCGGCGCGACGCAGCGCGGCCTCGGCGTCGAGGCCGGCCTCGCGGGCGGCGGCCACCGTGGCGAGCAGGCTCGCGCCGAGCCGGGACTCCGCGTCGACCTGCCCCTCGGCCAGCGGCGGGGGCACGGCCAGCCCGAACCGCTCCGCGCGTTGCAGGATCTTCGCCGCCAGGGCGAGGGCCGGCTGGCTGAGCGCCACCCCGTCCAGCACCGACCCGCGCGGCTTCTCCGCCCGCTTGATGCGGTCCCAGTTGGCGGTGATCTCCTCGATGGTGCCCGCCTCGGCCCCGGCGAAGACGTGCGGGTTGCGGCGGATCATCTTGTCGACCAGCCCGCCGGCCACGTCGTCGACGGTCCACCGCTCACCCTCGGGCAGCTCCTCGGCGAGCCGGGCGTGCAGCAGCACCTGGAGCAGCACGTCCCCCAGTTCCTCGCGGAGCGCGTCGGTGTCGCCCGCGTCGATCGCGTCGTACGCCTCGTAGCACTCCTCGAGGAGGAAATGGGCCAGGCTCTCGTGCGTCTGCGCCCGCTTCCACGGGTCACCGCCCGGAGAGGCCAGCCGGTCCATGACGGCCACCGCGTCGAGCAGCCGCGCGCCGGGCGGGTCCCACGAGCCGTACATCAGCTCCAGCTCGGCGAGACCCGGCTCCCGGGCCAGCCGCAGGCCCAGCTCCCGGGCGAGGGGCTCGTCGCCGCCGGGCCCGGCCAGCCAGACGGCCGTGCCGTGCGCGCCCACGGCGTCCAGCAGCGGCTGCGTGGCCGGCCCGTCGACGACGCTCACCCGGCCGCCCGCCGTGCGGATCGCCACGGTCAGCTCGCTCTCCGCGCCGGTCAGCACCGGCGCCGACCGTACGACGTCCCAGGCGGCGGCGGTCAGCAGCCCGGCCGGCAGCCGGGGCGAGGTGACCAGCAGGACGATCCGACCCGCCATCAGCCGGCCGTGCCGCCCGCCGTCTCCCCGTCCGCCGGGGCCGCCGGCTCGGGAGTCGAGATGTCGGTGACCGGGCCGTCGTGGTTGATGTACGGCAGCGAGTAGAAGACGAGGCCCTGGGCGCTGTTCACGAACGACGGCACGCCGACCTGCCCGTACCGCGGGTTGACGGAGGCGTCCGCCCGCTCGGCCTCCTCCTGGAGGGCGGCGCTCACCGCGGAGGCGGAACGGACGAAGCCGCCGTCGCCGAACGCCTGCCGGACCTGGTCGACGGTCATGCCGGACTCGATGGCCCCGGTCTTGGCGATCGCCCCGTAGACGGCCATCACGGCGTCGTCGCTGAGCTCGGCCGGCGGGAGCTGCCGGTTGAGCGTCTGCAGCACGTCGACCCACTCGCCCCACAGCCGGGTGTACTCGGCCGTGGCGGGCACACCCAGGGCCTGCTGGAGCTGCTCGGGGCCGACCTCGTCCGGCACCTGGATGTTCTTCTCGGCCGCCACCCGCTTGCCCAGTTCGAGGCTCACCAGGAGGTTGAGCACGTCCTGCCGGGTCACCGAGGCTCGCAGCTGCTCGGGCGACGGCGTCGCGCCGGCGCGGGCCGCGTCCTGGCGGACTGCCTCGCCGTACTTCGCCTGGACATCGTCGTACAGCTCGTCGACGCGGGCGATCGACCAACTGGTGTCACCGACGTACGCGGCGACGTCCGGAGCGGACTTCCCACAGGCGGTGAGGGAGCAGAGACCGAGGGCCGCGACGCCGGCGGCAGCGATCAGACGACGAGCACGCATGTGCGCCACTCTCTCATGCCGGACCCCCGGCTGTGACGCCCCCCACCGTCCACCGGGCACGACGCCGCCCCGACCCGCAGCCGGTGCCCACGGGTCGGGGCGTACGACGGTCACCCGACGAGTGCGGGCTCGCCCAGGACGTCGGTGAGGAGCTGGGCGCACCACTCCAGCAGCGCCTGGTCGCGCAGCGGCTCGCCGCCGACGCGTCGGGTGCTCGGCCGCGGGACGCTGACCTGGTCGGTGGCCTGCTTGTAGACCGCGTCCGGGTGGTAGCGCTTGAGCCGCATCTGCTTCGAGTCGGGCAGCGGCAGCGGGCTGAACCGGATGTGCCGGCCCTGCATCGACACGTCGGTGAGGCCGTACCGGCGGGCCAGCAGCCGGAACCGGGCCACCGCCACGAGGTTCTGCACGGGAGCGGGCGGCTCGCCGTAGCGGTCGGTCATCTCGGCCACCACCTCGCGCAGCCGCTCCTCGTCGCGGGCCTCGGCGAGCTTGCGGTACATCTCCAGCCGCAGCCGCTCCACGCCGATGTAGTCGTGCGGCAGGTGCGCGTCGACCGGCAGGTCGACCTTGACCTCGGTCTCCTCCTCGGCGTGCTCGCCCTTGAACGCCTGCACCGCCTCGCCGACCATCCGCACGTACAGGTCGAAGCCCACGCCCTCGATGTGCCCGGACTGCTCGCCGCCGAGCAGGTTGCCGGCGCCGCGGATCTCCAGGTCCTTCATGGCCACGTACATGCCGGCGCCCAGCTCGGTGTGCTGGGCGATGGTCGCCAGCCGCTCGTGCGCCTGCTCGGTGAGCGGCTTGTCCGGCGGGTAGAGGAAGTACGCGTACGCCCGCTCCCGCCCCCGGCCGACCCGGCCGCGGATCTGGTGCAGCTGCGCCAGGCCGAGCAGGTCGGCGCGCTCGACGATCAGGGTGTTGGCGTTCGGGATGTCGATGCCGGACTCCACGATCGTGGTGCAGACCAGCACGTCGAACTCCTTCTCCCAGAAGCCGACCATGACCTTCTCGAGGGCGTCCTCGCCCATCTGGCCGTGCGCCACCGCGACCCGCGCCTCGGGCACCAGCTCGCGGATGCGCCGGGCCGCCCGCTCGATCGACTCGACCCGGTTGTGCACGTAGAAGACCTGCCCGTCGCGGAGCAGCTCGCGGTGGATGGCCGCGGCCACCTGCCGGTCGTCGTACGCCCCCACCGCCGTGAGCACCGGGTGGCGCTCCTCCGGCGGGGTGGCGATCGTGGACATCTCCCGGATGCCGGTGATCGCCATCTCCAGGGTGCGCGGGATCGGCGTGGCCGACATGCTCAGCACGTCGACCGAGGCCCGCATGGTCTTCAGGTGCTCCTTGTGCTCGACGCCGAAGCGCTGCTCCTCGTCGACGATCACCAGACCGAGCTGCTTGAAGCGCGTCGCCGACTGGAGCAGCCGGTGGGTGCCGATGACGATGTCGGCCGCGCCGTCGGCGGCCATGGCGAGCGTCTGCTCGGCCTCCTTCGGCGTCTGGAAGCGGGACAGCTGCCGGATCGTCACCGGGAACTGGCTCATCCGCTCGGCGAACGTGTTGTAGTGCTGCTGCACGAGCAGCGTCGTCGGCACGAGCACGGCCACCTGCTTGCCGTCCTGCACCGCCTTGAACGCCGCCCGCACCGCGATCTCGGTCTTGCCGTAGCCCACGTCGCCGCAGATCAGCCGGTCCATGGGGATCGACTGCTCCATGTCCCGCTTGACCTCTTCGATGGCGGCGAGCTGGTCGGGCGTCTCCTGCCACGGGAAGGCGTCCTCCAGCTCCCGCTGCCACGGGGTGTCCGGGCCGAACGAGTGCCCCTTGGACGCCTTCCGCGCGGCATAGAGCTGGATCAGCTGGGCGGCGATCTCCCGCACCGCCTTGCGGGCCCGGGCCTTGGACTTCTGCCAGTCCGAGCCGCCCATCTTGTGCAGGGTGGGCTGCTCACCGCCGACGTACCGGCTGAGCTGGTCGAGCTGGTCGGTGGGCACGAAGAGCCGGTCACCGGGCTGGCCGCGCTTGCTCGGCGCGTACTCGATGACCAGGTACTCCCGGCTGGCGCCGTTGACCGTGCGCTGCACCAGCTCGATGTAGCGGCCGATGCCGTGCTGCTCGTGCACCACGTAGTCGCCGGCCTTGAGTTCCAGCGGGTCGATGGTGTTGCGCCGGCGGCTCGGCATCCGGCGCATGTCGCGGGTCGAGGCGCCCCGCCCGCCGGTGATGTCGTTGCCGGTGAGCAGCACGAAACGGGACGCCTCGTCGACGAACCCGGCGCTGAGCGAGCCGCAGGTGACCAGCAGCTCACCGGGGGCCGGCGCGTCCGGCACCTGCTCGGTCAGCCGGGCGCCCAGGCCGGCGTCGCGGAGCACCTCGACCGCCCGCTGGGCGGGGCCGTGCCCCTCGAAGACCAGCGCGATCGACCAGCCCTCGCCGGACCAGCGCTTCAGGTCGTCGACCACCCGGGCGGTCTCGCCGTGGTAGAGCGGCGCCGGCTGGGCGGCCAGGGTCACGGCGATCGCGTCGTCCGGGGTGACGCTCACCTCCTCCGGCTCGTCCTCCCACGGCTGGCGCTCCGGCGCGGCCTCCCCCTCGGCGGCCAGGCCGAACGGGGAGAGCGTCCACCACGGCTGGCCGAGCTTCGCGGCGGCCGCGCGCACCTCGGCGAGGCTGCGGAAGGCGGCGGCGCCCAGGTCGACGGGGGCCTGGCCGCCCACGGCGGCGGCGGCCCAGCTGGCCTGGAGGAACTCCTCGGAGGTACGCACGAGGTCGTGCGCCCGGGTGCGGATCCGCTCCGGGTCGCAGAGCAGCACGTGGGTGCCGGCCGGCATGACGTCGAGCAGCAGTTCCAGGCTCTCGCTGCCGAGCAGCGCCGGCACCAGCGACTCCATCCCCTCGACGGGGATGCCCTCGGCGAGCTTGTCGAGGATCTCGGCGAGTTCGGGGTGCCGCTCGGCCAGCGCCGCGGCCCGGCGGCGCACGTCGGGGGTGAGCAGCAGCTCCCGGCAGGGCGGCGCCCACAGCCGGTCGACCTGCTCGATGGTCCGCTGGTCCGCAACGGCGAAGGTGCGGATCTCCTCCACCTCGTCGCCCCAGAACTCGACCCGGGACGGGTGCTCGTCGGTGGGCGGGAAGACGTCCAGGATGCCGCCGCGCACGGCGAACTCGCCCCGCTTGGTGACCAGGTCGACCCGCGCGTACGCCATGTCGGTGAGCCGGCGGGCGACCTCCTCCAGGTCGGCCTCGGCCCCGGGGGCGAGCTGCACCGGCTCCAGGTCGCCGAGCCCCTTGAGCTGCGGTTGCAGCAGCGAACGCACCGGGGCCACGACGACGCGCAGCGGGCCGGTGCGGCCGTGCGCGTCGGCGGCCTCCGGGTGGGCGAGCCGGCGCAACACGGCGAGCCGGCGGCCGACCGTGTCCGACCGCGGCGAGAGCCGCTCGTGCGGCAGCGTCTCCCAGGACGGGTAGACGGCCACCTGCTCGGACGGGAGCAGGCTGCCCAGCGCGGCGGCCAGGTCGTCGGCCTCCCGGGTGGTCGCGGTGACGGCGAGGACCGGTCGGCCGGCCCCGCCCGCCGGCCTGCCGTCGGCGCCCGCGCCGCCCTGGTCGGCCGCCACGGCGGCGACCGCGAACGGGCGCAGCGCCGGCGGGGCCGTGATGTCGAGCCCGTCGACCTGCGCGGCGCCGGAGCGCGCGAGGTCGCGCGCCCGGGCCAGCCCAGGGTCGGCCAGGGCGGCGGAGAAGAGGCCGGTGAGCATCTGCGATCACTTCCAGTACGACACGCGTGGCGCGCTGCGGGCACACGAGTAGATCCCCCGCGCCCGGACGGACGGGGGGTGCACGACTCCCAGCCTATCTCCGCCGACCGACACCGGCCCCGTTCCGCCCCGCCCTGTCACCTGCGCCCGGACCGGACGAGGAGCGGGGCGCGCCGCTCCGCACGATCCGCACGACATCCCGGAAACAGTGGCCTCCGGCCGCCCCGGAGGCCACTGTTTCCCCGATGGTGCGCGGATCTTCCCCGATGGTGCGCGAATCTTCCCCGATCGTGCGGATCTCGTCGCGAGGCGCGTCAGTAACGCACCGCGATCCGGCGCGCGACGGCGTCCACCCGGACCTCGCCGCCGTACGGGACGATCACCTGCGGGTCGGTGTGACCGAGGTCGACGTCGAAGACCACCACGGCGTCGGGGTTGTAGGCCGCGAGCGCCCGCGAGACGGCCTCCCGCTGCGCCACCGCGTACTCCCGGCGCTGCTCCGGCGTGTGCGGACGGACGAAGTCCCACGCCTTGGCGCGGCCCACGAGCACGGCCGCGAAGGCCGCGAGCAGCCCCCGCTCGCCCATGTTCCGGAGGATCCGGAAGACCTCGGTGTCCGACGGAAGTTCCTCGGACGTCTCGACGATCAGCACCGACCCCGCGAGGTCGGCCGCCGGCGGGACGCGGTCGGCGGCCATCAGCCAGTGCAGGATCTCCAGGTTGCCGCCCCAGGTCCGCCCCCGCACGACCCGCTCCGGGCCCTGCCAGAGCCAGCCCTCGCCGGGGAACATGACGGGCTCGTGGGCGAGCGTCGCCGGGTCCCGCCAGTCGCCCGGCTCGTCGCCCCACTCCTTCGCCGGGGTCAGGTCGTACCAGTCGGAGCCGAAGAGCGCGGCGCGCAGCGAGTCGAACGTGAGCGGGTGCGGCGCGCCCGACCGGCCGAGGTGCACGAGCACCGACCCGCCGTGGTACGCCACGATGCCGAGCCGGTAGAGGTGGTTGAGGACGTTCGTGTTGTCCGAGTAGCCGAAGTACGGCTTCGGGTTGGCCCGCAGCACCGCGTCGTCGAGGTACGGGGTGACGGTGATCAGGTCGTCGCCGCCCACCGTCGCGAGCACGGCGGTGACCGACGGGTCGGCGAAGGCCGCGGTGAGGTCCCGGGCGCGGTCGCGCGGGTCGGCGCCCATCACCCGGGTGGTCGGGTACTCGACGGGCACGAGGCCGAACTCCTCGCGCAGCCGGCGCAGCCCCAGCTCGTACACGTGCGGGAAGACCGCCGGCAGCCCGGCGGACGGCGAGACGACCGCGACGCGGTCGCCGGGGCGGGGCTTCGGCGGGTAACGCAGGGACACCATGCCCGGACGCTAACGGAGGGGCGAAGGCGTTTTCACTGCGCAAACCGTAATCATCATCGCGAACTGCCCCTACGCTGGCGACGTGGAGCAGGTATCGGAGGGGCGGGCCCGCGAGTGGCTGCCGCGCACCGCCGGCCTGTTGATCGGCACCCTGGCGCTCGCCGTCGCGTTCATCGCGGCGTACGTGGGCGCGCTGCACGACCCCACCCCCCGGGACCTGCCGGTCGGGTTCGTCCTCGGCGACCAGCGCGCCGAGGCGGTCCTCGCCGCCGTGCGAGGCCAGTCCCACGTGGTCGAACCGATCGAGTACGACGACGCGGCCGCCGCCGACGACGGGCTGCACGACCGCGAGGTGTACGGCGTGCTCGCCTCCGACCCGCAGGGCGGCCTGCTCCTCACCGTCGCGAGCGCGTCCGGGCCGTCCGCCACCACCGCCATCGCCCAGGTGTTCACCACCGCCGCCCAGCGCGCGAACACCCCGCTGCGGGTGACCGACCGGGTGCCGGTCGCCTCGACGGACCCGCGCGGCGTGGTGCCGTTCTACCTGAACGTCGGGTACGTCCTCGGCGGCTACCTCGCCTCGACCGTCCTCGGGATCGCCGTCGGCACGACCCCGCGTACGCTCCGCCGCAGCGCCCTGCGCATCGCCGCGCTCACCGTCTACAGCGTGGTGCTCGGCGTCGCCGGGGCCCTCGTGGTCGGGCCGGGGCTGGGGGCCTTCGCGCACCACCTGGTGGCCATCGCCGCCACCGGCGCCCTGACCGTCCTCGCCGCCGCCATGATCGCCTCGGCCATCCAGGGCTGGCTCGGCATCCTCGGCACCGGGCTGGTCATCCTGCTGCTCGTCGTGGTCGGCAACCCCGGCTCCGGCGGCATCTACGCGCCGGAGTTCCTGCCCGACGGGCTGCGCGGCATGCACCGGTGGAACGTGCCGGGGCTGGCCAACGACCTCACGAAGTCCGCCGTGTACTTCCACGGTCGCGCGGCCCTCTGGCCGGCCGTGGGTCTCGCGATCTGGGCCGTGGTGGGCGCCGCCGGGCTGCTCACCGCGACGCTGGTCCGGGGCCGTCGCGCCGCCGTGCCCACCCGGGTCCGGTCCGGCTCCGGCGAGGCGAGTGGGACGGGATGACGCGGGTCCCCTCCGTACATCCGCCTCCGCGCGGATACGATCCAGGGAGTCGGACAGCGCTGTCCTTCGTACGCACGTAAGGAGCGCCCCGTGACCGACCAGCACGACCACGACGGCCCCGACGCCGCCCTGCGGGCCGACATCCGCCGCCTCGGCACCCTGCTCGGACAGACCCTGGCCCGTCAGGAGGGCCGCCCGCTCCTCGACCTCGTGGAGGAGATCCGGGCGCTGGTCCGCTCCGACGCGCCGGCCGCCGCGCAACGCCTGGCCACGCTCGACGTGACCACCGGCACCAAGCTGGCCCGCGCCTTCTCCACCTACTTCCACCTCGCCAACATCACCGAGCAGGTGCACCGGGCCCGTGACCTGCGCCGGCGCCGGGCCATGCACGGCGGCTGGCTCGACCAGGCGGCGAAGATGATCGCCGAACGCGGCGTGCCGGCCGAGGAGATCGCCGCCGTGGCCCGCCGGCTGGCCGTACGTCCCGTGTTCACGGCGCACCCGACCGAGGCGGCCCGCCGGTCGATCCTGTCGAAGCTGCGCGCCATCGCCGACGAGTTGGACGCCGAGACCGCCAACGCCATCCTCTACGGGGCGAGCGACGAGGGCCCGGCGAACCGGCGCCTGGCCGAGCTGCTCGACCTCATGTGGCAGACCGACGAGCTGCGGCTCGACCGGCCGGACCCGACCGACGAGGCCCGCAACGCCATCTACTACCTGCGCGACCTGTACGCCGAGGCCGCCCCGCAGGTCCTCGACGACCTCGCCGACACGCTGCGCACCCTCGGCGTGGAGACCTCGCCGACGGCCCGGCCCCTGACGTTCGGCACCTGGATCGGCGGCGACCGGGACGGCAACCCCTTCGTCACCCCGACGGTGACCCGCGAGGTGCTGCGCATCCAGCACGAGCACGGCATCCAGGCCACCGAGGCGGCCATGGAACACCTCATCAACGAGGTCTCGGTCTCCCGCCGGCTGCGCGGGGTGTCGCTGGACCTCTCCGCGAGCCTCGCCGCCGACCTCGACGCCCTGCCCGAGGTGGCGCCCCGGTTCCGCCGGATCAACGCCGAGGAGCCCTACCGGCTCAAGGCGCGCTGCGTGAAGGCGAAGCTGGCCAACACCCGGGAGCGGCTGCGCAACGGCACCCCGCACGTGCCGGGGCGGGACTACCGCGGCTCCGCCGAGCTGATCGCCGACCTGGAGCTGCTGCGCGCCTCGCTGGCCCGCAACTCCGGCCAGCTCACCGCCGTGGGCCGGCTCGCCTCGACCATCCGTACGGTCTCCGCGTTCGGCCTGCACCTGGCGACCATGGACGTGCGCGAGCACGCCGAGGCGCACCACGCCGTCCTCGCCCAGCTCTACGAGGCGGTCGGCGAGGTGTCCGACTACCCGTCGCTGAGCCGGCTGGAGCGCACCAAGCTGCTCGCCGACGAGCTGGCCGGCCGGCGGCCGCTCTCCACCCTGGACACGCCGCTCACCGAGAACGCGCGGAAGACGTTCGACGTGTTCGGGGCGATCCGCGAGGCGCAGGACCGGTTCGGCACCGAGGTGATCGAGTCGTACATCATCTCGATGACGCTCGGCGTGGACGACGTGCTCGCCGCGGTGGTGCTGGCGCGCGAGGCCGGCCTGATCGACGTGCACAGCGGCCGGGCCCGGATCGGCTTCGTGCCGCTGCTGGAGACCCCGGCCGAGCTGAACGCCGGCGGCGAGCTGCTGGACGAGCTGCTGTCGCTGCCCGCGTACCGGGCGCTGGTGGCGGCCCGGGGCGACGTGCAGGAGGTGATGCTGGGCTACTCCGACTCCAACAAGGAGGCCGGCATCACCACCAGCCAGTGGTCCATCCACCGGGCCCAGCGCGCGCTGCGCGACGTGGCCGCCCGGCACGGCGTACACCTGCGGCTCTTCCACGGCCGGGGCGGCACGGTCGGCCGGGGCGGCGGCCCCACCCACGACGCCATCCTGGCCCAGCCCTACGGCACGCTGGACGGCGCGATCAAGGTGACCGAGCAGGGCGAGGTCATCTCCGACAAGTACACGCTGCCCGCGCTCGCCCGGGAGAACCTGGAGCTGACCGTGGCCGCGGTGCTCCAGGCGACGCTGCTGCACACCGCGCCCCGCCAGCCGGCCGAGATGCTGGAACGCTGGGACGCCACCATGGACGTGGTCTCCGAGGCGGCGTTCCGGTCGTACCGGTCGCTGGTCGAGGATCCGGACCTGCCCGCGTACTTCTGGGCCTCCACCCCGACGGAGCTGCTCGGCGCCCTGAACATCGGCTCCCGGCCGGCGAAGCGGCCGAACACCGGCGCCGGCCTGGCCGGCCTGCGGGCCATCCCGTGGGTGTTCGGCTGGACGCAGACCCGGCAGATCGTGCCGGGCTGGTTCGGCGTCGGGTCCGGGCTGGCCGCCGCCCGCGCCGCCGGCCTGGCGGACGTGCTCGCCGAGATGCACCGGAACTGGCACTTCTTCCGCACGTTCCTGTCGAACGTCGAGATGATGCTGACCAAGACCGACCTGAACATCGCCCGCCGGTACGTGGAGACCCTCGTCCCGAAGAAGCTGCACCCGATCTTCGACAAGATCCAGCAGGAGTACGAGCTGACCAAGCAGGAGGTGCTGGCGATCACCGCCTCGCCGGCCCTGCTGGACAGCTCACCCGTCCTCCAGCGGACCCTGGCGGTGCGGGACACCTACCTGGAGCCGCTGCACCACCTTCAGGTGGCGCTGCTGCGCCAGTACCGGGACTCCGGCGC
>Ga0164243_10011109_pt1 | contig 12880 bp, 7 predicted proteins | sample OricompcompostOP_FD_108781 | JGI IMG/M metagenome (GOLD analysis project Ga0164243, IMG submission 108781) | Organic Plus compost microbial communities from Emeryville, California, USA - Original compost - Organic plus compost (OP) | ecosystem: Engineered > Solid waste > Mixed feedstock >...
CCGGCAGCGGTGGCGCGCTTCCAGAAGATCGCGCCGATCAGCGGAATCAACATGCCGCCGACCAGGATGTTGTAAGCGAGCGTGAGCGCGCTCAGAACGTCGTCCACCACCAATGCGATGCCGAGCACGGCGATGCCGCTGACCAGCGTGCACAGCCGATTCACACGCAGATCCGATTCCTTGCCGCCGCGCAGCTTGGGAAGCAGATCTTCCGTGAGCGTGCTCGACGCGGCGAGCAGGCCGGCGCTGGCGGTGGACATCATTGCCGCCATCGCGGCGGTGATCACCAGGCTGCGGATACCGTCAGGCAGCGCGACCTGGATGATGGATGCGAATGCGTTGTTTGGATCTTCCAAATCGGGCAACAGGAGCTTCGCGCACATGCCGATGAGCGCCGTCGCGAGTCCATAGATCACGCAGTAGATGCCCGCGGCGGTGCCGGCGTACTTCGCAACCGAGGGCGAGCGCGCAGTGAACACGCGTTGCCAGATGTCCTGACCGATGAGCACGCCGAACGTATAGATCAGGAAGTAAGTGATGATCTTCTCGGTGCCCAGCGTGGCGAAGTTGAATGCGGTGTCCGGCAGCTGCGCGACCAGCTGATCCCAGCCGCCAACCTTGTACACGCAGATCGGCAGCAACAGCAGCATCAGACCGACAGTCTTGATGATGAATTGCACCATGTCCGTGAACGTCAGTGCCCACATGCCGCCGATCGTGGAGTAGGCCACGACCAGGCCGCCACTGAGCAGCACGGCGCTCCAGAACGGCAGATCGAAGAACACCTGCATCACGGTGCTGATGCCGAGCGTGGAGACCACGCCGATCATCAATGCGTAAACAAACATGATCGCGGCGCTGACCTGGCGGGTGATGGGGTTGTAGCGCCGTTCGAGCACCTGCGTGACGGTGAAGATCTTCAGATTCACCAGCGGGCGCGCGAGAAACAGATTCAGAAAGATGATGCCCAGACCGATGGTCGCGCACAGCCACACGCCTGAGATGCCATAGACGTAGCCCAGGCGCACCGTGCCGATCGTGGAGGCGCCACCGAGCACGGTGGCAGCCATCGTGCCCATGTACATGCCGGGCCCGAGATTGCGGCCCGCGACCAGAAAGTCTTCCTGGGTCTTCGAGCGCCGCAGGCCGAACCAGCCGAGCAGCAGCATGCCGAGCGCATAAAGAATGAAGACCAATACATCCAGCGCCATTACCGAACCCCCACTGCCTCGAGTGTCGCCTTATCGAATGTGTCTTGGATCAAGCCATTGCGGAGTCAACGTCAGCCAGAGTCGCTGCCCCACGGCAGGGCATCGGAGCCCTTGCAGTGCCACTGTTTGGTGCAACTGTGCCGCTTGCAATTTGTTACGATATGCCTAGTATACATGCATATCTGGCAAAGAAGCCCTAATTTTTTAAACAAATTGACGGTTGCGACCGCCAAGATTTGCATTTTTGATTTCCCAAAAAATAGAGGGGTGGGGAATGCTCTCGCGCGCTTTTTATCGAGTAGGTAGCGACTCGCCGGCTCGCTGCGGCCTGCGTTTCGCGGTCGCATCCGTGTTGGCTTCGGCTCTGGTCGCCGGCCCGGCACTGGCTCAGGACGCTTCGACAGCGGCGGAAGAGGCCGCGCCAGCCGCTTCGACGCAGCTCGACACGGTCGTTGTCACTGGCAGCCGATTGGTGCGAGATGGCTACGAAGCCCCGACGCCACTGACTGTGGTGGGCTCCGAGCAGGTTGCGCAACAAGCTACGCCAAATCTGATCGACTATCTCACGACGCTGCCCGCGTTCTCCGGCAACTACACTCCCCAGGGCAGCACTCAGAACGTCAGCGCCGGTACCGCCGGTACCAGCGCGGTGAACTTACGAAATCTCGGGACAAATCGCACGCTCGTTTTGATCGACGGTCAGCGCTCGGTGCCCTCGACGGTCACCGGCCTGGTCGACATCAACACGATTCCCTCGCAACTCATTGAGCGCGTGGAGGTCGTGACGGGCGGCGCTTCGGCGGCGTACGGCTCGGACGCGGTCAGCGGCGTGGTGAACTTCATCCTCGACAAGAAGTTTACCGGCTTCAAGAGCGAAGTGTCCGGCGGCATCACCAGCTACGGCGACAACGCCAACTACAAGGTGGCCATGACCATGGGCACGCCGTTCGCGGACGGCCGCGGCCACCTGCTGTTGAGCGGTCAGCAGCAGCAGCAGGAAGGCATCCTGGACGGCGATCGTCCCTGGAACAAGGAAGGTTGGCAGATCATCAACAACCCGTACTACACCGCGACCAACGGCCAGCCGCGCCGCCTGCTGTTGCCGCAGATCGCCCCTCAAAACATGACTCCCGGCGGCATCATCACGCAGGGCCCGTTGCGAGGCACGGCGTTCGGTCAGGGCGGAGCGCCCTATCAGTTCCAGTATGGCGACCTGATCTCCGGCAGCGCCATGCAGGGCGGCGCCTGGCGCTCCACCTCGCTGCACGAGATCGGCCAGTCGATCGAGCCGAAGTTCTCCAGCCAGAACCTGTTCGCGCGACTGAGCTACCAGATCACCGACAACGTCGAGGCCTACATCCAGTCGAACTGGTACAGCAACGACAACAAGTCGCATGCCTATCCGAACGACCAGTACTTCGGCGGCATGATGGTGGCCGCCGACAATCCCTTCATGCCGGCCTCGGTGGCCGCTCGCGTGGCGCAGCTGGGCATCACCGGCAACCTCAACATGGGCAGCTCGCTGGCGGACGTGGGCGGCGTGGTGATCGACACCGGCCGCGAAGTGCTTCGCAACGTCATCGGCCTGAACGGCGGCTTCACGGTCGGCGATGTCGATTGGAATTGGGATGCCTACTACCAGCACGGCGAATCGCGCGCTTCCGAATCGGCGCTCAACAGCCTCAACCTGGTGCGCTTCCAGGAAGCGCTCGATGCCAGGCTCGATCCCAACACCGGCGCCATCGTGTGCCGTTCGACGCTCACCAACCCGAACAACGGCTGCGTGCCTTACAACCCGTTCGGTACCGGTGTGAACTCGCAGGCGGCCATCGACTACGTCGCCGGCCAGGTCTCGCATCGTGATCAGACCTTCAAGCAGGACGTGGTGGCCGCGTCGATCAGCGCCACGCCGTTCTCCAGCTGGGCCGGTCCGGTCTCGATCGCGACCGGTCTGGAGCATCGTCGCGAGTCCGCCAGCGGCTGGTCGACGCCCCAGGACATGGCCGCCGAGTTCTTCGCCGGCAACTATCGGCCGACCTTCGGCAAGTACCACGTGACGGAAGGGTTCTTCGAAACCGCCGTGCCGCTGGCCGTCGATCTGCCGTTTGCGCGCGCCCTGGATCTGAACGCCGCGGTACGTCTCACCGACTACAGCACCTCCGGCTTCGTGACCACGTGGAAGGCGGGTCTGACCTATTCGGTGGTCGACGACGTGCGCTTCCGCTTCACGCGTTCGCGTGACATTCGCGCGCCGAACATCAATGACCTGTTCAACGCGGGGGCTCGCCAGAACAATCAGGTCAACAATCCGGTCGACGGCTTGAACTACCTGACCGAGGACGTGACCACCGGCAACCCGGATCTGAAGCCCGAGAAGGCCGATTCCACCGGCTTCGGCGTGGTGTTCCAGCCGCGCTTCGCGCCCGGACTGAGCGCCTCGATCGACTACTGGGAAATCGACCTGAAGGACGCGATCAACACGGTCGGCCGCCAGGCGGTGGTGGACCTGTGCGCGCAGGGCAATCAGCAGTTCTGCCAGCTGATCAACGACGGGCAGCCGCTGCGCCTGGACAACTCCGGTCCGCGCAACACGATTCGCATCACGCCGATCAACCTGGCGCAGCAGCTGGTGAAGGGCGTGGATATCGAAGCCGGCTACAACCTGCCGCTGACCTCGCTGGGCTTCGACGACGGCCGCGTGTCGTTCCGCCTGATCGCGACGCATTTCTTGAAGAACTATCGCAACGACACGTTCACCGTGCCGGTCGACTACGCGGGCGAGAACTACGGCGGCACCGCTTCGCCGGACTGGCGCTGGACCGCGGTCCTGGGCTACGAAAACCTGTCGTTCAGCAGCGCGCTGACGGCACGTGGCGTGAGCTCGGGCGTGTACAGCAACGCGATGATCGAGTGCACGAGCGGCTGCCCGGAATCGACGATCGCCAATCCGACCATCAACGAGAACGATCTGGCCGGCGCGATCTATCTCGACTGGGCGATGACGTACAAGATGCTGCTCGGCGCGGATCAGGATACGCAGGTCGAGTTGTTCCTGAACGTCAAGAACATCGCGAACAAGGATCCGGTGATCGCGGTGGGCGGACCGGGTGGCGTGCCGTTCGACACGGTATCCACCAACGCGAGCGTCTACGACTCTCTCGGCCGCGTGTTCCGCGCGGGCTTCCGGGTGAAGATGTAGCAGTTTGGGCGTGCAGTATGGAGCGACATCGTTCGCTCCGTACTGCGCGCGTTTTCATCGGCTCGGGGGGACGAACACAATGAATCTTTCTGAAAAAGCCGGCCTGCTGTGCGCGGCGATGCTGCTCTCGGCGGTCGCGAACGCTGCCGCGCCCGAGGCGCCCCGCTCGATGGGCGGCGGCAACTGCGCCAAGAGCATCTACAACTGTGCCGACACGCCGAATCCGCTGCCGCAGGCGGATATCGTCTGGCTCGAAGAGATGACCTGGATGGACGTGCGCGACGCGATGGCTCGCGGCACGCGCACGGTCATCATCCCTACCGGCGGCGTCGAGCCGAACGGGCCCTGGCTGGCCCTGGGCAAACACAACTACGTGCTGCGCTCCACCTGCGAGGCCATCGCTCGCAAGCTCGGCAATGCGCTGTGCGCGCCCATCATCGCCTTCGTACCCGAGGGGGACATCGAAAAGAAGACCGGCCACATGGATTCGGTCGGCACCATCAGCGTGCGGCAGCAGACTTACGAAGCCATCATCACCGACATCGCGCAAAGCATGCAGGCGCATGGTTTCGAGCACATCGTATTCATCAGCGACAACGGCGGCAGCAATCAGGACGGCATGCGCCGGGTCGCCGAGCAATTGAACAAACAGTGGTCGTCGGCCCGCGCGTATTACATCCCGGAGTACTACGCCAGCTGGCAGAGCGCCGATAACTTGTTGCTGAAGAAAGGGCTGACCAAGCCCGGCGTGCGCGACGGCATCCATGACGATCCCGCCAGCACCCTGCTGATGATGCTGGCCGATCCGGCCAGCGTGCGCTGGGAGCAGCGTGTAAAAGCCGGCAAGGCGACCATCGACGGTGTTTCCATCGCCGACCGGCAGCAGGCGCTCGCCTGGGGCCGGGAGTTGCTGGAGCAACGAGCCTCGGAGACGGCGGCAGCCATCGCGAAAGCCCTGGCGGCCCGGCCCTGAACTGTCGGCGGCCGGCATTACCCGGATATCGCGCGGAAACGGTAAGTTTTTCCCGGCCTCGCAAGCATAATGCGAGGCCAGCCCGGCGGTATTTCTCAGAAATGCGGTCTGGCTGGTGTGTTTCCGAACATATGCTGGTGGCCGGGCGCTTGACTATTGCAATTTGTCTTTTTAAACCTAGTATGTCTGCAATATTCGATCTCAAAGTCGATGAATTGCCGCATTTATCCAGTCTGACTGGATTCTGACGGCGGGTTTGAGGTTTCGAATGGTGGCCGTCCGCGGTTTGACGGAGATTGGTGTGAGTAACGTGCCGATGTTGGGTCGAAGGTGGCGGTTCGCGGGTGCGGCAGCCGGTGCGGTCTTACTCGCAGGCGCTCTCGCGGCGTGCTCGGGCGGGGCGGGGCGCGGTCCCCAGGAAAGCGACTCGCCGGCGCGCGCTCGCCTGATGTCCGCCTCGCAATATTCGCAAACCATCGCCAATATTTTCGGCGAGGACATCAGCGCCGCAGTTCCGGCGCCACTCCCGCCGATGCCTCGAACCGACGGCCTGCTCGCCGCGGGCGCGGCTTCCATCGGTCTGACTTCCGATCAGCTCGGCCAGCTGCACCAGGCGGCAACCGCGATCGCCAGCAAGGTGGTGGATGAAGCCCACCGCGAGTTCCTCGTGCCTTGCAAGCCGCAATCGCCGAAGGCCGCGGATGCGGAGTGCGCCACTCAGTTCATCAGCAGCACCGGCCGGCTCCTGTATCGCCGCCCCCTGCCGGAAGCGCGAGTCACCGAGCTGGTGCATATCGCCGGGCAGACCGCCGATGATCTGAAAGATTTCTATGCCGGCCTCGGCACCGCGCTCGAGGGCATGCTCATCAGCCCCGAAATGTTGTTCGTGGTGGATGTTCCCGAGCCCGATCCGGACAACAAGGGACGGTACCGGCTGGATGCCTATTCGCTGGCCTCGCGCCTGAGCTTCTTCCTGTGGAATTCGGCGCCCGACGACGAGCTGCTGCGTGCGGCCGAAAGCGGCGAGATCCAGACTCGCAAAGGCCGCGAGCGCATCGTCGATGCGATGTTGAAGAGCTCGCGCCTGGAGCACGGCGTGCGTGCCTTCTTCGAGGATCTGTTCGAGTTCGAGAAGTTCAACAGCCTGGCAAAGGACGCGATGGCGTATCCCGCCGTCACCGGCAGCACGCTCGCCGATGCGCGCGAGCAGACGTTGCGAACCATCGTCGATCACCTGATCACGCGCCACGAGGACTATCGCGATCTCTACACCTCGCGCAAGACCTTCATGTCCATGAACCTCGCGGCGATCTATGAAGTGCCGGCGGTGGATGGCTGGGTTCCGTACGAGTTTCCGGAAGGCAGCCCGCGAGCCGGATTGCTCACGCAGGTGAGCTTCCTCGCATCGCACGCGCACCCGGCTCGCAGCTCGCCGACGCTTCGTGGCAAGGCGCTGCGTGAGCTGGTGTTGTGCCAGAAAGTGCCGCCGCCGCCGCCGAATGTGGATTTCTCCCTGCTCGAGGATCCGGATGCCAGCCTGAAGACCGCTCGCGAGCGTCTCGCCGTGCATGCTTCCAATCCTTCCTGCGCCGGCTGCCATCTCATCACCGATCCGATGGGACTGGCGCTGGAGAACTTCGATGGCGCCGGTCGCTTCCGCGACAACGAGAATGGCGCGGCGCTGGACACCAGCGGCGATCTGGACGGCACCGAATTCAAGGATGTGGACGGCCTCAACGTGGCGCTGCGCGATCATCCGATGCTGCCGTCCTGCATCGTCAACCGGATGTACAGCTTTGGCGTGGGCGGGCCGGTATCGATGAGCCGCGACCGGCAGATCCTCGCGTATCTGAAAGAGCAGTTCATCAAGGACGGCTACCGCGTCCCCGAGCTGCTGCGCGAGATCGCGCTGAGCGCGGCGTTCTCGCAGGTGCGCCCGCCGAAGCCGCCCAAACCCGACACTACATTGGCGAGCTCGACTGCCACGGCGGTCCAGCCTGCTGACACGAATACTCGTTGAACGGAGAACGGACCATGACCGATTTCAGCAGACGTCGCGTCCTGCGAGGCATGTTGAACGGCGCCGCCGTGAGCGTGGCGCTGCCCATGCTCAATTGTTTCCTCAACGACAACGGCTCGGCGCTGGCCGACGGCCGGCCCATTCCGCAGCGCTTCGGCACCTGGTCCTGGGGGCTGGGCATGAGCGAAGCGATTTTCGTGCCGAAGAAAACCGGTCCGAACTTCGATCTGCCGCCGGAGATCGCACCGCTCAAGCCGGTCCAGCAGCACATCAACCTGCTGACCAATTTCCACGTCTTCAAGGACGCCGCGCCCAACCTGTGCCATCACACCGGCTGGGTGATCCTGCGCAGCGGCATCGCGCCGCTCACGGCCCAGAATCGTCCTGGCGAAACCATCGACGTCACCATCGCCAAGAAGATCGGCAACGAAACCCGCTTCAAGAACCTGTGCGCCAATGCCACCGGCGACGTGCGCGACAGCTTCAGCTACGAGAACGGCAACTCGGTCAACACGCCGGAGTGGTCGCCGATCCGTTTCTATCAGCGCCTGTTCGGCGAGGACTTCCAGAATCCCAATGCCGCGGAGTTCAAGCCTGATCCGCGCGTGATGGCGCGCAAGAGCGTTTTGTCGGGCGTGATGGAAGAGAGCAAGGCGCTCACCAAGACGCTGGGCGCGGAGGACCGCGCGCGTCTCGATCAGTACTTCACCGGCCTGCGCGATCTGGAGCGACGCTTCGATCTGCAGCTCCGAAAGCCCGACCCGCTGGCGGCCTGCGTGGTGCCCGGCAAGCCGGAGGATCTGCCGGCCGGTCTGGACGCGGACCTGGTCTCCAAGCGTCATCGGATCATGACCGAGCTGATGCTGATGGCGGTCGCCTGCGACCAGACGCGCGTGTTCAACATGTTCTACGCGGCCGCCTTCTCGGGAACGACCAAGCCGGGTTACGACAAGCCGCATCACACGGCCACGCACGAAGAGGCGGTGGACGAGCATCAGCACTGCCAGCCGAACGTCTCCTGGTACACCCGTCGCGCGATGGAGGAATGGGCGTATTTCGTGCAGGCGCTCGCCAGCGTCAAGGAAGGCGATGGCACGTTGCTCGACAACGTGTTCGTGTTCGCGCTGACCGATCAGTCGTTCGCCAAGACGCACGCCATCGAAGGCATTCCGATGTTCACCGCGGGCCGCGCTGGCGGCCGCGTGAAGACCGGTCTGCACATCGACGGCGGCGGCTCGCCGGGCACTCGCGCGGGCTATACGGCCATGAAATTGATGGGGGTGGACGCGCCGTCCTGGGGCCACCAGAGCAACAACACGTCCAAAGAGATCGGCGAGATCCTGGTTTGAGCCGCGAGTAATCCAGAACGTGAGCAAAGTGCAGGGGATCGTGCGAACCGACTCGTGGTTGGAAACAAAAGCTCTGGCGCGTAGCGCGGGCTTGCCGATGATTGCGTTGGCGGCCGTGTTGCTGTCGCAACCGGCAGTCAGCGCCCCGGCCAAGGGGTCGACGCCGGCAGCGGCGCCGGCCGTCTCGCGCGATTATCTGGAAGTGCCCATGCCGCCGGGATTCCGCGTCGAAATCTCCGAGCTGGAAGGGCCGGTGTTCGCGGACGAGAAGGGACGCACGTTGTATTCCTGGCCGGCCCGTCTGTTGCGCAACGGTTTCGCGGGCGAACAGAAAGGCACGCCACGTTGTTACGACGAGGTGCTCAAGGAGACGGCGGGGCTGATGAGTCCGTATCCGCCCGGCGTGTTGTTGCCGGAGCTGGACAAGCGCCCGAGCTGCACGGATCTGTGGCCGCCGGTGCTCGCGCCGGAAGGCGCGGAGAAGGTCGGCAAGTGGTCCATCATCGAGCGCAAGGACGGGACGAAACAATGGGCCTACGACGAAGAGCCGCTCTACACGTCGGTGCTGGATCGCCAGCCCGGGGATGTATTGGGAGGCACGTCGCGTCGTCATCGCGGTGATTCGCCCGTGATCCGCGTGCCGGTCTCGCCGCCGCCGCTGGTGCCGCCGGGTTTCGCTGTGACGACCACGGTCAACGGCCGCTTGCTGACGACCGATCGCAACTACTCGGTCTACACGCCCGAAGACCCGAGTGCCTGCGATGCCGCGTGTCTGCAGCGCTGGAAACCGGTGTTGGCACCGCAGACGGCGAAGCCGCACGGTGACTGGACGATGGTGACGCCCTCGCCGGGCGTGCGGCAGTGGGCTTTCAGGAACCAGCCGCTGTATACCCGCGAAGGGGAGACCCAGCTGTGGAGTCTCGAAGGCAGCGATGAGCCGGGTTGGCGCAATGTCTACGTGCAGACGGTGCGCCCGCGTCCAGCGTCTTTCACCATCCAGGACACGCTGGCCGGCCAGGTGCTCGCCGACAGCCGGGGCATGACGATCTATACCTATGTTTGCGGCGACGACTCGTTGCATCAGCTCAGCTGCGAGCATCCGATGGACACGCAGGTTTATCGTCTCGCCGTGTGTGGTGCCGGCAGCGTCGAGCAGTGCCTGCGCAACTGGCCGTACGTGAAGGCAGAGCCCGGCGCCAAGAGTGACAGCCGCCTCTGGTCGGTGATGTCCATCGATCCCATGACCGGTCACATCGCGCAGCCCGGGCAGAGCGGCGCCATCAGCGTGTGGGCGTATCGCGATCGGCCTGTCTACACCTATATCGGCGACCTGCAGCCCGGCGACGTGAACGGCGCAGGCACGGGCGAGTGGCGTGGACAACGCAACGGTCTGAAAGCCTTCTGGGTCCGTGACGATTATTTCGGCGGCACTCTCTGACGTTCGGGATCAGTCATATGTGCAACGTGAGTCGCTCCTTCCGCCCTGGATTGTCTGCCGCGCTGGTCACGACCGCCTTGCTGGTGGGCGCGGGCGCATCGGCCGGTGATGCTACGAGCGCGCCGCCGCCTCCGCCGGGCGGCACGGTCGGCTATGCGCTCACGGACTTGTTCTGGTCCGTGTATCAGACGCCCAACGGCAAAGAGGAATGTCCGAAAGGCTTCAACGACGGCCCGCGCGAGCAGTACGCCAAGCTGTTTCCGGGCGGCCGCAAAGTGAACGTGGTCGAGAGCCAGCTGAAGCTGGAAGGCCAGACCTGGTGGCCCTCACCGGGCCCCGACCTGTCCGAGTTCCACGCCGTGCAGGGCAAGTACTCCTATGGCCTGAACCTGGACGGCAAGGTCGGCCCGAACGACTTCACGCATCCCGACGGCACGCCGGGCATCGACAACGGGGTGTATCGCGCGGTCGGTTGCATCATCGGCTTTCGCGGGCCCGATGGCGTGGAGGTGATCTTCCAGAACAAAGCGATCACCTCCGACACGTTCAACCGCACCATCATCGAGCTCAACGGCGTGGACAGCTGGGAGAAGGACGATGATGTCACCGTGACGATCTTCCGCGGCCGGGATCGCTTGTTGACCGACGCTACCGGCAACAAAGTGCTGCCGGGCGGCACGCAGCGCATCGATACGCGCTGGGGCAAGAAGCTCATTCAGCAGGTCAAGGGCAAGATCGAAGGCGGCGTGCTCACGACCGAGCCGACGCGGCAAATGATCATTCCGTGGCAGAACCTGAGTGTGCCCTCGTTCCAGTTGATCCGTGACATGCGGCTGGTGCTCAAGGTATCCCCGACCCACGCTCAGGGGCTGCTGGCCGGCTATGCCGACATCGACACCTGGTATCGCCAGCTCATCCGCAACGACTCGACGCATCACTTGAGCAACGGGCAGATCTCGGGCATCTCGCTGTACAAGGCATTGCGTCGCTTCGCGGATGCTTATCCGGATCCCAAGACCGGCGAGAACACCGCGATTTCCACCGCGCTGGACGCGAAGTTCACGCAGGTGTTCATCCAACATCCCGATGGCGATGCCGCCAAGGCCGAGCTCATCAGCTCGCTCAAGTCACAACAGGCTGCTCGAGTCGCCACGGCCCAGCCGCGGCAACAACGCCAGTAGTCAATTCGATTCTCGGCTCGTGCACGGTGCGGAGCTGACTCCGCGCCTACGGCGCCGTGCGCCCGGAAAACACTGAATCCATCTCTCAAGCACTCTTCAGAGCTCGACATCATGAACAGATCTGTTTCCAACGCCGCATTGCTCGCTCGACGTGAGGCCGCCGTGGCACGCGGCGTCGCCACTGCCACGCCGAACTTCGCAGCTGCCGCCACGAATGCCGCCATCACCGACGTCGACGGCCGTCAGTTCATCGACTTCGCTAGCGGCATCGGCGTGCTCGCGACCGGTCATCGTCATCCTCGCGTGCTCGCGGCGGTTCACAATCAGCTCGACATGTTTACTCACACCGCGTTCCAGGTGATGGCGTACGAGTCGTACATCCAGCTCGCCGAGCGCTTGAATGCCCTCGCGCCGTTCAAAGGGCCGGCCAAGAGCGTGTTGTTTACGACCGGTGCCGAGGCGGTCGAAAACGCGGTGAAGATCGCTCGCATCGCGACCGGCCGTTCGGCGGTGATTTCGTTCACCGGTGCCTTCCACGGCCGCACGATGATGACGGCATCGCTCACCGGCAAGATCGTTCCGTACAAGCAGGGTGCCGGTGCTTCGGCGCCCGAGATCTACCGCCTGCCGTTCCCGATCGAGCATCGCGGCATCACGCTGGATGATACCAAGCGCGCGTTGGCGTCTTTGTTCTACGGCGATGTCGAACCCAAGCGCGTCGCGGCCATCATCATCGAGCCGGTGCAGGGTGAGGGCGGCTTCCACGTGGCCTCGCCGCAGCTGATGCAGGCGCTGCGTGAGCTCTGCGACACTCATGGCATCCTGCTGATCGCCGACGAGATCCAGTCCGGCTTTGGCCGCACCGGTCGCATGTTCGCCGTCGAGCACAGCGGCGTCGAGCCCGACCTGGTGACCGTCGCCAAATCTCTGGCGGGCGGTTTTCCGCTGTCTGGCGTGATCGGGCGCGCGGCTGTCATGGACGCGGTGGAGCCGGGCGGATTGGGCGGCACCTACGGTGGCTCGCCGATTGGATGCGCCGCGGCGCTGGCCGTGCTGGAGGTCATCGAACAGGAAGGTCTCCTCGAGCGCGCCAACAAAATCGGTCAGATCATTCGTTCGAGCATCGAATCGAGGCTCGCTGCGAAGGACGGCGCGCCCATCGCCAATCTGCGCGGGCTCGGCGCGATGCTGGCCTTCGATGTCTTGAAGTCGCGTGACAGCAAGGAGCCGGACGGCGTTCGCGCGAAGCGTATCGCCGCACTGGCCCTCGAACGCGGATTGATCGTGCTCACCTGCGGCACGTTCGGCGAGACGCTGCGCATCCTCGTGCCGCTGACCATCGAAGATGCCGACCTGAAGCGCGGTCTGGCCATTCTATCCGAAGCCATCGCGGCAGCGTGAGGCGAGTATGAGCATCGAGGTTTCCACCGCCGAGCGCGAACGCCTCGCGCTCGCGTGCCCTGAGCTGCTGCGTGAGGCGGCGTATATCGATGGCGAATGGGTGACGTC
>Ga0164243_10011110_pt1 | contig 12880 bp, 12 predicted proteins | sample OricompcompostOP_FD_108781 | JGI IMG/M metagenome (GOLD analysis project Ga0164243, IMG submission 108781) | Organic Plus compost microbial communities from Emeryville, California, USA - Original compost - Organic plus compost (OP) | ecosystem: Engineered > Solid waste > Mixed feedstock >...
CGCCGCAGCCGCAGATCGCCGCGATCGCGCGGGCGTAGATCGCGACCGCGTCGGTCACGTCGGCGAGCGGGACGTGCTCGTCGGTCACGTGCGCCTGCTCGGGCGCGCCGGGGCCGAGCAGCACCGTCGGGATCCCGGCCCGGTGCAGCCACGAGGAGTCGTTGGCGGCGCTGTCCATCCCGAGCGCGCCGGAGCGGCCGGCCGCGCGCGCGGCGGCGACGCACGCCTGCGCGATCGGCTCGTCGGGCTCGATCGCGTACGCCGGCCACTCGCGCAGCAGCTCGAGCTCGTGGCGGTAGGGTGCGCCGACGACGCGCGCGACCGTCTCGCGCAGCGTGCGCACCGCCTCCTCGACCGGCTCGGCCGGCAGCAGCCGCCGGTCGACGCCGAGCACGACGCGGTCGGGGATCACGTTGACGGCCTCGGCCGCCGGCCCGGCCTCGACGCCGGTGACGGTGAGGCTCGGCGCCGGCGGGTCGAAGCGCGCGTCGCGCACCGGCAGCTCGAGCGCGTGCAGCGCGGCGATCAGCTCGCCCGCGACCGCGATCGGGTTGGCGAGCGCGTGCGCCTGCCCGGCGTGGCCGCCGCGGCCGGTGACGGCGATCGCCGCCCACACCAGCCCGCGGTTGCCGAGGTAGACGTCGAGGCCGGTCGGCTCGCCGCAGATCGCGCTCGTCGCCGTCACCGCGCCGGCCTCCAGCAGCGGGATCAGGCCGCGCCGGCTGCCGACCTCCTCGTCGGCGGTCAGCACCAGCTCGACGGCGCAGCGCTCCAGCAGCCCGGCCGCCGCCAGCGCCCGCAGCGCGCCGGCGAAGGCGGCGACGCCGCCCTTCATGTCGCAGGTGCCGCGGCCGGCGAGCAGGCCGCCGCGCCGCGTCGGCGCGAACGGGTCGCTCGCCCACGCGCCCTCGGCCGGCACGACGTCGACGTGGCCCGACAGCGCGACGCGGCGCTCGGGCGGGCCGTCGCCGAAGCGCGCGATCAGCGCCGGCAGGCCGTCGACGACCGGCCGCTCGACCGTGACCGCGAGCGGCGCGAGCGCGTCGTGCACCAGCTCCAGGCAGCGCTCGATCGCGGCCGCCTCGCCCTCCAGCGAGCGCTGCGCGACCAGCGCCTCCAGCAGCGCGAGCGTCGGCTCGGCCTCGGCGGCCGCGGCGTCGGCGAGCGTCGTCATCTCATCCCTCCTGCGAGCGCCGCCGGGCCGCGTCGGCCAGCAGGCTGATCGATCCGACCGTCAGCACGATGCAGATCGCCGGCAGCACCATCGGCCACGCCGACTTGTTGATGAACTGGTAGCCCTCGGCGATCATGTTGCCCCACGACGGCGTCGGCGGCTGGACGCCGAGGCCGAGGAAGCTCAGCGCCGCCTCCGACGGCACCGCGTGGCCGAGCGCGAGCACCGCCTGCGCGGCGATCGGCCCCCACACGTTGGGGATCACGTGGACGCGGACGATCCGCGTCGCCGACGCGCCGGCGACGCGCGCGGCGTTGACGTAGTCGCGCTCGCGCTCGCGCAGGGTCAGCGAGCGCGCGACGCGCGCGAAGCCCGGCACCTGCACGACCGCGATCGCGATCGCGGTGTTGCGGCCGTTGGGGCCGAGGCTGGCCGCGATCACGAGCGCGAGCACGAGCGCCGGGAAGGCCAGCATCGCGTCCATCACGCGCATCAGCACGGTGTCGACGAGCCCGCCGCGGAAGCCGGCGACGACGCCGATCAGGACGCCGACGACCAGCCCCATCAGCGTCGCGCCGCCGGCGATCGCCAGCGACGTGCGCGCGCCCTCGATCAGGCGCGACAGCAGGTCGCGCGCGAGCTGGTCGGTGCCGAGCAGGTGGCCGGCGCTGAGCGGCGGCTGCAGGATCCCGTCGGAGAAGCGCTGCAGCGTCGGGTCGTACGGCGCCAGCAGCGGGCCGGCGAGCGCGACCAGCACGATCGCGGCGAGCACCGCCGCGGCGACCCGCTCGAGCGGGCGCAGCCCGTGCCACGGCCGCCGTCGCGCGCGCCGGCCGGCGGCCGCGCGGGAAACGGTCACGACGCTCATGCGGTCCGCACCCCCAGTCGCATCCGCGGGTCGAGCTTCGCCGACAGCATGTCGGCGACCAGCCCGCCGAGCACGACCAGCACGGTGTAGACGAGCGCGACGCCCTGGATGATCGGGTAGTCGCGCTGGGCGAAAGCGTCGACCATCAGCTTGCCGGTGCCGGGCAGCGCGAAGATCCACTCGACCACGACCGCGTCGCCGAGGATGTAGGCGAACTCGGCGCCGGCGACCGCCACGATCGGGACCGCCGCGTGCTTGAGCGCGTGGACGAAGTAGAGCCGCGTGCGGCGCAGCCCCTTGCTGCGGGCGAAGTGCATGAACGGCTCGCGCATGCTCTCCAGCAGCGCCGCGCGGCCGACGCGGCCGAGCGTGCCGATCGACGGCAGCGCCAGCGCGACCGCCGGCATCGCCATCGACCGCAGCCAGCCGACCGGGTCCTCGCCGAAGGCGACGTAGCCCGACGACGGCAGCAGCTTGAACGTCAGCGAGAACAGCAGCACCATCGACAGCCCCCACACGAACGTCGGGACCGAGGTCGAGACGATCGTGACCGCGGTGAGCGCGTTGTCGACGCGCCCGCCCGGCCTCGCCGCGCTGGCGATCGCGATCGGGATCGCGGCCGCCAGCGCGATCGCCAGCGCCAGCAGCACGAGCTGCAGCGTGATCGGCAGGCCGGCGCTCACCAGGTCCGCGACCGGCTGGCCGGCGCCGAGCGAGGTCCCCAGGTCGCCGGTCGGCACGCCGCCGGCGAAGTCGAGGTACTGCTCGGGCAGCGGACGGTCGAGCCCCAGCTCGGCGCGCTTGGCGTCGACCTGCTCCTGGCTGGCGTGCGTCCCGAGGATCCGGCGGGCCGGGTCGCCCGGGACGACCTGGAGCGCCGCGAACAGCACGATCGACGCCAGCACGACGACGACGAGCAGCTGTCCGAGGCGGCGCAGGACGTAGGTGAGCACTTCCTCCTCCCTGCTCTCAGCCGACGGTGACGTCGTTCAGGTGCAGGATGCCGTCGTTGCTGAGGCCGAGGCCCTGCACCTTCGCGTCCCACGCGCGCACCTGGTCGGGGATGTAGATCGGCGCGTACGGGCTCTGCTGCTGCGCGAGCCGCTGGATCTCGACGTAGTCGGGCTTGCGCTCCCGCTCGTCGCCGCCAGCGCGCGCTCTGCTCAGCAGCGCCGTGATCTGCGGGTCGGAGAAGCCGACGCCGTTGTTGGAGCCGTCGGGCGCGTAGAAGCTGCTCAGCGCGCCGTCGGGATCGGAGCGCTGCATCCCGAGCAGATCCTGCACCTGCAGGTCGAAGTCGCCCTTGTAGAAGCCGTCGATCAGCTGGCCCCAGTCCATCCGCCGCAGCGTCACGTCGATGCCGGCGGCGGCGAGGTTCTGCTCGATCACCTGCGCGGCCTGCGCGTAGGTCGGCGGCACCTGCAGCTCCAGTCTGACCTTCCTGCCGCCGAGCAGCGCCTTCGCCCTCGCCGGGTCGTGGGCGATCGCCGGCACCTCGTCGCTGTAGCCCCACGAGGTCGGCGACAGCATCGAGCGCGCCGGCGTGCCGGCGTCGAAGGCGACGTTTCTGACGATCGACTCGCGGTCGATCGCGAGCGAGACCGCCTGCCGCACGTCCGCGTCGTCGAGCGGCGGCCGGGCCGTGTTCATCGGCATGTAGACGACCGAGTTGTACGGGCCGGGCCCCTGCTTCAGCTCCAGGTTGGAGGCGCCCTCGACGCGCGAGATCAGCTCCGGCGGCACGTAGTCGACGGCCTGGATCTGGCCGGAGACGAGGTTGGTGATCTTCTGCGTCGGGTCGGGCAGCGGCTTGAACACGACGCCGTCGAGCTTCGGCTTGCCGGCGTCCCAGTAGTCGGGGTTCCGTCTCAGCACCAGCTCCTGGTTGCGCGTCCAGTGGTCGAAGACGAACGGGCCCGATCCGACCGGCTGGGAGCCGAACCGTCTGCCCGCTCTCGCGACCGCGGCCGGCGAGGCGATCATGCCGGGCTTGTCGGCCAGCGTCGACAGCAGCGGCGCGTACGGTCTCGCCAGCGACAGCACGACCGTGTGCGGGTCGGGCGCTCTCATCGCCGCGATCGGCGCGAGGTCGGTCGCCCACGGCGACGCTCTGCCCGCGCTGCGTCTGAGGCTGGCGACGACGGCTCTGGCGTCGAGCGCCGTGCCGTCGTGGAATCTGACGCCGTCGCGCAGCGTCAGCGTGTAGGTGCGGCCGTCTCTGGAGACGGTCCATCTCTGCGCGAGGCTCGGCTCGATGCCGCCGTCGTCGTCGGCGACGACGAGCGTGTCGAACAGCTGCGGCGTGACGAGCGAGCCGGCGTAGCCGGTGTCGCCGGTCGGGTCCAGCGACGTCGGGTCGGAGTCGAGGCCGACCGTCAACGTCCCTCCGCCGGCGGGCGCGCCGCCGGCCGTCTGGGCGCCGGCGCCGGACGTCGAACCGCCGACACTCGCGCCGCCTCCGCAGGCGCTCAGCGCCCACGCCGCGACCAGCGCCGCCGCGGCGGCTGTCTTCCTCGACCTCACCACGATCTCCTCTCCTTGCGTCAGGTCCGGCCCGCGAGCTCGCGTGCGGCGAGCGGGCCGGGGTGATGGCAGGCGACGCCGCGGCCGCCTTCCTCCTCCAGCGCCGGATCCGCCTCCGCGCAGATCGCGTCCGCGCGGAAGCAGCGGGTCCGGAAGCGGCAGCCGGACGGCGGGCGCAGCGGGCTCGGCGGCTCCCCCTCCAGCGCGATCCGCCGCTCGTCGGCGCCGATCTCCATCGCGCTCGACAGCAGCGCGATCGTGTAGGGGTGCCGCGGCTGCGCGAACAGCTGCTCGGTCGGCCCCTGCTCGACGATCCGCCCGAGCTGCATCACGGCCGTCCGCTCGGCGACGTGGCGGACGACGCCGAGGTCGTGCGAGACGAACAGGTACGCGAGCCCGTAGCGCTCGCGCAGGTCGGCGAGCAGGTTCAGCACCTGCGCCTGGACCGAGACGTCGAGCGCCGAGACCGGCTCGTCGAGCACGACCAGCTCCGGGTCGAGCGCGATCGCGCGCGCGATCGCGACGCGCTGGCGCTGGCCGCCCGACAGCGCCGCCGGCCGCCGGTCGGCCATCTCCGGGTCGAGCCCGACCGCGTCGAGCAGCTCGGCGACCTTCGCGGCGCGCTCGTCGGCCGTGCCGATCCGGTGGATCAGCATCGGCTCCTCGACCGAGCGCCCGATCGAGAGATGACCGTCGAGCGAGGCGTACGGGTCCTGGAAGACCATGCTGACGCGGCGGCGGACGGCGCGCAGGCCGGGGCCGCGGCCGCGCGTCAGGTCGTGCTCGCCGAAGCGCAGCGTCCCGCCGGTCGGCCGATCGAGGCAGACCAGCATCCGCGCCAGCGTCGACTTGCCCGAGCCCGACTCGCCGACGAGCGCGACCGCCTCGCCGCGGCCGATCGTCAGCGAGACCCCGTCGACGGCCTGGACCCTGCCCTGCGGCGTGCGGAAGTGGCGCACGAGCCGGTCGGCCTCCAGCAGCGGCGCCTCAGACACGGCCGGCCTCCTCGCGCGCGGTGGCGGCCGACGGCGCGGGCGCCGGCGTCGGCGCGCCGCCGGCGACCGGCGCGGGGCGCGGGAACCAGCAGGCCGGCGCGTCGCCGTCCAGCCGCGGCTCCTCGGCGCGGCAGCGCTCCCGCGCGAAGGCGCAGCGGGGCGCGAAGCGGCAGCCGGCGGGGACCGCGGCGAGGTCGGGCGGGCGGCCGGGGATCGCCGGCAGGCGCGCCGCCTTCTCGCCGCGGATCCGCGGCGTCGCGGTCAGCAGCGCCGCGGTGTACGGATGGCGCGGCGCGCGCACGACCCGCGCCGTCGCCCCCTGCTCGATCAGCCGTCCGGCGTACATCACCAGCGTGCGGTCGGTGACGGCCGAGATCAGGCCGAGGTCGTGGCTGATCAGCAGCACCGCCGCGCCGCGCTCGCGCGCCGAGTGGACGAGCGCGTCGACGACCTGCGCCTGGACGGTGACGTCGAGCGCCGTCGTCGGCTCGTCGGCGATCACCAGCCGCGGCTCGCAGGAGATCGCGATCGCGATCGCGACCCGCTGGCGCATGCCGCCCGACAGCTCGTGCGGGTAGGCCTTCAGGCGCGCTTCGGGCTCGGGGATCCCGACCGCGCGCAGCAGCGCGACCGCCCGCTCGCGCGCCGTCGCGCGGTCGAGCTCGAGGTGGGCGCGCAGCGTCTCGACGATCTGCGTCCCGACCCGCAGCACCGGGTTCAGCGCCGTCGTCGCGTCCTGCGCGACGTAGCCGATGCGGCCGCCGCGCAGCCGCCGCAGCTCGGCCTCGCCGGCGGTCGCGACGTCGCGGCCGTCGAAGACGATCCGGCCGGCGGCGCGGACGCAGGCGGCCGGGTTCATGCCGATCGTCGCGAGCGCCGTCATCGTCTTGCCCGAGCCGGACTCGCCGACGAGGCCGACGACCTCGCCCGGCGCGATCGCGAAGCTGACGTCGTCGCTGGGGACGACGGTGCCGCGCGGCGTGGCGATCTCGAGCCGCAGCCCGTCGACGTGCAGCAGCGGCTCGCTCATGCGCGGCGCCGGATCACGTTGAAGCGGACGAAGCGGTCGACGACGTGGATGTCGCTGACCATCAGCAGCGTCGCCTCGCGCGAGTAGTGGGTCTCGGTCAGCCGCAGCAGCGGGTCGCCGGCGGCGATCGACAGCAGCTCGCACAGCTCCGGGCCGGCGACGACCGGGCGGATCTCGACGACGGTGTGGTCGATCGGCTCGATCGCGTGCGCGTCGGCGAAGTCGAAGATCGACTCCGGCACGTCGTCGACCTCGACGTCCCTGCGCAGGTGGCTGCGGCGGATCATCTCGGTGACGGCGATCGCCGGCTCGCCGTCGGCGGTGAAGAGGCGGTCGATCAGCAGCAGCGGCTCGCCGGGGTCGCAGCCGAACTGCGTGGCGACCTCCAGCGAGGCGCGGCCGCGGCGGATGCGCGTGTAGCTGATGCCGGGATCGTGGCCGCCCTCGCGGATCAGGTCCCAGAAGCCGACGACGCGGTTGAGCGTCAGGCGCGAGCGGGCGACGTGCGAGTTGATGCGGGTGCCGATGCCGCGGCGGCGGGTGATCAGCCCCTCCTCCTCGAGCGACCGCAGCGCGCCGCGGACGGTCGGCCGGCTGACGCCGAACATCCGCGCCAGCTCCGTCTCGTTCGGCAGCATCCCGTCCGCGAACGCCCCGTCGACGATCGCGTCGACCAGGCGCGCCTTCACACGGGCCGGAAGCAGCCCGGTGTCGAGCCGCTCGATGACATCGGCCTCCTCGCTCATGCGGCCAAACGTAGTTAGTCAGACGTTTGATGTCAAGCGTATTTCTTCGCTACGCTGCGCGTCGGTTTGGAGCGAAGGAGTCAGATCGATGAGCAGTGAGCCGCTGACGAAGACCGCCGCCGGGGCGCGCGAGCACGCGCGCGCCCAGGCCGGCAGGCGGACGGAGGCGATGCCGGTGCTGCCGGCGTCGGCGTGGGACGAGCTGCCCGACGGCGTCGAGCGCTCGGCGCTGACGTGGGCCGAGCGGGTCGCCGGCGGCGGCTACAGCTCGAAGGTGCTCGCGCGCGGCACGACGCTGCGGCTGCGCGACCGCGACGGCGACGCCTGCGCCCACCTGCTGCTCTACAACGCCGACCAGCCGTGGGAGCGGCTCAACGTCGCCGACACGGTGAAGATCCCGTGGCAGGCGTACGTCGGGACCGGCCACCCGCTGCTCAGCGACCAGGGGCGCGTGCTGGCGACGGTCGTCGCCGACGACGCCGGCGCCCACGACGCGCTCTGCGGCACGTCGACCGCGGCCGCCAACCTCGCCCGCTACGGCGACGGCAGCGCGCACGGCCCCTCGCCGGCCGGGCGCGAGCTGCTGATCCTCGCCGCCGCCAAGCACGGCCTCGAGCCGCGCGACCTGCCGCCGTCGCTGTCGTTCTTCAAGGGGGTGCGCGTCGCCGACGACGGCGGGCTGCGCTTCGAGGGCGCGGCGCGCGCCGGCGCGACCGTCGAGCTGCGCTGCGAGCTGCCGCTGGTCGTGCTGATCGCCAACGTCCCCCATCCGCTCGACCCGCGCGAGGCCTACCGCTGCTCGACGCTCGAGCTGCTCGCCTGGCGCGGCGAGGCGACCGGGCCCGACGACCCGCTGTGGCGCTCGACGCCCGAGCTGGAGCGCGCCTTCCTCAACACCGCCGACTACGCCGACGCGCGGGGGCTGGCGTGAGCGCCCGCGAGGAGACGGTCCCGGCGCGCGCGCCGTGGTCGGGGATCGTCCGCGCCGGCGAGACGCTGTCGATCGTCGACCTGCGCGGCAACCAGGCGGTCGACTGCCTCTTCTACCGCGCCGACGACACCGCCGAGCGCTACTCGGCGCCGGACACGATCGTGCGCCAGCGCTCGATCTTCCTGACGACCGGGTCGGTCCTGCTCTCCAACGAGGGCAATCCGCTGATGACCGTCGTGCGCGACGACGTCGGCCGCCACGACACCGTCGGCGGCGCCTGCTCGAAGGAGTCGAACACGCTGCGCTACGGCCACCACACCCGCCACCAGCACGCCTGCGTCGAGAACTTCCTGCGCGAGGGGGCGCGCTGGGGGCTGACCAAGCGCGACCTCGTCTCGAACGTCAACTGGTACATGAACGTGCCGGTCGAGCAGGACGGGACGCTCGGGATCGTCGACGGCATCTCGGCGCCCGGGCTGACCGTCAGCCTGCGGGCCGAGCTCGACGTGCTCGTGCTCGTCTCCAACTGCCCGCAGGTCAACAACCCCTGCAACGGCTTCGACCCGACGCCGGTGCGGATGCGGATCGGGCGCCAGGACGGCGCTTGACACCTCCTAGGATTTTATATTATAAAATATTGATGGCTGGATCGCACGCACCCGAACCGGCCGGCCGGCGCGCTCCGGAGGAGGACTCCGCGGCCGCCGGGCGGCCCCGCTTCCGCCTCGCGCACGCATCGCTCGCCGTCGACGACCTCGACCGCGCGATCGCCTTCTACCGCGCGGCCTTCGACGCCGAGGCGCTGCTCGTCGACCACGGCATGACCGAGCTGATCGCGCGCACCGTCGGCGTCGCCGGCGCCGGCGCCGACCTCGCCCAGCTGCGGCTGCCGGGGACCGAGCAGACGATCGAGCTGATCGCCTTCCGCGGCGTCCCCGCCGGCCGCGAGGACGACGCGCCGACCCGCGTCGGCCACGGCCACGTCTGCTTCGAGGTCGACGACCTCGACGCCGCGCTCGCGCACGTCGAGGCGCTCGGCGCCGCCGCGATCGGCGAGGTCGTCCGCTTCCCGGAGGGCCGCGCCGTCTACGTGCGCGAGCCGGCCGGCTCCGTCTTCGAACTCGAGGAGGTCGCACCGTCATGAGCAGCCGGGCCCCGCTCGACCGCTATCGCTGGATGGCGCGGATGCGCGCCTTCGACCTCGCCTGCCTGGAGGGCGTCCCGACCGGCGAGATCCACGGCGAGCTGCACACCGGCATCGGCCAGGAGGCGATCGCCGCCGGGATGGCCGGCGCGCTGCGCGCCGACGACGCGCTCGTCAGCACCCACCGCAACCACTACCACGCGCTCGTCAAGGGGGTCGACCCGCACGCGCTGATGGCCGAGATCTACGAGCGCGCGACCGGGCTGTGCGGCGGCTACGGCGGCCACATGCACCCGTTCGCGCCGGCGGTCAACTTCTCCGCGAGCGGGATCGTCGGCGCCTCGCTGCCGGTCGCGCTCGGCTACGCCTACGCGATCGCGGCCGAGGGCCGCGACGCGATCGCGGTCGCCGTCACCGGCGACGCCGGCTCCAACCACGGCACCTTCCACGAGTGCATGAACATCGCCGCCGCCTGGGAGCTGCCGCTGGTGATCGTGGTCGAGAACAACCGCTACGGGATCAGCGTCTCCAGCCAGGAGGTCGTCCCGACGGCGACGATCGCCGAGCGCGCCGCCGCCTACGACTGCATCGGCGAGACCGTCGACGGCACCGACGCCGAGCTCGTCGCCGAGGCGTTCGAGCGGCTGGTCGCCGAGACGCGCGCGGCGCCGTCGCCGTACGTGCTGGAGGCGACCTGCTTCCGCTTCCAGGGCCACTACGAGGGCGACCCGCAGACGTACCGCACGAGAGCGGAGCACGAGCAGATCCGCCGCGACGGCGACCCGCTGACGATCGGCCGCGCGCGGCTCACCGCCGCCGGCCTCGCCACCGCCGCCGAGCTGGACGCGATCGACGCCGCCGCGCGCGAGGAGATGCAGGCGCTGCTCGCGGCGGTCCGCGCCGACCCGATGCCCGACCCCGCGACCGCACTGGAGCACGTCTTCGCATGAGCGCCTCCCCGACCGCCCCCGCGCTGCGCAACCGCCCGGCCTCCGCGTTCGTCGCCGAGGCGATCGGGCTCGAGATGGAGCGCGACGACCGGATCGTCGTGCTGGGCGAGGACGTCGGCCGCATGGGCGGCGTCTTCGGCGCGACCCGCGACCTGCAGCGGCGCTTCGGCGAGACGCGCGTGCGCGACGCCCCGATCGCCGAGATGGCGTTCACCGGCATGGGCGTCGGGCTCGCGCTCGCCGGCTACCGGCCGCTGATCGAGATCATGTTCGCCGACTTCATCGGCGTCTGCCTCGAGCAGGTCTACAACGCCGCCGCGAAGAACCGCTACATGTCCGGCGGCGCCGTCGCGCAGCCGATCGTCTTCAAGACCGCCGGCGGCGTCCTCGGCGCCGCGGCGCAGCACTCGCAGTGCCTGTGGGGCCTGTTCGCCCACCTCCCCGGCCTCGAGGTCGTCGTCCCCTCCAACCCCTACGACTACAAGGGCCTGATGGCGGCCAGCCTCGCCTCGCCCAACCCGGTCGTCTTCATCGAGCACAAGCAGCTGCTGGTCCAGCGCGCCGACGAGTACCGCCACGGCGCGGCCGTGCCGGAGGAGCGCTACGTCGTCGGGCTCGGCGAGGCGGCGACCGTGCGCGCCGGCGCCGACCTGACGATCGCGACGCTCGGGCTGACGGTCACGACCGCGCTGGAGGCCGCCGACGCGCTCGCCGCCGACGGCGTCGAGGCCGAGGTGATCGACCTGCGCACCGTCGTGCCGCTCGACGTCGACGCGGTCGCCGCCTCCGCCGCGCGGACCGGCCGCCTGCTCGTCGTCGACGAGGACTACCTCAGCTTCGGCCTCTCCGGCGAGCTGATCGCGCGCGTCGTCGAGCGCGTCGGCCTCGACGGCCTGCGCGCCGTCGGCCGCCACGCCGTGCCCGACGTCCCGATCCCGGCGGCGGCGACGCTGGAGCAGGCGGTCATCCCCTCGGCCGGCTCGATCGCCTCGGCGGCGAAGGGGCTGTTCGCGTGAGCCTCGCGCTGCCCGACGGCCACCGCGCGGTCGTCGCCGGCGCCGCCGGCGCGATCGGCGCGGCGATCTGCCGCGCCTACGCCGACGCTGGCGCGCAGGTGACCGCGCTCGACCTCGACGCCGCCGCGGCCGCCGAGCTGTGCGCGGCGCTGCCGGGCGGGCCGCACGCCGCCGGCGCGCTCGACGTGACCGACCGCGCGCAGGTCGAGCGGGCCGCCGCCGCGGCCGGCGCCGTCGACTCGGTCGTCTACGCCGCCGGCCTCGCGCCGACGTTCGAGCTGCTCGCGTTCGACTGGGAGGCCTACCACCGCACGCTCGCGGTCAACCTCCACGGCGCGCTCCACGTCGCCGCCGCGTTCGCCGGCCGGATGGCGGCGGCCGGACGGCCGGGCGCGCTGACCTTCCTCTCCTCGACCGCGGGCAAGCGCGGCGAGGCCGGCGGCATCGCCTACTGCGCGTCGAAGTTCGCGCTCCAGGGCGTCGTCGAGAGCTTCGCCGCCGAGGTCGGCCCGCGCGGCCTGCGCGTCAACGCGATCTGCCCCGGCAACGTCGACACGCCGATGCTGCGCGGCGTCGCGCAGGCGCAGGGCGAGCTGGAGGGCCGCGACGCCAACGCCGTGCTCGACGACTACGCGCAGGAGGCGGCGGCGCGCCGCCTGGTGACGGTCGCGGAGGTCGGCGCCGTCGCCGTCTGGCTCGCCTCGCCGCTCGCCTCCGGCATCACCGGCGAGTCGGTCAACGTCGACGCGGGAGCGCTGACCGGATGAGCGCCGCGACCGCCCGCCGGACGGTCGGCCGGCGCGCGGGGAGGCGGCCGGCGTGAGCCGCACCGCCGGCGGCGGCAGCCTCGTCGAGCACGTCCACCGCGAGCTGCGCGAGGGCATCCTCGACGGGCGCCATCCGCCCGGGGCCCACCTGCGGCTGAGCGAGGTCGCCGCCGAGCACGGCGTCAGCTTCATCCCGATCCGCGAGGCGCTGCGGCGGCTCGAGTCCGAGCGGCTGGTCGAGGTCGAGCGCAACCGCGGCGCGCGCGTGACGCCGCTCAGCCTGGAGGACGCGCGCGACGTCTACGCGACCCGGATCGTCGTCGAGACGCACGCGCTGCGGCTCGCCTTCCCGCACCTGACCGCGACCGAGCTCGACCGCTCGGCCGGCGCGATCGACGCGATGACGACCCTCTTCGAGGCCGGCCGCACGCGCGAGGCCTACGCCCAGCACCGGATCGTCCACTTCGCGCTCTACGAGGCCGCCCCGTCGCCGTGGACGCTGCACCTGATCGCGCAGCTGTGGACCGGCGCCGACCGCTACGTGCGCCAGTCGGCGCGGCTGCGCGGCACGCCGCAGGAGTTCGCCGCCGAGCACCGCGCCGTGCTGGCCGCCGTCGCCGCCGGCGACGTCGAGGCGGCCGTGCGGCGGCTCGGCGAGCACCTCGCCAAGACGCGCGCGCTGCTGGAGCAGATGATGGCCGCCGGCGCCGGGGAGGCCGGCGCCGGGGAGGCCGGC
>Ga0164243_10011111_pt1 | contig 12878 bp, 6 predicted proteins | sample OricompcompostOP_FD_108781 | JGI IMG/M metagenome (GOLD analysis project Ga0164243, IMG submission 108781) | Organic Plus compost microbial communities from Emeryville, California, USA - Original compost - Organic plus compost (OP) | ecosystem: Engineered > Solid waste > Mixed feedstock >...
AAACTGTGGAAACAGCCTGGAATGACCATGGCGCGCGTCAAAGAAGACCGCCGCCGCGAGGCAGAGCGCGCAGCGGAAATCCTGGGTGCGAACATTCGCTTTATGGATATGGGAGACTATCCCTTGCGCGTATCCGACGAGGCCTTGTTTCAGCTGGCAGATATCTATCGCGAGCTGCGTCCGGAATTCGTGCTGACACACTCGCAGCGCGATCCGTACAACTTCGACCATCCGCTGGCCACGCATGTGGCCCAGGAGGCTCGCGTCATCGCGCAGGCGCATGGCCATGAGCCGGACACGCCCGTATTGGGCGCGCCGCCCGTGTTTCTGTTCGAGCCCCACCAGCCAGAACAATGCGAGTGGAAGCCGCAAGTGCTGCTGGATATCTCGGAAGTCTGGGAACAAAAGCGCCAGGCTTTTGAATTGATGGCGGCGCAGGAGCACCTGTGGGAATACTACACACGCGTGGCATTGCAGCGCGGTGCGCAGGCCTCGCGGAACTCGGATCGAAAGATCCGCTATGCGGAGGCCTATCAGCGCGTGTTCCCGCAGGTGACTGAGGAACTGGCCTGAGCGGGCGCCCAGGTCGGGGCTTGATTAACGGTGATGATTACGTTGCGGGGGACGGGGCGTGCTGGGCGCGCGCTCGTCCTTGTGACGGAAATTGATGCGGCCCTTGGTCAGGTCGTAGGGCGACATTTCCAGGGTGACGCGGTCGCCAGCCAGGATGCGGATGCGGTGTTTACGAATACGGCCGGAGGCGTAAGCGCCGACTTCGATGCCGTTGTCCAGGGTGACGCGATAGCGGCTGTCAGGCAGCACTTCGTCAACAATGCCGTCGAGTTCGATCAGTTCTTCTTTTGCCATATATGACTCTCCTAGGTCGATGCGCGCGCAGGCCGGTTAGGGCATACGCGCCGCCCGCAGGCGGCAAACGCGGGGGCCCAAGTCTGCTTGGGCCGCGATGGAACATAAACATGTCCCGGCGGGTTCGGGTACAGGCCGGATTTCCTGGAGGAACCCGGGGTGGGTACTCATGCCACTGGGGCAACATGCGCGCGAGGCGCGGCTTGGTCGCGATGCCGCGCAAGGTGCGCGTCACCGGAAGAAGCGGGGTAGTACGGGCCGTGCTCAATAATACCGATGCCTGATCGGGCCTTATGCCCGGGCAGGGACTTTATGCACAGAACAACTAGACATAATACGCCAATCCTGGCTATTTGACCAGGGTTTTCCCGTATTTCGTTTCCGGCTACGCAGGGCCGGCTTCCGGGTATTGCGGCAAATCGTCCTTGATGTCGTGCCACGGCGCCTTGCTGGCGACGTACACATGGCTCGTGGCCTTGATGCCAGGATCATCGTCCAGCGCGCCCAGCGGCAATCCATAAGTCTCCGGCGTCAGGTCAAGGCGCGACAAGAGCGGCGTGCCGCAGGCGCTGCAAAAACCTCGGTAGCTGCCTGGTGACGAGCTATACCACGTGACATGGTTCTCTCCACGAGTCCAGGCAAAGTCTTTGGCTTGTACGGTGGCGCGGGTGAGAAAGGCCGAACCATGGGCCTTGCGGCACATGACGCAGTGGCAATTCACGGCTTGAGTCAGCGGGCCGGTAATTTCGTAGGCAACACGGCTGCACAAGCAGGAACCTTTCAACATGGAACGCTCCGGGATGAGTAGGAACCCTAATATATACCGGGGCCTGGATCGGGATGCCAGAGGCGCGGCCGTTGCTACATGACGGTTTGGTTGCATAGGCCCTCTACGTCACTGTTTTAGGGGCCTCGGCAGTCTTTCTCCAGTCATCACCCTGTCACCGCCGCTGCACAGAATGCCGCCAATGGTTCGACAAGGGGATTTCCTATGACCTACGCGATCGAGGTGCGCGGCCTCAGCAAGTCTTTCCGCGAGGGCGTCAAGGCGCTGGACGACGTCAATCTGACCGTTGCGCCTGGCGAGATGGTGGCATTACTAGGGGCCTCGGGCTCGGGCAAATCGACATTGCTGCGCCATGTGGCCGGTTTCGTGGCGGCTGATCGCGGCCACAACCATGTCATTGTCAACGGGCAGGCCGTGCAGCGCGATGGCCGGATCAATACGCGGGTGCGCGGCGTGCGTGCCGGTATCGGGTTTGTGTTCCAACAATTCAATCTGGTGGGTCGTTTGCCGGTGATCACCAATGTGTTGACCGGCATGCTGCCGCGTGTGCCCATGTGGCGCAGCCTGTTGCGCTATTTCCGCCGCGATGAAGTACAGGCCGGACTCGATGCGCTGGCTCAAGTTGGTATAGACGACTATGCGTTTCAGCGCGCATCGACGCTGTCCGGCGGACAGCAGCAGCGCGCCGCGATTGCCCGCACCTTGGTGCAGAACGCCCGCATCATTCTGGCCGACGAGCCGATTGCTTCGCTCGATCCAGAATCCTCGCGCCGCGTGATGGACACGCTCGCTCATATCAACCGCACGCGCAAAGTGGCTGTCGTGGTGTCGTTGCACCAGGTCGATGTGGCTTTGCGTTATTGCCCGCGCGTCGTAGCGCTGCGTCATGGCCGCGTGGTGTATGACGGCCCTGCCGCGGCGCTGACGGAAACCATGCTGCATCAGTTGTATGGCGCCGACGCAGCGGAATTGCTGCCGCAAGAAAACGAGCGTCCCGTTGCGCAGCCCGCTTTGATTACGCCACGGCCCCTGGCGGCCGCGGCCTGAGTTGCCCCTATTCCCTCACGGAGTTTTTACTCATGCTACGCAGAACTTTCCTTGCTCTCGCCGCGACGGCGGCACTGTCGTCGGGCGCGTGGGCGCAAGACGTCAAGACGCTGAACTTCGGGTTCATTTCCACCGAATCGTCCACCAATCTGAAAGCCGCCTGGCAGCCGTTGATCGACGATCTGAGCAAGGCTATCGGTGTGCCCGTCAAACCGTTTTTCGCCTCGGATTACGCAGGCATCATCGAAGGCATGCGCTTTAACAAAGTGCAGCTGGGCTGGTTCGGCAACAAGTCGGCCATGGAGGCAGTAGACCGCGCGCAGGGCGAGGTATTCGCCTCGGTCGTCGACAAAGACGGCAACCCGGGTTATTGGTCCTTGCTGCTGGTCAACAAAGACAGCAACCTGCAGACGCTGGACGACGTGCTGAAAAATGGCAAACAACTGAGCTACGGCGCAGGGGATCCCAACTCGACTTCGGGTACGCTGGTGCCGGGTTATTTCTTGTGGGGCGCCAATCACATCGAGCCCAAGACATTCTTCAAGTCAGTGCGTGCCGCCAACCACGAAGCCAACCTGCTGTCGGTGATCAACAAGCAGGTCGATGTGGCCATCAACAACACCGAGATGCTTGAGCGTTATCGCCGCAATACCGGCAAAGATGCCACCGAGTCGGTGCGTATCCTGTGGAAGTCGCCGTTGATTCCCGCCGATCCCATGGTCGTGCGTAGCGACGTCCCCGCGGACATCAAACAGCGTATTCAGACGTTCTTCGTGAACTACGGCACGGGCCCCGATGCCGAGCGCCAGCAGAAGATTCTGGCCAACCTGACCTACAAGGGTTTCCGTGCATCCAGCAATGCGCAACTGGTGCCGATCCGTCAGATGGAGTTGGCCAAAACCAAGCTCGGCATCGAACGCGACACCACGTTGAGCGAGGCCGACAAGAAAGCCAAGGTAGCCGAGTTGGATCGTCAATTGGCTGAACTGGACAAGCTGGTCGCTAAGCAACAGTAACAGGTATCACGTGCACCGGCCTGCAAATGCGGGCTCGGTGCATGCCAGGGAGTACGGCGATGCGGTCTGACGGTATCGCGCAGGCCGATGCGCCCGATTCGCGGATTTCGCGAATAGCTGTTGCGGCGTGCCCGCCTATAAGAGTCGATTGACTCAATTTTCTCGTGTACGGATTTATTACCGGATATTCTTCTTATGAGCGCTGTCTTGTCCTCTGCCCGTCATCGCGCTGCCGCGCGGTCTTCTTTGCCCAGTCTGTTGGTGTGGGCGGTGGTGTTGGCGCTATTGATGCTGTCATGGCGCGGCGCGGACATGCGCCCGATGGACCTGGTGACGCAATCCAGCAATATGGCGGCCTATGCTGCCGATTTCTTTCCGCCGAATTTCCGCGATTGGCGCATGTATTTGAGCGAGATGCTGATCACGGTGCAGATTGCCTTGTGGGGAACCTTTCTCGCCATCGTGGTCGCGGTGCCGCTTGGCCTGCTGTGTTCGGCCAATATTGTGCCGGCCTGGGTTTACCCGCCTATGCGGCGCCTGATGGATGCTTGCCGCGCGATCAACGAAATGGTGTTCGCCATGCTATTCATCGTGGCGGTGGGACTGGGGCCTTTTGCCGGGGTGCTGGCGTTGTGGGTGCATACGACGGGCGTGTTGGCAAAACTGTTTGCAGAGGCCGTCGAAGCCATTGATCCACGCCCTGTAGAAGGCGTGCGCGCGACGGGCGCCAACGCGGTCGAGGAAGTCGTCTACGGCGTGATCCCTCAGGTCTTGCCGCTGTGGATTTCGTTTGCGTTGTGCCGATTCGAATCGAATGTACGTTCGGCTTCGGTGGTGGGCATTGTCGGTGCAGGAGGCATCGGCACGGTATTGTGGGAAATCATCCGCAGTTTTCAATATGCGGAGACCTGCGCAGTGATGATCATCATTGTGGCCTTTGTTGTGGTGATCGACCTGCTGTCGGCGCGGATTCGAAAGGCGCTGATTTAGTTGGGGTGCGAGCCTTACAGGCAAAAGCCGATACTTGTCAATAAAGAAAATCTCAAAATACCCGTCGTTCGCTGGCGTCCGCCCTGTGCGTATCCCGGCGGGTACACGTTTTTGTAAATAGGACGGAACTACACAAAACCCATTGTTACCTATGCTGACGGAACGGGGAACGGATCTCTCGTGCCGTACTGTGCAACTGGAGATGACAAATGGGTTCTAAGTTCCCCGCAGGCGTGCGTATGCGGCCGCTGGCTGTACTGATCGGTGTGGCGTTGGCAAGCGGAATGTTTAGCCGGCAGGCAAGCGCGAATTGTGACGCGAATGGAAACGACATAAATTGCACTGGCACGACCACGACGACGGTCCAGGTCGGGTCCGGCGGCAACTTGAACGTCGCCACTGGTGCGAGCATCTCGGTCACGGGCCAGCAAGCAAAAGCGATCAACATAATCGGTGGCGGTAATACCATCGCCAATAGCGGTACGATCTCCAGTGACGAGATGCCGGCGATTTGGTTTGATACCGGGTCAGGCTCGACAAAGAACGTAATCAACAACAGCGGCACAATACAGACGAACGTTATCAACGGCGATGGCTCCCTTGGAAGCGTTATCGGCAGCTCGCATGACCTTGCATTGGAGTTCACGAATAACTCCACTGGGATCGTCACCGGCAGCTTGGTCTTCGCAGGAGGTGACGACGCTCTCATTTTCAATTCAGGCTCAAAAATCACCGGAAATATAGACGGGGGCGCGGGCAATAATGGGTTGCATCTAGACTCGAGCGTCGGCTCCCAAGACACCTTGACGAGCAACGTAAAGAATTTTCAAACGCTCTTCGCCAAGGGGCCGGGGACGTGGACGATGTCGGGGGATATCGTCCAGAATGACGATGGCTCTCTGATATCGATTGAGGTGGGGCCGGGGACTCTGGTGCTGACCGGGGCCAGCAAAGCCGTCGGCTCGGTGCAAATCGACGCAAGCGCCACGTTCGAAACAAGCGCGCAGGGCTTGCTGGGTGATATTACTATGGTCGAGGACCTGGGAGTCACCGGCGGAAAAATGATCTTTGCGCAGCCGGACGACGCTACGTACCAGGGCAAGGTGAGCGGCGCCGGATCGGTGACAAAAACCGGCGTCGGCACTCTCACGCTGGAGGGCGACAACACCTATACCGGCGGTACGACAATCTCGGGCGGTACGATTGCGATTAACAAAGATAACGCGCTAGGCGCGAACACCGGTGCGCTCACGCTAGATGGCGGCACGCTGCAGTTAACGAGCAGTGTCGATTTGTCGGCGAACCGTGCAATCAATGTGACCGCGAACAACGGCACGATTGAAACCGCGGCCGGCGTAACCAGCACGGTGAGCCAGGGAATCGGCGGCGACGGTGCGTTCATTAAAAGCGGCGCAGGCACGCTGACGCTTACCGCCGATAGCACCTATATCGGTGGCACAACGGTCGCAGGCGGCACGTTGCAACTCGGCAACGGCGGTAACACGGGCAGCGTCCAGGGCGATGTCTCCATCAACGCTGGCGCGGAGCTCGCTTTCAATCGATCCGACACGGTCACTTTTAATCGCTTGATCACCGGTGATGGGTCGTTGACTCAACAGGGCAGCGGCACAACTATTTTGACCAATGCCAATTCCTATATCGGCGGAACCACCATCTCGGGCGGTACGCTGCAATTGGGCGACGGCACCGAGGCGGCTGGCGGCATTGTCGGTAACGTGACCAATAACAGCAAGCTGGTTTTCAACCGATCCAATGCGGTGACATTTGACGGTGTCATCAGTGGCAGCGGCTCGGTGACCCAGCTGGGTGCTGGCACCACGACGCTGACTGGCAGCAATAGCTATCGCGGCGGCACGACCATCTCGAACGGCGCGATCGCAATCAATGCAGACAGCGCGCTGGGCGACGTGGCAGGAGCGCTCACACTGGACGGCGGCGCGTTGGAATTAAACAGCAGTATCGGCCTATCGCCGACCCGCGCCATCAGCATTACTGCGCGCAACGGAACGATCGCAACGGTGGCGGGCACGAGCAGTATCGTGAACCATGCGATCAATGGCGATGGCGCGCTTACCAAAAGCGGTGCAGGCACGCTGACGCTTGCTGGCCAGAACCAATATAGAGGCACTACGATTACCGGTGGCACATTGCAGCTGGGCAATGGCGGTGCGACCGGTCATATCAAGGGGCACGTGGATATCAAGGCCGGCAGTATGCTGGCCTTCAACCGATCGGATGATGCGTTCGAGCTTGATGGCGTGATCAGCGGCAGCGGTATGGTGGTCCAGGGAGGGACTGGTACCTCTACTCTGACAGGCGTCAATACCTATACCGGCGGAACGGCGATCAATGCTGGCACACTGAGCGTCGCGGCCGATGACAATCTCGGCGCGGCGGCGGGCAGCCTGACATTCGACGGCGGGACGTTATTAAATACAGCGGGCTTCACCACCGCGCGTGATGTCATCCTGTCTGCGGGAGGTGGTACGTTCAATACCACCGCGGCGTTGGTCCATACCGGCTCGCTTTCGGGCAGCGGTCCTTTGACGAAGGTTGGCGATAGCACGCTCACGCTGGCCGGTAATAACAACTACAGCGGCGATGCGCGTGTGCAGGCCGGGACGTTGATGGTCAATAGCACCCTGGGTGGAACGGCGGCCGTCGCTTCCGGCGGTGCGCTGGGCGGCGTGGGGACTGTGGCGGGAGCGGCCACGATCAATGGCACGCTGCTCGGACGCCAGGGGCAAGTGTTGACGTTCGGCAGCGATCTTACGCTGGGCAGTGACGCATTGATAAATGCCGGGCTGGGGGCGCCCGAGGCTACCGGTTTGTTCGAGGTAAAGGGAGACCTCGTCCTCGATGGTCAGTTGAACATCTCTGATCTTGGCGGCTTCGGCGCGGGCGTATATCGGCTGATCAACTACGACGGGGAATTGACCAACAATGTGCTGAATGTCGGTACGGTCCCGACTGGCGCGGATGCCGCAAAGATCCAAGTGCAGACAGCAGCGGCCAACCAGGTCAATTTGATCAACGAGACGGGGGTGACGCTGAACTTCTGGGATGGCTCGGCCATGTCTAACGAGGACAACGGCGTGGTTGATGGCGGTGATGGGACGTGGACCACATCGGATCAGAATTGGACCGGGGCGGATGGCCTCGTCAACGGGTCTTGGGAAAACGGCCATTTCGCGATATTCCAAGGCCAGCCCGGCACGGTCACGGTCAACGAAAGTAACGGTATTGCCGTGACCGGTATGCAGTTTGCGGCTGACGGCTATCGCATCCAGGGCAACCCCATTAACCTTTCCGCTGCACCGGCCACGATCCGTGTCGGCGACGGCAGTACTCAGGCAGCCAACTTCACGGCCACCATAGATTCCTTGCTGTCAGGGGCCGGCGGCCTGAGCAAAACCGATTTGGGCACCTTGGTACTGACCGGCAACAACGCCTATAGCGGCGGTACGACCATTTCGAGCGGCACGCTGCAATTGGGCAATGGCGGTGCAACGGGCATCATCGCCGGCGATGTGGTCAATAACGGCGTGCTGGCTTTCAACCGTTCCGACAATGTCACGTTCGACGGCGCCATCAGCGGCAGCGGTTCGGTGGTGCAACTGGGCAGCGGTACAACAACGCTGACAAGCGGCAATAGTTATCGCGGCGGTACGACCATTTCGAACGGCACGATCGCGATTAGCGCAGATACCGCGAACACAGACAGCGCGCTAGGCGACGCCGCAGGAGCGCTTACGCTGGACGGCGGTACGCTTCAGTTCAATAGCGGCGTCACGCTATCGCCGAATCGTGCGGTCAGCATTACCGCACGCAACGGTACGATTTCGACCGACGAAGGCGCTGTCAGCACGGTGGCGCAGGCCATTAAAGGCGAGGGCGCGCTGACAAAAAGCGGCGCCGGCACGCTTACGCTGAGCGGCGCAAACATTTATAGCGGCGGCACGATTATTTCAGGCGGCACGCTGCAACTCGGGGCAGGGGGAACGACGGGCAGTATTGCGGGCAATGTCGCCAATAACGGTGCGCTCGCCTTTAACCGATCCGACAACGTTTCCTTTGATAATGAAATCAGCGGCACCGGTTCCGTAGTTCTGCAGGGTGCAGGTACCGTCACTCTGGCTGGAGCCAACACATACAGCGGCGGTACGACCGTCAATGCGGGAACACTGGCCGTTGGATCCGACGCCAATCTTGGCGCATCTGCCGGCACGCTGACATTGAACGGCGGTACGTTTGTGAACACCGAAAGCTTCATGACGGGACGCGGCGTGACGCTGTCTGCCGGGGGCGGCACATTCAATACCGGCACTGCATTCACCCTCGGTGGTTCGCTTTCCGGCAGCGGTGCGTTGACCAAAATCGGCGGCAGCGTCCTGACGCTGGCTGGCAATAACGACTATAACGGAGACGTACACGTTCAGGCGGGTACACTGATGGTCAACAGCACGCTTGGTGGAACGATGAATGTCGCCACCGGCGCCTCGCTGGGAGGCACGGGCACGGTGGGAGGCGCTACCACGATAGCGGCGAATGCCACCTTGCTCGGGCGGCAAGGACAAATGCTGACATTCCGCGACGACCTTGCGCTTGCCGACGGCTCGTTAATTAACGTTGAGCTCGGTGCCCCCGAGAGCGCCGGGTTGTTCGATGTGACCGGCAATCTGGTCCTCGATGGCCAACTGAACATTTCTGATCTCGGCGGCTTTGGCCCCGGCATTTATCGATTGTTCAACTACGGCGGCAATCTCACCGACAACGGTTTGGATATCAGCACCATTCCGACGGGGATCGACCCCGCGGGTATCACCGTGCAGACGGCACAGGCCAATGAGGTGAATCTGGTCAACACTACGGGAGTGACGCTGCATTTCTGGGACGGTGGAGCGCAGGCGAACCAGGATAACGACGTCGTGGACGGCGGCGATGGGACGTGGAGTACAGGGAATTCGGCTTGGACTGACGCGGATGGCGGCGAGAACGGCGAGTGGATCAACGGCAATTTCGCGGTATTTCAGGGCCGGGCCGGTACGGTGTCTGTCGACAACGATGGCGTTTCTGTTTCCGGGATGCAGTTTTCCACTGACGGTTATCGCGTACAGGGCGGCCCCATCACGCTGGCGCGGCAGGAAACCATTATTCGCACGGGGGCAGGCGCTGCGCATGGTGTTGGTGTGACGACGACGATCGCGTCGGCGTTGACGGGGACTGGCGGTTTGACCAAAACCGATCTCGGCACGCTGGTGCTGACTGGCAGCAACACTTACACGGGCAACACCGCCATACGGGGAGGCACGCTGCAATTAGGCGATGGTGGCGAGGCCGGCAGTATCACGGGTGACGTAGCGATCGCCCGCAATGCCGGACTCGTTTTCAATCGTTCTGATGACACCTTTGTGCTCGACGGCGCGATCAGTGGGGAGGGATCAGTGACGCAGCAAGGCAGCGGCACGACGACGCTCACCGGCGACAACACCTATAGCGGCGGCACCCACATTTCTAAAGGCGTCCTGCAACTCGGCGACGGTGGGGAGCGCGGCAGCATCACCGGCAAGGTGACGACGGCTAATGATGCGGCGTTTGCTTTTAATCGTTCTAATGATCTGAAGTTCAACGGCACGATTAGCGGCACCGGATCAGTCATCCAGCGTGGAAGCGGCACGACCATTCTGACGGGCCTCAATACCTACACGGGAGGTACGAACATCACGCACGGTACGTTGCAACTGGGTGATGGCGGCACCGCCGGCAGCATCCAAGGGAATGTCAGCATTGCCGACGGCGCTGCGCTGGCGTTTAACCGTTCAGATACTCAACGCTTTGACGGCGTGATTTCCGGCGCGGGGCAGATCCGGCAGCTCGGTTCAGGCCAAACTACGCTGACTGCAAACAGCTCTGCGTTCGCTGGCACGACGATGATCGAGCGCGGCACGCTGGCGGTCAACGGCAGCCTTTGCGGCGGTATGAACGTCGGTGCGGGCGGACGGCTGCAAGGCACCGGCACGGTGTGCAACACGACCAACAGCGGTACGGTGACGCCGGGTAATTCGATCGGCACGTTGACGGTCGCTGGCAACTACGTGGGTGCCGGTGGCACGCTGGAGATGGAAACGGCGCTGGGCGGTGACAACTCGCCAACGGACAAGCTCGTGATCACGGGCGACACGTCGGGCGCCACCAACGTGCGGGTGATCAACGACGGCGGCGTGGGTGCGCAGACCGTCGAGGGCATCAAGCTGATCGATGTGGGGGGAAACTCCGCTGGCGATTTCTCACTGGTGGGCGACTACGTCATACAGGGACAACAGGCCGTCGTTGCGGGCGCGTACGCCTATACCTTGCAGAAAGACGGCGTAAGCACCCCTGGTGATGGCGATTGGTACCTGCGCTCGTCGTTGTTGCCCTCTGGGGGCGGCAATGAGCCGCAACCGCCGTCCTCGGGCCCGCTGTATCAGCCCGGTGTGCCGGTTTACGAGGCGTATCCATCCGTGCTGCTCGGCTTGAACGGCTTGTCGACCCTGCAGGAGCGCTTGGGTAACCAGTATGGATATTCGGACAAGGGTACGACGCCGTCCGAGACCGCAGGCCAGTACACGCGGTCTGGTCCGGTAGACGGTGCGTGGGCGCGCGTGGAGGGCGTGAACAGCCGCTTCGAGCCCAAACATTCCGCGACTGGAATAACCACCCATACGGATCAGTACAAAATTCAGGTGGGCGTGGATCACTCATTGGCCGAGAACACGAGTGGGCGTCTGGTGGGTGGCGTCAATGCGCAGTATGGCAATGCGTCATCCAGTGTCGATTCGTTCTATGGCCGGGGCCGAATCAACGCCGACGCCTACAGTTTAGGCACGTCGCTGACATGGTACGGCGATAATGGTGCTTACGTGGATGGTCAGGCGAAACTGAGCTGGTTCAGCAGCACCTTGTCATCCCGCACCTTGGGCCGCGGTCTGGCCAAGGATAACGACGGCTTTGGCTATGCGTTGGGTGTGGAGACCGGAAAACGTATTGGGTTCGGCAACGGATGGGGCGTGACCCCGCAAGCGCAATTGCAGTATTCGTCGGTGGACTTCGACAGCTTTACCGATCCCTACGGTGCGCGGGTTTCGTTAGAGAGCGGCGACAGCCTGCTGGGACGTGTAGGCGTGGCAGCAGATCATCAGGATGTGGTACGAGACACGATGGGCAAGGTCGTCCATCGACGCAGTGTCTACGGCATCGCCAATCTTTACTACGAAATGCTGGACGGCACGGCTGTCCGGGTGGCCGGCGGCCGGATTGCCAGTGCCGATGATCGAGCGGCCGCAGGGTTGGGGGCAGGCGCGACGTATAGCTGGGCCGACGACAAGTATGCCGTGTATGGCGAAGTGATGGCCAAGACCAGCTTGGCGAATTTCGGCGAAAGCTACAGCTATAGCGGTACCGTCGGTCTGCGGATGCGATATTGATCCGAGAGGATTAGCCGCCGTGGCCCGCATGTTATTCGACATGCGGGCTTTTTTTTCGCCAGTGCGCCTCGCATTGGCGTGCTGTGGCAGTCTCAAGCGGCAGCAGACCGCGCGCTATTTTCAGTAATTCACCGGCGGCGTCTTCAGGCGCGGTATTGTTGGGCAGCGCGCTGACGCGGCAGGTGATCGGGATGCGATAGGGTTGCACCGCTTTTTCCAGGCGCGCCTGGATTTGCGCCGGCGTTTCGCGGCCACGTTGACGCAGCCGCGCGGCCAATACGTCGGGATGCGTTATGACTTCGATGGCTGTCAGACGGGGATAGCGTGCGTGAGCCAAGGCCAGATGCGAGCGCGAACCATTGACGATGACGACAGCGTTACCCGCCAACCATGTATCGATCTCGACGCCTATCCCGTAATGCAATCCATGGCTATGCCAATGCAGCGCGAAACAACCCAGATCGATGCGGCGTTGGAATTCGGCGTTGCTCAATGCGACCGACGATTCGTCAGCACTGCTGGGCCGGGTGATATAACGGTGCGCGACCAATACAGGTTCGTCAGGTTGCAAGGTGGTGCGCAGATGGCGCAACAGCGTGTCTTTTCCGCTGCCGGAAGCGCCCATGAGGTAAATCAGCCGTCGTCCGTGCTGTGCCCCCGTGGTGGCCGGGGGCGTAGCCGCTG
>Ga0164243_10011112_pt1 | contig 12876 bp, 10 predicted proteins | sample OricompcompostOP_FD_108781 | JGI IMG/M metagenome (GOLD analysis project Ga0164243, IMG submission 108781) | Organic Plus compost microbial communities from Emeryville, California, USA - Original compost - Organic plus compost (OP) | ecosystem: Engineered > Solid waste > Mixed feedstock >...
ACTGGGCGACCTCGTGCACGTAGCCCTTGTTCCAGATCCGGTTCCACGCCTCCTCGATCAGGTCGTGCGGGATGACCAGGCCGTACTTCTCCAGCGGCACGAGGTAGCTGCGGTAGTAGTCGTCGTAGATCCAGCGGCGCCACATTTCCGCGTAGCTCTCGCGTTCCTTACGGCGGTCCTTCGTGCCGTACTCGATGAACGTGCCGATCGCGGCGTCCACCACGGCGTGGTTGTTCCACCACGCGTAGCGCAGGTCGCGTTCGAGCAGCTGGTGGTTGCTCTCGTCGGACAGCGCCATCAGCAGCGTCGCGTAGCCGTTGGAAATGTGCCGCGACTCATCCGACTGCACCGAGTGGAACACCGTCGGCAGCAGGTAGTCGCCGTTGGCCGCGGCCTCCGCAGGCATGGCCACGAACAGCGTGTTGGTGAACGCGGTTTCGGCAACGATCGTCAGGTAGATGCTCGCCGCCGTGATCGCGTCACCGGTGATGAAGCCTTCCGCGAACTGGCGGCCGATCGTGCCGCAGTAGTCGTTCTGGAAATTGCGCAGGCTCGAGTTGAAGCCGGCCGGGTCGATGTAGTTGTTCATGTACAGGCGTTTGAGGTTCTGCTGGATCGTCGAGTGCCTGACCTCGTCGATCATCTGGATGGCCTGCCCGTTGTGCAGTTCCGGGTTGGGCACCGTGCGGAACAGCAGCGGCATCGCCCGCGCGGCCGAGATCTCCGGCAGCGGGATGATCGACAGGAACAGCTTCTGCCATTCCAGCCACCGTTCCTGCACCTGGCGGAACATGTTGCCGCGGATCGCGCCGTCCTCGGCGCCGTACACACGGTGGTCCTTCTCCTCCTGCATCGGGAAATAGGACCGCAGGACCTGCTTGAGCGGGTCCTTCTTCTTGGCCTTCCGGAACGTGTAGTCCGTTCCGTACTGCGATACCGGTTCGTGGTAAACCGGGTCCCAGGACAGTTCCTGGATCTTCTGGTGGGCTTTCGCCACGCTCTGGCGGCTCATGATCACACTCCTGTGGGCGAGCTCAGGTGACGTGGGCGCACGTCCTACGCCAACCAGTAGAAGCCCGTGCAAGTGTGACGCGAGTCTCAATATGAGACAGCGGTTCAGGGTTCGTCGAACATGGTCTCGCGCAGCTTCGCGAGCTCCTCCCTGACGTTGTGCTGCACGCGTTCGTCTCCCTCGATCAACGGCTCGATGCCCAGTGCGCGCAACAACTCCGCCGCGGGCTCACCCGGATGCCCGCCGTCGCCGAACGAGGGGTGCAGCCCCTGTTCCGCGAGGTGGTGGAACACCAGATTGACGACGGTCCAAGGGTTGTAAGTCTCGTTCGCCATGTCCTTCATGAGACCGCTTCACGACGCCGGGAGCGTGTCTCAATTTGAGACACGAAGACTGCGCCGAAGGGCCTAGTCTGTGACAGGCGACACATCGACGTGCCGGGAGGGCCATGTGGTGAACCGCGCGACCGCGTCATTCCCGATCCCGACCGACGACGAGGGCCTGGCGCTCACCCGGGAAAGGTTCCTCACGCACGAGAAGGTCGAACCCGACCAGGTGCGCGAGGCGATCCTCGCGTCGTGGTGGCGTTCGCGCGAATTCCATGTGCCCGCCGACCACATCGACTCGCCCTACACCGGCGAGCAGAACCTCGACACCCCTTTGCTGCGTGGCGCCGCGCCCGTGCTCGAACGGCTCGGCGACCAGCTGGAGGGGCAGCCGATCAGCCTCATCGTCACCGACCCGACCGGCGTGGTGCTCACCCAGCGCACCGGCGACCGCGATCTGCACCGGCATCTGGAGAGCGTCGAGCTGGTGCCGGGATTCAGCTACGGCGAACGGTTCGTGGGCACCAACGGCATCGGCACCGCGCTGGAGGACGGACGGCCGACGCACGTGTTCGGGCACGAGCACTACGCCGAGCACCTGGAGAACCTCGCCTGCGCGGGGGTGCCGCTGCAACATCCGATCTCGGGCAAGACGATCGGCGCGATCGACCTGACCTGCTGGCGCAAGGACGCGGGCGGGCTGCTGGTGGCGCTGGCGAGGACGGCCGCGGAGCAGATCCGGCAGGCCCTGCTGACCCACAGCGATCTGCGCGAGCTGGTGCTGTTCCAGTCCTACCTGCAGGCCTGCCGCCGCACCACGGGCATCGTCATGGCGTTCAACAAGGACATCGTGATGATGAACGATCTGGCGCGTCAGCTGCTGGATCCCGCCGACCATTCGGTCCTGCTGGGCCGCGCCAACCAGGAGCTGACCGAGGCACGCCGCGCCACCGTGCTGGTCACGTTGTCCAGCGGCAGCAAGGTACGGATGTCGTGCCGTCGCGTGAATGGGCACCGCGACGGCGACGTCGCCGGTGGCGTGCTGTCGGTGAAGATGCTCGGCCAGGATGATGACCCCGGCGGTTCGCTGCCGATGGTGCCCATGTTCCTGCCCGGCGTCGTGGGCTCGTCGCCCCCGTGGCTGCGCTGCGGACACGACATCGACGCGAGCTTCGAACGTGGTGAGTGGCTGGCCGTCGCGGGCGAACCCGGCACGGGCAAGTACACCCTCGTGCGCGGGGTGCACCAGCGCCGCAACCCGGCGGGACGGCTGCACGCGCTCGACGCCGCCCGCGGCACCGGCTGGGACGACGATCTGCGGCGCGAGCTGGTCGACGATCCGGCCGACACACTGGTGATCCGGCACGTCGACCGGCTCGACGAGGCGGGCGTGCGCGCGCTGCGTGACCAGCTGGCGGAGGTCCGCGCCCGCGGCGCGACCAAGCCGTGGGTCGTGGTGACGCTGCCGCCGGAGCCGGAAGGCGATCCGGCGCTGCTGATGTTCTTCCCCCGCACGGTGACGGTGCCGCCGCTGCGCCGGCATCCCGAGGACCTCAACGATCTCGTGCCGCTGTTCCTGAGCCGGCTCGCCGGCGACGGGCAGCTGACCTGCTCCCCCGCCGCGCTGCACCTGCTGATGCGCGCGAACTGGCCGGGCAACGTCACCCAGCTGTACCGGGTGCTCAAACAGGTCACCAGGACGCGCCGCCGCGGCACGATCCAGCCGAGTGACCTGCCCGGCGAGTACCACGCGGTGACCCGGCGGCCGCTGAACCGGTTCGAGACGGTCGAGCGGGACGCGATCGTGCGCAGCCTGGAGGACGCCGGCGGCAACAAGGTGCGCGCCGCGAAGCTGCTCGGCATCTCGCGGGCGACGGTCTACCGCAAGATTCACGAATACGGCATCGTCACGCCCTCGGAGTGAAGCACCTCACCACCAGGAATGTAACGCCTCTCCGCATCGTCATTACCGAGCGTTGCCATGTTTGCTGAGGGAGGCTCATGTCCGACGCCCGGCCGAGGCGGCAGCTGCGGCTGATCACGGTGGTGCTCGCGGTCGCCTGCGGTGCGACGGTCGCGAACCTGTACTACCCGCAGCCGCTGCTGGGCGAGATCGCCCACGCGTTCTCGGTGAGCCAGGGCAGCGCCGCGCTCGTCGTCACACTGACCCAGCTCGGCTACGCGGCCGGGCTCGCGTTGCTGATGCCGCTGGGTGACCTGCTGGAGAACCGCACACTCGCCTGGCGGACGCTCGCGTTCACCGCCGCCGCGCTGGTGATCGCGGGCTGCTCACCGGTGTTCGGGCTCTTCCTCGGCGCGTCGGTGCTGATCGGGATCACCTCGGTGGTGGCGCAGATTCTCATTCCCTTCGCGGCGCATCTGGCGCCGGAGGAGGAACGCGGGAAGTTCGTCGGCACCGTGATGAGCGGCCTGCTGCTGGGCATCCTGCTCGCGCGGACCGTCGCCGGCCTCGTGTCGAGTGCCTGGGGCTGGCGCACGATCTACCTGGCCTCAGCGGTGCTGATGGTGCTCGTCGCGGTCGCGGTATGGCGGCTGCTACCCCGGCACGAGCCGGGCCACCGGGCGAGCTATCCGCAGCTGATGCGCTCGATCCTGACCCTCGCGCGCGAGGAACCCGCGCTGCGGCGCCGGGCGGCGTGCCAGGCACTGATGTTCGGCGCGTTCAGCGTGTTCTGGACGTCGGTGGCGTTCGAACTCGTCCGCGAGCACGGGCTCAGCCAGACCGGAATCGCGATCTTCGCGCTGATCGGCGCCGGTGGTGCGGCGGCGGCGCCGGTCGCGGGCCGGCTCGGTGACCGCGGATTCGGCCAGATCGGCAGCGGGATCGCGCTGGCGCTGGCCGCGGGCGCGATGCTGCTGGCCGATCTCGGGGTGCGAAACCTGGTGCTGCTGGCGGTCGCCGGACTGCTGCTCGACTTCGCGGTGCAGGCGCACCAGGTATTCAGCCAGCGGGAGATCTACGGCCTGCGCGCGGACGCCAGGGCACGGATCAACACGGTGTTCATGACGACGATCTTCGTGGGCGGCGCGATCGCTTCCGCCCTCGCGGGGACCCTGTACGACGCGTACGGATGGACCGGGACGACGCTGTTCGGCGCCGCGCTTCCGTTGGCGGGACTGGGAATCTGGGCCTGCTCGCGGTTGCGGAAGATCAGTCCGGCAGCAGCGGCACCTCCAGACCGGGATCGTGGCCGAGCAGCATCGCGCGGGTGACGGCGCCCGAACCGTACTTGTCGCGGACCTGGTCCAGGGTCGAGTCCAGGGCACCGAGGTCCGGCCCGTCGAAGGGCAGGGTCAGCTGAACCGCACCATCATCATCCAAATTGGACAGTGAGACACCGAGCAGGGTCAGGCCCTGTTCGGCGATCATGGGACGGGCGGCGGCCAGCAGACCGCGTGCCACAGCCAGGATTTCCGCGGTGCTCGCGGTCGGGTAGCGCAGCGTCTGCGAACGGGTGGCCCTGTTGAAATCGGCGAAGCGGAAGCGCAGGGTGATCGTGCGGCAGAGCCGGTGCGCGGCACGCAACCGGCGGCCCAGCCGGTCCACGATGCCGGCCAGGATCTCGTCCAGCTCAGTGTGGCCGCGGCGCCGCCTGCCGAGCGCACGCTGCGAACCGATCGACCGTCGCCGCCTGCCCGTCCGCACCGGGCGCGGATCCCGGTTGTGCGCCAGCGCGTACAGCTGCCGGCCCGCGGCCCGCCCCAGCATCGAGACCAGCGTGGCCTCCCCGAGCCGCGCGACCTCGCCGACCGTCCGCACGCCCCGCGACCGCAGCTTCTCCGCCGTCACCCGGCCGACGCCCCACAGCCGCTCGACCGCCAGCGGGTGCAGGAACTCCAGCTCACCGTCGTGCGGGACGACGAGCAGCCCGTCCGGTTTGGCGACCCCGCTGGCGACCTTCGCGAGAAACTTGGTCCTGGCGACGCCCACCGTGATGGGCAGCCCGACCTGCTCGGCGACCTCGCGGCGCAGCTTCGCGGCGATCTCGCTCGGCGTGCCCGCGATGCGCGCGAGGCCGCCGACGTCGAGGAACGCCTCGTCGATCGAAATGCCCTCCACCAGCGGAGTGGTCTGGTCGAATACACCGAACACCGCCTTGCTGGCCTCGGCGTAGGCCGACATGCGCGGCGGCACCACAATCGCGTGCGGGCACAGCCGGCGCGCGAGCCCGCCGCCCATCGCCGTACGCACCCCGTACGCCTTGGCCTCGTAGCTCGCGGCCAGCACCACGCCCCCGCCCACGACAACGGGCCGCGACCGCAGCGCGGGATCGTCACGCTGCTCGACGGACGCGTAGAACGAGTCGAGATCGGCGTGCAGAATGGGGCCTTCGGCGGTCACGAACACATGTTCGCATCGACCACCGACAATTTTCGAGGACCTTAGGCCCTATGCGCCTCCCGTTCGATCGAGCACGCTCTGAGGACAGGTCACGCACCGCACCCGGGAGAGCGGTCGTGGCCCGGCCCTACGGTTCCCTGAGGGGCTCCGAAGGCCGACTGTTCGGGTGGCATCCGCTACGGCGACCGGCCTGGCTCACGAAAATCCCTGTCCCGTGAGTCAGGCCGGTCTCGTTTTCACGGTCCGCACGGTGGCGCGGGCGACGTCGTGCAGCCGCAGATTGTTCTCCCTGGCCACCTTCCGCAGTATCGCGAACGCCTCGTCCACGGTCAGTCCCCGCCGTTCGGCGAGAATCCCCTTCGCCTGCTCGATCACGACGCGGCTGTCGAGCGCGGTCTGCAGTTGCCCGCTCAGCACGCGCAACCGTTCGCATTCGGCGAAATTCGCCAGCGCGATCGCGGCAGCGGCAGCGAGTGCGCGGCATACGCAGACGATGTTCTCGCGATGCGCGCCGAAATCGTCGCAGTACACCGCGAGCGCGCCGAACACCCGCTCGCCACGGTGCAAGGGTGTCGCGTAGCCCCCGGAAATGCCGAGCCCGCGGGCCATTTCCGCGAAACCGGGCCAGTCGCATTCGGTCACATCGGGTACGCACACCGGATTCAGCGACCGGCAGCATTCGACCGCCGGGCCCGTACCCGAGGCGATCGCCGCCTCCGGTAGCGCACGGATCCAGTCCGGCCGTGCGGCGCCGACACGCAGCCTGCCGTGGTCGTCGCGCAACACGACCGCCGCGGCGGTCGCCCGGGTCAGGTCGAGCGAGCACCGGACAAGCCGGCGCGCGTAGCCGTCCACGTCGTCGATGCCCGACGTGTCACTGAGTTCCAGCAAGGCTCGCGGTAGTTCCGAGGCCACCACTCCAGCTCCAAAAGGGGAATAGGGATTCTCACGGCGGCTGGTGGGCTCAACCGGAGCGCCAACGATAACGCCCGGGCCATCGCGCCCGAGTCCGCCATCCTGGTGACGCCGGCGATTATGCTGTAACCATGACGGGTGTCATAGGGGTCCCGCGAGAGGAGGCTCATGCCGAGGTCACCGCGTGAGCGGATGGTGTTCAGCGCCGCGCAGCTGATCAGGGCCAAGGGCGTCAGCGGCACCGGGATGCGCGAGGTGGTGGCGCACGCGGAGGCGCCGCGCGGTTCGCTGGGACACTATTTCCCCGGCGGCAAGGAACAACTGGTCACCGAGGCGATCACCTGGGCCGGTGACTACGCGGCGCGGCGGGTGCGGCGGTACGCGGCGGCGCTGAGCGATGCCACGCCGGGCAACCTTTTCGCCGCGCTCGCCGGGCAGTGGCGCGAGGAGTTCACCACCACGGACTTCACCCACGGCTGCCCGCTGGTCGCCGCGGCGGCCGATATGGCGGGCACCAGTGAGCCCCTGCGCGAGGCCGTGCACAAGGCATTCGAGGGCTGGCAACGACCACTGGCCGAGGAGCTCGAGGCGATGGGCGTGCCGCCGGCGCGCAGCGCGTCCCTCGCGCTGCTGATGATCAGCGCACTGGAAGGCGCCATCCTGCTGGCGCGCGCGAGCCACGACGTGACCCCGCTGGACACGGTCGTGACCGAACTGCGCCCACTGCTCGACGGCGCGGTGAGCTGAGGTTCATTTCCGGCGCCACCACCGGCGCTTGCCCGGCGCTCTTTCCGGCGCTGGCTCAGGGGGTGGTGGCGTGGCGGGCCGCGGCCGCTCGGCACGCCAGGCGGCCACCACCTCGGCCACGTCCACCGGCCCCACGTGCACCTGCGGCCCCGAGGGGGCACGCAGCCAGTCCGCGATGCGGCGGTTCAGCTCGGCGACGGCCTTGCGGACCGCGCGTTCGGTGGGCAGCCCGCGCACGGTGTCCGGCAGCCGCTCGACCTCCCTGCGCAGCCGCAGCCGTGACGCGGTCCCGACAGCGAGACCACCCTTGTTGTTGGCCTGCAGCGACATCGTGAAACCGTCGTCGACCCGAGCGTGTTCGTCGCGTGCCACTACGGGAGCGGGCGGGTATGCGCTTTTCGCGCTAGGTTCGCCGCATGGCCCAGGAGGCGGAGGAACTCGAAGTCGGCGAGCGGACCGTGCGGATCTCCAATCCGGGGCGGGTGTACTTCCCCGCTCGCGGTGAGACCAAGCTGGATCTCGCGCGCTACTACCTCTCGGTCGGCGACGGCATCGTGCGGGCGTTGCGGGAGCGGCCGTGCATGCTGCACCGGTTTCCCTCCGGCGTCAGCGGCGAGAAGGTGCACCAGAAGCGCGTCCCGCACGGCGCGCCGCCCTGGCTGGAAACCGTTCGCGTGCATTTCCCGCGCTACAACCGGCACGCCGACGAACTGTGCGTGACCGAACTGGCCAGCGTGATCTGGGCCGTGCAGATGTCGACCGTCGAATTCCATCCGTGGAACTCCCGCCGCGCCGATACCGAGCGGCCCGACGAATGGCGTATTGACCTCGACCCCGGCCCGGAGTGCGATTTCGCCCGGGTGCGCCGGGTCGCGCACGTCGCGCACGAGGTCCTCGACGAGCTCGGCGCGGTCGGCTGGCCCAAGACCTCCGGCGGCGACGGCCTGCACATCTACGTGCGCATCGAGCCGCGCTGGGGGTTCCAGGACGTGCGCCGCGCGGCGCTGGCCTTCGCGCACGAGGTCGAGCGGCGCGCGCCCGACGACGTGACGACCGCGTGGTGGCGCAAGGACCGCGACCCGGCGATGCTGTTCGTCGACTACAACCAGAACACGCGCGATCACACGATCGCGAGCGCGTACTCGGTGCGCGGTGTACCCGAGGCGACCGTGTCCACGCCGATCACCTGGGACGAGGTCGACGACGTCGAGCCCCGCGACTGCACCATCGCCACGGTGCCGGAGCGCTTCGCCACGCTCGGCGATCTGCACGAGGGCATCGATGAGGCGGTGTACTCCCTGGACACGCTGCTGGAGTGGGCCGACCGGGAGGGCCTGGAGTAGACGGGCCGGTGGAATTCCGGCAGAGGCGCACGCGTTGGAAACACCGTGATGAAAACCCCCGAACCGGATTCGGTACGCCAGTACCTCGACGCCATCGGGGCCACGCCACTGCTGTCCGCGGACGACGAGGTGCGCCTCGCCAAGCGGATCGAGGCCGGTGTCTACGCCGCCGAACTCCTTCGCCGCGGCGGGGACCTGCCCGCGGACCGGCGCGACCTCGAAGCCGTCGTGGACGATGGCGCACGCGCCAAGGAACACATGATCCGAGCCAACCTGCGGCTGGTCGTCGCGGCCGCCCGCAAGCGCCGGGACCGGACGCTGCCGCTGCTGGATCTCGTCCAGGAGGGCAACCTCGGCCTGATCCACGCGGTCGAGAAGTTCGACTACACCAAGGGATACAAGTTCTCGACCTACGCGATGTGGTGGATCCGGCAGGCGATCCAGCGCGGCACCGCACTCGCCGGGCGCACGATCCGGCTGCCCGAGCACACGTTCGACCAGCTGGCGAAGCTGGAGCGCACCGACCGCGCGCTGCGGCAGCGGACCGACCGCGAGCCGACGGTGGAGGAACTGGCCGAGGCGACGTCGCTGTCGGTGGCGCGGGTGAACGAACTGCGTGACATCGGGCGCGCGACCGTCAGCCTGGACACCCCCGTCGGGGACGAGGGCGACACGGCCCTGGGCGACCTGCTCGACGCCGGCGCGACTGACAGCGTCGCGGAGACCGTCGAACGGGAAGAGGAGATCGCGCACTTGCGGGCGTCGGTGAGCGATCTGCCCGCGCTGGAGCGGAAGGTGATCTCGTTGCGCTACGGCCTCACCGACGGCCGCCGGCACACGATCCCGCAGACCGCGGAACAAGTCGGGCTGCACCGGGGCCAGGTGCGCAAGCTGGAGTCGGAGGCACTGGCCCGGCTGCGCGAATCGGAGTCCTACGCACTCGCGGGCTAGTCCATTGTGGATTGGCGAAGTCCGGTGCGGTCCAGCCGTGCCGGACTTCGTCGTTTCGTGACATCACTTCGGCGTCGCCGCCGGGCAGCGGGCAGGTGGCCGCGCGGCGGGGACAACGCGGGACGACTTCATCGAAATTCGTCCCGATATGCGTGAAAGCTATGGCGTGCGCGGACATTACCGACGCGTAGCCCGTGCTTTCAACAACATCGGGAGCGGCGTTCTCTTTCTTGCCACCCCGCTGCGCGAGAGGAATCACGAAATTGTCACGCCAGTTCTTCGAGTAGCACCCGCTTGAGTACTTTCCCGGTCTGCGTGCGCGGCAGTTCGGCCAGAAACAGCACCTCGCGCGGCAGGGCGAAGCGCGGCACACGCTGCCGCAGGTAGGACCGCACCACGTCCTCGTCGAGCGCGGCCCGCGGATGCGGCACCACGAATGCCACCAGCCGCTGGCCGTACTCGTCGTCGGGCACGCCGACGACGGCCGCGTCGAGCACGCCGGGCAGCGTCGCCAGCGCCTCCTCGACCGGGCGCGGGAACACGTTCTCGCCGCCGGAAATGATCATGTCGTCGTCCCGGCCGGAGACGAACAGCCTGCCGTCGGCGTCGAAGTAGCCGCGGTCGCCGGTGTCCATCAGATCGTGCCGTATCTTGCGGTTGCTGCCGTCGGTGTAGCCGTCGAAGAGCAGGTCGTTGCCCACGTGGATCCAGCCGACGGTGCCCGGCGGCAGCGGTTCGCCGGATGGCCCGAGCACGGCGAGGCGGGTGCCCAGCGGCGGATAACCCGCGGTGGCGGGCGCGGCGCGCAGATCGGCCGGGGTGGCGATCGCGGCCGCGGAGACCTCGGTCGAGCCGTAGAAGTTGTAGAGGACGTCGCCGAAGAAGTCCATGAACTCGGTGACCAGTGCGGCCGGCAGCGCGGCCCCGCTGCTCGCCACGATCCGCAGGCTGGAGGTGTCGTACTTCTCCCGGATCTCGACGGGCAGGCTCATGATCCGCTGCACCATCACCGGAACCAGGAACAGCGAGGTGACCCGGTGTGCCTCGATCGCGCGCAGACAGTCCTCGGGATCGAACCGGCGCTGCAGCACGAGTGTGGCGCGCAGCGGCATCCCGACCTGCAACGCGGACAGGCCCCACGCGTGGAACAGCGGTGCCGCGATCAGCATGCGCTCGCCGGTGTGCAGCGGAATCCGCGACAGCAACGCGACCGCCGCGCCGAGTCCCTTCGGCGTCGGGCGTCGGGCGCCGCGCGGCGAACCGGTGGTGCCCGAGGTCAGCACGACGATGCGGCCCGGCTGCTCCGGCGGTTCGATGCGGGTGCCCGGTGTGTGGTCGATGAGCTCCTCGGCCTCGTCCATGGTCAGGCAGCCAGGCATCTCGCCGATCAGGTGCGCGAACTCGGCGTCGGCGACGATGACCCGTGCGCCGTGCCGCTGCACCGCATCGAAGACCTGGGGTTCGGCGAGCCCGGTGTTGAGCAGCAGCACGTCCGCACCGAGCAGCCCACAAGCGAGCATGAGCTGGACGAGTCCCACGTTGTTGCGTGAGATCACCGCGACCTTGCCGCCCTCGCCCGCGCCCATCTCGCGCAGCGCCGCCGCGAGCCGGTTCGCCCGCGCGGCGAGCTCGGCGAACGAGATGCTCGTGTCGTCGTCGACCACGGCGGTGGCCCCGGGTTCGCGTCCGGCGGCCGCGGTGTAGCCGCCGGCGAGCGTGGCGCCCCACTGCGTGACCGCGCGGATCTGCTTGAACACCTTGTCCGGCCTGGCCGGGGCGATGATGCCGGCGGAGGTGAGCACGCTCGCGACCTGCAACGTCGTCTGCGTGCGTTCCGGCGGCAGGCTTTCCGGCGTTTCGGACAGGTACCTGCCGATGCGGTCCATGCCGTCGCGAACCCACGCACGGACGTCGTTCGCGCTCATCTTCTTCCGGCCCGGCGGGCGGAAGAAGATGAAGCGCAACATGGTCGCGTTCTCGCCGGCGTCCTCGAGCTGGATGGATACGCAGCCCGCGGTGTCGGGTTCGCTGTCCAGCACGAGCTGTTCCCCGGGCCTGGCCAGCAGTACCCGCAGGTCGTGGTCGACCGGCGGGCCGCACACGCTGAGCCGGGCGCGGTACCGGCTGGTCCGCGCGTCGGGGCCGATGCGCTCACAGGAGCCCACGCCCCGGAAGAAGCGCGGGTAGAGCTCCGGAGTCCCGATCACCTCCCAGACGGCCGACCGGGGATGCTCCACGAGCAGGTCGAAGGTCACGCAGTCCGGCACTCCAGGGAAGCTATCGGCAGCCTGACGAGTGGTCAACAAGTCACCGGAACTTCTGTCCTGAAGACGGCAACCGGCGGCTGTTCTTGTCACGCGCGTGAGTGCCGCCGGCGGGGTCGGCTTCGCGGTGCGCACCGGTGGCGGCGGTGTCCAGTACGGTTGCGATCTGAAGGGCAACGCGGTTGTCAAGGCGCCCAACGGGAAAGTGCCGCTGTCGGGCGGGATCGACGCGGTACTGAACGTCGCCACCGGCGCCTACACCGCCGACCTCACGCTCGACCCGAGCAAACTGAAGGCGGCGCTGTTCCGCTTCATCCCGGCCACCGCCAACGTCAACTTCGTCCGGAATGGACAGACGACGGGCACGTTGTCCGGCGGGATGTTCAGCTCGCAGAGCAGGCCAGTGGATCGAAGCCCGGCCCGGACTCGGCAAGTTGAGTGGCACCTACGACGTCGCGGAACTCACCGACTGCGGCCCGCTCAACGACTTGATCAGCTCGCTGGCGACCGGTCCCGGAAACACCATCGATGTCACGTTGTCCCCCAAGGCTTCCTAGCGAGGAGGTGTGACCGAAGGGCCCGTTATTCTGGGGCGGACCCTTCTTTCCTTCCTGTGGGTGAAACACAGGTTCGAATTAGTCCGGTAAGCTTTCCCTGTGGCCACTTCTTCCGCTTTCGCACCCGCTCCCGTGTCGGCCCTGTCCGATGCGGAGTTGCTGGATGCGTTGCGGGAGAAGGAAATCCAGCGCCGCCAAACCTACCGCGACGAGCTGCAGCTGATCGCGGAGATCGACGCGCGGGGGTTGGCCGCACCACGAGGCTACTCCGATGTCGCCGCGCTGGTGCGGGAAATGTTCGGCCTCAACCCCGCCGACGCCCGCCGGATCGCCGAACACGCCTACCGGCTCAACCCCCACCTGTCTCCCTCCGGCGCGCGGATCGAGGCCTCCCTGCC
>Ga0164243_10011113_pt1 | contig 12874 bp, 14 predicted proteins | sample OricompcompostOP_FD_108781 | JGI IMG/M metagenome (GOLD analysis project Ga0164243, IMG submission 108781) | Organic Plus compost microbial communities from Emeryville, California, USA - Original compost - Organic plus compost (OP) | ecosystem: Engineered > Solid waste > Mixed feedstock >...
CGGTTCCAGCCCGGTGAACGGGGCAATCCACTCCGGCCGCGACGCTGCGATCACCTGAACCACCACAACATGATCAACTACCGGACCGGCCAGCCGCCCACCGGGTTACGAGACATCCCTTAACCGTGGTCGTGGTGATGTGGAAGGACGGTGCGAAGAAGTCCGCGAACTGTTGCCGGTCGATGCGGCTGTCGATGCCCGTGACCTTCGTGAAGAACGGCGGGCACGTCACGCTCGGCATCTCGCGCCGCACCTGTACCCAGTGGTCGTCGAAATCGACCTTCACCGGTATCTCGGCGATCTCCGGCGAACCGATGGATTCCGGGTGCAGGTACGACAAGTGCGACAGGTCGAGAAGGTTTTCGTTCAACAGTTGCGCACGCGCGTTCATGTGCAGCGTGCCCGCAGCCGTCGACCATCCGTCCGCGGTGTACCAATGGTGGTCCGGAATCAGGGACTCATCCGCCTTGTCCGGTTCCCCCATCCAGATCCAGATGAGTCCGAACTCCTCGTACAATGGGAAACTCTGCACACGGACGCGCTCCGGCACGCGATCGGCGCCGGGAATGCGCGTACAGGCACCGTCCGGAGCGTAGGTCAGCCCGTGATAGCCGCATTCGATACTGTCGCCCTTCAGGCGACCGAGAGACAGCGGCATCTGCCGGTGGACACAGCGATCGACCAGCGCGACGGGTGCACCATCAGGCGTCCGGTACAGCACGACGGGATCGCCCAGGATCCACCGGGACAACAACTTCTCGGTTACCTCCGCGCTACGCGCCGCGACATACCAGGCGTAGCGCGGGAAACGGTCCGGATACACCTCGTAACTCCCACTCCATTGGAGAAGTAATCAGTATACGTACTACAAAGAGAGTGTACGGAGGATCGAACGAGGACGTCAAGAGTCAGGCGATACGAGGTGGCGGCGTGCCCCGGTATGCGATCTGCGCGAGCTGCACCACGAAGGCGTTCCGCTCGTCGGCAGACAACGGTTCGAGTAGCCGGTCCTGCACGCGCGCGACCTTGGGCGTGACGTGCTCCAGCGCGACGCGCGCAGGGCTGGTCAGATCCAGCAGCCTGCGCCGCCCGTCGCTGGGGTCGTGTGTCCGCCGCAGCCATCCCTCCCGCTCCAGGCGGGCGACAACGTCGGCGGTACTCGACCTGTCTAGCGACGCCAGCTCGCCAACGTGTCGTTGATCCACGTCCCCACCGACGGCGACGACCACCAGGACCGCATACTGCGGCGCGGTCAGCCCGGCACCCACCTCCGCGTTCCACAGCTCACCCTGAACCCGCTCCGTCCGCCGGATCAGATACCCAGGAGTGGCCGGCAACGCCAGCACCGGCCCCGCCGACGAGCGCGGGTCGTACCCACCCACCGCTCGCTGCTGGAACGCCACCCGCGCAAGACGCGAGACGAACCTCGGCCGCTCGTCCTCGAGCAGTGGCCTGAGCAGGCGCTCCTGCACCTTCGCCGCAGCCGGCGTGACCGCCTCCAGCTGCCTGACCGCCACCGCGGTCAGCTGCAGCACCCGGCGACGTCCATCGGCGTGATCGCGCACGCGCTCGACCCAGCCACGCTTCTCCAGCCGGACAAGAATGTCGGCCGCGGTGTTCTTGTCCAGAGAGGCTAGCTCCCCCAACCGCGTCTGGCTGATACGCGGCCATCCAGCCAGCACGACGAGCACCGCGTACTGCGGCCCTGTGAGAGCCCCGTTCAGCTCCTCCGCCCAGTAGGACGTGTGCACCTGCTGAGCACGCCGAACCAGATGGCCAGGCGTCGTCGAGAGCTCAAGTACCCACGGCTTGACGACCTCCGTAGACCCCATACCACCATCCTCCCAAAGCGGTGAGATCTAGCACCGACGGCCCGCAATCCGTGGCCATAATCCGTATACATACTAATTTGCCGATCGCCGCGAGCGGGACGGCACCTGCCAAGCACCCCATGTTCCCGTGGACCTGGTCGAAGACGGCAAGATCAGCGGTGACTCGCAGCCTGCCGCCCGGCGCGCCCACGAGCGGAACCCGGAACCGGTTCGCCGTGATCGTCTGCCGCTGCACACCCGAGCCGACCGACCCCGGTCTGATGGCCGACTGGGCGCCACTGCTTGCTCCTGACGGCGCCCTCATTGTTCTCACGCACACGCGCGACGCCGACAGCGCCGGCATTACGGTTCACATCGATCACATCGACGCGACAACGACGAGGCCGCTCCCGCCTCACCAGCGGAAACGGCCTCGAAAGGAGCGGTTCGCACAACGACTAGTTTGGCGGTGCACCGGCACGCCAGTGAGCGCATCGCGTTGCGCTGGGTGAACCGGCGCAATGACGTCGTCGACCTCATCTACGCCGAGCTCGCCGAACGCAGCAGCAGGTTCGCGAACCTGCTGCTCGCTGGGTGTTTCCCGGGGCGAGTGCGTCTTCACCTTGCTCGGCCGGGTACCCGAGCCTGGCGCTGCCGCTGGTCCTGCTGCTGTGGCGCGACGCCGACGTCGCGGTGGCCGTGTCGGTGGCACTGTTCGCCGCGTCCTCGATCGCCACCCTGTTCGCGATGGCCCTTCCCTCGATCCTGCAACGGCTGCGCAAAAGACCCGCCCTTCGGCTCCAGGCCCCTGGCCACCGTCGTGCAGGACCTGTTGTCCGTCGGCATCTACTTCGCCGCGGCGACCTGATCGCAGCTTGACCCCGGGGACCTGGCCTCACCTCGGCGCTGGCTGGGTCCGAGCGAGGTGTGCGAAGCAGGCCGGGCAGATCGCCCGAGCGTCCGCGTCCGTAGCCAGCATGGTGGAAACGGTGTCCTCCCGGCACTCCGAGCAGAGAAACTCGGCCGCCGTGGCCAGGCTGAAGAGCCGCAATTGCCGCCACGGAGGGTAGGTGGCCAGTACCGTGTAGCGTTCACCGTCCACCACGACCGCTTGCGACGGGCCGACGGTTTGCACCGTCACGCAGGCGTCCGGACTCGTGGCACAAGGAGGGAACGCGGCCTCATCGCGGGCCGTCTCGTGAACCTGATCGTATTTGGACAGGATGCCGGCCGCTGACATTTGGCGAGCACCTCGCTTCCGTGGTACTTCCTGCAGGTGGGCATGGGACCTATTCGATCCAGACTCCGCTGACTACCGTCCAAATGCCGCCGTCACCTTCGCGAGCTGGCTGGCTCAGCTGCAGCGTGACGATCCTGCCGTCGGCGGGGTTGGTCGCCTCGGCGGTGTGCGGGTCAGCGAGTTCGAGGACAGCGCCGCTCCAGCCCAGCGTGCTACGCACGAACATTTCGGCCACCAGCTGCGCGTCGGCACGCCACGGCTGATGGCCCTGATCGACGGCCTGCTGAGCTCAGCTGCCTGCGCGGAGCTCAGATCCTCGCCGCCGAAGGCGGTGCCCGGTGCGGGCGCTGTAGAGGACGTCGTCCGGCCAGTCGTTGCAGCCGGGCGCGTGGTGGCCGTCGGCGCCATCGCGGGCGTGGACGTTGACCTCGCCGCGACGGCAAGGAAAGCCGCGCCACCAGCCATCGTCCTCAGCGGTCCTCCCGAGCCGTCTTGGCGCGTGCCTTCACGATGCGCGTCCGGGTGATCAGATAGACGATCGCGACCAAGCCGACGGTGACGATGAGCCGGTTGACGTCGATCGCGGGAATCCACCGGACCGTGCCGTCCTTGATGACGTAGGCGCCAGCAGGCCGTGCTCCCACACCGAAGCCGCCTCCCTCACCCTCCTGACCACGGTCGTCGCGCCCCTGCCCGCCGCCTCCACCGCCGCTCACGCTGGCCGCCGGGATGACCACGGCGCCATCCTGTGCGACCGGCTCGGCGTACACCCGCCGCACCGAGATCGCGTCGCGGGCCGTGGTCACCAGGTCGTCGAACTTCATCCAGATCGCCTCCGCTTCGCATCGCCGACCACCACGGTCGCCCAGGCCGGGCCGACCGGCGAGGGCCGAAGGTCATCCTCGGCGGTTACCTCCAGCCCTCCCCGCCGGCGCTGCCGCAGCGCGATCGTCAGCTCAACGAGGTCGCGACAGGGAGGGCTCATGCAGTTCTGGGATCGTCGGCAGGCAGGCCGGGCGCTGGGTGAGCGGCTACGGTTTCTGCGCGGGCACCGCCCCGTCGTGGTCGGCGTCGCACGCGGCGGGGGTTGTGCTGGCTCGCGAGATCGCCGGCATGCTGGACGCGCCACTCGACGTCCTGCTGATCGGCAAGATCGACGCGCCCGAGCGCCCCGGTACCGACCTGGCCGCCGTGGGTAAAGGCGGCGTGCTGATCACCAATCACGACGCCGCGGCCCGGCTGGGCGTTACTCCGGCGGAGCTGAGGCAGGCAGCCAACCGGGAACGGGCCGCACTGACCCGCAGGATGGTGGCCTTCCGACGGGAGTGCCGGCGCACGCCAGTCGGTGGGCGGACGGTGTTGCTGGTCGATGACGGAGTGACCACGGGCGCCACCGCCCGCGCGGCCATCCGGGTCCTGCGTGCCCGCGGCGCGGGACGGATCGTGCTTGCCGTACCCTTCGCCCCGGTCGATGCGCTCAGCCAGCTCGACATCGGCGCCGACCAGACTGTCTACCTGTGTCGGCAGCCGTGCCGGCAGTCAGTGCACAGCTGCTACGCCGAGCTTCCGCCGTTCACCGACGCCGCCGTGATCGCGTTGCTCAAGCCGGTGCCGGACGCCGAGAGCGTCCCGGCATGACCTCGGCGCGGATCGAGGTGCACGGTGCCGTACCCATGGCCGACAGCGTGCCCGCGAGCCCGGCCGCGGCACAGGTGCCGCCGGACCTGGCGACCTGCGCGGAGTGCCTGCGCGAGCTGTGCGACCCGGCCGGCCGGCGCTACGGGTACGCGTTTCTCAACCGCACCGATTGCCGTCCACGGGCAACGATCATCGAAGGCCTCCCGTATGACCGGGCCAGGACCGTGATGCGCGTTCCCGCAGTGCCGGGCGTGCGCGGCCCGAGTATCACGATCCCGGCGATCGGCGGTTTCGTGCCGAGCCGATCGCCTGCCCGCAGTGCGGGCCGGGACTCGCCTGGTTCACAGCAAGGTCCCGGCCCGTACTCGCCGAGGAGGCGCTCGGCGCGGGATACGCGGCGGTCGCTGCTGGCGGAATCGTGGCGGTCAAGGGAATCGGTGGTTATCAGCTGGTGTGTGACGCGACCGATGAGGCGGCGGTTGCCCGGCTACGCCCGGCGAACATCGGCCGTCCAAGCCGCGGGCCGTCATGACCACGGACCGGCTTAACAGTCCATTGTGGACCGCCATGTCGCCGAGCTACCGGCCTCTAGCGCGGCGCCTATCGTGCTGCTTCCCCGTCGCCCGGACGCCCACCTCGCCGAGGGGATGGCGCCGGGCTCGGTGAGGCCGGGTGTTCTTGCCCTACAGCCCGTTGCACCAGCTGATGCTAGCCGAACTCGCCCGGCGGCTCGTGGTCACCAGCGGCAATCGCGGCGGCGAACCCCATCATGATCGACGACGGCCACGCGCACGCTGGGCCGGATTACCGACGGAATCCTGGGCCACGACCGGCCGATCTGGACTCGGCTTCGACATCGAGATCCACTCCGACGGCCGCCCCCTGCACGAGTTGGTTGCCGCGATAGTCAACAACGGCGGACCCGATGTGCAGGCCCGCGCGACCCCACCCGCGGCGGCCTGGTCAGCGCCGCCTGCGACCTGCTCGGCCTGGATCCCACACGTGGCCGACGAAGGCCGCCTCGTCGCCTTCGTCGCGCCCCGATCCGCTGACGCCGTGCTGGCGCCATGCGCGCCGACCCCAGCCGGGCGCCACGCCTGTGCCGTCGGCGCCGTGACCGACGGACCGGCCGGCCCGGTGACGGCGCGCACGCTGGTCGGCGCTAGCCGGATCGTCGACATGCTCATCGGTGAGCAACTGCTTCGCATCTGCTGACACGGAGTTGAGGGGCCTTCGGCCCGGTTTCCGTGCCACAGGTGCGGAGCAGGCTTCGTACACGTGCGGGGCGCACGGGAGAGCCCTGCCTGAACGCGCTTTGGAGGAGACACGATCAGGGCGGTCACGGTGCCGCCCCACGACGGAACCTCCTCAGCTGACGAAAACGCTGCCATCGACTCCGCCGACGACGCGACTTGCCCGGGAAGGAGCCCATCACCGCGGTCGCCGTCATGCATGCTGCTCGCGGTTCACGGCGACGATCTCACCCAATGGCCGCCGGGGAACCCCGGCCGAGGGATGGCCGTAGCCGATGCGCAGCAGGGTGTGGATCTCGCCCTCGTCGCGGAAGAGCTCGGCCAGCGCGGCTCGCGTGGCCGGGACCTCGAGCGGCTGGGAGAGGAAGGAGGCGCTGAGTCCGCGTGAGGTAGCGCTCAGCAGCACGTGCTGAAGCGCCACCCCGGCTTGCACGTCGTACCGGTCGCTGCGCCCACGCGTGAGCAGCGCGGCCAGCAACGGTTGCTGCTCATATGGCCGCGGGGGCAAGGCCTCCGAGCCACGGATGTACCGCAACGGCACGGCCCCTTCGGGCTCCGCGGGAGGGCCCGCCGCGCTGGCCAGGACCCCGTCGGTGTGCCCCGCTGCGCGGCCGGTCCAGTGCTCGGCCTCGGCCTGGAACCGCTCGTCGGTGGCCTGGATGTGCTCGGCGCGCCGGATCAACCCGGCGATGGCGTCGTAACGCCCGGAGGCATCGACCAGCTCCAGCCGTGCGTCGCTCTGGCGCGCGGCCGCTTCCAGGGCCGTCCGGGCGGCCACGGGCACCGGCCGGTCTAGGAAGGGCCTCCGGTTCGTGTGCCGCCGCGGCACGGCCTCGGCGAGCGCGCGCTCCGTCGAGGTGGCCTCACGAGGACCGCCCACCCGGACCCTGGCCAGCAGATCGGGCCGTGCCCGGTCCGGGAGCAGTGTCACCCGCGCCGAGTGTCCGTTGTCCCGCAGGGCGAGGTAGAGGTTGAACACGGCGGCCCCGCAGGACAGCCGCGCCTCCCGCGCGTCGGGATCGGCCACGGTCAGCACCCGGTCGCGGTCCAGTAGCACGTCGACCTGCGCACCATCCACGATGAACCGCCACGGCTGCGTGTTGAACGGCGAGGGCGCCCGCACCGCAGCGGCGATCGCCTGATCGATCGCGGTTGCAAGGCCGGGGTTCATGACATCAGCCTGCGCCCGATCACTCGCCAAAGGCAGGGCATTCGGCCACCGACGACGAGGACTTTCGGAGCGACCTTGGTCCCCGCACTGATGGGCTAACCGGCCCACTCGACTGGAGTCCCCCGGCCCTGGATGATCACGCTCACCGCACCGAAGCTGGAGATTGCCGAGAGTGTCCCGTCGCACGGGGAGTGACCATGGCAGACCATGATGCCGCGCACCTGACGTGGCATGACACCGTCGTGGCCGGGCGTGCCGCGCACTACGCCGTCGGCGGCAGCGGGGCACCCGTACTCTTCCTGCACGGATGGGGACTGGCCGACCGCTCCTACACCCGTTCACTTCAGCCGCTCATCTCCGCGGGCTTGCGGGTCTTCGCCCCAGCCCTGCCAGGCTTCGGCGGCACCGCCGAACTACCCGCGGCCGAACACAGCCTCCGCGGCTACGCACAGTGGGTCGCCGCCTTCGCCGAGAACATGGACCTCGCCGAGCCCGCGACCCTCATCGGGCATTCCTTCGGCGGCGGCGTCGCCATCCGCACCGCGCACGATTTCCCCGACCTGGCGGGCCGGCTGATCCTGGTGAACTCGATCGGCGGCTCCGCATGGTCCGACGGCCGGGGTGTGCTCAAGGCAATCAGCGAGCGTCCTTTGTGGGACTGGGGACTGCACCTGCCCACCGATCTCCTGCCCACTCGCCAGCTCACTCGCCAGCTCACCACCGTCCTGTCGGTCATCCTCCGCGACGCGATCCCCAACCTGATGCGCAATCCGGCCGCAATCTGGCGGGTCGCGAACCTCGCCCGCACCGCGGATCTCACTCCCGAACTCGCCGAGCTCAACCGGCGACGGCTGCCGGTGGTGATCGTGTGGAGCGAGCAGGACAACGTGATCCCCGAAGCGACCCTGCGATCACTACGGGCCGGGCTGGGCGATCCGGACGTGGTGACCGTCCCCGGCGGACACAGCTGGCTGATCGCCAACCCCCGCCTGTTCGGCGACGTGATCACCAACGTCCTCGCACTCGCCGACCCCGGTCCGGGCGCCGAGGCGGCATGACGCTCGGCCCCGATCCGTGAGGTCGCACCGTGATCACCTGGCCCGCTGGCGCTACCGTGGCGGAGGTGTCGCAGGTGGTCCACGCCCCAGCGGGTACGCCACCTCGATGAGCCGCAGCGGCGTCGTGTCGCCAGCGCGGCAGCGGCCGTGCGCTGGGATCCGACTGGCCGGATAGCGGAACTGCGGCCCTGCGCGCCGCGGCGTACTGGTCCCCCGGCCGGGTCAACATCGACGGGACCACGCCCCCGGTGTGGTGGGACCGTGCCGGCACCGCGCGCCAGATCCCGCTGCTGGCGCCAGCATGTCCGGCGCGATCGACAACGCCAGCCTCACCGCCGGTCAAACCCAGTCCACCAGCGGCACCCACGCAGCGTTGTGGCGCCGAAACCCGAAGACCAACTGGAGGTCCGACCCGCTCGGCCGGCTGACCCGATCCGTAGTGGCGCTGTGGAACGCGCCGCCGACCGCACCGCTGACAATGCGCCCTGGTTAAACCTCGGAGAACTCAGACCTGGGATACCTCCCCCCGGTTGACAATCCACGCGATCGGGCATGAACTGTGGTGATTGGCGCCGACTCCGGTCCCTGGTTGCGCTGCGTTTCTTCAGCGCGTGCTACCGAGCGGAGTGATATGCCGGCTCCAGACCAGCTTTCTGATGGCGACGATGTGGCGAGGCACCTGCATGCGGCGGGGTTGCAGCTGCACCGGGCGCGGAATCTCCTGGGCAGAGAGGTGTCGGCCGCCTCGCAGGACATGGACGACCAGGTGGACGCGGCGATCCAGACACTGGACGCGGCGATCCAGGCCACTCAGCAGGTCATGCTGACTGTTCTCAGCCGTGCCGCGCGACCTGTGCCGGGTCGTCGGCAGACATGGGTTGAGGACAAAGAAACCACCGCATGACCGTTCGTGCGCCCGTGGTCACCCCGAGTGGCACGGGAGGCGACGTACCGGTTGGGGTCAGGGTCCGACGACACTGAGCGTCACGAGATCTACTGTGGACAGTTTTGGTGCTGCCGAGCCGGCGAGGGGGCCGGCTCGGTGTGGTGGTGGATGCCGTGGCGCTCTGGACCCGGTGGCGGACATCTGCGATTTGACGAAACCATGTCGACAAAGGACGACGGAGAGATTGCGATGCCGAGAACCGACAACTGGGATAATGGTTCGCCCGCTGGTGTGGGTGGCCCGGTGTGCGCCCACTGCGGGCAGCGGGTCCCCACGGGTGCGGAGGTGACGCTGCTGGTGCCGGATTCCTCGGTGATGGCCCCGGCGGGCAAGGATGCCGGCCTGGACGGTCAGCGCCTGGTGACCGCGTGCGGGAACGACCATGCCGCGGTGCTGGTGAAGCACGCCCGCGACGGCTGGGTGGACGAGCAGCGCTGGTTTGGCCGGTTGTGCCGGGCCAGCGTCGAACCGGGCATGCGGGCAGCGAGCATGTCGCGCCTGGGCGAGCGGGCGCGCCTGTCGCCGCAGCAGCTGCGCGGGGCGCTGGACTGGAACGCCGGCCGGCGAACCCCGTACATCGTCCTGCCGGGCGGCCAGCCGCTGCTCGCCGGCGCCAATGTGGCTGTGCGGGCGGCGCAACGGGGAGGGGGAAACCCGTGATCGTGGACGCGGCGGCATCGTTGATTCAGCCTCTCGCGGACGATCAGGTGTCGCCGCCGTGCCCGGCGAGCGTTGCCCTCCGCGAGGCGTCGGCGTCAACGCTGCGACTGAGTGTGGAGCGGCCCCGCCGCGGCACCGCCGTCGTGACTGTCCGAGGTGAACTGGATCTGCTGACCGCGCCGCGGTTGGCCGAGATGCTCGGCTGCCGTCTGCGTGGCACACTGCGGCTGCTCATCGTCGATCTGTCCGGATTGGACTTTCTCGCCGCGGCTGGCCTGTCCGTACTCGCCTCGGCCCGGCTACGGGCCGAGCAACACGGCATCGGGCTCTGGGTGGTGACCGGCTCCAACCATTGCGTGACTCGGGCGTTGACGGCCACCGGCCTGGACCGCGAGCTGTCGCTGAGCCACACCATCGGTCTCGCGGAGCGCGCCCACGACCACTGCGGACGCCGGGGGGCTTGCGTGTAAAGTCCGAGGTGGTCGGCGACGGCGGTCACGGGAGGTGCCAGCGGCGCCGGGGTGTAGCGATGGCACCGGTGCGCCGCCCGCTAGGTGGACGGAGTTGCGCGATGACCCGGTGGGCGTGTTCGGGCTCGGTGGATCCGCGATCAGTGGCGGCCGGGCGTGACTGACCTTGACCGGCTGAACGTGCTGTTGCGGTCGATTGTGGCCGAGGGCGGTGCCGACGGTCCACGCCGGATCGGTGCGGCCTGCGTGGAGCTTCTGCCGGTCGCTGGGTCGGCGATCACGCTGATGACCGGCACCGACGCCCAGGAGCCGGTGTATGCCAGCGATGCGGTGGTCAGCCAGCTGGATGCGCTGCAGTTCAGTTTGGGCGAAGGGCCCTGCGTGGAGGCGTTCGCCGAGCGCCGGCCGGTACTGATCACAGACCTGGCCGAGGTGGCCGACGGGCGGTGGCCGATGTTCGCCCACGCCGCCCGCGATACGCCGGTGCGGGGGCTGTTCGTGTTCCCTCTACAGCTCGGTGCGATCACCGTCGGCGTGCTGGATCTCTACCGTCTGGAACCGGGTGGGTTGGCCGGGGATGGGCTGGCCGGGGCGTTGCGGGCGGCGGATGCGGCGCTGTGGTCGTTGCTGGGTCTACGCGCCGGAGAGACACTGAACACGACCACCAACGGGACTGGATCAAAAGACCTGCCCGGCTGGCTATCCGGTGCGCCGCTGCACCGGTCCGAGGTGTATCAGGCCACCGGGATGATCATCGGGCAGTTGGATGTCACCGCCGCGATCGCGCTGGCGAAGCTGCGGGGCTTCGCGTTCGCGCACGACCGGCCCATCGACGAAGTGGCCAGGGATGTGGTCGCGCGGCGACTGCAATTCGACGACGAGGAGCTGGGATGAATACCGCTGACGACCATGAGCCGGCGCTGGCCGAGGCGCTGGTGCATCTGGCCGACACGCTGGTCGACGACTACGACGTGATCGATCTGCTGGACCGGCTGACCGAGTACTGCGTGCGGCTGCTGCCCATCGACGCGGCCGGGCTCGTGCTGTCCGACCAGCGCGGCCACCTGCGGGTCGTGTCCTCCTCCACCGAGCAGGCCCAGGTAATGGAGCTGTTCCAGCTCGAAGCCGACGAAGGCCCCTGCCTGGACTCCTTCCACACCGGAGAGCCAGTCACGGCCCCGGACCTCCACGAGCCGACCGAGCAGTGGCCGCGGTTCGCCGAACATGCCGTGCATGCGGGATTCCGCTCCGTCCACGCCCTGCCCATGCGACTGCGCAACGAAACCATCGGCGCACTCAATCTCTTCCGCACCGAACCCGGCACGCTCGCCCAGACCGACCTGCGGATCGGCCAAGCCCTGGCCGACATGGCCACCATCGGCATCCTGCACGAACAGACCATCCGCCGCGCCGACGTGCTCGCCGAGCAACTCCAAGGCGCGCTCAACAGCCGCGTGATCATCGAACAGGCCAAAGGCGTGCTCTCCGGCCGCAGCCAGCTCGACCTGGCCCAAGCCTTCACCCTGCTGCGCAACCACTCCCGCAACACCAACCAACGCCTCAGCGACCTCGCCCTCAGCGTGATCACCGACAGGACAGCCGCCGATCTCCTGCTCCACCCCACCATCCACCCACGCCGAAGCCACCGCGACGGCGATCAACCCTGAGGGCAGCGGTGGACCGGGTAGGTCGGGATCCGGTGCGTTGCGCACCCGAGCGCGGAACCGGCCCCGACGTGAGCGCCCGTTGTCGGACCTGGTGACCACATCCGCCGCCTGACCGCTCCACGGGCCGTCCGCCGGGAGACACCGCGATAACCGTCCCGCGGTGATCCGGGATCCGCCCCTCGTGTGGGCCCGTCGTCCCTGCAGGTGACATTGTTCCCTTGGGTGTTGTGGATGGGAAATGCTGGCATCGAGACCATGACTGGCCGAACCGCCCGTGCCGGCGCCTGCCCCGGTGACCGCTGGTGGCTGGGCTGTTTTTTCGGCTTGGCCTATCTGCTGTCCTGGGCGTGGTTGATCCCGATCGCGGTGACCGGTGCTGAGGTCGCGCTGGGGCGAGGCTGGCCGACACATTTCCCCGCGTTGCTGGGCCCGGCGCTCGCCGCGCTGATCGTCACGGTGTGGCGGGACGGGCGTGCTGGTCTGGCCGGACTGGGGCGCCGGATGGTCCGGGTGCGCGTGGCGGCGCGATGGTGGTTGTTCGCGCTGAGCCCACTGCTGGTGCTGCCTGTAGTGCTGGCCACCGGCGTGGTCGCCGGCCGTCCGCTGCCGGGCTTGGGCGAGTTCGCGGCGATCAGCGGCGTGCCTGCCGGGTGGGGAGTGGTGGGCGTCGCCGCGGTGGTGCTGGTCGTCAACGGCTTCGGCGAGGAGACCGGCTGGCGCGGTTACGCGCTACCGATGCTGCAACGCCGGCACGGCCCGCTCACGTCCACGGTGGTCGTGGCGGCGCTGTGGGCCGGGTGGCATCTGCCGATGTTCTTCGTCGTGGACTCCTTCCGCGGCTTCGACGTTGGGACGGTGCTGGGATGGTTGATCGGTCTGTTCTGCGGTGCGGTGGTGTTGACCTGGCTGTACAACCGCAGCGGCGGCAGCATCGCACTCGTCGCGCTGTGGCACGCCACC
>Ga0164243_10011115_pt1 | contig 12874 bp, 9 predicted proteins | sample OricompcompostOP_FD_108781 | JGI IMG/M metagenome (GOLD analysis project Ga0164243, IMG submission 108781) | Organic Plus compost microbial communities from Emeryville, California, USA - Original compost - Organic plus compost (OP) | ecosystem: Engineered > Solid waste > Mixed feedstock >...
GCGGCGATCTCGTCGCGGGCCATGTTGTCCGGGCCGCGGTGGCCGGGGATCAGGTGGCCGGGGCTGGCGAAGATCTTGATGATCTCGACGCCGCGGCGGATCTCCTCGCGCACCAGCTTGCGCATGCCGTCCGGCCCGTCGGCGAAGGTGTCGATGCCGCCGGTGGTGAAGGTCTGCCACCACTTCAGCGGCGCGTTGGCGTCGCCGGTGGTGCCGACGTGGTGGCCGCAGGCCATGATCCGCGGTCCCGGGATGATGCCTTCGCGGATGGCGATCTTCAGCGAGGCGTCGATGTCGTGGGCGCAGCCGGCGCCGGCGTAGGCGGTGAAGCCGCTCTCCAGCAGGACCCGGCAGTTGCGCACGCCCATCGCCATGCCGACGCCGGGCGGCAGCTCCTTGCCGAGCTGTTCGCCGCGCATCGCCGCGGGCATGTCGAACTTGAAGAAGTCGGGGTGGAAGTGGCTGGTGATCAGCCCCGGCATCAGGGTCATGCCGCCGAGGTCGATGACGTCCTCGCCGACCGCCGGCGACTCGCTCACCGCGGCGATGCGGTCGCCTTCCAGGGTGACGCTCCACTGACCGGGTCGCATCGTCTGCCCGTCGAACAGCTTGGCGTTCGTGAATGTAACCACGGGGCGTTTCTCCTAGGTCGGGCGGCTCTTGCCGGCCGCATGCAAATGGCACAGCACCCGAACGCGCGGCGGGCGCCCAGGGGGCCGTCAAACCCGGGATCGTCCGGCAGGCGGCGGCTGGACGCAATGTCCCTCAAGGAAAGGACTTTTGCCGTCTGGGCGCACATCCGGGGCTTCGCTCCGCCTGCGCCGGGGCCGGTGAGGCGCCCCTACGGGCGCCGCGCCCGCGCCTGCTGGCGGAAAGCCCGGGGGGTCTGGCCGGTGGCCTTGCGGAACGCCGAGGTGAAGCTGGAGTGCGTGGCGAAGCCGAGGGCGTGGGCGACGGCCTTGATGCTCTCGTCGGCGGCCAGCAGCCGCTTGGCCGCCTCGGCCCGGCGGGCGGCGACGTAGTCGCCGATCGCGCAGCCGCGGCTGGCGCGAAAGCCGCGGGTCAGCTGGCGCACCGACAGGCTGCAGAGCGCCGCCAGCTCGTCGAGCGTCGGCGGCGCGCCGAGCTCGGCGAGGCGCTCGTCGATCCGCTTCAGGCGCCAGGCGGCGAGCCCGCCGGCCGCCCGGCCCTCCTTCAGGCCGGCGCAGTGGCGCGCCAGCTCGATGGTCACTTGGCCGACCAGCAGCTCGGCCATGGCGGCGCTGGCCATTCCCGGATGGCGCAGCTCGTCGGCGAGCCTGAGCAGCGGCGTGCGCAGCGCCGCGCTGGCGACGTCGAGGTTGGTCTCCAGCAGCCGGTCGGTCCAGGCCAGCTCGTCCTCGCACCAGCGGCGCAGCAGCTCGGGGCGGATCTGGCAGCAGATCGAGGCCATGGTCCCGCCGTCGGTGCGGAAGCGGAAAGCATGGTCCGCCGGCACCAGCATCATGGTCCCCACCGGCTCGAAGCGGTGCGGCCCCCAGCCGTCCACGTAGCAGGCGCGGGTGTTCTTCGGCCGCGGCGTGAAGGAGAGGTCCACCCAGTAGGTGTCGTGCCGCATGGTGAAATCGCTGGGCCCGGAGTGATGGAACTGGGCGAGCCGCGCCGTCGCGTGGGCGACGTGCAGCTCCGCTTCGACAGTCATCAGGTCCATGGTCTGTACATACTACGCGCGCAGCCTGGGCGGCAGTGGGGCGCCGACGCCCGCGGCTAGTGGCCGGGCGACGGCGGCAGGCTCGCCTTGCTGAGGGCCAGCGTCACGGTCACCAGCCGCGCGTCCTGGGCGCTGGTCGGCGGCGAGGTCCAGCAGGTCCTGTTTGCCCTTGGCCGAACGCGTCGAGCTGTTCTTCGCGAAATAGACCTTCGTGCGGCCGACCGGCGCCAGCTCGCCGACGCTCGCTAGGCGCTGCTCTGTGCCGTAGAGGCCAGCCTGGATCTGCCGGGCGGTCTTGAGGTCCCCCGGCTTGAAGGTCACGAGGTCGGCGACCAGCTCGTCGCCCTCCTGGTTGCCCGAGACCTCGATCGGCAGGCCCGGGATCAGCTCGTTGGGCAGGGGGTTCTCGCGGCGCACGCCGAGCGCGCCGACAACGCCCTCGACCTTGGTGGAATCTAGCAGCCGCACCCGCCGCTCGTCGCCGCCGGTGGTGCGCACCACCATGAGGGGCCCCTCATGGGCGATGATCACCCCCCTTCAGGGACGGGCTTTCCTGCGCCAGCGCGGGGCCGGCGACGGTTGCGGCCAAGGCGAAAGCGACGATCCGCCGGGTGAGTAATGCGTAGGTGGGCTGGGTCATCGGCCCGGTCTCCGGCAGCTTGGGCGCAACGCCGCCGCGCGCCCTCAAGCTGAAGTACCGCGGGGGCCTGGGGCGCGGTGTCCGGTGGGGACCTTATGTCGGTCGGCCTTGCCGACCTATGCAGCCTCGCCCCTGGCGTGTGACCCGTGGCCTCGCTGCGGTCAGCGCGCGTCCGGCGGCGGCAGCCGGGCCTCGATGTAGCCGATCACCGACCAGATCTGCTCCTCGGTGAGCCGGTCCTTGTAGGCCGGCATGTCGGTCTTCAGCGGCACGCCGCCTACGGCGATGCTCCAGTACATGAAGCCGTCCCGGTGGTTGGGCGGAATCCGGGCCAGCCACCCCAACTGCGCGGGCGGGGGCTTCAGCTTGCTGGCGTCCGGTCCCTCGGCGACGCCGTCGGCCCCGTGGCACGAGGCGCACTCGGCGGCGTACAACGCCGCGCCGCGCTGCGCGTTCTCCGGCGTCGGCGGCAGCGGGTTGCGCAGGTTCTGGAAGGCGGCGGGAAACTTCACCGTGACGCCGAGATTGTGCCGCAGCGAGCTGCCGCCGACGATGTAGCCGAAGCCGCCGAACGGCCCCTCGGTGGCGTGCGGCTTGGCCGTGAGCGGGCCGGCCTGCGCAAAGGGCCGGAGCCCGCAGCAGCCCGCCCAGGCGGAGGCGTCCGCCTTCGGCTTGGCGGCGCCCCCTTGCGGCTGGGCGGCGGCGCCGACGGCCGCGGCGACCGCCGCGGCGAGGCCGAGCGCCAGGAGGCTGGCGATGGGGGATCTCACGGCGGTCCTCCCTTCGTCTCTGGACGACGGCCGTGGGGGCCGGACGCGGCGATCCTAGCAGCGCCCGGCCGCGCCGGCCCTGGCTTCTGCAAGGATGCGCGCGATCAGAGGGCGGCGCCGACCAGGTAGCGGGTGCGCAGCGCCTCCAGTTCGGCGTCCGTCAGGCCGAGGCCCTCGCGCAGGTAGGCGTCGAACGAGCCGAAGGTCCGCTCGACCTGGTCGAAGGCCGCCTGCAGGTAGGCGCGCCGCACGGTCAGCAGGGATTCCAGCTGCGCCGGCGAGACGTCCTCCAGGCCGGGGGTCTTCTGCATGATCGGCAGGGCGATGCGGTTCTTCTCCGCCAGCAGGTCGGCGCTCAGCATGTAGTCGGCCATCACCGTCTCGCGCGGCACACCGAGCGCCGTCAGCAGCACCGCGGCGGCCCAGCCGGTGCTGTCCTTGCCGGCGGTGCAGTGGAAGACCGTCGGGTTCGCGCCGGACGCGAAGTGGTTCATCAGCTTGCCGAAGGCCGCGCTGGCCCCCGGATCCTTGACGAACCGGCGGTTGGCCTCGACCAGCACCCGGTCGTAGCGGCCCCGCTTCGCCGCCTTGCCGTAGGAGTCCTCGGTGACGCCGATCGGCGCGTCCTCGGCCAGGTCGTAGATCGCGTGGGTGGTCTTCGGCGGCAGCTTGTCCGGCTCGCGCGAGCGCTGCGCGTAGTTGCGCAGGTCGGCGACGGTCTTGATTCCCAGCGCGCCCATTACCTTCAGGTCCTTGTCCGTCAGGTGGCTGAGCTCGCCGGCGCGGTAGAGCGCGCCCATCCGCACCCAGCGCCCGTCCTCGGTGCGGTAGCCGCCGAGGTCGCGGAAGTTCGACGCCCCCTGCAGGCGCAGCTTGCGCTCGGCGATGGTCAGCGGGCGGCCGCAGGCGGGCTTGAGCGTGAACCACCAGCGCGCCGCCGAGGTCTTCGGGGTGAAGGCGACCGAGCCGGGACCGGTGACCGCCGGGGCCACGCGCGCGCCGCCGGCGCCGCCGAGCTTCGGGGAGGCGTAGACCTCGACCGGCCCGGCCGAGGGCGGCGCCCGCCAGCTCACCGACAGGCCGTCCGGGTCGAGGCGCGAGACGTCGGCCGCGGTGAACGGCACGACCTTGCGGGCCGCGGGGTCGCAGGGGAAGGCGGGCTTGGCCGCCGCCACGGTCTTCGCCGCCGGCTTGGCGCCGCGCTTGGCCGGAGGCTTGCCGGTCGCCTTCGCCGCCGGCTTGGCCTTGGCGGCGGCCGGGCGGTTCGCCTTGGCCGTCGCCGCGGGCGCCGCCCCGGCCGTTCCGGCCAGGGCGAGGGCGGCGAGGACAAGAAGCGCGCTGCGGGCCTGACGGATCATCGGACGTCTCCCCGGCAAGTTCTTCAGTTCCCCCGGCCAGGCTGAAGCGTGGCCCTGAGACTTAACTAAGCAGGCTAGGAAGCGTTGCCGCGCGCAACCTTATCGAATCCCAAGTTGCGGGTCGTCTGCTACGCCCGTCAGCCGATGGTCGTCAGGTCCTGCAGCGACGAGCGCTCGATCATGCCGTAGGCGGTCTGGCCGTCCCACGTATAGCGCACCCCGCTCTGCTGCAGATTGAGTCCCGGCAGGTCGGGATTGGCGATGCGGAAGGTCGACAGCGTCGTCACCCCCTCGATCCGGTGGCGGCCGAGCTCGCTCTCCAGTTCGCAGGTGACGTCGTCGCCGGAGCCGACGATGCGGCGCAGCCACGGCGCGTGCACGACGCGGGCAGGGTGCATCTTGCCGTCCAGGAAGACGTAGCCCTCGTTGTACTGGGTCCCGTCCGCCTTCGGCGGATAGGTGATGAAGCCGAAGGCGCGGCCGTCGGGGAACAGCGCCGACTGCCAGCAGTGGCCGTAGAAGCCCTCCAGCCGGCGGATGCTCTGGCGCTTGATGCGCAGACCCGTGCCCTTGAAGGGCCGCGCCGCGCCGTCGACGGTGAAGACGCCCTCGCAGCGGTAGAGGTGCTCGAAGCGGAAGCCCAGGCCCATGTATTCGGCCTCGGCGCTGCCGTCGCCCTCGCCGGTCACCTGGGTCCAGGCCGGGGTCGCCATGACCATCTCGGCCTCCAGCTTCACCTGGGTGCGGCGTTCGCGGTCGACGCCGCCCGCGATCTGCGCCTCGACGTGGCTGTCGACCGCCGGTCCGTCGTAGCTCATCCGCCAGCGGCGGAACGGCTCCAGGCACTCGAAGCGGATGGCGCCGGCGCCGAGGATCGTCGGCCGGCCGTCCGGACCGAGCGGCGAAGGGGCCGGGCCGCGGCCGGCGCCGTCCAGGATCCGCCCGTCGGCGATGGCGAAGTTCGCCTGGAACAGCCGGTCCTCCCAGGACCAGGCCTCGGCCTCGATCCCCATGCGCGGAAAGCCGAAGCGGCCCTCCTCGTCGAACATCCAGATCGAGGTGCTCTCGCGCATCTCGGGCTCGGCGGGCTTCTCGGGAAAGACCAGGTCGTTGTCCAGGTCCAGGCCGTTGCGTAGCTGGTCGATCGAGAGGCTCATGAGCGTTCCTCGTGCTGGATGGCGCGGGTCAGAGGATGATCTTGGTAAGCTCGGCCGGCGAGGACCGCTCGATCATCCCGTAGGTCGTCTGGCCGTCCCAGGTGTAGCGGACGCCGCTCTGCTGGTTGTTCAGGCTGTTGGTGCCGGGATTGCCCATGTGGAAGGTGGCGAGCGTGGTGGCGCCCTCGATGCGCGTCACCCCCAGCTCCGACTCCAGCTCCAGCGAGACGTCGTCGCCGCTCGGCATGATGTCGCGCAGGAACGGGATCTTGGTCGCCCGCGCCGGGTACATCTTGCCGTCCTGGTAGACGTAGCCCTCGTTGTAGGTCGAGCCGTCGGCGCGCGGCGGGTAGGCGATGTAGCCGAACGCCCGGCCGTCGGGGAACACGGCGGACTGCCAGCAGTGGCCGCGGAACTCGCCCATCGGACGCACGCTCTGGCGGTGGATGCGCGAGCCGAGCGCCTTGAACTCGCGGGTCTCGCCGTCCAGCTTCAGCACGCCCTGGCCGCGGAACAGGTGCTCGATCCGCCAGCCGAAGCCCATCAGCCCGGCGTCGACGCGCTCCTTCTCCGACATGCCGGCGAGCTTGTCCTCGCGGTAGTCGGCGACCCACGCCGGCGTGACCATCTCCAGCTCGACCTCGAAGGAGACCGGCGGCCGGGCGCGGCCGGCGAGCCCCTTGCTGCGGTCGCCGTCGGCGTAGACGGCGAACTCGCTGCGGATCTGCTCCTCGACGGTCCCGTCGTAGGCGGCGCCGTCGTAGCTAACCATCCAGCGGCGGAACGGCTCGATGCAGCGGAACGCCAGGCCGCCGGCGCCCAGCACCGACGGCTTGCCGTCCGGGCCGATCGGCGCGCGGGTCGGGGCGCGGACGCTCTCGCGCAGCACGCGGCCGTCCTCGAACGCGAAGTTGCAGTCGAAGCGGTGGGTGTCCCAGACCGCGCCCTGCGCCTCGATGCCGATGCGCGGAAAGCCGAACCGGCCGTTCTCCTCGAACAGCCAGATCGACGCGCTTTCGCGCATCTCCGGGTCCGTCGGCCGGGTCGGGAACATGTAGTCGATCTGCGGGTCCAGACCGCCGGTCCAGAGTTGGTCAGCCATGGTGATGTCCTCCCCTCATGCGGCGGCGGCCACGTCGAAACGGTCCGAATAGAAGCGGAAGCGCTCGCGCAGGGCCGGCAGGTCGATGCCATAGGCGGCCGGGTCGTACTTGTGCGAGCCGTGCTTCTCGCGCGGCGTGTTCTCGCGCCAGGCCTGCATGCGGGCGCGGGTCTCGGGCGTGAACTCCTCGCCCAGGAAGGCGTAGAGCCGCTCCAGCGTCGGGAACGGATCCTTCTGGAAGGGCGCGAAGTGGATGTCGAAGAAGCGGTGGTCGTTGCCGGCGTCGCGGAAGGCGATCACCCGCTTCAGGCCCAGTTCGGTCCAGGCCATGTTCTGCTGCGCCAGGTACGGCTTGTCGACGTCGTCGGAATAGGCCTGCGACAGCTCGTAATAGACGTCGCAGACCGAGGGGATGACGCTGGTCACGTCGCGGTGGGTCATCCAGTAGCGGGCGTCGGGGAACACCTCGTCGAGCGCGGTGATGAACATCGAGTGCGACGGGTTCTTCAGCCGCCAGCGGCCGGGCGGGCGGCGCCACTGCAGCAGCTTCAGGATCCGCTTCACGTAGCGGTAGGTCGGGACCAGGTCGGCCTGGTGGTTCAGCCAGTCGACGTAGGTCGGGATGTGGGCGAAGGCCTGGAACAGCTGGGATTTGAAGTCGTAGCCCATGAAGGTCTGGCACTCGGTCGGCCCGGTGGCGGTCGACGGCAGCATGACCTTCATGCGCGGGAACAGCCGGTCGCGCCGGGCCATCATCTCCTCCGCCGCGGCGATGCGCGGATCGCTGGCCTCGCTGGCGATGTCCGGCGGCGGGCAGGGGGCGACGGCCTCCCAGTTGCGCAGGAAGCGCACGTTCGGGTCTTCGGCCAGCAGGCAGCCGAGCGCCGTCGAGCCGGTGCGCGGCAAGCCGAGGCCGATCAGCGGGGCGACGATTTCCTGCTCGTCGATCTCCGGATGGCGGGCGTACCAGTCCTCCACCTGCAGGCGGAACGACAGGAAGCTGACGATCTGGGCGTCGAACGCAGCGCGGCCGACGTCGTTGAACTGCGCCTCGGCGTCGGCCGAGGCCACCAGGATCTCGAGACCCTCGCGGAACGTATCCTCGCCGAAGTCGCTCAGCGCGGTCGCGGTCCGCGCCCGGTCGATCAGCTCCGAGGCCCGGCTGCTAGGCGTCACAGGTCTTCCTCCCACCTTCTTGCCGGCGATTTCGACAGAGAGGGGCGGCGGCGGCAACCGTGCTGATTTCGTCCCGTCGGCCGAATTTGCCCGATCTGGACAAAGAAAAGCGGCGGAAGGGTCGCCCCTCCCGCCGCCGTTGCAGCTTGGCTGTCCGTTCCAGTTCCGCTCGCGCCGGCCTTCGTCCGGATGAGCGGATGGCGTCCTAGAACTTGTAGCCGACCTTCACGCCGTAGACCTGCGGCTCGCCCGGCGCGCTGTAGTCGCCGGCCGAGGGGCTGCCGCTGTAGACCATGCGGTAGGTCTTATCGAACAGGTTGTTGCAGAAGGCGGTGATCCAGTAGTGCTCGGTCGGGTCGGTCCAGGTCGCCTGGATGCTGACCAGCGAGTAGGCGCCTTGCCGGAAGCGCTGCGCGCCTGCCACCTCGGGGTTGGCCGGCAGGAACAGCGTGCCGTACAGCGACGCGTTGTTCACCACATAGCTGTCCGTGTAGTTGTAGTTGCCGGCCAGCGCCAGAGTGCCGCCGAACACGTCCTCGATCGTGTAGTCGATGGCGATGTTGCCCGAGAAATTCGGGGCCCGCGCCATCTGCAGATCCGACCAGTCCTGGACCTGCGGGCTGACGTTGAGGTTGGTCGCCGGGTTCACACCGGTGCCGCTGGCGCCGGGGAAGTTGCCGTAGCGGGCGTGCAGCCAGGCCGCGCCGACACGGATGTTCAGGTTGTCGATCGGCGTGAAGGTCGTCTGCGCGTCGATGCCGTAGATCTCGGCCTTCGGCGCGTTGGCGAACAGGGTGGTGATGCTGCACTGGCTGGGGTTGGTGCAGAACGGGTTCGGCACCGTCAGCGACACGTTCAGGTTCTTGTAGTCGTAGTAGAACGCCGCCGCGTCGAAACGCACCCGCGAGCGGGCGGTCTTGAAGCCGATTTCATAGGCGTCGACCGTCTCCGGCCGGGTCGCCTGGATCAGCCGCGGGTCGGTCGCGCCGGAGGCGTTGAAGGCGCCGCTGCGGAAGCCCTTCGAATAGGACGCATAGACGTTGGTCCGGTCGTCGATCGAGTAGCGCAGCACCGCGCGCGGCGTGAACTTGCGCGAGATGTCGTTGAACCGGGTGTCCAGCGTGAACGGCGGAATCGGCCCGACCTGCGGGTTCGGCGGCGCGACGGCGATGTTGCCGGCGAAGGTGACCGGCAGGAAGACGAACTGCTTCTCGTCGTAGCTGTAGCGGCCGCCGAGCGTCAGGCTCCACTTGTCGTTGAAGCGGTAGGTGCCGTCGATGTAGAAGGCCAGCGCCGTGGTGTGCTGCGAGAAGAAGTTCCGCGAGCTCGCGGCGGGCGCCGGCGGGACGAGCACGATCACGCCGCCGTCGGACTTGATGTTGTCGTGGAAGTACATGCCGCCGACGACCAGATCGAGGTTGTCGATGGCGGTGATGTTGTAGTCGATCGCCTGCTGGAAGGTGTCCTGCGGCAGGGAGATCCAGCTGTAGACGTTGTCCAGGAAGGTGCCGTCGGGGTCGAAGGCGCTCTTGTTCTTGCGGTGCGCGAAGCCGGTGTAGGAGGTCAGCGTCCCGAGGTCGTGGTTCCAGGCGACCGTCAGGGTGCCTTCCTGGGTGATCACCAGGTTGCGGTTGGTGCGGTTGAACGCGGCGGTGCCGAACCGCGGCGCCCGGGCGGCGAGCGGGATCGTCGGCGGCACGTGCTCGAAGCCCGAGAACAGGATGCCCCGGGTGTCGTTCATCGTGTTGTAGTTCAGGCCGAGCGTCGCCGTCAGATCGTCGGTGATGTCGCCCTGCAGCTTAAAGCGCACCGAGCGCTGATCGATCGGCGCGGCGTGGCCCTTGGTCTCGCCGGGCCGGGTCGGGTCGGCCTTCTTGATGTAGCTGTCGCTGTCGCGGGTGTAGCCGGCCAGCGAGAAGCGCATCCGCTCGTTGATCGGCCCGGAGATGTAGCCGCTGACGCGCCGGTCGTTGTAGCGGGCGTAGGTGCCCTCGATCCGGCCGGTCCATTCGTGCGACGGCGCCAGGGTGGTGATCAGGATCGCGCCGCCGGTGGCGTTCCGGCCGTACAGCGTCCCTTGCGGGCCCTTCAGGACTTCGACGCTGGCGAGGTTCGCCAGGTCCATGTTGATGTCGTTCGAGTTGGGGTTGTAGAAGCCGTCGATATAGATCGCGACGTTGTTCTCGACGTTGGTGCCGTTGGTCAGCGTCGTGATCCCGCGGATCGCAGGCTGGGTGAAGGCGCCGGCCAGGTTGATCTGCGCGCCGGGGGTGACGCGGCTCAGCTCGTGGATGCTGGTCACCCCGGACCTGGCGATCTCCTGCGGGGTGATCGCCGTGATCGACATCGGCACGTCTTCCAGGCGCTCGTTACGGCGCTGGGCGGTGACGACGACTTCCTGAATGATGTTCTGACCGGCCGGCGGTGCGGGCGGCGGCGCTTGCTGAGCCTGTGCGCCGAAAGCCGTCGCCGAAGCGGCGAGCATAGTTCCGGACAGCAAGGCCGCTCTCACGCTCGTGCGTGAATTCATTATCTTCACTCCCCGTATTACCGAGCCACCGCAATTCTACGTTGCGAGAATCTCGAACCCTGTTCTCTGAACGCTGGATGTAAGCTTATTCTTCGGGCAGCGGCAACGCTTGTATTGCATTTGTTTCAGTGGATGCCGTTTAGGAAACAACTGTTTCACAGTGGCCGCGGGGCGGTTCTTGCCAATAGAGGCAAGACGCACTTCAGGCAGCGTTCCGCTCGGGCGGGCCTCCCGGCGGCCGGACGCGACGCCTTGCGGCCCGACGTCCGGCTTCCTATCGTAAAGCCTCAGCCGAGCAGGGGCCTCCGGACCGTGTGATCTCTCCCCGACCGCAAAGCCCATTCGCCTTGCCATCGGGAAAGTCGTATCCGTGCCTGCCTCCATCACCCTTACGAATCTCGCCTGGTCCACGCCGGACGGAAAGCCGCTCTTCTCGCACCTCGACCTGAGCTTCGGGCCTGAGCGCGTCGGGCTGGTCGGCCGCAACGGGGTCGGCAAGACCACTCTGCTGCGGTTGATCGCCGGCGCGCTCGCGCCGCAGAGCGGAAGCGTCGCCGTGCAGGGCCGCCTGGCGGTGCTGCGCCAGGCGGTGCAGGTCGCCGAGGACGAGACCGTCGCCGACCTGTTCGGCGCGCGCGAGGCGCTGGCGGTGCTGGCCAGAGCCGAAGCCGGGGAAGCGAGCGAGGACGATCTCGCCGCCGCCGACTGGACGCTGGAGACCCGCATGGCCGAGGCGCTGGCGCGGCTGGGCCTCGAGGCCCAGCCGCAGACGCCGCTGGCGACGCTGTCCGGCGGCCAGCGCACCCGCGCCGGGCTCGCCGCCCTGGTGTTCGCCGAGCCCGACTTCCTGATCCTCGACGAGCCGACCAACAACCTGGACGCCGACGGCCGCGCCGCGGTGGCCGAGCTGCTCGCCGGCTGGCGCGCCGGGGCGCTGGTGGTCAGCCACGACCGCGCCCTGCTGGAGACGATGGACGCCATCGTCGAGCTGACCTCGCTGGGGACGACCCGCTACGGCGGCGGCTGGAGCGCCTACCGCGAGCGCAAGGCGGTCGAGCTGGCCGCCGCCCAGGGCGACCTCGCCCACGCCGAGAAGCGGCTCGACGAGCTCGCCCGCACCGCCCAGGCGCAGGCCGAGCGCAAGCAGCGCAAGGACGGCGCCGGCCGCCGCAAGGCGGCCAAGGGCGACGCCCCGAAGATCGTGCTGGGCATGATGAAGGAGCGCGCGGAGAACTCCGGCGGCGAGCAGGCCCGGCTCGCCGACCGTCGGCGCGACCAGGCGCTGGCCAGCGCCGCGGCGGCCCGCGAGCGCATCGAGGTGCTGCAGCCGATGGCGGTCTCCCTGCCGCCGACGGGCCTGGCCGCCGGCAAGGAGGTGCTGAAGCTCGAGCGGGTCAGCGCCGGCTACGCGCCGGACCGGCCGATCTTCGAGGACTTCTCGTTCGCCATCGCCGGCCCCGAGCGGGTCGCGGTGGTGGGCCCGAACGGCGCCGGCAAGACCACGCTTCTGGCGCTGATCGCCGGGACCCTGGCGCCCTGGAGCGGCCGGGTGCGGCCGCTCACCCGGTTCGCCCTGCTCGACCAGAAGGTCAGCCTGCTCGACCCCGCAGCCTCGATCCGCGACAACTTCCTGCGGCTCAATCCCGGCGCCGACGAGAACGCCTGCCGGGCGGCGCTGGCCCGCTTCATGTTCCGCGCCGAGGCGGCGCTGCAGCAGGTCTCGTCGCTGAGCGGCGGCCAGCTTCTGCGCGCGGGGCTCGCCTGCGTGCTGGGCGCCGCCGCGCCGCCGCCGCTGCTGATCCTCGACGAGCCGACCAACCATCTCGACATCGACTCCATCGAAGCGGTCGAAGCGGGGCTGCGCGCCTACGACGGGGCGCTTCTGATCGTCAGCCACGACGAGGCGTTCCTCAAGGCGGTCGGCGTGACCCGGCGGCTGCACCTGCCGCCGCGGGCGTGAGCTGCGGGAAAGAATCTCGTAACGGCAGCGCTTGCTTTTGCGCAAAACTACACACTTGAGCGGGAGGGTTTTCCGAAAGGGCAGCAGATGCACGCCATCGTTTATGTCGCGCTCGCCAAGGGCGATCAGGTCGCCGGCTACCAGGCGCGGTTCGTCGATTTCCCGGAGGTCTCGGTCTCGGCCGCCAGCCCCGGCGAGCTGATCACCGCCGCGCGCAGCGCGCTGAGCGGCGCCCTGCAGCGGCTGGCCGACGACGGCCAGGAGTGGCCCGCGGCCACGCCGATCGAGCGGGCGCCCGCCCAGCCGCCGGAATTCCCGCTGCTGGTCGACGTCGAAGTCGAGGACGCGCCGGTGCGGGTGAACATCTCGCTTGGCGAGCAGCTGCTGAAGCGCCTCGACGCCGCCGCGGCCGAGAGCGGCGCCACCCGCTCGGGCTACATCGCCCAGGCGGTCCGCGCCAAGCTCGGCGACCGGCGCACGACCGCCGCCGA
>Ga0164243_10011116_pt1 | contig 12873 bp, 10 predicted proteins | sample OricompcompostOP_FD_108781 | JGI IMG/M metagenome (GOLD analysis project Ga0164243, IMG submission 108781) | Organic Plus compost microbial communities from Emeryville, California, USA - Original compost - Organic plus compost (OP) | ecosystem: Engineered > Solid waste > Mixed feedstock >...
CACGGACGAGGCGCACGCGGCCGCGCTGCCCGCCAGGCCCAACATCGTGCTGATCGTGTCCGACGACCTCGGCTGGGCCGAGCTGGGCTGCTACGGCCAGCGGCTCATCCGCACGCCGAACCTGGACCGGCTCGCCGCGCAGGGCCTGCGGTTCACCAACGCCTACTCGGGCGCTCCGCTGTGCGCGCCGTCCCGGGCGACGCTGCTGACCGGCCTGCACTCCGGGCACGCCACCGTGCGGCAGAACCCCCAGGGCGGGCGGCAGCACCCGCTGACGGCCGCGGACGTCACCTTCGGGACGCTGCTGCGGCTCGCCGGATACCGTACGGCGTGCATCGGCAAGTGGGGCTTCGGGCCCGAGGAGTCGCACCAGGTCTCCCACCCCAACTCGCGCGGCTTCGGGGAGTTCTTCGGCTTCATCGACCACCGGCACGCGCACCAGTACTGGCCGCGGTACCTGTGGCACAACCGGACCACGGTGACGCTGAACCGCACCCGGTACGCGCCCGAGCTCTTCCTCGAACACGCCAAGCGGTTCATCCGCCGGTCGGCCGCGGCCGGCGAGCCGTTCCTGCTGTACTACCCGAGCACGCTGCCGCACGCGCCGAGCGACGTGCCCGGCGACGCGGGCGTCTACCGCGACCGGCCGTGGACCCGGGCGAACCGGCGGCACGCCGCCCAGGTCACCCTGCTCGACGCGCAGGTCGGCGAGCTGGTCCGCACGCTCCGCGAGGCCGGGGTGGCCGGCTCAACCGTGCTGATCTTCACGGCGGACAACGGGCCGCACCACGAGAAGGGCGTCGACCCGAGGCTGTTCGACTCCAACGGCCCGCTGCGCGCCGGCAAGCGGGAGGTGTACGAGGGCGGCATCCGCATCCCGATGATCGTCTGGTCGCCGGCGCTGCCCGGGCGCGGCCGGGTGATCGACGACCAGGTCGCGTTCTGGGACATCCTGCCCACCCTCGCCGACCTCGCCGGGGTGCCCGCCCCGGCGCGCCTCGACGGGAGGTCCATGCGCGGGCTGCTCACCGGCGCCGGACGCGAGGGCCACGAGTACCTCTTCTGGGACCGCCCCGGCAAGGCGCGGGCGCTGCGCCGGGGCGACTGGAAGGCGGTGCGCTTCCACCCGGGCGTCGCGGGCGCGGGGCCCCGCGGGCGGTTCGAGCTCTACGACCTCGCCGCCGACCTCGGCGAGCGGCGCGACGTCGCGGCCAGGCACCCCGAACTCGTCGCCGAGCTCACCGCGCTGATGGACGCCTCCGTCGGCCCCGATCCCCGCCTGCCGTACGGCATGCACGTCGGCGGCGGGCGGACCGCGGTCGCCGGGCGGCCGCACGAGGTCGTGGTCCACCTGCGCAACGGCTCGGCGGCCGCCTGGACCGGGCTGCGGCTGCGGATCGAGGCGCCGCCCGGCTGGCGGGTCCGCGGCGGCGGGCCGCAGCCGTCCCTCGCGCCCGGCGAGTCCGCCAGGGTGCCCTTCGTCGTCGTCCCGCCCGCGCGCCGGCCCGCGGGGATCGCCCCGCCGCTGCTCGCCACGGCGGACTTCCGCGCCGGGAACCGCAAGGTGCGCTTCCACGCCCGGCGGCGGCTCGACGTGCACCCCGGCCACCGCGCCTAGCCGGGACGCCGGGACGCGGCCGGGGTCTGGTCGGCCGGCGGCAGCGGCTGCTCCACCCAGATGGACTTGCCGGTGGCCGTATACCGCGTGCCCCAGCGGTGCGAGAGGGCGGCCACGAGCTGCAGGCCGCGGCCGCCCTCGTCGTACGCGGCGGCCCGGCGGATGCGCGGCGTGGTGAGGCTGGCGTCGGACACCTCGCAGGTCACCACGTTGCCGCGGATCATGCGCAGGTGGATGGGGCCCTTGGCGTGCCGCACCACGTTGCCGACGAGCTCGCTGACGAGCAGCTCGGTGGTCGGCACCAGCGGCTCCAGGCCCCACTCCAGCAGCTTCTCGCGGACGTGCGCGCGGGCGAGGCCGGCGGCGACGGCGTCCTCCGGCAGCGGCCACACCGCGACGTCCTCCGGCGGGATGCGCCGGGTGCAGGCGATGAGCAGCGCCGCGTCGTCCGTGGCGTCCCGCTTGACCGGGAGCAGCGACTCGGCGAGGTCGTCGCAGCCGATGCACCGCAGCGGGGCGCAGCCGGCCCCGCCGCACGGGCGCGCCCGGGTCACGCGTTCGGTGAGGGCGTGCGCGAGGCTCGCCATGCCCTCGTCGAAGTCCCGGTCCGCGGACTCGACCAGGCCGTCGGTGTAGAGCACGATCAGGCTGTGCTCCGGCAGGCGGACGCGGATCGAGGCGAACGGCGGCGCCGCGGCGCCGAGCGGCGGATCGGGCCCGGTGCCCGGGAAGCACACCGTGCCGCCGGGCGTGACGATCGCCGGCGGCGGGTGCCCGGCGACGGAGAAGAGGCAGCCGCCGTCGGTGGGGTCGTAGACCATGTACAGGCAGGTGGCGAAGAAGTCGTCGCTGATCTCGCTGACGATGTCGTTGAGGTGCCCGAGGATCTCGTCCGGCGGCAGTTCGAGGTCGGCGAGGGTGCGCACGGCCGTGCGCAGCCGTCCCATCGCCGCCGCCTCGGACACCCCGTGCCCCATCACGTCGCCGACGACGAGGGCCACCCGGCCCGCGGACAGCTCGATCACGTCGTACCAGTCGCCGCCGACCTCCATCTCCTTCTCCGCCGGGACGTACCGGGCGGCGACCGTGACCGCGGGCAGCCGGGGCAGCTCGCGGGGCAGCAGGTCGCGCTGCAGCTCCTGGGCGCGCCGGTGCGCGGCGTCGTACAGCCGGGCCCGCTCCAGCGCCTGCCCGATCAGCCCCGCGATCGTGAGCAGCAGGTCGCGGTCCTCGCGCGGGAAGGTGCGCGGCTCGTCGAAGGCGATGATGGCGGCGCCGATCTCGCGGCCGGAGGCGACGAGCGGCAGGAAGGCCCAGGACCCCTTGCCGCTGAGCCGCGCGATGTCGGCCGCCTCCGGGTACTGCTCGGCGAACTCCTCGGCCGACTCGGCGAAGCTCGGCTCCAGCCACCCGATCGGCTCCCGCAGCAGGGCGGCCTCCCGGGCCAGCCGGCGGTGCATGTACTCGGTGAACTCCTCGGCGTAGCCGACCGAGCCGAGCAGCCGGAACCGCCCCTCCTCGATCACCCAGATCTGCACCCCGCTCGCGCCGAACGGCGCCAGCGCCTGGCGGGCGACGGTGTCGACCACCTCCCGGGTGGTGAGCGCGTTGCCCAGCGCCATGGTGAGCCGGCCCAGCCGCACGGTGCGCTCGGCGGCGGCCTTCTCGGTCTCGGCCCGCTCGACCGCCCTCCTGCGCCGGTCGTTGATGTCGGTGATGTGGATGGTGAGGCCGCCGGGCGCGGGCGCCACGATCAGCCGGTACCAGCGGCGGTCGGCGGGCCAGCGCACCTCGATCTCCGCGGGCGCGTTCTCCGCCAGCGCCTTGCGCAGGCGCTCCTCCATGTCGGTGAGGCCGCGCGGCACCAGCTCCCACAGGCTGCTGCCCAGCGGCTCCCGCTCCGTGCCGAGCATGCGCTCGGCCTTGGCGTTGGCGAACGTGATCCGCCAGTCGTCGTCGACCGCGATGAAGCCGTCGCCCATGTAGCGCAGCACGCTCCGGACCGACTCCTGGGCCACCTGCGTGGTGCTCATCTTCCGCAGCGCGCCGATCAGGTACGCGGGCTCGTCGTCCTCGCCGAGCACCACGTGGCCGTTGACCCGCACCCAGATCTCGTCCCCGGCCGGCGTGCGCACCCGGTACTGGACGCCGAGCAGCGCCCGCTCCTTGACCGCGTGCGCCACCTCGGCGAGCACCCAGGGCAGGTCGTCGCAGTGCACGGCGTCCGCCCACGCCTCCGGGCGCGGGTCGAAGTCCTCCGGGGGGACGCCGAGGATCTCCAGGCTCCTGCCGTCGCAGGCCAGCCGGTTCGCGCGGATGTCCCACTCCCAGCACCCGGCGGGGACGCGCGCCATCGCCTGCCGGAACAGCCGGGTCGCGGCGTTCTCCCGGCCGCCGGCGGAGTACCAGGCGGAGCCGCCTCCGGTGGGCGGACGCGGCGGTCCCGCCGGGCCCGGGGGCGCCCCGCCGGGGGCGTCCGGGTCGTCGCGCCGCGGGTGGTCCGGCGCCTGGTCGTGGCCGGCGGGGTCGTGACGGGCGGAGTCGTGGCGGGCGGCGGGGCCGTGCGCGGAGGCGTCGCGCGCCGGGCTCCGGGGGGCGGGCTCTCCCCGGAGGGACGGCGTGTCCTGGGCGTGGAGGGCGCCGCCCGGAGCGAGGGAGGTGCTCCGGGGGCGCGGCCATCCCCGGGCGCGGGATTCACTCACCCGGCTTGTCTTCCCTGGTGAGGCCGCCGCACCACCTCACAAAGTCCAACAAAAGGGACATAGTATGTAAAACCACCAAGAACCCCTGGTGGATCAGCTCTCCGTCCCACCCCGGCCGGAGGGCCCGGTCTCCCCCCGCCGCCGGGCGCATCCCGCCTCCGGCGCGTACGGGCCGCCTCCGCCCCGGATCACCGTCGCGGGGCAGGGCGGTCGCATCTCCTCCCCCGCGAACGGCGGGGGAGCCAACCGAAGAGCCGCCCCGCGCGGGTCCGGCTCCTCCCCGCCCGAGGGCGGGAGACTCCGCGAAAGGTCGCTGATGGACGAGCACGTTCACGTACGCGTTCACGAGGGCGTCGCCGTCAGCGACGCCGGAGAGCTGGTCGAGAAGTTGCGCTGCGGCTGCGGGGCCGCCTGGACCAAGGTCTTCCGCGTCGACGAGGGCACGCCCGAGCGGTGAGCGGCCGGCGGCGGCCCCACCCCCGAGCGGGGGCCGCCGTCAGCCGTCAGCCGTCCGCCGTCTGCTCGTCCGGGGGACGGCGCAGCGGGAACGGCGTCATGCCGCCGCCGTCCACCGGCAGCGCCTGGCCGGTGACGTAGCCGCTGTCCGCCGCGGCGAGGTAGGCGACCGCCGCCGCGACGTCCTCCGGCATGCCCACCCGCCCGACCGGTATCGCCCCGGCGCGGCGCCGCAGCGTCTCCGCCACGTCCAGGTCCGGCGACGGGTCGAGGATCGCCCGGCTCGTGGCCACCAGGCCGGGGCACACCGCGTTCACCGTGATGCCCCACGGCGCGACGTCCATCGCCAGCGCCCGGGTCAGCCCGATCACGCCGGCCTTCGACGCCGAGTACGCCGTGGAGAACGGCGCGGCGGTCAGCCCCGCCATCGACGAGATGTTCACGATGCGGCCGAACCGCCGCGCCCGCATGTACGGCACGGCCGCCCGGCACATCAGGAACGTGCCGCGCAGGTTGACCCCGATCACCAGGTCGAACACGTCCAGCGGCACGTCCTCGACGTCGGCCCGGTCGGCCCCCTGCGGCGCGGCGGCGTTGTTCACCAGCACGTCGATGGAGCCGAACCGGTCCACCGTGGCGGCGACCATCTCCCGCGCGCCGTCCGGGTCGGAGACGTCGCCGAGCACCGAGGCGGCCCGGTGCCCGTCCGCGGTGAGCGCGTCGACGAGGTCGGAGAGGCCGTCCTTGTGCTCGACGCCGAGCAGCCGCTGCCGGGCGTTCGGCACGCCGCCCGGCTCCTTGTCGGCGACCATCACCGCGAGCCCGGCGCGGGCGAGCCGCCGGGCGATGGCCTGCCCCATGCCGTCCGGCTTGCCGCAGCCGGTGACGAGTGCGACGCGCGGCTCGCGCGGGGCGGCGGGCTCGGCCGCCGCCCCGGCGGAGCCGAGAGGTCCGGCGGTCAACTGGCCGTCCTCTCCCGCGGCGGGTCGATCCGGGCGGAGATCCCGGACCAGCTGGAGAAGATCCGCACCACCATGGAGATCCCGGCGTTGCGCGCGCCGGCCACGATGATCGGCAGGTTCTTCGGCGAGTCGTCGGCGAAGTAGCGGGCGAACCCCTCGGTCTCGCCGCCGTCCCGCCGCACGTTGTTGTGCAGGCCGTTCTTGCCCGCCTTGGCCAGCTCGGCGAGCGGCTTGCCGCACCGCTCCAGCAGCCAGTTGCGCACGTCGTCCTTGCTCATCCCGGCCTTGGCGAGCATCTGCGCGTGCTCGGGGCAGAACACCACGCCCGCGGCGGCGTGCCGGAAGATCCAGCTGCCGGAGCGCGAGATCGTGTCGGCGAAGTCGCCGAGCAGCAGCTCGGGGTCGTCGGTGTGCCGGTTGTCCACGAACTCGCTGGTCCGCAGCAGGGTGGTGGACACCGCGTCGACGCCGGCGGCCACGCCGCCGTCCACCGACAGCGGCTCCCAGGGGCTCTCCTCCTCGTTCTCCGCGATGCACATCGACCAGCGGCCCGGCACACCCTGGGTGGCCTGCTCCAGCACGTGCGGCACCACGCCGAGCGCGTTGCGGACGATCAGGCCGATCGTCCGGGCCACGGTCGCGTTGGCGCGGAAGCCCGGGCCGAAGACGCCGCCGGTGCTGTTGAAGCCGAGGCGGTGCCGGATCGGGCCGTTGATCACGATAAGCGGGGCGGGGCCGCTCGTGCTCTGCCAGCCGCCGCCGACGGTGGAGCGCTCCGCCATGAGCGCGTCCCAGGCGGCGAGCACGACCGGGAAGTACTCCGGCTTGCAGCCGGCCATCACCGCGTTGATCGCGGCGAGCTCGACGGTCACCTCGCGCTTGAGGTGGTCGAGGCGGCCGATGACCTCGTCGGCCGGGCGGGTGGTGGTGGCCAGGAACTCGTCCACCCGCTCGCGGGTCGCCGGGATCACCGGCAGGCCGTCGGTCCAGCCCTGCTCGTACATGTACTCGAAGGACCTCTGGGCGGCCTCCAGGCCGTCCACGGGCTCGACGGCGGACGCCGTCGCCACGTCGTTCAGCGTCATCAGACTCCCTCGCTCACCCGGCTCGCCACGACGGCGACCAGGTCGGCGGCCCGCTGTGCGATCTGCTCGGCGTTCAGCACGGCGACGGGGTGCGGCGTGAGCAGGATCTCGAAGTCCTTGTCGCCGTGCACCTCGGCCATCGCGCGCGCGGTCACCTCGAACGCCTCGGTGACGATCACGGCGGTGGGGATGCCCTCGCGCTCGAACGCGATGCCGTCGGCCGCGGCCGAGGCGCTGCACGAGCCGCAGTCGCCGACGCCGGTGACGACCACGTCGCTGACCGCCGCGATCTCCTTCAGCATCGGCTCGTCCACCGGGAACGCCACGTGCGGCTTGGTGCGCTGGATCGTCACGGTCGCGCCGTACCGGGACTCGAGCAGCCTGCCGACCTCGGTCAGCAGCTCCTTGGCGTTCTGCTTGGTGTTGTTCAGCAGGCCCACGCGGGCGCCCGCCAGGCTCGGCACGCGCCGGGCCGCCGTGGCCACGTTCGCGGGCCCTGTCGACAGCCCGGTCGGGTCAAGGATGCGGTCGAACATCCCTCACACACCTCTTCTCGTCATCTCCGGCCTTCGCCGCCCTGGAACGTAGGTGAGCGTCCTAGAACGCCCTGAATGTCGTGAAATGTCGGGAATATCACTGGGCGTCGCTCGGGTAGGTGAGCCGGATCTCCTCGGCGCCCACTCCGAGGATCGGCTCCAGCATGCTCACCATCACCTTCTTCGGCACCAGGCAGTCGGCGCAGCTCTCGGGGTCCGCGGTGATCCGTACGTCGAAGCCGGAGCCGAGCTCCTCGACGCTCAGGTGGTAGCCGTCGACGGCCAGGGTGGACCGCATCTGCTCAAGTCGTGCTTCGTCGCGCATCATCGCCTCGCTCGGGACGCTGGCCGACGGTCGGCGGGACGGTCGGCGTGGGAGGCCGGTAGAGTGGCCAGGGTCGCTGCGACCCTGCTCAGGGCAATGTAAAACCCGGGCATCGCCGAGGGAATCAGGGCTTTCGTGACGCGGAAGAAGAGTGTTCTTTTCCGCGAACGGCGCTGTTAGCGCGCACTAAGGGAAGCCTCACTTCCGCGTAGCGGAAGGCAATTTCGACCCTTTTGCCCTGCTACCGAAAGACTGTCCGTTTGTGTAGCCTGGTTAACGCTCATGTAACTTAAGTCACTAAATTCGGGCAGGCAGGTGAGTCGATGACCGTCCTGGCAGACACGGCCCAAGCGCCCAACCGCCTGACATCGGCCCAGCGTGTGCTCTCGATCCTCGGCGTCTTCGACACCGAGAACCTGGCGTTGTCCCTCAGCGAGATCAGCCGGCGTACCGGCCTCACGCTCAGCACCACCCATCGTCTCGTCAACGAGCTGCGGTGCTGGGGCGCGCTCTCCCGGCACAGCGACGGCAAATACAGCATCGGACTGCGCATCCTCGAACTCGGCACGCTGGCGCCGCAAGGCGGACAGCTCCGGGAGATCGCACTCCCCTTCCTGCATGATCTGCAGCACGCCACCCACGCCAACATCCACCTCGGCGTGCCCGACGGGCACGACGTCATCTACGTGGAGTCGCTGCGCGCCCGGGACACCGTCCCGGTGCCGAGCCGGCTCGGCGGACGCTGGCCCATGCACGCCACCGGCACCGGCCTGGTGCTGCTCGCGTACTCCTCCCAGGAGTTCCAGGAGGAGGTGCTCGCGTCCAAGCTGCGCCGGTACACGGCGAACACGCTGACCGAGCCCGACGCGCTGCGGCACTTCCTCGCCGAGGTGCGCAAGTCGGGCGTCGCGATCGTGGAGGGCCAGCTCACCCACGACGTGATGGCCGTCGCCGTGCCGATCCGCGGCCCCCGGGACCGCGTCGTGGCCGCCGTCGGCATCACCGTGCCGAGCGGCTCGACCTCGCCGCACTCGCTGGTGCCCGCGCTCGCCGCGACCTCCCGCAGCATCTCCCGCGCGCTCGGCGCGCCGTCGGCCGTCGCCGACGCCGGCGTGCCGCGTCCCGTGACGCACTGGAACGTGCGCGAGGTGAAGCACTCCAACCCGATGCGGCGTCGCACGTCCCGGATGACCGGCTGACCCGTTCGCCGACCGCCCGGCCCGGCGACCGGGTCCCGGGCGCGGTCGGGTTTTTCGCGTGCCCGGCCGGGCGGGCCTAGCGCCCCTCGCCGGGCCTTCGCGTGCCCGGGCGCAGGTCGGGCAGGAGGCAGCGCGCCGACCTTCCCTTGATCGCGCCCGCCCACAGGCCCGCCCCGTACGCCAGGTCGTCGAGCCTGCGCGCGACCATGAAGCGGACCGGGTCCAGGTCGGGGGCGAGCTTGACGTACTCCACGACGCCGTCCGCGAGCGCGGCCAGCAGGACCGCGCGCCGCACTCGCCGGGAGAACAGGCAGCCGGCCGCGCTCAGCGGCCACCAGTGCCGCAGCAGCAGGCCGGCGCCCTGGCCGATCGCGCCGGCGAAGCCGAGCCCGGTCAGCGCCGCCGCCAGCCGGTGTGGGCGCCGGCTGCGCGGCACCTTGCGGGCGAGCCGCGCCGACACCGCCGCGAGCACCGCCGCCGACAGCGGCAGCGACCAGCGCCGCTGCGCGAGCAGCAGCCCCAGTACGGCGAGGCTCCACGGCGCGAGCGCGGCCGGGGCCACCGCCGGGCCGTGCCGCCGCGCCAGATCGTGCGCGCCCGAGCCGTAGAACGCCTTGCGGCCGAACCAGGCGGAGAAGCGGGTGCGATGGTCGTGCCGGACCGCCGCGGCGGGCTCGTAGCGCACCCGGTGCCCCCGCTCCACCAGCCGCCAGACCAGGTCGACGTCCTCGCCGACCCGCATGCCCTCGGCGTAGCCCTCGCCGAGCGCGCTCACCCGCGCCACCAGGCAGGCGCTCGGCACCCAGCCCACCAGCGAGCGCGGATGCACCGGGGCGGCGATCGGCCCGAGGTCGAGCGACGAGCGGGCCGCCTCGTACCGGCTGATCCAGTTCGCCGTCGCGGTCTCGTCCAGGCCGAGCACCCGGGGGGCGACGGCGGCCACCTTCGGGTCCTGGAAGTGGCGCAGCAGCAGGGCGAGCGCCTCCGGCTCGGCCACCACGTCGGAGTCGACGAACGCCACATACGGCGTGCGCACCCGGGCCAGGCCCGCGTTGCGCGCCCCCGCCGGGCCGACGTTGCGCGGCAGCGCCACCAGCTCGGCGTCGTGCCGCGCGGCCACCCGGGCGACGGCCTCGGGGTGCTCCGACTCGTCGTCCACGACGATCGCGCGCACCTTCCCGCCGAGCGCGGCGAGCAGCCGGTCCAGCTCGCGGGGCCGGTCCCGCACCGGCACGACGACGGTCAGCGCGGACAGCTCGACCGGCGGCAGCTCGGCCGGCACGGGATCGGCGAGGCCCATGCCCAGCAGCCGGTCCGCGAGCCGCTGCGACGCCGCGTCGTCGGCCCGCAGCCGCCTGCCGCGCAGCAGCGAGCGGGCCTTGTCGCTCAGATGGGCGACGCGCGGCGGAGCCCCGCCCACCAGCGTGCGCCCCCCGTCGAAGACGCGCACCCGCCGCCCCAGCTCGACCGTGAAACCCCGGGGCAGCCCGCCCCGTTCCGGCTGAGCGCCCGCCGCGGACGCGGACGCGGATTCGGAGGAGGCGGAGACCGGAGCGGGAGTCGGTTCGGGGGATTCGGGCACGCTTAGCTCCTCTCACCCGGCCTAATTCGGCCATATCGCGCGATAGCACGACAGTACCGGCAGGCTGGGGGGCACCCGACGAGAGCTAGCCGCCCATCGGGACCGAGGTGATCGGCTCGCCAGCGGGGAACATGTGCGGCGGGCCGCCCTCGACGGTGAGGATGTGTCCCGAGACCCAGCGGGCGCGGTCGCTGAGCAGGTAGAGCGCCGCGTAGGCGATGTCCCAGGGCGTGCCCTCGGTCTTCAGCGCGGTGCCCTGGGCGCGGCGTTCGCGCAGCTGCTGGGACATGCCGGCCTTGTACGCGAACGCGCCGTAGATCGCGCCGACCTGGACGCAGTTGACCCGGATGCCCTGCGGGCCGAGCGTGGTCGCCGCGCCCTCGGTCATGTTCTCCATGCCGGCCTTGGCGACGCAGTAGACGAGGCCGGGGCCGCGCCGGCTCACCCCGACCGAGGAGATGTTCACGATCGAGCTGCCGCGCGGCAGCACCGGCACCGCGTGCCGGGTCATCGACCACGCCGACTTCAGGTTGATGTCCATCAGCCGGTCGTAGTGCTCGGGCGTGGTGTCGAACAGCCCGCTGCGGTCCCCGGCGGCGACGTTGTTGACGAGCGCGTCGGGGGTGCCGAGCCGGTCCACCACCTCGGCGATGGCGTCGGCGCAGGCGCGGTCGTCGGTCACGTCGACGAGCACGGAGATCGCCTCGCCGCCGGACTCGGCGATGTGCTCGACGGTGCGCTCGGCGGCCTCCTTGTCGATGTCGAGCACGGCGATCCGCGCGCCGTGCCGGGACAGCACGCGGCTGATGGCGTAGCCCACGCCGGGGTACTCGGTGGTCTGGCCGCCGCCGGTGACGATCGCGGTGCGGCCCTCCATCCACCTCGGGCTCGCGTCCGCGAACGGGTCGATCATCGGGTCGTCGGGCATCGCGCTCCAATCGCGGGAACGTACCCGGCCCCGGGCGGGGCCGGCGGAAACGGTCCCCGGCCCGGCGGGGGATGCCGGGCCGGGGATCACAGCGGCGCGCGCGGGGAGGGGGAAGGCGCGCGCCGCGGGGCGGGCCGACGGGCGGGCGGGGGCTCGGGGTGCGGGCCGCCGGGCCGTACGCCCGGGTCCGTCAGCCGGTGACGCGGGTGAGGCGGGACTTCATCTCGGTGCGCTCGATCGAGCCCGGCGGCACGAGCGTGACCGCGGCCCGCACCGTGAGCCGGGACCGGATCAGGTCCTCGATCTCCCGGCGCAGCGCGTCCTGGTCGCCGGGGGCCTCGCCGAGCTCCACCTCGACCCGGAGCGGGGGCTCCACCCGCGGGCCGGGGTGCGGCAGCACGACCTGCACCACGCCGTTGGTGCGCGGCGCGAGCGTCTGCACCAGGTCCCGGATCGCGGTCGGGAACACGTTCACGCCGAGCACGATCAGCATGTCGTCGGTACGGCCCACGCACCGGATGAGCGGCGCCCCGTCCTCGGCGAGCCCGGTGACGAGCACCCGGTCGCGGGTGCGGAACCGGACCAGCGGGCAGCACTCGCGGTCCACCGACGTGTAGACGAGCTCGCCGGAGACGCCCGGCTCGGGGTCGATCGGCTCGCCGCTGTCCGGGTCGATCAGCTCGACCAGCACGTGCCGGCCGCCGGTGAACCGCATCCCGGCCGCGCCCGGGGGCTCCGCGAAGATCACCGGGGCCATGTCGGCGTTGCCGAGGCCCTCGGTGACCCGCGCGCCCCACTCCGCCTCCAGATGCGCACGGAACGCGGGCTCTCCCCCGCCGGGCTCGCCGCCCACGAAGATCTTCTTGATCCCGAACTCCCGCGGATCGCGCCCCAGCTTGCGCACGTACTCGGCGAGGTACCGCACGTACGACGGGGTGGCGTGCAGCGCGGTGACGCCGAGCGTGTCCAGCGCGAGCACGGCCTTCTCCGACGCGCCGGTGCCGATCGGGATCATCGTGCAGCCGATGCGCTCCAGCGCGTCCCGGATCGGCAGGCCGCCCACGAACAGCGTCAGACCCGCTCCGTGCAGCACCACGTCCTCGCGGCGGGCGCCCATCGTCATGAACGCCCGGGCGACCATCTCGGTCCACGCCTCGGCGTCGCGCCGGGTGACGCCGATCCAGCTCGGCTTGCCGGTGGTGCCGGTGGAGGCGTGCACGCGGATCACGTCGACCATGTCCGCCCCCGCGTGCCTGCCGAGCGGCGGGCACGCGGCCTGCGAGTCGCGCAGCATCTGCTTGTCCGTGAAGGGCAGCTTGCGCATGTCGTCCAAGGACACCAGCGTCGTCGGATCGACCCCGTGCTCGGCGAACAGGTCGGCGTAGAACGGAGACCGCGCGGGCAGCCCGGCGAGCTGCGTGCGGAGCATCGCGGTGACGGCGTCTCGGTCCTCAGCCGCGACGAAGCCGGGTGTGATCAC